>JABAOE010002346.1_pt1 | contig 12169 bp, 11 predicted proteins | sample 7062141 | NCBI WGS metagenome assembly JABAOE01 (sample SAMN14538627, study PRJNA623070) | marine sediment metagenome | biome: marine biome [ENVO:00000428]; feature: marine pelagic biome [ENVO:01000023]; material: deep marine sediment [ENVO:00002113] | place: India: Gulf of Khambhat ...
GGCTGGCATCTGCACCTCAACGACAGCAAGCCACTGACCGTACCTGAGTGGCCGTGGGGTCGCTCGCCGGCGCGGGCCGGATTGGCGATCGCGGCGTCGCCGGCCGCGCGTTCGCTCGCACGCCGCGAAATCGAGGAACAATGGCGCGCATTGTCGGACAGGGCGCTCGACTGCCGCTTCGTCAATGCGCACCATCACCTGCACTGGCACCCGTTCGTCCGGCGCCATCTCGTCGCGACGATTAACGCTGGTGGCGGCTTCAATGGCTGGATTCGCTGGGGTCGGCTGAGTTTTCTGGCGGGTAATTCCCGGCCGCTCGGCTATGCGCTGGTCGAAGCGCTGCTGCAGGAGCCGTACCGCCACCGTCTCGGCGTGCGCCAGAGCACCACGCTGTGGGGCCTCGATCGGACATTCGCGATGCGCTCGAGCGAGATCGCGGCGCTGATCCCGGCGCTGGGTGAGGGCCTGCACGAGTTCATGTTCCATCCAAGAGCGGGAGACGCGGACGCCGACATGCGGTGCCTGATCGAGTTGCGGGAAATGCTGCCGGAATTTTCGCCGGATCGACCGGCTTAGCGGCCTGTGCGCCGAGCTATTGTGCGAGCGGCTCGACGACTTCCCAGTCCTCGCCGACCTGGAGTTCGAACGCCGCATCATCGACCGGCCCGTTCACGACCGGCTCGCCGAACTCGTTGCGCATCAGGGAGCCATCGGGAAATTCGAATTCGGTCGAAAGCAGGCGCAGGTCGTCCGACGATACCTCGATGTTGACCCGCTCGAGCAGGCGGCGCGCGTCGTCGGCGCGCGGCCGCAGTGCGAAGCGCCAGGCGTCGTCGTCCAGCTGTCCGTCGATCAGCTCGTAGCGCTCATAGAACGCCTCCGCGCTGCTCGGGAAGCCGACCTCGAGCAGGTCCAGGACCTGGCGAAGTGACGGATTGATGGCATCGCTGTAGCGGTAGCGCTCCACCTGCTTCAGGCGGGGATATGCGACCGTCAGTCCGGTCGGCGTCCCGATCGCCAGCGTCCGCGGCGGGTCCCCGAGTTGCCAGCGGAAGCGCTGCGGCTTCGCGAAGACGACGCGCCCGCTCGTTGTCAGCGGCTTGACCAGCGCACGCAGCCTCCGCGTCTGCTCAACATCCGCCGCCCAGGTCTCGGCCGCCACCTGGATTTCGAGCCACTCGGCCAGCGCGTCGTCCGCTTCGGCCGCAAGCGCCGCCCGCAGAGTCAAGAGCAGCCCGACGGCGACGAATCCGCGCGCCGCATGGCCGAATATCGACTTGGCTGACATCGATGACCTTATCTGCTCGCGACGACCGCCGCTTTGGTTCGCGGCATTATCCGCCACCAAGCCGGCAGCAGGAATACCGCGACGAGGCTCGTAATCACGATACCGGCTGCGCAGACGCGACCGAGGCTCGCGATGCCGGCGTTGGTTGCGAACCCGAGAGTCCCGAACCCGATGGCGGTCGATGCCGCGCACAGCAGGATCGCACGGCCGACCGTGTTGCGAACGCGCACCGTATCGCCCTCGTAACGGCGCATTGCGAACTGCACGTGCAGGGAGTAGTCGACCCCGGCGCCGAACAACATCGGCAGAGCCATGACGTTCATCAGGTTCCACGACCAGTCGACGATTGCCATCCACGCCAGCAGCGCCGACAGGCTGACGGCCAGCGAAGTCATGCTGAGCGCGACCTCGCCCACGCGGCGAAACGCCAGCAACAGCAGCACGAGCAGCGCGATCATCATCGGAATGAGCACCCGACCGACGTCGCGATTCATGACGTCGAGCAGCGAATCCGCCAGCAACGCCCAGCTGACGAGGCGACCGGCGTCCGCGTCCTTCAGCGTGGCGCCGAGTTCGCGCAGAGGCACATGACTGCCGCCGGCAGGCGGCTCCAGTCTGCCGAGCGCGGCCATCCGCCCTTCACGTCGCGACGCGAACTGGTCGACGACCCAACGGGCACCCGGCGTGTGGGGCCACGCGACTGCGTCGTCGTCGGCGAAATTCCGCCATGCGTCGAATACGGCTTCACTGAGGCGCAGCGAATCCCCGACAAAACCCGCCTCGATCGCCGCGGCCCTGGCGGCCGGCCAGCGAGACGTGAGGCGGGTCAGCGTTGCCCGGTTATCGGCCTGTGCATCGGGCCGAGGCCACAGCGACGCCGGCAGCTGGTACCCCCCCAGCGTCTGCGATTCGACCGCGCTATCGAGCAGCGGCATCGCCGCTCTGAGCCGATCTCCCACGACCGCCTCGTCCTCCCCGGTGACGACCAGCCAGACATCATCGCTGAATCCGCCGATGTCGCGACGGATCGCCTGCAGCACGGCGCGCGAAGACCCGGAGCTGGTTGCCATGGACTCCGCCCCGTAGTCGATCCGGGGCTGGCGCTGAGTCAGCACGCCCAGGGCCGCGGCGACGAGCAGTGCCGTGACGACGAGAGCAGCTCCGGTTCCGAGGCGAAATGCGCGCGGCGGCTCCGGCGCCCCGCGGCCGGTCGCGGTTTTGCGCAGCAGCACGAGCGGGACGTAGCACACGAGCATGACGACCGCGGCAATCAGGATGCCGGCGCCCACCAGCACGCCTAACTGCGTCAGTCCGGGCAGGCTGCTGCGGCCGATCATGAAAAACGCGCCGGCGGTCGTTATCGCGGACCACAGGATCGCCGGCGCGACGGCCGCCCGGTAAGATCGGGCCGGTCGCCCCGGATGGGCAACCGTTTCCTGGTACAGGATGAGCCCGTAGTCGGCAGCCAGCCCCAGCAGGATGGCCGCGAAGCCGAGGCTCACCGCGTGCAGCGTTCCGAACATCCAGCCGCCGATCACGGCGGTGCCCGCCAGGATGCCGGTCAACAGGGCGACCAGCCATAACAGCGGCTGCCAGCGACGGTGCACGGTCCAAAAGAGCAGCGCAACGGCGACGAGCGTGCCGGCGGCGGCCGCCAGCACGTCGCGCAGCAGCGCGCTGCCCGATTCGACCACGAACGACGGGTTGCCGGTCATCCCGATCGTCAGCACCGCGTCGGCATCCGGCGCAGACTGCCATTCGGCGAGCCAGGTCTCGACGTCTTTGATCCACGAACGTAGTCGGAGGAAGCCGGCCGAGTCGAACGGCGCCTTGACGATGATCATGCGCGCGTGGCCATCCGCAGACGCGAACGGGTCGTCGCCAGCATCAGGGACCGGGGCCTGAACGTGCTGCGCGATCTCACCAATCCGAAACGGGTCCGCCGCGAGCCGCGCGACTTCGAGTGGCTGGAAGGACACGGCCATGCGTTCCAGCGTTCCTTCCAGCGTGCCGATCAATGCCTCCGCATCGAATCGTCGCGTCAACGCGGCGAATTCTTCCGCGGGTCGGTTGAACCACAGGTACGCCAGCAATTCCCCGAGTTCCTCGGCGTTGTCCTGGAACGGATTGCGCCAGATGCCGCGACTCGCGAGACCGGCGTCCACGATGTCGGCGGATAATCTTTCGGCGGCGGCTATGGACGAGACGGAATCGGCTGCGCGCAGCAGCAGAATTAATTCGTTGGACGAGCCGAAATCCTGCTGGTAGAGCTGCAGGCTGTCGACGATCGGCGAGTTGCGAGGCAAGAGGTTGAAAACGTCGACGTCCATGCGCAGCCGCGCGAGGCCGACGACGAGCAGCACGATAATCAGCGGAACGAGCCAGACGATGCGCTTCGACATAGCGTGGCCGCCGGATCAGGGATCGACCAGCAGGTGCATGCGTTCGCCGGTCTTTCCGTTCAGCAGCACAAGCTCATCCGGTGAGCGCCAGTCGATCACCCAGCCGGACAGGGTCGTCCCGCGCTCGCCCAGCACGCTCGGCAGCGCGAACCATGCGAAGCGCTTCGGTGGTCGGCCCCGGCCTGAATAAGAGCGCCCGCGTTCGACGAAATTGATTTGCCATTTCCCCGCGGTCGTGTGGGCCGTGAAAATCGGCAGCGCTGCCTTGCTGAAGCTGACGAAGACGTCGCCGCCTTCGTGCCGGCCCGCCAGAATGTCTCCGGCGAGCGGGGTCGCCTCGATGTCCGGGCGCCAGGTGGCCTGCCCGGTCCAGGTCGTCCAGCCGGCTTCGTCGAGGTCGACGGCCGGCAGGTCCCCGATCGTCATGCATCCGCCCCCGAGCATCGCAGCGAGGGCGATTGCGCCTGTCGCGCGCCTGGTCACTTGAGTGCTTCTCCTCGCGCCGGCGAGTAACGATCCGGGTCGTACAGGCGCCGTGACCACCAGTACCTGCCGCGCCAGACAACCGGCCACGGCAGCCAGCACGCGAGCCATGTGATGCCGCGCAACAGGCTCCACAGAGGGAGCACGACGGCATGCCGGAGCCGGATCCGGCAGCCGACCAGCGTGCAAATCGCGGCTGCCGCAAGCGTGTCGGCCAGCAGGACCGTGCCGAACCCGATCCACGCTGGCGTCTGCGTGGGTTCGACCACCAGCCAGGCGAGCCAGCCGACGACCGGCATCACGACTGCCTGCGACGCGAAGCCACCCGGCTGGCACCAGCGAATCGTCTTCTGCCAGCGCAGGTAATGCAGCAGCGCCGCGCCCCAGCCTGTGGACGCCGGAACGGTGGACAGACGCGTGGAGGCCAGCCGGAGTGGCGCGAGTCGGCTGCCGAGGACGAAGTCCTCGGCGAGGAAACTGCCGAGTTCGTCCCAGTCGATGCGCTGCTCGAATCGATCGGATCGAAACAGCATGCCGGCACCGAGTCCGCCGCGCAGGCCGTTTAATCGACCCAGCAGCTCGACGCCCGGATACAACTCCAGATTCACGAACAGCGCATCGAGCATGTCGGCCTGCGTGTTCACGTTCGCGACGACATATGGAGACGTCACGATGCCGGGCCATGCATCCATGTCGGCGCGCAGCGAGCGGATCGTTCCCGTCGGGATGCGAATGTCCGCGTCACTCCACAGCCACCACTCGCCCGTTGCCAATCGCGACAGCTTACGGTTCCACGCGACCTTCGGGTGCATTTTCACATCGCCGAGGGATTCCACCAGTAGCTTGATTCGCGCGCTTGGATGCTCGGTTCGCATCTGCGTGATGAAGGCCTCGATCTGCGCGCGCTCCGGTTCGTCGGCGCCGATCAGCAGTTCGCTTTCCGTATCGAGGTCGGCGACGAAGGACTCGAGGCAATCACGGATGATCGCGAATTCGCGCTCGCCGAGCGGGCTCGGTATCGGCTTGAAGATGCTGATCCGCGTCCTGTTGTCGACGGTGTCGCTGCGCACCGGCCGCGCGCGCGCGCGCGCGACGAGCACGGCAGCGCCGATCCACCAAAGGATACCGACGACGGTCCACGCACCGAGGAATGTCGCTGTGACGGACTGACTCAATCGGTCTCCCTGTTTCGCCTGGAGCGCAACTCGACGAGTTCGAGGTAGCGATGGCGGCGCCTGCGCTGAACGCGGATCCACGGCACACCGATGACGAGGTTGAAGGCGACGAACGCCGCCGCGTAGCCGACACCGTACCAGAGCCGTTCCGCGCCCTGCGCGAACATGATGCCGGTGATGAAGAGTGTATGCAGCACCGTGGACGGCAGGATTCCCACGAACGAGGCTGCCGCGAATCTGCCCGGCGAGACCCCGGCCAACGCCGCCCCGAAGTTGACGACCGGGAACGGCAGCGGCAGGAACCGGGTCTGCACGAGCGGCCAGAAGCCGTGCCGGTCAGTAAAGCGCTCGGCGCGCCGGAAACGATCGCCGGTGAGGCGCAGGACGAAATCCCGGCCCAGCGCGCGCGCTAGCCAGAAGCTGACCATCGCGCCGATGAATACGCCGGTCGTGTTGAGCAGCGAGCCGAACCAGGGGCCGAAGATCGAGCCCGCGACGATGAGCGGCATCACCGTCAGGCCCAGTCCGCCGAGGATCGCGTACAGCGCCAGCAGCGCCAGCGGCGCCCACCAGATCTGGCTGATCTCGGTCAACATGTCGATGATGCGCTCCTCGTTCAGGTACTCGCCCAGCGGCGTCCACCGCGCGAGTGCAAAGCCGGCGCCGACGATCACGGCCAGCAGCGCAGCGCGCAGCCAGATCGTCGTCGAGCCGCCGGTCGGATTGGGTGACACCGCATTCATTGCGTTGATAATCGCGCGTCGTCTACAGGATGCCGGTGGGCGCTGAACCAGTCGACCGCGTCTCTGACCGCCTGCTCGGCCGGCCGCGGCGCGTAGCCCAGTTCCTGTCGCGCACGTTCCGATGAGAAAAACATCTTGTGACCCGACATGCGCACCGCGTCGACCGTGACCTGAGGCACGCGTCCGGACAGCTTCGACCAGCCCTCGGTGATGTGTGCGATACCCATGGCGAACCAGTGCGGCAGGCGGATCGTTGGCGGCCGGCGCCCCGCCATGCCCGCGATCAATGCGAGTAACTCACGCAGCGACAGATCCTCGCCGCCGAGGATGTAGCGCTCGCCCGGTTCGCCCCGGTCGAAAGCGAGCACGTGCCCGGCGGCAACGTCGTCGACATGAACGATATTCAGGCCGGTGTCCACGTAGGCAGGCATTCGACCATGCACCGCATCGTCGATCATCCGGCCGGTCGGCGTCGGCTTGATGTCCCCGGGCCCGACCGGTGTCGACGGGTTGACGATCACGACCGGACAGCCCTCTTCCCTCGCCATGCGCCGCGCGAGTTCCTCGGCCAGAAACTTCGTGCGCTTGTATGGCCCGATCATGTCGTGTAGCGCGACCGGGGTCCGCTCGTCGCCGGGGGTTCCGTCGGCAGGAATTCCGATCGTGCTGACGCTGCTCGTGTAGACGACGCGCTCGATGCCGCCCTTCATCGCGGCGCGCAACAGGCGGCCCGTCCCGTTCACGTTGATGTCATGCATGACCTGCGGGTCGGGCACCCACAGCCGGTAGTCCGCCGCGACGTGGAAGGCGAACGTGCAGCCCCTGACGGCGGCAGCAAGATCCTCCGCAGACCGCAGGTCGCCGCGAACGATGTCGACTTCGAGCCCGTCGAGGTTGGGGCAGTCGCTGTCACCGCGCACCATCGCGCGAACCTCGGCGCCGCGCGCGCGCAGCGCGCGCACGACGGCCGCGCCGACGAATCCACTGGCCCCGGTGACCAGCGAGATTCCCGTACTCAGCTCCTTCATTGGCGTCCGGCTTTCCGCATGGGGACCGGAAATTCTATCTCGAAACGGGCAGCTTGCAGCGAAGTCGTGGGCCGCGACAGCAGACGACTAGGCGAACCAGCGCGAGTCCGGATAGCGCCGGGCCAGGAGGCGGTCGAGCCCGAGCCAGCGCCCGGACGGCCAGCGCAGGAAGACGATGTTCAATATGAAGAATGGAATCAATGAGGCGTCGTAGTAACCGCCGATCGCGAGGTTGATCAGGATAAACAGGCTCATCGCGGCCGCCCAGCGCGTGGTCAGCCCGAGTAGCAGTCCTATCGCCGCATACAATTCGCCGAAGGTCACCACCCAGGCGATGAGTTTGTACAGGGGGATCCCGAACGACTGGAGGTAAAGGACGGCGAAGCTGTCCGGCGGCATTTGCGTCAGCCGGTCGAGGAAGATCTGCTCGAGCATGTCGGTTGTCAGCCAGTCCTTGCGGATCTTGTTGATCCCGGCCGAAAGCCAGAAGACGCCGAACAGCGTCCGCAGAATCAGGTGGACGACGATGCCGAACATCCGCACCGGGTGCTGCCGGACCCACCGCCAAGTCCAGACCGATGCGAACTCTGCGCCCGCGAGACTCATATATCCGGGTCCGCGGCCGCGCGGAGCTCAATGATCTCCAGCGACTCCCACAGGGGCAAACGCTGGCAAAAGCCGACCGGCCTGGCGTCCTCGCCACGCAGCCAGCGGCGCGCGACCCGGTCGACCGAGTGCTCGCCGACGACGATCGACGGGGGTTCGAGCGATACCCGCGCAACGACCGTTCCCGGCCCGGACCAGTCACCGTCCACGATCGAATACACGACGATCGGGCGCGCGTGCCCGGCGGCGAGCGATCGCGCATCGAAGTTGGCGATGAACCATTCCCAGATCGTTGCGATCTGCGACCAGAATGTCCGTGTCTGGACATGATAAATAACGAACGTGCCGGTCGTGGGGATAGCCTCGTATGTCGGTTGGGCATCGCGCGCCTGGCACAGCACGATCGCCTCGCACATCGTACAGATCTCGCCGAAGCGACCGACCAGGAAATAGTCCGCGTACTCCGGCCTGTTCACCTGCGCGGACCCCGAGAATGCAAAGGACAGCGCCGCGATACCGAGCACGCGTGCGGCAAAGCGTCGACGGGGACGTGAAGACATGTTTGCGCGATTCAGCACACGGCAATACTAGCGGGCGCAGTTCGCGGCCAGCGCTTCGATGTCGGTCCGCGAGTGCGCCGCGGACAGGAAACCGACTTCGTAGGGGCTCGGCGGCAGGTAGACGCCGCCCTCGAGCGCGCGCCTGAACAGCCCGACGTAACCCTGAGCCGCGTCCTGCGGGATGTGTGCCTTTGTGCGAATGACCGGCCCGCCTTCGTCGTCGCTCGTCGCTATCAGCCAGAACATCGAGCCGCAGCGCTGCAGCCGGATGCCGGCGGCGTCCGCCAGCATGGTGTCGAGGTCCTGCCCGAGTTCCTCCAGTCGCCCGTATACCGCGCCATCCAGCAGTGCGCCCAGCGTCGCGAGCCCCGCCGTCATCGCCACCGGGTTGGCACTCAGCGTGCCGGCCTGGTAGACCGCGCCATCGGGGGCGAATTGCCGCAGCAAGTCCCGGCGCCCGGCGATCGCGCCCACCGGAAATCCGCCGCCGATGACCTTGCCCCATGTGACGATGTCAGGGCACAGACCCGACACTTCGGCGAAGCCGCCGAACGCCATACGGAACCCGGTGATCACTTCATCGAAAATCAAAAGCGCGCCGTGGCGACGACACAGTCTTGCCAGGCTCCGGAGAAACTCGAGCCGCTGAGGCAGCAGTCCGCAGTTTGCCGGCACGGGTTCGATGATCGCCGCCGCGATGCGCGCGCCGCGCTCCGCAAAGATCTGCTGCACGCGCGCATCGTCGTCCAGGGGTGCGACGAGCGTGTCGCTTACGACACCGGCCGGGATGCCGGCGCTGTCCGCCGTGGCGCTTCCCGCGAGCCCGGAGCCGGCGCCGATCAGCATTGCGTCGGCGTGCCCGTGATAGCAGCCCTCGAACTTCAGGATCCCATCGCGGCCGGTCGCCGCCCGAGCGAGCCTCAGTGCCGACATCACGGCCTCGGTACCCGAGTTGACGAAGCGCACCGATTCGACCCATTCGATTCGACTCGTGATGGTCTCGGCCAGCTCGAGCGACACGGCTTCTGCCGCGCCAAAGCTCCAGCCCCGGTCGAGCGCAGCGGCGACCGCGTCTCTGACGGCCGGATGCCGGTGACCGAGTATCATCGGCCCGAATGCCATGCAGAAATCGACGTAGCGGTTTCCGTCGACGTCGGTCAGCATCGCGCCGTCGGCGCGCTCGATGAACAGGGGCTTCCGGCCGACGGCGCGAAGCGAGCGCACCGGCGAATGGACGCCGCCCGGTATCACGCGACGGGCGCGCTCGAACAACTCCTCGGAGCGACTCACCGCGGCAAGACGTCGGCCGCGCGGCGCGCGGCGTAGCTGATGATGATCGACGCACCCGCCCGACGGAACGCCGTCCAGGTCTCGAGCTGCGCAGCGTTCCTCCGCATCAGCCCCCGCTCGGACAGCATGTCGATCGACGCCTGCTCGCCGCTGGTCTGGTAAACGGCCCATGGCCGCGGAATGCGCCGGGACAGCTCCAACAGCACGTCCAGATACGGCAGTCCCGGCTTCACCATCAGGATGTCTGCACCCTCGGCATGATCGCGCTCGGCGCTCAGCAACGCATCCGTCGGCCGAGCGGGATCGATCTGGTACGTCGCGCGATCGGCCAGCACGTTGGTCGCGGCCGGGGCCGAGTCCGCGGCCTGGCGAAACGGCCCGTAGAAGTTCGAATGAAATTTCGCCGCGTAACTCATGACGACGGTGCGATCCAGGCCGCCGTCCGTCAGCGTCCGGCGGATGGCGGCGATGCGACCGTCCATCATGTCGCTCGGTGCAACGCAGTCGGCGCCGGCCGCCGCATAGCTGCGCGCCGCGGCGGCCAGTTCCTCGACGGTCGCGTCGTTCAGAACGTGATCGCCCGGCTCGTTCAGAATTCCGCAGTGCCCGTGCGAGGTGTGCGAGCACAGGCAGACATCGACTGCCAGGAACACGTCGTCGCCGTAACGATCCTTGATCGAGGCAACCTGGGCGCTCGTGAATTCATGCTCGAATGCCGCGGCATGTTTCTCGGCCGGTACGCCGAACAGCAGGAACTTGTCGATGCCGGCATCGAGGTCGGAGCGGATCTGTTCGAGCAGCGACGCGGGCGTATCGCGATGCACGTCGGTCAGTCCGGCCACCGGCTCGCGCGCGTCGATGCCGTCGACGACGAACAGGGGCTGGATTAATTGCTCGCGGTCCAGCCGCACCTCGCGCGTCAATCCGCGGAGCGCCGGGGTCTGCCGGGTCCGGCGCAGGCTCAGCGGAGCCATGCCCGCCACTCCCTGCGGCTGGGAAACACCAGCGGCGATTCGACGCCCGCTTCGCGCAGCGCGCGCGCCGTCTTGCCGGCGCCGCACGCGTGCCGGGCCGTGGCCGGCAGGTACGCCTCGATCGCGCGGTACTGGTCGATGCTGCCCCAGAAGAAGTCTGTCGCCCGGTCCAGCGACTCGCGTAGTGCCCCGAGCTCGGCGGGTTTCGTGGCGCCCGCTTCGTACGTGCCGACAACCTGCCGAATGCCCGAGCCGCGCCAGCTGGCCTCGGCGCCGCGGCGCGTCAGCGCCGTCCAGCGACCGAGTTCCGGCAGCTGCAGGACCTCGCACGCGAGTGTCGGCGTGAGTTCGTCGAAGCCGAGGTTGTCCGCACAGCCTTCCACCCACAGTCCGCGCGCGGCGAGTTCGCGCCAGCTCTTCGCACCGCTGGTCCAGATCCTGGCATCCGGATGCCGGCACAATGCCTCGGAGGTCGCGTGCCAGTGCGCCACGAAGACCGCGGCCCGGTCAGGCAGGTCGAGATCGTGCGGCACGGCGCGGCGGACGCGGCGCTCGAGCAGGTATCCGCCATCCCACGCGACCACCTCCTCCGGCCTGTCGGGCTTCTCGGGGCCGTTCCACGCGAGCGGGTAAGACTTCGCCTCCGCGCCGCGACGATACAGCAACGGGCCGAGGACGGAGTGCCCGATCGCGGTCACGCCGACCTGCTGCTGGACCGGCGCGGGAAGCGCGCGCAGCGTATCGAGTTCCCGCTGGACCAATCCCGCTGTTGCCGGATCGTGCAGGCCGGCCAGGACATCCCGCATGAATCGGTCGTCGGTCCGGCACTCGACCGCCAGGGCGCCCTGCGCCGGCGCAGTCGGACACTCGGACAACGGCAGGATCATCCACCTCGCTTGCGCCAGGTGCGGCTCGATGCTCCGGCGCCCATGTGGATCGCGCCACAATCGGGCAAGCCCGGCCAGTGCCAGTATGACGCCGTCGAGTCCGTCGGGGTCTGCCGGGTTCCCCGCGATGCGCGCTACGCGCCGATCGACCGCGCCGCGCAGCGGTCTGAAAATCAGGTTCGGCGCGCGACCGACGTCCGGCAGGCAGTCCCGCAGAAACGACCCGGCGTTCAGCCGTCGTCGCTCCGACGACGAGCCGATTCGGATCGCGGCGCCAGCCTGAAGCCGATCGACGATATCGCGTCGAAAGAGCGCGACATCCCGGGGGTTCTCGCGCGCGGGCACCGCCGCCCGACAGATACCGTCTGGCCTCGCGTTCCCCAGATCCTTCATCGAATGCACCGTGAAATCGAAGCGTCCGTCGAGTAGCGCGCGGTCCAGTTCGGCCGAGAAGAAGTCGGGGTCCGTGACCCGATCGAGCGGTGTGCCGGTATCGCGATCGCCCCGCGTCTCGACGGCTTCGATTTCGACGTGGAGATCGGGGCGTCGGGCCCGCAATGCCGACGCGACGAGCCGGCTTTGCGCCACGGCCAGCAGCGAGCCGCGCGTGCCGAGTCTGATGCTGCGCGCCACGATGCGATTCTCAGGCGCGCGCGAGTTCGCTGTCGCGCGCGGGCTCGCGGTCATCCACGAACCGGCGAGCGGCTTCGCGGCAGGCGATACGCGCGCGTTC
>JABAOE010008994.1_pt2 | contig 12160 bp, 8 predicted proteins | sample 7062141 | NCBI WGS metagenome assembly JABAOE01 (sample SAMN14538627, study PRJNA623070) | marine sediment metagenome | biome: marine biome [ENVO:00000428]; feature: marine pelagic biome [ENVO:01000023]; material: deep marine sediment [ENVO:00002113] | place: India: Gulf of Khambhat ...
TCCTGAAAAACATCAAATGCTTTCTCGTTTATACCTTTTGTAGCTTCTTCTTTTTTCCTGTCTTCGCCAAATGAATCTACTTCAATCGTTTCTTGCACCACAACCTCCCAGCCAAGATTATTTAACTCGAGCATTACTCTATCAGACACCCGGCCTACTATCCATAGTTCTTTATCATCGTCCTCTAACTCTTTAAAAATCTTATCGTGAAACCTTGCCGCATCTGCTACTTTCTCGGACCAGCATAGATAATCAACAGGAAATATAGTTATAAATCTTCCATCCTCAGTACGACCGGAGGTGATATCAGCATGGTTTACTATCTCCTTTAGAGGACTCTGGGTGTTATTAAACCAAACTAGAAGCATAACTATATGCACAAAGAACTTAGACTCTGAAATAGATGAAGCCACCACTGCGTCTTCGATAATTTCTTCACGGTTTGCAACGTTAGGAAGCTCCAATAAAGAAAAAACAACTGCAGTCTGAAAGGACGGGCTGTAATATGGAGAGTCCATAAATTCATCTACTAGCTCTTCATCAATACCCATTTCCAATAAATTTGCCTTGTTAAAATCTCTAAGCTCTTTAGGGTCTTTGTCCCATACATAGTGGTTTACATCTTTTACATAACCCATTCCGGACGGAGTGGGAATGTCTACAAAACCAAAACCGAACCGACCTATTCTATCGTACTTAGCAACTCTTTTTAACTCCCCCGCAAGCTCAGGATTTGATGTGTAAGGATCCACTCCAAGCTTCTTCGCAAGACGTCTTTCACCACCACTGATTCCCAAATACCAATCTGCGAGGTATGAAACATTTCCGACTACATCATAAGAACTGCCCCCTTCCTCACCATCTTCATCACTGGAGGCCGTTACCGCTCCACCTACATTCTTTGCGGTTTGTCCCGTTACGATCACAACTTTTTCACCGGAATAATATATCTTTTTGAAAAACGTGACGATCCCTCCCGGCACTCCCTTAGCAGTATCCACCGGGTGCGTTGCTATGTTAATTGCAGATTTAAAGGGAATAATAACACTATCAACCGCGCCAACTGCCAATGCTTCACCCCCCGAGATTTGTTTTAATTTAGCAGTTGCTTCAATCTCATTGACCCGAACTTTAAGTACGTCAGTATTTCGAGCTTGATATTCACCAAAATCAGATTTTATGGTGTATGAGTTCCAAATACAGTCATTTCTAACTTCTTCCATAACTTCATAGTGGTCCCCTTTGAGAATATCTTCATCCAGTATCTCACTAGCCTTAAATACAGGATAAGACTCATAATCTCCGTTGGAAAGTGGTATTTGATTGTCTTTGCTGACAGAATCAGCAGATTGCTCTTCGTCTTGAACAGATGCCGTATTTGTATTCTTAGGTGTGCAGGCAGTGGTTGCAAATACAAGAATAAAGAGCATTAAAGGATAGAATATAAGTAATTTTGATTGGAAAAGTCTCATAAATACCCCGCCTCTACTTATATACTTACTATAAAAATATTATAACCCAATCTTCTACAATACGATGGGGCTCATAAATAATAGTAAAACTTAACTAATTCCTCACGATAGGTTAATTTTACTCTAACAAAAAAGATATTTTTTATAATTATTAAATGGTCACTCAGAGACTAAATTACTTCTCCAATGTAGTAAATGTCACATTCATATTCGCGGTGCTAGTAGTATTAACAAGCATTGTGGTTCCTTTGATATTCCGGGATCAGATAGTCAGTGTCGGACATGCTCTAATTCTTAGGTACGGTCAGGAAAGAATCGATATAATCCTCTACCTGATAACTGCAGTCAGCAGTACTCCTTTGGCGCTGCCTGTATGGATATATGCTGTTTTAGGTGCAATGCTGGGTTATGAGCCGGTATTGCCTCTTAGAGCATTTGCAGTGTATAGAGCGACGAGCCTGGCAACTAGGAATGCCAGAAAAAGCTGGCCGGTTATGGCTTCCAAAACGGAAAGCATTCTGCCTATGGAAGTAAGAGATGTTATATCCCCATAACCCAGTGTGGTAAGCGTCGTATAGCTATAGTAGATATACTCGTTTGAAGTCAGTGTAGTTACTACATCAGAGTTGTTTTTGATAAAAATTATTCCCGGGGATATATATTCCAGATAGTTATATATTGAGGCCCAGAGCAAGCCGAGAATTAGGAACACACACACAGCAGCGTATAGAGTGTCGGCAGATACTTTTCTTGTATGCAGTATGTGTGCAGTCAACGTACCGCTTATAAATAGAAAATATAAAATACTTGCAAAAATTGTCTCCGATGAACGTGTGAAAATCCATTCCGAGAGAAACCAGGGCAGTCCTAATATAATCAGAATAACTACATCTTTTTTATTCCTTCCTGCTGCATATATACCCAATATAAATACAATTGAGCTTGATATGTTAAGAAACAGGAATCCGTATTCATACCCCTGCAACACTGCAGAAAGTACAAGCAGTATAATAATGGAGGCCATAAAATTAAACATCTTGTATTTTGTAGAGCCTAACAGGAGCGAAAACATTCCCGGCTTATCATTCTTGAGCATACTTTTATCCTACATCAAATCTTGCTAATATCACACATACCATAATTCATATTGCTTGATATAATCATGCAAATAACTTGCAAGACTTTAATTTGAAAGTGTACAGGTAGAGGTATTAACTGTAGCACTTCCGCTTACATTAACAGCATCTCTACTGCCGCTTATGGAGCATTGATTCTGTGGAATAATATCTACAAATGAACTACCAGCGGCATTTATCCCAAACTGGTTAAACGACTGAATAACAATGGTGTTATTTATGGGATTTGAAGTCTGCCCAACTTCAACAAATCCGTCATCAAGAGTTAGGATTGCATCACGGTTGCCGGAAATTTCAATACCCTCATCTGCATTAAGAATTATAGAGCCTGACGACTGGGCCCTAACTCCCTCTCTGCAGTTAATTATACTAATGCTCCTTACGCTGTAGCTGATAACGCTGGTGCCGCCTGAAAACATACAGTTGCCGCCGTCTCCGTCCAGATTAAACTCGGCCTGGCTCTCATTATAATTTATAGCTTGAGTGCCTGAGAATGAGATCGGATCTTGGAAAACCTGCCAACGGTCAATGATTATTACAACAGGGCTTTGCTGAAGAGTAATATCAAGGTTAGTTGTACTTTGATTTACAACCGGGATATTGGGTCTTTCGGCATTAAACGTTGTGGATTCGAATCTTAAGGTAACAACACCTGTCGAGGACCTGAATCTGATTTCGAAATTACCCTGAGCATCTACATTCTGGCTTCCTAGCCTTATATTGCCTTCCAGGACTATTGCTCTCAAATTTTCAAACAGAAAAGAATTTGATACTGTACCTTCTATTACTATGTCGCCGCTATTACCTGTACCGTCACAGCCGAGCATAACAAGTGACATAACAAAGATTATAGTTCCGATAATTATATTTTTGCGCATGGTTTCACCTCTTTTGAAGAAGGCTTTGTTTAGTGCTCCTACCCGCTAACATTACAACCATAACGTAAATACTATTATAGCTAAAAATACTATCAAATATGTTGGTCTCATAAATTTCTCTATTTTTATAGCCAAGTCGTTATCACCGCTAGAAGAGATTGTACTTGTAGTAATTGCGGTTCCTAAGGCTGCGAAAACCAAAATTGTAGATAGCAGCACAAAATTATCCATACGAGTAAAATATGAGACTTTGGGAAGATTAAATCCGATGGCAAATCTGTATGCTATCAAAGTAAAAACGGTTGCTGTAGAAAGACCAACCTGAGGGCCCAGGTGTTTTGGGTCAATCCAGAAAACAGCCCACGCCATAAGCACGATTAAGCAAAGGGGTGCTATAACTTTCCAAATGTAGTAATTTTTCTCTCGTTCAGCCAGGAGATAAAAATCCATTCGGTTTAAATTGTGTATCATTGCTTCTCCCCAAGTTTCGATAAGCTCTGTGCTTGGAGCACCGTCAACAAGGTGTATTGTCCACCCCTCTGCCGAGAATTTTTTCATCTGACCCGTAGTATCCCTATTCAATTCAAAAGCTATATCATTGGCCTCAGGACCTACGGCGGCTAGGATAAAATGAAGCTCCTGCTCATCAAAAGGAAAGTCAGAGAAATCCAGATCAGAAGTAATTTCCCCTACATAGCGCTGTCTTATAGTGACATTCCCATCCGAGTCAACTCTAGCGACTTTAGGAAGCAGCTGCGTACCACCATTTTGATTTAAGACGATTATTGTGGGGGCCCAGATTTCGTTCTCTTTATATATGCATTTTGCCAAAGATTTCCCAAGGGCTTTTTCTGAAAGACGAGGGTCATTCCAAGTCTCCGTAAACCAAATATCAGCCGTGTAGGTTTGTTCTAAATCATCTATATCCTTAATATCTATTACAAAAAATCCTACTTTAACAGGAACTATAACACCCTCTCCTCCAGGCTTTAGATTCTGTGCTTCAATGGGGATCGAGCAGTCAAAGTTGAAAGTGATTTCTTCAGATTCCTGTGCTTGTGAAGGAGTAAGGGAAAGTAGGGGCACAATAACTGTCCCTAATAGAAACAAAGCACCTAGCAGATGTCTGCTATATATATCAATAATAACTCTACTCACTTTGGAGACCTGCCTATTTACGAAGATAATAGCAATATTATATGAATAAGCGCTATATATAATATATATACCGGTATAGCAAATATCTCAATGCTCAAAGATAAATCATTACTTACCGCCTGAGGCAAATTAGAAGCGGTAAGACACCTTAAATCCGTAGTTCCTGTATCTGTCATCTACTCCTGCAGAGAAAGTGAAAGTTACATTTATTTTTTCCACAAATGTGTAATCAAGCCTTTGTATTGTAGCAAGTCCGAAACCCATATCGAAGAATGACTCCAAGTACAGCTCATTGCCCCAGAACTTTGTGTGGTTGAGGAAAAATTTGAAAGCCGCTTGATTCCCTAGGACTTTGAAATCCATCTGCTGCAGTAGATCGCCGCCGTTGCGCCATACATAATTCGTAAGCTCATAGCTAAGGTCCCATCCAGCTATCTCAATACCATCTATTGTGGTTATAGCACCGCCTTGACTGGCCCATCCTACGTGCGTGGTCGGAAACTGATAATGGAAATAGTTTGTTAGTGTACCGCTTATGGGAAATGCAAGCGCTCCTACATCAAACGAGCCCACCCCTCCTAGACGGGCCATTGGTGTAAGACTCCACCACTTGGTAGGTCTATACTGTGCCCCAAGACCTAAGGAGGCCATGTATGACCATGCAGTCTGGGTTCTTGTGAGCAGTACCGGAAAATCGACAATCAACGAAAGCTTGGGATACCATTTCATGTTCCACTTATAGTTGATAGGAATACTAAATGTCTCACCATCGTATGGACCGGCATTAAAAGAGCTGAACTCAGCTGCTGCTGTAAAGTAATTTTTCTGGCCCGGTATTGGATTCTTTGAGCTGATAAAAGGACCGGTTATACCCTGGTTAAAATCATCCACAATCATTCTTGTAAAAAGGCTGTTGGGGTTTCCGGCCACAGGATCTACCGGTGAGTTGGCAACCGCAATCTGCAATAATCTTGTAAGGGATTTTCTGGGGGCCTCAGCTGAATTGAAATTTCCTCTTAACCACTTTCTAAATTGCTCCCGGCTCTCATCTCTATCTTCGCCGTCAAATCTGACTTCGAAATCCTTCCCGGGTATCCGAAATACCAACTCAGTTGAGTTTTGCTCAAACTCGATAATAGTGCCTACACCCCTAAAATCAACACTCGCAAAAACTGATGAAGTTTCAGTATAGTTGGGGAATATATCCTCTAGGGAGGCATTGCTAAAGAAATCGGTAACCTCAAGTAAATCATTTGTACCTTCCCTAGCGGTATCCTCACCATCAACAGTGATGATTGCAATGAAAAGCTGTTTTGCCTGTAAATCAGGAGGATAGAAAAGGACAAAGCATAATGAAAATACTGCAAATTGCTTTATTCCCTTCAACTCTGTATCCCTCCTTTAGAACCTAATTCCACCCTGAAAATCAATTTCAGTACTTATTCTAGTTTTACATGAAATCGATGTGCGCTCAAATTACTATAACCAAGAATTTAGCAATCCATGATATTATCATTAATGGCGGTAGTGCTAATAGCGCTACTAAAATCCATATTAGGGAGGGAAATATGAGAAATATATGTATCTTAATGATCTTTTTTGTAATTGGCAGCATTGTGATTCTAGCTGCAAGAGCGCAAGATCAAAATCCAAAGGGTGTTATTAAGGGCACCGTAATTGATGATGTTCCTAATTATGAAGGGGCAGAGTTTGAACAGAACAAGAATAATATTCAAAATGTAATAACCGGTGGAGTACCGGCAGGGCGGTGGAAAGAAGGCCTATTATTTGAGGGAATAGAACCTCAACCATGGCTAAAGAGTGCCGCAAACTGGTTTCCAGGAACCGAGAAAGTACAGCCTAATGAAATGAGAATTACATTCATGGGCACCGCACCTATGCTTAGGCCAGGTCAAATGAATACATCAGTATATGTTGAGCTTGGAAACGGTGATAGTTTTATATTCGACATGGGTGAGGGAGCAGTTAGTAATTATCTGGCATCTGGTATTCCAATAAATAAACTGAATGATATTTTCCTTACACATCTTCATGTGGATCATTACGGTTCTATTCCATGGGTATATGCATTCGGTGCATGGGCCGGTCGCTGGCACGAACCGCTTCGCATAACAGGACCTTCGGGACGAACGGAGAAAGATGGAGTTGCATATATGGTTGAGGGAATGAAGATGATGATGCATTGGCACCGTGAGGCATTCAGCGTATTCCCCACAGCATGGGAGATCGAAGTGAACGAATTCGATTTTAAAGACGCTGGCGGCACAGCTTATGATAAAAACGGCGTAAAAGTAATCCACTGGCCCGCTTCACATGCAAAAGATGGAGCCTCGGGCTATCGCCTGGATTGGAACGGACTTAGCTTCTGCTACACGGGTGATACTCGTCCAAACTCATTGGACATAAAGTATTGCAAGGGAGTTGATGTAATGATATCTGAGACACAACCTGAAGTAGTCGCTATTAGCTCCGGTGTACAAGGTGTACCTCCATTTGTAGGACGTTATACCATTGATACTCATCATACCCCTGCATACGCAGCAGGCTATGTATTCAATCAGGTAAAACCTCGGATGGCCATGACTACTCATATGCCGTACGATCCTTATATTAACGCTGAGACTATAGCAGAAGTGAGAGAACACTGGAAGGGCCCATTTCATTTTGGGGCTCCAGATATGGTAGTTGTTAACGTAACTAAAGACAGTATCTGGGTAAGAGACGGGGTAATTCCTGACTACCCAAATGTAAGGGCACCAAATGCAGATGCATCTATCGAGAAGTATGGGGGCCTGATTGTGCCCGTTCCTCCATTTCAAAGAGAAGATCTGCAGTCACAGTTTATTAGAGATGCTGAAATCGATCCTGAAAAATATTATCCAAAAGGTTATCATCCTGAGCTTATGGAACACTGGCCTGTAGATAAACCGCTGTTTATACCTGAGGATAAGATTCCTGAAAGTATGAAAAGTGATTAATTTTTTATGGATAATGACTAAAACGAACGTCCCGGCCATACAGCCAAGACGTTCGTTTTTATTTTTGGTATTTGAAAGTAACTAGCGCTCGCTTCTTCTAACGCTTGCAAACTGACGAGCCGCCTCGGGAAGTACTTTATCTATGTTCTCTTGAGTAGGTGCAAGATTATTTATCTCTACAATGGCCCTTGCCATACCCTGAATTATAATCTTGCGGTCTGCATTCTCTGCATTAAAAGCGCTTGTCTCGGATGCGCTGAGAGTGCCTTTTTTAACAAGCAGCCCTTGGCTTCCCTCTGCAACCTTGCCTTGAGACAACATCCCGTCAATAACGTTCTGGCGACCAGCCCTTGCTTTGTAGGCGCTTATCACATCAGGCATTGCCTTTATTTTCTGAGCAATCTGTTGTGAGATATTGCCCTGGGCCCAGGCATAATTGCTGAAGTCGATAGAAATTTCCCTTTTAATCACAACAACCTTTGTCTCTGATACAGTAGGTTCGTCGGGATATACACTCTTACTCTGAGGTTTAGGAGTAGGTGTTACTGTTTGGGTATCGGATGCGTCATCTGTAGTAGACTCATCACTGCTATCCTGCTCCAAAAACTCCTCTTCCAGGCTAGAGTAAGCATCCCTGACTTCCTCTGCAGGGAAATAGACGTTCACTGTTATTGTTGCACAGGATACGATAAGAAAACATAAGAAAAGAACCAAGGGCTTTACGATAATCATTGTCATTTTTTCCATATATCACCTCTCCTAGTTTGTTTCGATCATAGGCATGCCGCTCTCTGACCGCCTGGCTAACTCCCTTACGGTTGATATCAATTGAGAAATAGTAATTGAATTCCTTATAGCGTCGGCCTGAATCGTCAAGTTCCTAAATCCTAATACACTGTTTGAAATCTCAAACTCCCTGAATGTTATTAAACCATCATTAATATAACCTGAAATGTTGCCGTTATCATAGCTGCGGCTGGAGCCTAAAATCAATCTCTCTCTAGCACCCATTTTAGCCAAGAGGGCAGCACCGATTCTCCGCTGCTCCTTACTTGAGCTTTTAGACCAAAACTTAAACGGTCCGTCTATTGTATTTAAATCTGTTCCCTCTGCGGTCAACCAAACAAGTCCATTCACCCGTCCTGTTATGTATTCCTGTCCTGGGGAGACTCTCTCTGAGATGCCTTCAAGGCTAATCTCGTTAAATAGAAGAGAGAAATCATAGGTGCTCTGCCCCTGATTAAATTCCACAAGACCAGCACCGTAGAAACTGCCTCTGAATAATTTGGACAGCAGCCTTCGGATATTAATCTTTTGAGTATCGACTTCAAGCGCAACCTCTACATTTTCAAATTTCAGAATACCGTATTCAACCTTTTTAATACTTAGAAAATCGAGATCCTCTTCTTGAAGCTTCGATTCGTTAAATGTTTTGAGAAATTTCTGAAATATACTTTTAGATAGCTTTAAGTGCTCCCCCATAAGCTGAGCCAGAGGATTATCGGAGCTGACCTTGTCCTGTATGTTTATAGTTCCCTCTACGTCCTCAACAGTTAGCAGAGCACCTCCGTACTGTCCTGAAAAGGAACTGCCCTTGAGGCTAAGTTCTCCACCCCATCTGCTTTGAGGATAGAACAGGCTGTGAAACACAAGTTCCATCTCTGCATATCCTTGGGTCTTAAATTCCCTGAAATCCCGAGGCACAAGCGGAGACAGCAGCACGAGTGCATCAGAAATAGCCACTTGCGGGAAATTAAGCGTAAGGGTTCTATTTTCATCCAGCGAGTTGATCATCTCACCTGAAAAACTTATCTCCTTATTGTTACCTCTTATAAACCCTTGGTCGATATATAAGGTTTCAGCAACTGTATTAGCAGCTAAGTTTACGTTTAGAGTGGAACTGGCCCCATTATTATCCAAGACAACGTTTTTGAGCTCTAATTTGCTTTGGCCCTCAGGGAGTGCTCCGTTTGGAAGATTGCCGGAGAAAGTTAGATTGGATTCATTTAATTTAAGGTCTATGGTATCTGACTTAACCAGGGCATCTTGAAGGTTGAGACGAACATTAATCCCGGACGGGGTTTTTGTTGTATCAATATAGATATTGCCGCCAATATTGCCTCCTAAGAATTTGCCGGTTATTCCCTCGAGCTTTATGCCGTCCTCTGATGGTAATACCTTATTTGAAATATTGTCTATAACTGCTGACACAATTGTAGTCTGCTTAATATTTACAGTGCCCTGCCAATCTAGATTAGCTGCACCCGGTTTGTTTATAACAAATTCTCCAAAAATGCCCTGAGAATTTAATTTCTCCTCAAACCCTACGAATGTCGCATCATCAAATTCGATTTTGTATGGGTAGCCTCCTGATGAAGATCCGATTCCGACATATAACTCGTCAGTTTTAAATTGCCCGATGGTGCTAATCTGTGTGCTGACATTCTCAACTATGACGCGGTCTCCTATAAAATTGTAATCCCAAGAAAGTGAGGGAAACTCGATGCTTTTGTATCTCCCTCCAGTTCCGCTTATGGTTCCTTTAAAGCCTTCCCGTCCGCTGTTTTGGATACTAAGACTTTCATCAAACCGCTCAAGCGAAACGTCGCGGCCAAGGATGCTGAAACCGGAGCCCTGGGATGACATATTGAGCGCCCATCTGTCTTGGCCCAATTCTAAGAAAAATTCGAAATCCTTAACAGTTCCGCTTTTTACCAGATATTCCTCAAAAGACAGATTCTCATAACTGGCCCCTCCGCCTTTAATGAGGATTTCATCTTGAACCGTGACACCCTCTTTCGCTCCAACGGATTTATAGTCTAAGGTGAAAGGCCCAGAGGTTGAAAGTTTTGAGACTCTAAACTCTCTCTCTTTCTTAGATTTAAGTACAAAATCTTCAACTATAAGGGAAATATCAGCTTTATAGTTGCCGGATGCTCCTTCAAATTTTGCATTTGCAGACCGCGCATTTCCTGCAATATTTGCAGGAATTATAGACTTAGGGGTCTTCTCGAGATTTAAGCCACTGCCGCTAATGTCACCTTGAATGCTGGTAATGCCTCCACCGAACCCTTCTGAGAGAAGAAAACTTAAAGTGCCGGCGGCACTGCCGTCCATATAGCTGCTGCTTATATTTGATAGAGTAATTTTGTTGTCGGACCAGTTTGAATTAGAGCTCAAATTCACTGCTGCCTTTATGCTGTCCATCTGCCCTGTTTTCTCCCAAAGCAATCCATCGGCTGTGCACGTACCATTTGAAGAAAGTGAAAAATCGCCCTCGGCGCCCAGGCCCTGTTTCACTTCTATATCACAGTCAACACCAGATATATTTGGGTCATCCTCTCTGTCCGATTTGAAGTTAAAACCTGCCAAAGAAGCATCGCCGCTCAGTCGAATATCACCCCCGGCTCTTGAGCCTGTTATCTTAAGCATCTCAGTACTTAGCTCACCTGAGAGCCGGCCGCTGTCATCCCCGAAGACCACTACCATGAGGTTCTCAATATCCAGCGGATCGGTGCTGCCTGTAAGATTGAATACAGTTTGTTTTGTAACCTCGTCTATTTGCCCGGAGAAAGAACCGCTTATTAGATCGGGTACGGCAAAATCAAGAGATATGAATTCTGCAGAATCTTTGGCCTTATCATACGACAAACTATATTTAGCCTCCCCAAGAGGTTCTTCAGAAAATACACCCTTATCTGCATCAAGGGATATGCCGCCTTCGAGAGTAATTAGATCCGAGATTACAAAACTCATATGATTAGATGCTTTTAAGTTTTTTGTGCCGGTGAGCATAGACGGTGGAGAAATCTTATCCACGTTAACTAATAGCTCTCCGGAGGTTTTCTCTGAAGAAATAAGAACACTGCCTTTGAGAGATACCTCTTTTTCATGCAAATTAATATTTCCGTCAACAGCTATTATTTGTCCTTGCTCTAGATTATTATCGGATAACTCAATAACGAGATTTGGCACAGACACCAAAAATTCAGGAGCAATCTGAAAATCACCCTTAAGTATTTTAATCGATCTTATCTTGACCATTTGGCCTTGAGAATCTTTTCGCTCTTTTCTAATGGATTCGATAAAATCCATAAGATTATTTACTTTCTCTTTATTGTATTGAAATCTCGGGCTCTTTAGCGCAATCTCGCCCAATTCGATTCTCTGAGATAGAAGAGAGGATATAATATTGGGACTTATTGTTATCTGCCTAGCATCCAGCACTTGCTTTTGCTCAAGCGAAGGATCGGTAATCGAAACCTTATCAAACTGTACTCTGAACAAAAGATCAAGGCTTATTTTGCCGACTTCTATGTCATAGGGGCTCTCATTTGAAAACTGCTCGATAAGAGCTGGAATATCCGCCCTGAGCTTTATGTTCAGAACAATATTCAGGGCAACTAAAATTAGACATATAGCAATTATCGCCAACAAGAGGATTCTTCTGAATCCGTAACCAAGGAGGGTCATACAAAAGATATTATATGATTATTTAGTGGTTTTTAAAGAAGAAT
>JABAOE010000273.1_pt1 | contig 12155 bp, 15 predicted proteins | sample 7062141 | NCBI WGS metagenome assembly JABAOE01 (sample SAMN14538627, study PRJNA623070) | marine sediment metagenome | biome: marine biome [ENVO:00000428]; feature: marine pelagic biome [ENVO:01000023]; material: deep marine sediment [ENVO:00002113] | place: India: Gulf of Khambhat ...
CACGCCAAGTTGACAAGTCGAATCAAATGACGGGGCCTCGAGGAATTGACCCATCGGCTCGCGCTGAGGGGCGGGTCCCCGAGCCCATGATTGCGGTGGTCTCGCCACCTCGGTCATATCTACGTGTAGCGAGAGTAGAGTCGACGACGGTATTTTCTAAAGGGCAGAATCAGTGCAAGACCGGCCACGAAGCCCCCGATGTGGGCCGCGTAGGCCACGCCTCCAGCTTGTGGATCCAACGGTTGCGAAGCGTGGGACAAAATCTGAAAGCCAATCCACACAACGAGAAGAACCCACGCGGGAAGGAAGGTGATATGGATGAAAAAGCCCAAGGTGACCAAGGTTCGGACGCGCGCGTGGGGAAATAGCAGGAGGTAAGCCCCCAGTACGCCGGAAACCGCTCCCGAGGCGCCAATGGTTGGAACGGTGGAGGTGGGATTCAAAACGACATGCGTTGCTGCGGCGGCAAGCCCCACCAAAAGGTAGAAGCAGATGAACCTCAAATGGCCCATGCTGTCTTCAATGTTGTTGCCGAATATCCATAGATACATCATGTTGCCGATCAAGTGCATCCAGCCACCGTGCAAAAACATGGACGTTACAGGTGTCCAGTAGGCAGCGCTCACGTGTGTCGGTCCTTGGGTGAGCGATGCTGGGATCATGCCCATCTGGTTGATAAAACTGTCCAGGTACTTGGGACCTAGCGACAGTTCAAAAAGAAATACCGCTGCATTGGCCAGGATAAAGGTTACGGTGATGATGGGTTGCAGCACCGTGGGATTATTGTCGTGAATCGGGATCAATGAATCTTCGCTTGATTAAGAAGGATTGGACCTCGGTGCAATTGTCCAGTGTGTGCGCCTGCTTCCGGTCCGGCCAAATTTCGTCTTGGTAACATGCTTTCACGGCTGTGCCGGTTGGTAAGAGCAAAAATTTTTCCAACAACTAATAGTATAACGCGCTATAATTTTTTGAGAACCTCTTGCCTCCTGCGCTCGATTTTTGAGAGTTTGTGCGGATTCCCCTTCTTATTTGGGCGGACTTGCCCTTCATCTATGTCGTCAAAGTAAAAGTCATCATCCGCTTCCCGCGAACCGTCGTTGACCCGCCGCAGGACTGCATTGAATTCTCCAGCATAAATTGCCACGGCGCTTGATCCCTCTGCTGCCCGGCGAACCTCCCTGTCTGAAGTCACGACCACGCAGCTGCTGCCAAACTGTTTGGCGAGCTTTTTGATCACTTCGTCGGCTTTTTCACCTTGCTGGGAGAAAATGATGGTAATACCCCCCGTTTGCTTTTGAATTTCCGTGGGCCAGCCCGAGCGCCAACCATCGAAGACCAGAGTTACATCAAAACCCTTTGTTTCTCGATACTTCTGAAGTCTTTCAATGAGCCGGTACCGTTTCCCTTCCAGGTCCCCGCGCAACCCCCGCTGACTTCCAATTAAATTGTAACCGTCCACTACAATCTGAATCGCCATGAAATAGGTCCAAGATTTTAGGATAAGTGCAACTCAACTGGTTGTCAAAATCTCCAAAAACAGGTAATAGTGTGCCATTTTCCAGCACGGGGGATGTTGAGTTGGCTATAAAATTCGAAAAAGCTAAAAGAATCAAAGAGTTACCGCCGTACCTTTTCGCCGAGATCGATCGTAAGAAAAATGAGGCAAAGGCAAAGGGAGTTGATCTGATCGACCTGGGTGTGGGTGATCCTGATACTCCCACCCCGGCTCCAATCATTGAAAAACTCCGCGAAGCCGCCGGTAATCCAGAACACCATCGTTATCCCAGCAGTTCCGGAATGTTGAGCTTCCGTCAGGCGGTGGTGGATTGGTACCAAGGTCGCTTTGGCGTGAAACTGGATGCGGCCAAGGAAGTCACCTCGCTCATCGGTTCGAAGGAAGGCATCGCCAACATGGCCGTGGCCTACGTTGACCCGGGAGATCTTGTCCTGGCCACTGACCCAGCTTACCCCGTCTATCAGATCGGTACTCAGTTCAACGGCGGAAAAATTTATCACCTCCCGTTGCGCAAAGAGAATCGTTTCCTCCCTGATCTGAAGGCCATTCCGGAAGAGGTCGCCCGTCAGGCGAAAATGTTGTGGTTTGGTTACCCGAATAACCCCACGGCTGCCGTGGCGGACAAGCCCTTCTTTGAGGAGATTGTCGAGTTCGCACACCGCCACCAGATCATTCTCTGTCACGATGCCGCTTACACGGAAGTCTGTTTCGACGGTTATCGGCCGTTGAGCCTATTTCAAGTGGATGGGGCGAAAGAGGTAGGGATCGAGTTTCACTCGTTGTCCAAGACCTTTAACATGACCGGGTGGAGGATCGGTATGGCGGTGGGGAACGCCGATATCGTGGCCGGATTGGCTCAGGTGAAGTCCAATGTGGACTCCGGAGCCTTCCAGGCAGTGCAGGAGGCCGCCATCGTTGCCCTAAAGCGTTCCGATGAATTTGTGGAGCCGCTACGGAGACTTTACCAGGAGCGCAGGGACGTGCTGGTTTCGGCCCTGCAGAACGCGGGTCTTGAATGTGAAAATCCCCGGGCTACGTTCTATGTCTGGGTTTCCGTTCCCAAAGGGGTTACGTCGGCCCAACTTGCGACTCGACTATTGGAGGAAGCGGGGATTGTTTGCACGCCCGGGAACGGATTTGGCGCGGCGGGTGAAGGTTACATTCGTTTTACCTTGTGTGTGGATAAAGAACGCTTAAAGGAGGTTGTGAAAAGGATCCAGCAGGTCAAATTCTAATAAATAGCTCCAATAATATCCGGCAGATAAGCCAATTTGGCGCTATCTGGAGCAGTTGCTACCGCTGTTGCGGGTCTGTAATCTACTCCTGGTGAGTCCCACTTACACTTCATCCGCTATTCTTCACTTCCACTTCTTACTCATCAAGAGGGGAGAGCAACCCCGAACGGCTCACGCTGGGTTAGCTGAAGAATTGTGGCACAGCAAGTCTACATAGGTATCGGTTCCAATCTAGGTAAAAAAAAGGAAAACTACCTCGAGGCGCTCGAACGAATCGGTAAGTTGCCCAAAACACGCATTACCAAGGCTTCTTCTTGTTACGAAAGCGAGCCTCTCGGAGACGCCAAGGAATGGTACGTCAACGCGGTCATCGAGTTAGAAACCGAGTTGGGCCCGGAAGTGTTGCTCACGAAATGTAAAAACATCGAGCGGGCCATGGGGCGGAAGAAAATTCGCAAACGTTGGGGCTCCCGCATCATTGACCTGGACATTCTCCTCTATAATAATCTAAAATTGGATCGTCGGGGGTTCATCATACCCCATCCTGAAATGCAAAACAGGAAGTTTGTTCTCGTCCCATTGAGTGAAATTGCACCTCAGATTGTTCACCCGGTGTTGGGCATGACGATTTCACAGCTTCTGGTGAACGTTAAAGACGGCAAAAGGGTGAGCCTGTCGAAACTCTAGTAGCCGGGCGTAGGCTGAAAGGGCGGGAGTTTGGTCTTCCGGCTTTTTATATTCGCTCTACTTATCTTTTTCGTTATACTCCTGATCCATAACGTCTTTTTCGGGGGAAAAAAGCGGCGGACCGTCCAGCGGGGGCCGGGAGGCTCCGGGGAGGAAATGGTTCTGGATCCCCAGTGCCAGAGCTATATCCCCAAAAACGACGCGCTGCGTCGGGATGGACATTACTTCTGCAGCGAAGAGTGTGCGAGTGCCTTTCTATCGGGATAGTTATTCGCTTGTCTCAAGGGATCCAAGGGGTGTATCGCTGAAATTGATCTAAATCATGCCAGGGGAAGAAAATTTGGAAAGCAGGGTACATGAAACCCATCAAAGTGACCGAGCTTGACCATATCGTGTTGAACGTTTCTGACATCGACAGGACTCTAGAGTTTTACACCGGAGTGCTGGGACTTAAGGGCGAGCGAATCAAAGAGTTCAAGGAGGGCAAGGTCGGTTTTCCTTCGGTACGGATCAACGAACATACGGTCATCGACTTCAACCCGACGAAGAACCAAATACACCAAAGCGAAGAGGACAGGCATAACCTCAACCATTTTTGCCTGGTGGTTGATCCGAGTGATTTTACGGGGATTGTGGATTACATGAAAGATCACGGGGTTCAAATTTTGACCGGGCCGGTATCCCGTTGGGGAGCCCGGGGGACGGCCACGTCGGTTTATTTCCTTGATCCTGATAAAAACGAGATTGAGGTGCGTTGTTATCCTGTGGGATAGTTAACTGCTGGAGGAAATCAATTTTGGCACTATCGTATCTTCAAAGGATGGCGGAAGAGAAGATTCGCGAGGCACAGAGGTCCGGCTCTTTGGATAACCTTGCGGGAAAGGGTAAGCCGCTGGAATTGGAGGACTTAAGCTCAGTGCCCGAAGACCTTCGCATGGCCTACCATCTCCTTAAAAACGCCCATGTCCTACCTCCGGAAATGGAGTTGCAGAAGGATATTCACTCTCTTTGGGAACTCTTGAGGGTTGTGGAAGATGAGGGAGAGCGAACGGGATTACGTAAAGATATTCAACAAAAGGTCATCCAGCTTGATCTCTTGAAGCGTCGCACCTTTTCGGTTCAGAAAGTCAATTCCTACGGTCATAAGCTCCGACAGCGCATATCAACGGCATGGCGCAAAGCGCAAGGCGCATAGCGCCATTCAGTACTGAGCAACGAGTGCTGAGTACTGAGGGCACTGCGTGCCTTGCTGTTCCTAAGTCTGCGCCGACATGCGGTCAAGGCACTCGACTTTGCCTTTTTCCTTTTTAATTTTTACCTGCTGTAGCCTGGCGCTTTGCCCCTCCCGGCGTCAGTAAAACTCCAGGAAGTTCTTCAGGACGGTTTTCCCGGCGTCCGTGAGGATGGACTCGGGATGAAATTGGACGCCTTCCACCGGGTAGCTTCGATGTCTGACCCCCATGATTGTTTCGTCGGAGGTCTGGGCACTGATACTGAGTTCCGACGGTAGGTGGCGGGGGTCAATGACCAGGGAGTGATAGCGCATGGCAGGCATGGGGTTTTTGACGGTACGAAAGATGGTTTGCGAGTCATGGAAGACATCGGACAATTTTCCGTGCATGATCTGGGGTGCCTGAACGACTCTTCCTCCGAAGGCTGCCCCAATGCACTGGTGTCCCAGACATACGCCCAGGATGGGTATCCGCCGCCCGAAGTGGCGGACCACGTCGCATGAGATGCCGGCCTCCTTTGGGGTGCACGGACCCGGCGAGATGACGATTTTCTGTGGCCGGAGTCGCTCGATTTCCGGGAGCGAAATTTTGTCGTTTCGATACACCTGGAGCTCCGCTCCCATCTCTCCCAGGTAGTGGTAGAGGTTGTAGGTAAAGGAGTCGTAGTTGTCGATAAGGAGAATCATCGCCGCGGAACCTTTCGGGTCCAGGTTTCGGCCAGATTAACGGCCTTGAGCATGGCGCCGGCCTTGTTCAAGGTTTCCTGGTATTCCTTATGGGGGTCAGAGTCGGCAACGATTCCGGCGCCCGCATGGATGCAAACCTTTTTACCATGCATGACTATGGTTCGGATGACGATGCAGGTATCCATGTTCCCGTTGAAACCAAAGTATCCGATGGCACCGGCGTACAGCCCTCGTTTCTCCGGTTCCAGTTCGCTGATAATCTGCATGGCCCGTATTTTGGGTGCTCCAGAGACGGTGCCGGCAGGAAAGCACGAGACAAACAAATCCGAGGGCCGCTGTCCCGCCAGCAACTTGCCACGAATATTGGACACAATGTGAATAACGTGGGAATACTTTTCAATCGCCATGAGCTCGTTGACATTGACGGATCCGATCTCCGCCACGCGACCCACGTCGTTTCGTCCGAGGTCCACGAGCATGATATGCTCCGCTCTTTCTTTCGGGTCAGACAGGAGATCTTCTTCGAGCCTCTTTTCTTCCACAGGGGTCTTACCCCTGGGCCGGGTACCGGCGATAGGCCGCAGCTCAATAGTGTCCCGGTTGAGGCGGACCATGGTTTCGGGGGAGGAGCCGATCACTCTGAGCTTGTCCAGTTCCAGGTAGAACATGTAAGGCGACGGATTGACAAACCTCAGGGCCCGGTAAACTTCAAATGGGTCCGCGCGGGTCTCCGTCTCCAGCCTCTGGGAGAGCACCACCTGGATGATATCGCCAGCACGGATGTAGTCCTTTGCTTTTTGGACCATCCGGCGAAAGGTGGCCGGACTCACGTTGGGCGTCGGCTTCTTCTTGACCGAATCGACATCGATGTCTCTCGCCTCCAACCGGCTGGCGTTCTTTTGCAATGACGAGACCAGTTTATGAATCCTTCCAGCCGCGCCTCGATAGGCGTCCGCTAGGCTTTCTTTCCCGTCCAACTTGACATTGTCGATGACCTTGATGGTGTGCTTCAGGTTATCAAAGGCCACCAGGGTCCGAACAAAGATGAAGTAAATGGAAGGTGTCTCCACATGTTCTTTTTTTACATTGGCGATGTCGTGAAGGTGCTCCACGGCGTCGTAGGAAACGTAGCCAAGGGCACCGCCAAAAAATGGCGGCAGGCCATCCACAGGAACGGGGCGATACCGGCTCATGAGTTCTTCCACGATCTGAAGGGGTCGGTCAGCGTTGAAGGTCCTTCGTTTCCCGTTTTCAATGATCTCGACGTCGTGTCCTCGCGCCTTGAAAACTAGGTAGGGGCTGGTGCCCAAAAAGGAATGACGGGCCCAACGTTCACTCCCTTCCACGCTTTCCAGCAAGAATGAATATCGGTCCCTTTTGAGCCTTCTAAAAAAGGAGAGGGGGGTTTCCAGATCCATGAGGACTTCTTGATAAACGGGAATCAAGTTGCCTTGCTTGGAGAGGCGAGAAAATTCTTGAAACGATGGCTGGATCATTGCTTTCAGGATTTGATTCTTAGAAATATCGGGTGAAAGTGCATCTGTCACCCTATGGCGAGAGCCACGGGCCATCAAATGTAGTACATCTGGCTTCGCTCTTCTGGTTTACAGAGATCGGCGAGGGACACCTCAGCAAGAACCTTTTCCGATGCCTCCATGGCCTTTTGCCACGTTTCCATGAGCCTACGTTCAATGGTGGACGCCGCCGCAGGATTCTTTTGACCTTTGACATCGAAAGCCGAAGGACGGCCCTCCAGGCATGTGACTACCTCTCCAACTGTGATCGATTCAGGTGGACGGGCCAATTGATAACCGCCCCCGGGTCCCCTCGTGCCTCGAACGAGGTTGGCGCGCTTAAGTAAAACCATGATTTGACCCAGGTACTCTTCGGGTATCTTCTGTCTCTGAGCGATGTCTTTTACCTGAATGGGGCGATTGGTCTTATAGTTTTGTACCAGTTCCCCCAAGGCGAGAAGACCGTAAAGTCCTTTTGTCCCCATTTTTATGGAACCCGCTGAAAAATCTATTCATTCTAGCTGAAAAGGACCCGTGGGGACAACATGAGAAGAGTTCGAAGGGCGGAAATCGTAAATATCATTGGCATTCCGGGGTGGGAGTGCTACATAGAACCAGGAGGAAATATGAAGTTTTTTCTGGATACTGCGGACATCAACGAGATTACTGAAGCCCATAGCATGGGTCTCATCGATGGAGTCACAACAAACCCGACGTTGGTCTCCAAGACGGGAAGGAACTTCGAAGAGGTGGTGAAGGACATCTGTTCGCTGGTCACGGGACCCGTGAGCCTGGAAACCGTGAGCCGGGACGCCGAGGGCATGATTGAGGAAGGCGAGAAACTCGTGCGCTACGGGAAAAACGTGGTGGTGAAAGTGCCCTTGACTACGGAGGGACTCAAAGCGGTACGGGCGCTGAAGGAAAAGGGAATTAAATGTAACGTGACCCTCTGCTTCACTCCGGTCCAGGCGCTGCTTGCGGCCAAAGCCGGAGCTGCGTACATCAGCCCCTTCATTGGTCGACTGGACGATATCTCACAGACCGGCATGGACATCATCGAGCAGATCGTGAAAATCTACAAAAATTATCAGATGACCACGGAAGTTCTGGTAGCCAGCGTCCGCAATCCGGTCCATGTCCTTTCGGCTGCGCTCATTGGAGCGCATGTCGCAACCATTCCCTATGCTGTACTCAAACAGCTCGCTCAGCACCCTTTGACCGACATCGGGATTGAGCGATTTCTCAAGGATTGGGAGAAGGTTCCGGGTAAGTTTTGACCCTCAGGATGGCCCCAAAGGCCACTCCCCCCACCGTTTGACAACCCTTATCGCCCTAGTATAGATTAAAACGCTTTTTTGTTATGGTCGATTCCGCAGTTCCTCGTCTCGGCCATGAGCCTTTTTAAATTGGAGGAAGTATGGTTCGGAGAGAGAAGTCGAATTACGTCATTCACTCTGTGTCGCACGCGCTGGACGTGCTGGAGCAGTTCCCTGGCGCGGGCGATGAAATTGGGGTTACTGAGCTCAGCAAGAGATTGAAACTTCATAAGAACAATGTTTTTCGCCTGCTCGCGACTCTCGAAGCGAGGGGATATATCGAGCAGAACAAGGCAACGGAAAATTATCGTCTTGGACTGAAATGTCACCAGCTCGGCCAGGCCTATGTTCGGCAGATCGGTTTTTTACATCAGGCCCAGTCCACTTTAAGCTCCCTGGCTGAGGAGTCGGGGGAGAGTACGTTTGTTGCGTTGAGGAAGGGAACCGAGATTGTTCCGTTGGATTTTGTTGAATCAAAGAACCCCGTAAGGGTAGCGTCTTTTGTTGGTGAAACATTGCCGCTTTACTGCACGGCCCCCGGCAAGGTTCATCTAGCATTCGCCTTCGACGATGAGCTGCGCAATGGAATTCCCGAATCGCTGGTGCGCTACACGGAAAAAACCATTGTGGACCGGCAGCAATTACTGAAGCAGCTCCAGGAGGTCAGCGAAGGGGGATTCGCCACGGATATCGGTGAATTTATTGACGATGTGCGATGCGTGGCCGTACCCGTGCGTGATCATACCCGGGTTTTGGTGGGAAGCCTTTCGGTGATCGGTCCTGGCCATCGCCTGAGTCGGGAAAAAATTGAGAAGGAAATCATTCCCATGGCTCTGAAAGGCGGCAACGATCTGTCGCAGCGTCTCGGATATCATCTATAGGTTGCGAGCAGCAGAGCACAAAGCGCCAAGCGCATAGCGTCCTAATTTTCGCTCGTCGATTCCTGCCATCGATCCCCGCTTTGTGTTAGGCTGTATGCGGTTTGCAATCTTTTCAGAACACTTATAGTTACTAATCGACTTCTGACTGCTTCGACCGGAACTCCCTCCGCATCGGAGCTTCACGGTAAAGTTGCATTTTTTTAATGTTGTTTGGCTTGCATCCATTGTTGACCATGCAACTCAAAAAATTTGGGGGAAACAACGTTTTTTAGGAAAATCCCATGCTCACAACGGTGGAAAAAATTGCCTTCCTCGTTCTTGCAATCGCGTGCCTGGCGTACGCCGGCATAGGCTTCTTTCGCGTCTACCAAGCCGTCACGTCTGGAAAGGCGAGCGCACGCCTGGACCATCCTTTGCAGCGAATTCTTCGCGCGCTCTGGATTGTTTTAACTCAGCAAACCCTTTTCAAAAAACGTCCCCTCGTGTCCATCCTGCACGCCATGGTTTTCTATGGCTTCGTCTATTACTTTCTCGTCAATGTCGTGGACGTTCTGGAAGGATTCTCACCCTGGGTTGCGCGCGGGGGCATCTGGAATCCCTTTAACCTGGTGGCGGATCTGCTGACGGCAAGCGTTTTGATCGGCATCCTGGGTTTGATGGTCCGTCGTTTTATTGCACGGCCAACGGATTTTAATATCGCCTCCAATATTCCCCTCCACGAGAAAGTCAGAAACGGCATACCCAGGGATTCCGCCATCGTGGGAGGGTTCATAATATTTCACGTTGGCAGCCGCTTGCTTTCCAAGAGCACCCAGATTGCCCATGAAGGGCCGGACGCCTTTCAGCCAGTGGCCGGTCTTTTTGCCGGGCTGTTCTCAGGCATGGATTCCGGTTTGGTGGTGGGTTTACAACACTTTTTCTGGTGGGGAGCCCTGGGCTCTATTTTTCTGTTCCTGCCCTATTTTCCCCGGTCCAAGCATATCCACATCATGCTAGCGCCATTGAACCTTGCGTTGAGGAAGGAGAAACCCGGGGTCCTGGAGCCCATGGACTTCGAGAACGAGGAGACCTTCGGCGCAGCGACCCTCAAGGATTTTGCGTGGCCGCGGCTGCTGGACGCCTATAGCTGCATTATGTGCAACCGATGCCAGGACGTTTGCCCCGCCTATGCCACCGGAAAGCCCCTGAGTCCCGCCGCCATCCTCATCAACGAGCGCTACGAGATGAACCAAACCCTGGGAGCATTTGCGAAGGAAGATGGGAAGCACCGACCCTTACTGGATTTTGCCTTGAACAAAGAATCCACTTGGTCCTGTACCACCTGCAACGCCTGTGTTGAGGTTTGCCCCGTGGGGAACGAACAGATGCTTCACATTATGGACGTGCGCCGAGAACGGGTCCTGATGGAAGCGGACTTTCCCAGCCAGTTAAAACAGGCCTTCAACGGAATGGAAAACTCTGGAAACCCGTGGGTCCTCCCGGCGGAACAGAGATTGGATTGGGCGGCCAAGTTGCCTTTTCAGGTACCGACGGTGGAGCAGAACCCCAATCCCGATGTCCTCTACTGGGTAGGGTGTATTCCATCCTACGACCCTAGGGCCCAAAAGATAGCGGTGAGTATGGCCGAGATCCTGCACGCCGCAGGTGTCAACTGGGCAGTCCTGGGTTCACAGGAGAAGTGTACCGGGGATGCCGCCCGGCGCGCTGGCAACGAGTACCTGTTCGCCGAGATGGCCATGGCCAACGTGGAAACCTTGAACACCGTGTCGCCTAAAGTGATCGTGACGACCTGTGCCCATTGCTTTCATACCGTGGGTAACGAATACTCCCAGTTTGGCGGCGACTACGTGGTCAAGCACCATACGGAGTTTATCTCTGACCTGGTAAAATCTGGAAAGCTAAAGCTCCCCGCTACGTCGGGAAATTCGGTGACCTACCATGATCCCTGTTATCTCGGACGGCACAATGGAGTCTATGATCAACCCCGGGAAGTGATGGCCCGTCTCGGATTTCAATTGAATGAGCCGGGTCGAAGCCGCAATAACAGCTTTTGTTGTGGCGCGGGCGGCAGTCAGTTCTTCAAGGAAGAGGAGAAAGGAACCGAGCGCGTAAGCACCAACCGCTTCCGTGAGCTCAAGGAAACCGGCGCCAAAACCATCGCCACCGGCTGTCCGTTTTGCATGCGCATGTTTTCCGATGAGGGCGATAAGGACGAGACGGGCACAGCGCCCGAAGTCATGGATATCGCCGAGCTCGTGGCAAGGGATCTGCGTGAGTCTCGATAAAGCCTCCGCGCAGAAACTCCATCGAAGCCGTAGGGATGAAGTGCGACGTAGGTTGAGTTTCAGGTGCGCTCAATTTTTGAACCTTTGTCTCTTGAGTGGATTATTGTTTGCGTGTGAATCTTCCCCCCGTGTCGTTATCCAGAGCCAGTCAGGTGAAATCCCCATAAAGGTGGAAATCGCCGACACCCCCGCCGAGAGGACCATGGGATTGCAATACCGTCAGGAACTGGCAGAGGACCATGGGATGCTTTTTCTCTTCGATACGGACAGAGATCAGGTCTTCTGGATGAAAAACACTCCCATTTCACTGGACCTTATCTTTATCAGTAGCGGGAAAGAGATCGTTGGCATTGTACACAGTGCGGTCCCCTACTCGACAAGGTCCTTATCCGTGGGACATCCAAGCCGGTATGTACTGGAAATCAACGGTGGACTCGCCAGCAAGCACGGATTAAAGGCGGGCGATACGGTGCGGTTTGAAAACGTCGACCTACCAACCGAGCCGTGAGCACCGGTCCGGAAGTTCTCTCAAGGTTCGGTCCCGGTCTTAAATTTCACTGAAAAAATAACGTCTTAAGGGCTCGATGCGTTCTTCGTAGGATTCGGGATGGAGGAACCAGAGAGTAGCGGCGATACTGCTGAGTAAGGAATTCCCGTCCTGGGGGGTAAAGCACATGCCAACCACTTCCCTGTCACCTCTGAGGGCCAGGCTCTTTGTCGGGATTACGGTTTGATTGAGAATACGACCAAACAGACCGTGGTCCCGCCCGAAGGAGAACACGGAAGCCATAGAGGATTTG
>JABAOE010018902.1_pt1 | contig 12148 bp, 11 predicted proteins | sample 7062141 | NCBI WGS metagenome assembly JABAOE01 (sample SAMN14538627, study PRJNA623070) | marine sediment metagenome | biome: marine biome [ENVO:00000428]; feature: marine pelagic biome [ENVO:01000023]; material: deep marine sediment [ENVO:00002113] | place: India: Gulf of Khambhat ...
GTCCAGATCGAAGATGATCCGACCCGTGTGCCGGTCGCCCCGGTCGTCGATGACCGAGCCCGCGAGTGGGCGGCCCGGCTTGTAGTCCGCGTAGCCCTTGCCGCTGTTCGGCGTCTCGACGAACTCGACCCGGACGAAGACATCCCAATCGACCTTGACGCGGCCGTAGCGTTCGTCCTCGACGAAGATGCCGCGGATCTGGTCGTTGACGTCGTTGGAGTCGCCCAAAACGAAGCGGCGGCCGTCCCACAGGTCGACCCGCGAGCTCTTGCGGTTGCGCTTCTCGATGGTGCGGATCTTGCCCATCGCGATCGACACGTCGCCGTCCTCGGTGTCGCCGTCCAGCTTGTCGATGGTCAGGCACTCCTGGCTGTCCCACTGGATGAAGCCCTCGAACGTCTCGTACTCGGTTTGCAGCGTTCCGTACAGGCGACGCGCGGCGGGGCGTGTGCTGCGCGGCGCGGCGGAGAACGTGATCCGCTCGATCCGACTCCACTTGATCGCCACCTCGCCCAGGGCGTCGTCCGCCACCGTGATCTCGCCGCCGATATCGTTCGAACCGCCATCGAGCTCGTAGACCGTGCCGCTCTTCATCTCCAGCTCGAACCTCTCGCCGCCGCGAGGCCGGATCTGCTTGATATCGCCGAAACGCGTGATGAACAGGCGCCCGCCGCTGGAGCCGCCGTAGCTGTAACGAATCTTTTTACCGAGAATGTTGATCTCGCGTTCACCCCGTCCCGTCTTGGAGAGCTTCATGTAGGGCAGATCCTCTTTCGACGAGTTGAACAGATCGTCCCAGAACGCTTCCTCGGTACCCCAGCGCAGCAGGCCCGAATACTCGTTGCCGCTCTTGGTCTCCACCGTGCCGTGGATGAACCCCGCCGGGTCGGCCGGCCCCGCGTCGCGCCCCTGTGCCGTGGCTGCCTGCGGGGCAAGCAGGCACCCTGCCAAGATCAGTGGTGTTATCCGTTTCATCGCGTAAACTCCCTAGAAGCCCGTCTGCCATTCATCTTCGACTTCATCTTCGAAATCCTGTCCGCGGCGCTCGGCGCTTCACGCCGGACCGAGGCCGGACACCTCGCCGTCGGTGACCTCCGACTCGCCTTCGCCGCGTGGAGCCCATCCATCGCTGGACGCCTCGTCGGCCGAGGTGTCCCGGATGACCTGCTCCATGACTCGGTACATCGCGAGCTGGTAGCGGTGATCGGCGCTCATGACCTCCTCGGCCAGCTCGAAGAATCGCGCCTCCGTCATGTCGCCCGCGTTCCCGCCGATCACCACGGGGTCCGCGGTCGGTTGCGGCACGGGAAACCCGATGAAGACGAGTCCCAAACCGACGGCCAACACGATGACGGCGGCAGCACGAAGCGCCCAGGCGGGCGGGCTCTGCCACCACGGCTTGGTGTCGGGTGCCGCGGCCGCGATCGCGATGCGTTCCCACATGCGCGGCGACGGCCGAGCTTCGGACGCCGGCGTGCGGATTGCGGCTAGCAGCCCGTCCAGACCGCGGGCCTGGACGTAGAAACGCCGGCAGGCGGGGCAGCGGACCAGGTGATCGAGCAACCCCACCTGCTCGGCTCGCTCGAGCTGATCGTCGAGCCACGCGGAAACCAGGATCTCGTAATGCTCGCAGTTGTTCATCGTCGTGCCTCCGGCCGCGGGCTGACCAGGTGGCGCATCTTGCGCATCACCACTTTGCGTGCCCGGTAAACGTTCGTCTTCACTTGTTGGAGCGTCCAGCTCTGCTCGAGCGCCACCTCGTTGTATGACTTCTGGTCCAGCACGGCGGACTGGAACGCGATGCGGTGCGCTTCGGGAAGCGTGCGCAGCACTTCGTGCAACCGCTGCTCGAGGCGCTGCAGGTCGGCGTCGACCTCCTGGGTCGCCGCCTCGTGCCGTCCGACCGCCTCGGTGGGCTCGACATCCGGATCGGTCACCTCGGAGAACAGGTAGGGCCGCTTGCGACGGCTCTGGTCGACCACCAGGTGGTAGGCGGTGGTGAACAAGTAGGTGCGGATCTTGCCTTCGTCGGGAACCGTCGACTCGTTGCGCATCGCCCGGACGAAGGTCTCCTGCAGCAGGTCCTCCGCCAGATCGCGCCGGCCCACCCGGCTGGTCAGGAAACCCAGGATGGCGCCGCTGTGCGCCTGGAACGTGTTGAACCAAAATGAGTTATCGTCTGCGGTCATCCCGTCGGCCCAAGCCATCTTCTCGCATCTCCCCTCATTTTCGCAGAGTATGACGGGCGGCTGCCGCTTTTGTCGCAGGCGGCCCGGGCGCGGGGAACGCCCTCCGACACGGAGCAGGCGGCTCCGGAACGGACCGAGGCCGTCCAAGCCGCGGCAGCGCAAGGGGCGGAGCCCGTCGAGGAACTCGCCGAGGAAGCCGAAGCGGCCGTGGGGGCCACGATCGACGAGCTCAAGCGACGGTTGGCGGAGAAAGAGGCCGAGTTGGAGATGATCAACGAGCAGATCAAGGGTCTTTCGCCCACCGACCTGGCGGGTGAACGGGGAGCGGAGCTGAAGCAGAAGAGCGAAACCCTGTCCGGGGAGATCCGAAAGCTGAAGGAGAGGATCGCCGCGCCCACCGAGTAGGCGCGGCCTGCCGGAGACGGGGACCCCGCCGTAGCGAGGCGGGCCGGATCAGTTTGGATCCGCCATGGGGATCTGGCTGATCTCGGCGATTCTCGTGTTGGAGATCTCGAACACGGCGCCGGCCATCTGGCCCTCGGTCGCCTGGAAGCTCGCGTTCAACTGGAACGACTCGAGGTCGTACTCGAGCTTCGAGTTCGTATCCGTGGGAAGCAGCCGCGAGAAACTCGCCTCCGCCGACGCGTTCTGCAGCTGCATCCCCGATTCGAGACCCTCGAGGGCGAAATCCCTGAAGCTCATCGACGCCTCGATGCGCAGGCACTCGGCTCCCTCGAACGATTCGAGCTCCAGCAGTCGCACCTCGCCCGCGATCGACTCGGGCGGGACGGGCATACCCACGGTAGCCAGGGCCTGAGCGGTCGTCTCGCGATCGATCGGCCACGACTCCCCCACCGTCCGCGGCTCCGCGGTGCCGAAGGTCTGGTCGTCGTCGGGAATCTGGCTGGAGTCGGTATTGGCCACGATGGACAGCGCCTCCCGGGCCAGCTCCGGCAATTCGCCGTCGGCGAGGAAGAACCGCGTCTCGTTGCCTTCGGACTCGGCGAGGATCACTTGGCCCGCGCTCAGGCTCCGATCTTCCTCGCCACTCCGGCCGTAGATCATGCGTTCCACGGTGAGCGAATGCTTGATCACCCGTCCTGCGGCGTCCACCGCGAGCACCTCCAACAGGGCCTCGAGCTCGACGCGCACGCCGGCTTGCTCCTCGTGCAGCGTCTGCTCCTGGAGGCGGATCCTGTTGTGGGTCGTGCTCGACCCCTTGGCCACGAGCCGCAGCTTGTCGCCGCGGGCGCTCGGCCTGGAGAACTTGATCTCGTAGCGCTCCTCGGCAGCGGCTACCGCTCCCACGGCGAGAACGATCGCCGCCACGGCGCCGGTCAGTCTGGTGCGCACGTCGTTTCCCCTTCGGGCTCGCTTCGCGGGCGCCGTGCGGGTCGCGATGCCCTCCGGCTGGCCACGGCTTCGCGCAACCCCGCGATGACCACGGCAAGAGCATAGCCGATCGTCGACCTTCGGTCTCGCCCGAGCCGGGATTGTTCATGAGCGGCCGTAGCGAGCAGCCGAAGATGCCCCGTCAGGTCGGGCGCGCACAGTGATTCGGTGTGGGCGCGCTGGCCTTGGCGGGCCGCCAGGTGATGAAGGCCAGCGCGAGCAGGTAGATCGCCAGGGCAAAACCGACCAGCGCCCGCAGGCCGGTCCACATCGACAGGTACTCCAGACACCCACCGACGACGGCCCCCAGCAGGTTCGATCCGAGCGAGGCGGTGGGGTCGGTCGACTTGGAGAGCCGAATGCTGACGATCACGCCGGCGAGGCCCACGGGCAGTCCGATCAACAGCCCGCCGAGCACGCCCCGCGCCACCAGCGACCACTGGTTCAGATCGCCCACATCGACCCAACCGAGGAGCAGCAAGGACAACGTGAGGGGCACGAACCAGACGCGCTCGTTCAGCGGGCGAAAGTGCTGTACGGCCAGGTTGGCCAGCAGCGCCGTGGCCAGAATGCCGCCGAACACCGCCGCGTTGACGACCCATGTCGATCCGAACAGCAACGACAACGTGGTCACACCGCGCGTTTCCAGCAGCAGGAATGCGGCACCCATCAGGAACAGCGGCGCGTCGAAGCTGCCCCGCCCCAGCGTTCCACCGAAGACTCTGCGGATGGCCAGGCTCGCCGAGAGCAGCAGCGCGCTCAGCAGCACCACATAGCCCCAGGGAAAGCGACCGGGGCGGATGAACAGGAAGGGCCAATCGTCCGAAACCGTCGTCACTTCGCCCCGTTCGGCCGTGGGCCTCACGCGAGGGAACGCCGTGACCCGCTCCAGGCGCAGGGACTCCGGTCGCTTGGACACGATGAATGCCCGGCCGTGATGCATCCCGTGGTGGATCATCACCGGCAGGCGCCCGGTGGCCTTGGCCAGCGTCCAGTACATGCGATCCGCGATCCAGTCGCCCGCGTATACGCTGAAACTCACGCTCAAATGACCATCTGGCGAGACGAGCTGCCACGCGCTGCGCAGGCCTTCCTCGGTGTAGACGTAGTTCTCCAGCCGCAGCGACGACATTGCACTGAACATGGCGTGCGAGTCCAGCAGCCCGTAGCACACGACGTCGAACGGCGGTCCCTCGTACTGCTCGAAGAAGGCGCGCGCATCGTTGACCACCGACGTCACTGCGGGGTGACTGTACGGTCGCTCCGGGTGCAGCTGCCGGCCGATCTCGATGATCGTGCCGTCGATATCCACGGAGACGATCGTCTTGTAGCCGTGTCGCAAAGCGGCCTGGACGTCGTTGCCCGTGCCGGCTCCGACGATCAAGGCCCGCTGGCGCTCGTCATTCAGCACGAAGGGGATGTCATAGTTGTCGCGTAGGCGCGTGAGCATCTGACGCTCGCGCGAGTCGGGCTCCGCCCCGATCGCCTCCGCCGAGAGATCGTGCATGTACTGGTGGAAATCACGGTTGACCTGCAGGCGGAAGCGTCCCTGACCCAGCTCTCGTAGGTCGATGCGGTTGTACGGCGAGTAGTACGCTCCGCCGACCGAGCTCCAGGTCGCGACGATCACGCCCAACGCACATCCGGCCGTCAGCAGACGAGGCGAGAGGTACAGCAGCGGCGCCATGCCCATGGCGAACCAGACCGGGGGCGGGGCGTTCAACGACGTGGCGACCGCGAACAGGATCACACCGAGCAGCGATCCGAGCAGATCGCTGGAGTAGGCGTGCAACGTCTCGAGCCTGCTGAACAAATGCCCCACGGCGGCACCGTAGAGCAGGAACACCAGCACCACGAACCACANNCGAACATCACGGCCAGCACGCGCCCGAACCGGGCCAACGAAACGGCGGCGTGCGCGCCCGAGCCCCAGAGGTAGACGCTGGAGTCGGGAAACGCCAGGTGCATGATGCCCAGCTTGCCCGACAGGGCCACGACGACCGAGAACAAGAGCAGCACGGGTACGGTCCAGTGAAACAGTCCGGGGCGGCGTTTACCCAGCGCCACACCGAGTCCCATGCCGAGGAACGAACCGATCAAGACCAGATTGTTGAAGTAGGCGAACAGTCGCACCTGGCCGGACATCCAGCGGATCACCGCCAGCTCGAGCGCCAACAGACCGCCCGTGGCCAGGCCCAGTTGGACCGAGTAGGCCAGTCGGGGAACCGGCCAGTCGCGGCGGAGCCAGGAGGTCAAGACAGCACAGCCCTCATCGTGAGGCGAGTATCCTCCGCGTGCCTCCGGCCGCTTCGGTGGTCAATCTTCCCAAACGACCAGCAGTAACGCACCGCTCGAGGAGCGGAACGGACCGTGAGGGGCATGCCCCGGTATGTAACGGTACGAACCGGCGGGAAACTCGCGTCCGTGGGTCTCGTACATTCCCTCGAGCACGTAGTGGTTCTCGGCCCGGACATGCGAGTGGCCCGCGGCCTCGAAGCCCGCCTCCAGCCGGATCAGCGCCACGCGGGGCCTGTTGTCCGCACCGCGACGGAGGATTTTGCGGCTAAATCGCTCCGAAAACTCCTCGGATCGCTCCCACGGAACATCGGACGCCCTGACGAATATCTCTTCCATGGCCAGCCTCCTGGAATTCATAATCAGTATAGGATCAAACCGGACTCGCCGAATGCGGGATACGGCACGAAGACGGGGGAGCCCGTGAAGCGGACAGCGGTTCTCTTGGCTGTCGCTCTCATCGCGAGCGGGGCGATTCCGGCCGTCGCCCAGGGTGCACCCGACCGGGCGCCCGAGCTCGACCGAACCGAGGAGGTCGAGGTCGACCTGGTGCTGATCGAGACCCTGGTGCTCGACACCCGCGGGCGTACCGTACCCAACCTGACCCGGGACGATTTCCGGCTCACCGTTCAGGGCAAGGCGATCGACATCGCCACCTTCGACGCGGTCTGTCCGGCCGGCGCCGCGGAAGAGCCGAAGTCGATCGAGCGTAGACAGCGTCGCGATCCCGTGGCACCGGGTCTTGACCGCCGGATCGTACTGCTGTTCGACTATTACCACTTGGGACGGGTCAATCGTCGGGAAGTGCTCGACTACGCCAAGGCAATCGTGCTGCGCGACAAGTCCCCTGCCGACGAGATCCTGATCGCCGCTCTGGCCGACGGGCTTCGCATCGAGCAGCGCTTCACGCGTGNNGCGCGCTGGAACGCATGGCCTACGACGTCACGTTGTACGCGCGCGACTTCGAGCCGCTGACCGAGCGCGGCTTCTTCGAAGACTTGATCACGATGGCCGATCTACTGGCCGAGCACGAGGGCCCGAAAGCGGTGGTGGTTTTCTCTCAGAAAATGGAGACGATGCGTCGCTCGGACGACAAGGAACCGTGGTACGACGAGGTGGCGCAGCATTCGGCGGCGGCGCGCACGGTGCTTTACCCGGTTTGGGCGGGTGGCCTGCAGGTCGGCGGCCCTCCGGGCGGCTCACCCTCACTGGCGCGGCTGGCCAACGAATCCGGGGGCCGCTTCACGCGGGGCACCAGCGATCTGTCGTTGGCTTACGCGCGGGCCCAGCGCGATCTGGCCTGCCGCTACACGCTCGGCTACTACAGCGAACCACCCGGGCCAGCGCGTGCCTGCAGCGTGNNGCTTGCGCCGGCACGGCTACGAGGTCCGCTCCCCGGAGATGATCCGGCTGTGGAGCGCGGAGCAGCGTCGGGCTTCGCGACTCCGGGCGGTATTCGTCGATCCCGAGCTCGATCAGAACCCGCTGCTGCGGGCTCACGCTTTTCTGGTTCGGCCGGCAACGACGCGAGCCTGGGAGGTGCTGGCCACGCTGAGCATTCCCGTCGAGCGCGGCCCGAACGGCGGCGGCGGCGCGGTGGAGGTAACCCTTCATCGCGGGACGGTGAAGGTGGGCACGTTCCGGCGCGAGATGAGCTTCGATCCGCCCCGGGACGGCATCGGGCAGACGCCGTCGGTCACGCTCCACGGCAGCGGCAACCTCAAGCCCGGCCAGTACACGATGACCGCGGTGCTGAGCGGCCCGGACGAGCAGATCCAGACCGCTCGCGTCGAGTTTCCCGTCCCGGCGATTCCCCGGGACGTGTGGATCGTGCCCAGTCCGATCCTGGCCAAGCCGACAGCGGACGGCCTGCNNTTCCGCAGCTCGACGAGCTGATCGGCCCGCACGCGAGCTTCGAGCCCTTGCTGGTGAACCGGATCGAGCGTTCCGAGGAATTACTCTCGCTGTGGCAGGTTTGTTTCGTCGGTGCGGAGATGCCGTCGACGGGCAGGATCCAGCGACGCATCGTCGACCCGGACGGCCAGATGGTGCACGCGCTGGACGAACTCAGCCTGGATCTCCGCAGCACCGGCAAGCTGCACTGTCAGGGCGGGCTCGACCGCGTCGCCGGCGGGCTGTTGCGCGGGGGCGGCTATCGGATGGAGGTGGTCGTCGAAGGCGCCTCGGCCGAAGACCTGCTGGCCAAGGCTTCGGCTCCGTTCACCGTGCGCTGACGCAGCGAACGCCGGCGACACGCCACGCGCAGATCGCGCGCCGTTCAGTCTTGCAGTGCCGAGTACCCCCCGGGAGGCAGGATGACCGACACCTCGCGCAGGCTCAGGCCGGGCAGGTCGAACCCTGCGCGGCAGGTGGTGCGGATCTCTCGATCGGTGGGGTTGTTCAGGGAAACGTGCCAAGCGCGGCTTCCGCCGGGATCATCGCGGAGCGTGACCTGGACGAACAGCTCCCGGGCATCGCAGACCACCGGGTGTCCGATCGTCACCTCGGTGACCTCCGCGTAGTCCGGAAACAGGGTGGTCCACACGCGGCCGCGGTCGTCGAAACCGGCGGCGCGATAGCGGTCCCGCCCCGGACCGTAATTACCCAACACGTAACCGCGATGCAGGAACACCCCGGCGCTCCAGCGCGGGTTGAGTCCGTCGACGCGTACCGGCAGCGGAACGCCGCTGCGCGGGGCCGTACGCTGGACGCGCAGCCGGGCGGCCCCATCCCGAGCCTGTAGCACGGTCAATCCGACCTCCCCGGCAACGGCCCGGCCGCGGCGCACACGGAGACCCGACGGGCGCAGCACACGCTGGACCATTTCCGTCGCTCGATCCCTACCGCGGGCCGCCGCATCCAGAGGATCGACCGCACTCAGCAGCTCGAAGTGCAGGCTCTGGCCTCGGCGCACCGCGCCGTCCCCGATGGCGGCGTAGAACGCTGCGCTGAGATCGACGTGGCCCCGAAACCTTAGACGCAGCGGTTCGCCGCGGTTGATGTGCACCGAGGTGTTGGACGGCTCGCCGGCGAACACCGCGATCCAGTCGCCTCTCTCCAGAACGGGTCCGTCGCCGTGCAGTTCCGGCGGGGAGAGTTGGTAGGTCCGCAGCACCTCCCCCGCGCGTCCGTGCAGTAGCGTCACCGGAAAAGGGCCGAGGTACCACCACTGCATGAACAGCAGCAGGGACCGCACGGTTTGGTCCTCCCGGAAGACAACATCCTGCTCGAACAGGGACAACGAGGCGCCGGCCTGCGTGGGAAAACCCGGGTACATCGTCGGGTGCGGGCCGATGGTCGGACGATCGAAGGCGGTGAAGGCCGCTTCGGCGCGCAACAGACGCGAGGGACCGCCCAGCGGACCGTAGGTCTCCCAGGCATTGACCACCGGGATCCGATCGTCGAACAGCGTGTCGAGCACCGAGCGCACGCGCACCGCACCCTCGTCGGCGAACTCGAGCCGGGGCAGGTTGGCGAAGCCGCGGTCGCCCTCGCGTCCTCGGTCCGATACGAGTGTCGGCCGCAGCGCCCCGCTGAAGTTCATGATCGGGTGCTCGCCGCGCGGACCTCCGTCCCAGGTGAAGCCGGCGTCGATCACCGGCGTACGGCTGACCTCGAAACGCCCCGGACCCTTGGCCAGCAGCGGAGCTCCGACGCAGTGATTGATGCGATCGCCGCAAAACACCGGCGCCAACCCGCCTCCCTTCCACGATCGCAGCGCCGTGCTCACGGCGCGTCCGCCGTCGAGGTCCTCGGCCACCAGCACGAGGTTGCGTTGCACCGAGGCCGCGAGCTCCAGAACCAGCTCGAACTCCTTGCTGCCGCCGGGCAGGAAGCGCCGGAACAACCGGTCGCCGTCGTAGATCCGGATCTCGCGCAGACCGGCGTCGGAGCGTACGGCGAGCGGCGCGGCCAGGTAGGCCGCCGGGGCGACGAAGTTCTCGGCGGCGAAGGTGTAGTACATCCGCACCTGCGGCCAGGCCTCGATCAACGGTCCATCCGACGCGAAGACGTTCGGCGCGGCATACTGGTCCGCGTAGCCCAGCGCCGTCCACAGCGCAGCGACGGATGGCGCCTGGGCCCAGGTCAGACCGATTCCGCGCGACCCCGCGGCCCGTAGCGCTGCCGGCGATCGCAGCAGGTGAACCGCGGCGGGCACCGGAGGAATCGTCCCGGCCGCGCTGGCCAGATAGGCCTCGAGGTTGTCCTCCACCGCCTGGCCTTCGCTGTACAACCGCAGCGCCACCATCGAATACAAACGCAGGTCGGGGATTCGCTGGGAGCTCGGGCGATCACCGAAGCCGAAGTAGCCGACGTTGACCTGTTTGGTCGCCAGCAACCGGTTGTTCAGCCAGTCGATCAACGGGGACCAGCGCGAGATGTACTCGCTCGTCTGCGGATCCTGGTACTGCTGGTTGAATCGGTCGCCGATCATCAGCTCCGCAGGCGGAAGCTCCACTTGTCGTCCGAACAGGAAGATGCGATTTCCGGTGTTGGTCTCGAGTGTGTAGCCGGGAAACAACTGTAGGTCGCGGTCCGATTGTCTGGCGCAGCGTTCCTTCAATCGCTCCAGCTTTTCGGGGTCCAATCGCCGCGCGTCCTCGAGAAAGACGACAAAGTCCAGCTCGCTGTCGCGGGCCGCCGCGGCATACTCGGCGATCGTTCCGCTACCCGATCCGAGCGCGCTCTGCGCCCCGATCAAACCGCGGTGAAGCCGTGCCCGGTGACGAGCGGCGGCAAGTTCCCGGGATCGGTCCATCGATCGACTCCGCGAACGGCGGACGAACTCCTCTTTGGCACCCGCGCGGAGATTCGGAGCAACCAGACGCCGCGGATCGGTGGTGAAGCCGCCGACGCGGCTTCCGTCTGGCCCGGGCTGTGCCAACCAGCGCAGGCTGTTCTCGATCAGTCGACCGAAATGGGACGGACGCCCGTCCAATCCCCGCTCGAGCACACGCCGGTCGTACAGCCACGTCGTCCCCTGCCCGAACGAGTACTGCGGCCAGATGGCGCAGAATGCAATCCGTCCGGCCTTGTATTCCCGTATGGCGAACAGCGCGGGCGCCGGCACACCGGCCGGGCGGACCAGTGCGTCGCTCGGTTTCAGCATCTTCTCCGCCGCGGGATCGATCGGTACCGCGCGTGAGGTCATCGTGCCGCGCAGCACCACCTGCCACGGCTCCGCGACCTCGATCGGCATCGTCTCGGCTGCCGAGTAGTGCGGGGTGAGGGGCAGCCAGACTTGCTCGACGCCGCTGCTGACCGGGCTGTCCTGCACGTTATCGGTGAACCACAGCCGGTGCTTCCCCCCCATCCGCGGCGTCGGGGAAAGGTTTCGGGGGTTCTGCTCCGTGATGCGCTCGTAGGGAATCCGGGCGCCCCAACGATCGATCAGCGGTCGGAACGATTCGTCCGCGTTCAGCGAGCGGGCCATCAGGAACACCCCCCCACCGGCTTCCAGAAAACGCTCCACGATCTCCACGAACTCGTCGCGGTACGGGGGCCTGTCCGGCGAATTGTCGTAGTAGGCACCACGCGCGAGTGGACAGACGTAGATCACCAACACGTCGTAACGTCGCACCCGTTCCCAGGTCAGTTCCGAGTGTACGTCGGTGTAGTCGACCTCGAAGCCCTTGGCCCGCAGTTCGCGAAGGTAGTCCAGATCGACCCACCAGTACCATTGGTCGAGTGCCGGCCGGGCACAGTGCACGAGCACCGAAGGCCGGCGCACGGCGCCCCCGGCCGACGGGAGGCAGAGGCCGAGCAGAAGCGAGGCGCACAGTGCGAGCCATGCGTTGCGTCTCGCCCGCGCAGCAGCGGGCCGAATGGCCTGCGGTTGTCGGGTGTATTCTGTCAATGGAGTCCCTTGCACGCTGGAGAGCGATTATGACCTACATCCCCGTCACGCCCTACGTGGCGCCGCCACCCTCGCCGCGCGCCCGCGAGCTGAGCCGCCGCATCTCGGAGCTCATCGAACGATACGAACGGGAGAATCCCGGAGTGTCCGAGACCGACATCCGGCAGGCGCTCAGCCTCGCCGCCAGGCGGTCGGGCTCGAGCGCCGCGCTGCTGTGGATCGCGGTCGGCCTGGTCCTGGCGCTGTTGGCCGGGATGCTGCTGCTGTTTCGCGCGTAGCGGGCAACTGCGAATCCGCTGAGAAGAAGACCAATCGCGTCCGGAATGTGGATCGTCAGGTGAGACCGGTCGGGCAGCTAACGCCCGTGCCCCCCAGGCCGCAGTATCCGCCGGGGTTCTTGGCCAGGTACTGCTGG
>JABAOE010013261.1_pt1 | contig 12147 bp, 11 predicted proteins | sample 7062141 | NCBI WGS metagenome assembly JABAOE01 (sample SAMN14538627, study PRJNA623070) | marine sediment metagenome | biome: marine biome [ENVO:00000428]; feature: marine pelagic biome [ENVO:01000023]; material: deep marine sediment [ENVO:00002113] | place: India: Gulf of Khambhat ...
TCAACGCGCCGGACCAGCTCCGCCCGTCGGGTTTCCGGCATCACAACGGTCTTCACCGCCTGGCGGCCCGGCGGCAGCTCGTCGATGATGGACGTGTCCAGATCCGCATAGGCGGTCATGGCCAGGGTCCGCGGAATGGGTGTCGCCGTCATGATCAGCTGGTGGGGCTGCCGGCTGTCACTCTCGCCCTTCTGCTTCAGCTGCAAACGCTGATGGACACCGAAGCGATGCTGCTCATCCACCACCACCAGGGCCAGGGCACCAAACTCCACCCCTTCCTGGAACAGCGCATGGGTGCCAACCACCACCTGAGCATCGCCGCTGGCAATGCGGCCGAGAGCAGCGGTGCGCGAGCGCCCCGTCACCGACCCGGTTAACCAGCTCAGCTCCAGTCCCAGGGGCTCCAACCAGCTGGAGAAATTCTTGAAATGCTGCTCGGCAAGAATCTCCGTCGGCGCCATGATGGCGGTTTGCGCCCCCGCGGTCGCTGCCACCACCGCGGCAGCCGCCGCCACCACAGTCTTGCCGCAGCCCACGTCGCCCTGTACCAGCCGCAGCATGGGCCGCGGCGCCGCCATGTCGGCAAGCATCTCATCCATGACCCGCTGCTGGGCCGCGGTCAACTGGAAAGGCAGGCGCTTTAGAAATCGATCCAGCATGTCTCCTGAAACCGCAAGGGGTCTGGCGCCGCCAGCCTGGTGGTCCCGGCGGAGCCGCCGCAGACTGAGGCGGTGGGCCATCAGTTCCTCGAGCGCCAGACGGCGCTGAGCCGGATGGCGGCCTTCTGCCAGGCTATCCAGGCGAGTAGCCGCGGGCGGGCTGTGCAGAAACTTTAAAGCCTCCTCCAGCGACGGGTAGGCCTGGTCTGTAAGGCCGGCGAGATAGTCTTCGAAACGGCTGCCATCCAAGGCTGTCAAGGCGCGTTCAATCAGGCTTCGCAAGCGCTGCTGGGTGATGCCCTCGGTGCTGGGATAGATGGGTGTCAGATTGGCGCGGCTGGTTTCTTCATCCCCCTCCGCCAGTAGCTGATATTCCGGGTGCACCATCTCCAGGCCGCCACGCCCGGCGCGCACCTCGCCGAAACATCGCAGGCGCCGCCCACGCGTCAGGGTGGCCTGTTGGGCTCGGGAAAAATGGAAGAACCGCAAGGTCAAAGTTCCCGTGCCGTCAGCGATCCGACTCAGGAGCATGCGCCGGCCGCGAAACGCCACTTCCGTGAGTTCCACGTCACCTGCTACCAGAACCCGGTCGCCGGGGCGCAGCTCGCCGAGGGGAACCAGGTGAGTACGATCCTCATAGCGCAGCGGCAGTATCCACAGCAGGTCGCCGACTCGATCCACGCCGAGGCGAGCGAGCCGATCTGCCAGCGCCGGTCCAACGCCGCGCAGGGCGGTCACCGGGGCAGCCAGCAAATCGATCTGGGATTCAGGCCCAGGGTACGGGGGCGATTCAGAGACTGACAATGGCCTCCACTTCCACCTGAGCTCCCAGGGGCAGCGCAGCCACGCCCATCGCGGCGCGGGCCGGAAAGGGCGCTTGAAAGTAGTCCGTCATCACCTGGTTAACCAGCGCAAAATCGCCCAGATCGGTCAAGAACACGCTGAGCTTGACCACATCGTCCAGAGAACCTCCCGCGGCGGCCGCGATAGCCTGGACATTGTCGAATACACGGCGGATCTCAGCCTCTCGGCCGCCGTCCACCAGCTGCCCCGTCGCCGGATCCAGCGGAATCTGTCCGGAGATAAACAAAAGATCGCCGCAGCGCATCGCCTGGCTATAGGTCCCAACCGCAGCCGGCGCGCTATCCGTCGTGATCGCCTGTTTCGCCATGGGCACCTCGTTGTTGTTGGACTGTACCGCGGCTGACCCGCGACACATCGGGCAGGGCGCGGATGCTGCGCAGGACCCGCGCCAGGTGATCGCGGTCTCGCACCCGCAGCAGAAATACCAAAGTGACTGAATCTCCGTCTGTTTCCACGCGCACCTGATCAATATTGCTCTGAGTGGAGGAAATGCCCCCCGCCATTTCGGCCAGCAAACCCATGCGATTCAGGGCCCGCACGTGAACCTCGGCTTCAAAATCGCCCTGCACGCTGCGCTTCCAGCCCACCGCGATCCACTTGGAAGGTTGCTTGCGGTACTCGGCCAGATTGCCGCAGTTATTGCGATGAATGACGAGGCCGCGGCCGCTGGACATGTAGGCAATGATTTCATCACCGGGGATCGGGTAGCAGCAGCGCGCATAGCTGACCACCATGCCCTCGGTGCCAGCGATGGCCAGCGCGGGCGGCGGGGCATGGCCCTTGCTCGCCTGTTGCAACAGCATGCTTGCGATGACGGGCGACAGCCGTTCGCCCAACCCTATCTGCTCCAACAGAGCATCCGAGGTCTCGATCTTTAGTTCCTGCAGCAAAGCCGCCAGGCGGGGTTTTTTTACCCTGCGCAACGAGCTGCCCTGGGCCTTTAAGGACTGGTCCAACAGCCGGCGACCCAGATCGCGGGCCTCGCTGCCTTTCAGATTGCGCAAATACGCGCGGATGGCGTTGCGGGCCTTGGCGGTGGCCACGAAATTGACCCAATTGGGGTTAGGCCGAGCACCGCGGGCCGTGATGATCTCGACGGTCTGGCCATTCTGCAGCGCGGTCCGCAGCGGTACGAGGCGTCGATCGATCTTGGCCGCCACGCAGCGGTTGCCGACGTCGGTGTGCACCGCATAGGCAAAATCCACTGCCGTCGCCGCCCGCGGCAACCGCAGAATATCGCCGCGCGGTGTGAACACGTAAACCTTGTCGGGAAACAGGTCGACCTTGACGCTTTCTAAGAATTCCTCTGAGTTGGCGGCATGCTGCATATCCATGAGGCTCTTGAGCCATTCCCGGGCGCGGGCCTCGGCGCTGTACGTATGCTTGTCGACGGCTTTGTACTGCCAATGGGCAGCAATGCCCCGTTCCGCCACACGATCCATCTCCCGGGTGCGTATCTGTACCTCCAGCGGAATGCCGTTGGGCCCGAACAGCGTGGTGTGCAGGGATTGATAACCGTTCACGCGGGGAATCGCGATGTAATCTTTGAAGCGTCCGGGCATGGGCTTGTACAGGCTGTGTACCAGGCCCAATACCCGATAGCAGGTGTCCACGTCCTCCACCACGATGCGCAGGCCGTAGACGTCAACGATATCCGCCAGGGCCCGCTGCTTGCGAAGCATCTTCGCGTAGATGCTGTAGAGGTGCTTCTCGCGGCTCAGCACCTTTCCAACCACCTTCTGCTCAGCCAGGGTTCGGCGCAGGTTCGACTCGATCTTGCGCAGGAACTGACGTTGATTTCCCAGCGCCTGATTGAGGGCCTTCTCCAACACTCGATAACGAAACGGGTACAGCGCCTTGAAGCCCAGATCCTCCAACTCCACTTTAATGCTGTTGATACCGAGACGATTTGCAATCGGCGCGTAAATTTCCAGTGTTTCCCGCGATATGCGGCGCTGCTTGGGGAGGGGTAGAGTATCCAGGGTGCGCATGTTGTGGGTGCGATCGGCGAGCTTGACGAGGATCACCCGCAGATCCTCAACCATGGCCAGCAGCATCTTGCGGAAGCTCTCGGCCTGGGCTTCCTCGCGGCTTTTGAACTGCAGCTGATCCAGCTTGCTGACACCGTCCACCAGCAGCGCCACGTCGGCGCCGAAACGCTGGTTGATCTCCGCCACCGCGGTGGGCGTATCCTCGACGACGTCGTGCAGCAACGCCGCTTTCAACGTGCCCGCATCCAGGTGCAGCTCAGCCAGAATCCGGGCAACCGCCACGGGATGGCTGATGTAAGACTCACCGGACATGCGCCGCTGGCCCTGATGAGCCGCAGACGCAAATTCGTAGGCATCGATGATGCCTGCCAGGTCCTCTTCGGGAAGGTAGGTTTCCAGCTCCGCTACGAGTTCGCCAATCCCGGCGGCGCGCGAACCACCCGGTAATCGTCCCAGGATGGCGGCAGCATAGTCCATGGTATTTGGCGCCCGACGCCCTCGATCAGGGCGATCTGAGCAAGGCCTCAATCACCGATAGAGATAGGCCTCGGCATGAGCAGAGAATCGGCAATGGAGCTGGGACCGGTCATGGAGCCGGGGCCGGTGTCCACATCCAGCAACTCCTCAACAGCCTGCTCCTGGTCCTCCAGAATGCTCGGTGTGATGTACCCCTCCGCGATCTCGCGCAACGCCACCACGGTGGGCTTATCGTTTTCCCACTCCACCATGGCTTCCGCGCCGTTGGCCAGCTGGCGGGCGCGTTTCGCAGCCACCAGGACCAACTGGAACATGTTGTCAATTTGGTCGGTGCAATCCTCGACAGTGATCCGTGCCATAACTGAATCCGCCCTGATTCTAGGTCTGATGGAAGCTCAAAAAGTCAGTGTAATGCAAGGGCGGCGCGCTGGCCAATGGCTATCCCGCCGCGACGATCGCCCCAACCCGTGCCTGCTGCAGGGGATGATCGGTCGCCAGGGTAGGATCATCCTGAGTCAGCAGGCGGCTCAGCGCCGCTACCGCCTCATCAAGCTCGTCGTTAACGACCACGTAATCAAACTCGGACCAATGGCCCATGTCCGCCAAGGCATCTGCCAGGCGGCGCTGGATCACCGTCTCGGAGTCCGTCTGGCGACCGCGCAGGCGGCGCTCAAGTTCGTCGCGGCTTGGGGGCATGATGAACACAGTGACCGCTTCCGCCATGCGCTGCCGAATCTGCTGGGCACCCTGCCAATCGATCTCCAAGAGCACCGAATGACCCGCATCCAGCAGCGCCTGAACATGATCCCGCCCGGTGCCGTACCAGTTGTCGAACACTAAGGCGTACTCGAGAAAGGCCTCGTCCCGGATCATGGCGTCGAAGCGATCCCGGTCGATGAAAAAATAATCGCGGCCATCGACCTCGGAGCGTCTCTGGGGACGGGTGGTATAGGAAATGGAGAAGCGCAAGCGTGGATTCTGCCGCAGCAGAGCATGCACCAGCGTGGTTTTACCGGCCCCCGAGGGTGCCGACAACACAATCAATCGGCCCCGCGCAGCAGGGGCGGGAGGCGCTTCACTCAATGTTCTGAACCTGCTCGCGCATCTGCTCGACCAGGACTTTGAGTTCCACGGCGTCGCGAGTGAGCGCCTCATCCGCCGCCTTGGAGCCCAGCGTGTTGGCTTCCCGATTCAGTTCCTGGATCAAAAAATCCAGCCGCCGCCCGACGGGCTCGGCGCGTCCCAGGACGGTGCGAATTTCTGCCACGTGGCCCACCAGCCGATCCAGTTCTTCCGCCACGTCCAGGCGCTGAGCGAGGATAACCATCTCCTGCTCCAGCCGCTCGGGCGCTGCCTCCACATCCAGCCGAGACAGGCGCTCCCGCAGGCGGTCCAGATAGCGCTTCTCGGCGGCGCCGAGCCGGCCGCGCACCCCGGCGACGATGTTGTCGATCTGGTCGCAGCGCTCAGCAATCAGCGCAGCCAGGTGGTCACCCTCGCGGGATCTGGAGTTTTCAAGCTTATCCAGCGCGCTTGCCAGGGACTGAAGCACCTGGGGTGTCACCGCGGCGGTGTCCAGATCGGGCTCCTGTAAGACACCGGGAAAACGCAGAATCTGGGCCACGCTCATGGTGCTTGCGGCAGCAAAGCGGTCCTTCACATCCTGCGTCAGGTGCTCCAGTCGTTCCAGGGCCGCCTCGTTCAAACGCCAGTCCGTCGGTGTCCCGGGGCTCAGCGTCAGCTTCAGCGTGGCATCCAGCTTGCCCCGGCCAACCCGGTTGCGAATCAGCTTGCGGCATTCCTGATCCAGGGGCTTGAGTTCTTCAGGCAGCCGCAGGCTGATATCCAGAAAGCGGTGGTTGACGCTGCGCAGCTCCCAACTGATGCGATGCTCGCCGGCAGCGGCCTGTGCTGCGGCGAATCCGGTCATGCTTTTGGTCATGGAAAAACTCGAAGGTCATTGTGGCCCCATCTGCCGCGCAGTTTAGATAACTTTGGCGGAGATTGAGAACCTCAGTTCCGGTATGCTCTTAGCGCTCGTTGTGGAGAGTTTGGGGACCTGGTGCAAGTCGATTACGCGGAGCTCAGCCTGATTGGGCATCGACAGGAGAACCAGGACCGGGTCAGCATCATCGCAGATCCCCATAGCCTATTGATGGCCGTGGCCGATGGCATGGGTGGGCATTCTGAAGGCGAGCGGGCCGCGGAGGCCAGCCTGGCTGCGCTGCTGGCGAGCTTCCAGGAGAGCGCCCGGCCCATCTTTGACCCCCAGGGGTTCCTCACCCTGGCCCTGGGTCGGGCCCACGGCGCAGTCGTGGCGCTGGGCGCTGACCAGACCCTGGACCATCGCCCGCGCGCCACCTGCGCGGTTTGCCTGGTTCAGGATGACGGCACCTACTGGGCCCACATCGGCGATAGTCGGATTTACCTGCTGCGCTCCGGGCAGGTTGTGGCGCGTACCCGGGATCATTCCCATGTGGAACTGCTGCTGCAAGAGGGGCTGATTACGGAGGCAGAAACCAAAGGCCATCCCATGCGAAATTTCGTCGAGTACTGTCTGGGGGGCGAGGCAACGCTGCCCGACATGCGCATCACAGCCAAGCAGCCCCTGCAGAGCGGCGATGTGCTGCTGGCCTGCACCGACGGGCTGTGGTCCGGCGTGGCAGACCAGGACATGGGTAACCTGACCAAGGATACCAGGCGCCCGCTGGAGCAGGCGCTGCGGGAACTGGTTGAGCGTGCTGTAAAAAGCAATGCGCCTTACAGCGATAACACCACCGCCGCCGCCTTGCGTTGGCTCGGCTAGGGGCGATCATGCGACCCAGCGGCCGCCGACCGGATCAGCTTCGCAACGTTCGTTTGATCCGCGACTATACCCGCCATGCCGAGGGCTCGGTATTGATCGAGTGCGGCGACACTCGGGTGCTGTGCAATGCGTCGGTGGAAGACCGGGTGCCGCGCTTCCTCAAGGGCAGCGGCGAGGGATGGGTCACAGCCGAATACGGCATGCTGCCCCGGGCGACCCACAGCCGCAGTCCCCGGGAAGCCGCGCGCGGCAGACAAGGGGGTCGCACGCTGGAGATTCAGCGCCTGATCGGGCGCAGTCTGCGGGCGGCCGTGGACCGAGCGGCCCTGGGTGAGCGGACCATTACCCTGGACTGCGACGTGCTGCAGGCGGACGGTGGGACCCGGACGGCATCGATCACGGGCGGCTGCATCGCACTTGCCCTGGCACTCGAGCGCCTCCGGCAGAGCGGTCTCATCAACGGCTCCCCGATGAGCGACGTGGTGGCCGCCGTCAGCGTCGGTATCGTGGATTCCCGAGTCCGACTCGACCTGGACTACCGCGAGGACCTGCGGGCCCAGGTGGACATGAACGTCGTGGGCACCGGAAGCAGGGGGCTCGTGGAGGTGCAGGGCACGGCCGAGGGAGATCCGTTCCCCCGCGAGGAGCTGGATCGCCTACTCGACCTGGCACTGGAGGGAGTCGGAGCGCTTACGGACCGACAGCAGGAGCTGCTCGGCAAGCTGACTACATGATGCTTCTGCTCGCCACCCGGAGCGGTCACAAGCTCCACGAGATCCGCTCGATTCTGCGGGACGTGCCCGCGCTCCATCTGATCGATCTGAATGACGCGGGTGTGCCGGAGTCGCCGGACGAGGACCGGATCGAGATCTACGACACGTTCGAGGGGAACGCCGTCGCAAAAGCCCGCTACTTCCAAGGGCTGACGGGCATGGCCACGGTCGCGGACGACTCCGGGCTGGTCGTCGACGCCCTGGGCGGCGCCCCCGGTGTTCGATCGAAGCGCTACTCGCCCTCGGGTGCCGACCTCGGGGGCGAGGAGTTGGACCGCGAGAACCTGGAGCACTTGCTGAGGAAGCTCTCCGATGTGGATCCGGCCGACCGCACGGCCCGCTACGTTTGTGTGGCAGCTCTGGTGCGAGAGCAGGGGGGGGAACCCAAGACCTTCGAGGGAAGAGCCGAGGGCGTGATCCTCGAAACGGGTCGCGGCCGGGGTGGATTCGGCTACGACCCGGTGTTCTTCGACCGTCACTCAGGAAAGACCTTCGCCGAGTTGACGCCCGAGGAGAAGAACGCCATCAGCCACCGTGGGGCGGCGTTCAGGGCACTCGCCGCGCATCTTACCGAGACGTCCGAGTGACCAGCAATCGGCAGCGCTTTCGGACTCCGAAGATCTCCGCTCCCTGGACTTTCTCTGGAGCGGCACCCTATCCTTGGGATGTCTCTCGTGCGGCGAAGTGGATCTCGTGCGGCAGCCAAAGCGAGGCCACCTAGATCCCGCGATGATGGTCCGGCGGCGGCTCTTCCCGCCGCGAACGGAGCGACTGCAACGATTCGGGGAGGACACATGATGAGGTCTGCGTGCGGCTCGATCCTGACGCTTCTGCTCCTTGCGTCGGCAGGCCTGGCTCAGACCCCGGCCTCTTGCGAGCGATCTCCTACGGTCGAGGTTGGCGTTTGGCGGGGGCAGGCAGCCCCGGACGTCGCCGCCGTGCCCGAACAGATCTGCGTGAGCGAGACCGATTCCGAGGCCATGGATGAGAGCCCGGAGCTCGTTCCGGCTCCCTGGGGCGTTCCCGGCCTGGAGGAGATTGCGGCTCTCGTGCTTTCGGCTCCTGAGGTTGGGCGACTCTCCGACCGTAGCGTGCCGGATCCGGAACAGCCGACCGTGGTTCCCTCGGGACCGGATCGTGTCTATCCGATGGCGCCGGCCGCGCCGCGAGTGCGCACCGTCATCGTGACCCCGGCAGCAGAAGGCCAGCCCGAGCGAATTCTACATCTGACGATCTTCGAGGCGAGCCCGGGATACGTCGACGTTGTCGTGCAGTCGGGAACCGATCGGCCGGTCCGGCTCTCGTGGACCCGAACTCCGGCGTTCCCGGAATGGGAGCCCGCGTAAGGCAGGACACGGATCCCCCATCGGCCGACCTGGGATCCGATGGCGGGTCGGGCGTCCGGTACGCTCGGCTCCCGAAGGGCGGGGAAGCGGGAGCGATCGAAGTGACGCTCGACGCCTACTCGACGATTCGGAGGATCCTGAGGAAGCTATTTTGCGAGTCTTCCCAATCCTCTGCGGGTGCGATGGCCGTGTAGTGCAGCCAGCGGACCCATATAAGGTTGTTTCCGTCCCAGTCCACCATCCAGATCCCAGCGATGTTGGTCACGGCTACGGGCTTTCGCCCCATGTCGATGTCCGGCCAGGTGCGCGGATCGAACATCACGAGTGGTCGGATGCGGCGGCTGGATGAAGGGACCTTGTCTCCGCCGGGGCTGTAGACCGGCCACTCGAGCACCGGGTCCCAGACCTGGCTGTTAGGCGGCTCCTCGTCGAAGATCGCCTTGAAGCCCTGCCTGGTCGGTCCGACCATGTTCCCGGGCTCCTTGTCCACATAGTCTCCGAGGTAGTGCTCCCCCGAAGGCTCCCAGCAGCTGTAGATGGCGTCTCGGAAGTCCGCCCCTCCAACCGTGCCCGGGAGGGCGATCGGGTAGTACCACCCGGGCTGCGGAGCCTCCGAGGTCAGGGCCGTGGTCAGCTGGATCAGCTCTCCGACGGCGATCGCGGAGTACCCAGTAACGCCCTCGTCGTAGTAGTCTTGCCCGTCGACGGGCCCCGGCGGTGTGGGGTCGTCGACCGTCGGGCCGTCGTAGATGTCGCCGATCTGCGAGGGACGATGCCCCCCGACCCCAGGACCAAACAAATCCGGATCCCATTCCATCCATCGATCCGGAATCGCGAAGGGAAGGATGCAGTCGGTCGCGATCCCCGGCCACGCCTGGGCCGCGGCCACCGTACCGATGTCGACCTGATCGATCCCCATCGCTCTCGCGAAGATCGTTGGCACCGGATTGCCTCGCGCCACCGTGCGGTGCACCCGAACCCGGACCTTCTGCGAATCCAGAATCACGTCGATGTCCTGATCCGGCAGCACGTCCGGAGTGATGCCGCGCACCTGATTGCGCTCGGCGAACAACTCGGCTTCCGCGCGCGCGCCGGCCTCGTCTCCCGAACTGTTCACCAGGATGCTCGCCCCGGCATGGGCACCGGCCTCGGCAGCTCGCTGTGCCTCGCTTCGGGCTACGAACCAGATGCCCGTATCGATGGCCAACCCGGCGATACCTAGGAAGACCACGATCATCATGGCAACGATGTAGAGGACGGCCCCTCGCCTCGACTCGGGACCGACGATGCGTTTCAGGCGCACGGCGTGAGCTCCGCGTTGGTCGACGGAGCCTCCTTGCCCTAACGGGCCCGAGCCGCTCCGCGATCGGGTTCTGCCTGGGACTATTCCGGTGAGACGGGGCAACTCCCGTGCCCTCCAAAGCCCGGCCGTGGAGCTACCTGGGCGGTTCGCCCAGCGGTTCTTTCACAAAGGGCGATAAACGATGTTTGTGGTTCTGAGTGCGTCAGCGCGGAGTGGCGCGAAGCCGATGTATGGACGCCTCAGGAGCGGCGTGTCCGCAACGAGGAGAACCCTCGATGCAAGGGTGGAGAAGAGAGCGCTGGGGTGGAGCTACTCTACGATTCGGAGGACGCGGACGAGACTCTTGTTGTTCGAATCAAAGACAGGAATTGCCCTATCGGCGCTGTACTGGAGCCAGCGCACCCAGATCTCGTTGTTGCCATCCCAGGATTCCAGCCAAACACCCGCCAGATTCGTTATCGGCACCGGACCGCGGCCGGTTCCAATCTCTGACCAGTCCCTCGGGTCGAACATCACGATGGGGCGGATCCTGCGGCTCGAGTGCGCGACGAGCGTTCCATCGGAGTGCACCGGCCATCCCTCCTCATCGCTCCAACTTTGCCCCTGCTCGGCAGGGTCGCTGAAGATGTCATGGAACCCCTGACGGGTCGGTCCGTTCATGTTCCCCTGCTCTTTGAGGACCTGGTCGCCCAGATGGTGCCGCTCCNNGTCCCTGATCGCGGCGCGGAAGTCGCTTGCCCCCCGATTTCCCGGCATAGCGAGCGCGTAATACCAGCCGGCCTGGGGTGCCAACCCTGGGGTCGCTGTGGTGATCAGAATCTGCTCCCCGATGTCTTGCGCCTCGTATCCGGTTCCGGTGGGACCCGGCTCGTAGAAGTCGACATCGGCATCGAACACGTCGCCGATCTCGTTCGGCCGGAAGGCGGCCATGGAGGGATCCCACTCCAGCCATCGATCGGGAATGGCGAAGGGAAGGATGCACGCGGTCGCGACTGCGGGCCAGGACTGCGCGGCGGCCATGGCCCCGATGTTGACGTAGTCGAGCCCCATCGCCCTGGCGAATAGGGTCCGGATGGGGTTGCCACGCGCATCGCTCCGCTGAACGCGGACACGGACCTTGGCCGAGTCGAGAATCACATCGATGTCCTGATCGGGGAACACATCCGGTTGGAGGCCTCGCACCGTGTTGGACTCCGCGTATCGCTCGGCCTCTGCGCGCGCCCCAGCTTCGTCATCGGGTGCCCGCATGAGATGGCCCGCACCCGCGTGAGCGCCGGCCTCGGCGGCACGCTGCGCCTCGCTTCGGGCGACGAACCAAATGCCCGTGTCGATGGCAAGTCCGGCGATCCCCAGGAAGAGCACGGACATGAGGGCGAGCATGTAGAGGACGGCGCCTCGTCGCCCTTCTCGTCCGAAAATGGTCTGCAGCTTCATGTTCGCGCCGAGTGGCAAATTACGTGCCGCTGAGTTGATGAGGTGTAAACATATGTGTCGGCCGTGGGGCTCGCCAGCGGATGTACTCGAGAGCGACTCCCGGACGCGCGACGCGCCTGACACACCTCGGCTTGGCTCGTTATCTTCACTCCGTTCGGATGCCGGGTCGGGCGACCGACGACCCTGAATCGTGTCGAAACCATTGCCAGGTTTGGAGAATTACCCATGGCTGCCATCGCGTTGAGCGAAGCTCGGTCGATCATATCCAAGACGTTCGCTCACGGTCGCGAGATGGGTTTAAAGCCTCTCTCCGTCTGTGTGCTGGATGCGGGAGGACACCTCAAGGCTTTCGAGCGTGAGGACGGAGCATCCAACCTCCGTTTTCGCATTGCTCACGGAAAAGCTTTCGGAGCCATCGGAATGGGTGTCGGATCGAGGGCGCTGATGAATCGAGCCGAGAGCCAAGCGTACTTCGTGCTGGCCGCGAACGGAGC
>JABAOE010001269.1_pt2 | contig 12146 bp, 12 predicted proteins | sample 7062141 | NCBI WGS metagenome assembly JABAOE01 (sample SAMN14538627, study PRJNA623070) | marine sediment metagenome | biome: marine biome [ENVO:00000428]; feature: marine pelagic biome [ENVO:01000023]; material: deep marine sediment [ENVO:00002113] | place: India: Gulf of Khambhat ...
CAGCGGAGTCTCCTGGAGGAGTTTGAAGAGGCCTGCGAAGCAGGCACCAGCGTGGAGATGGAGCTATTGCAGAGCACCGGTGCTACGGTGCGCTGGCTGCGCATGATCTGCGAACCGGTCGGGGACGACATTGCGGCAACGTTGATCGACGTTACCGACAGCAAGGCGAAAGAACGCCAGATGGAGTCGATCGCCTGGTCGGATCCGCTTACCGGAGTGCTCAACCGGCGGGGATTCGAACGCGATGCGGCGCAACGGCTGACGGACAGCGCCGACGACGCGACCGGCGCGCTGTTGTTCATCGATCTGAACGAATTCAAGGATATTAACGACAAGCATGGCCATGTGGTCGGCGATCAGTTGCTTACCATTGCCGCCCAGCGGCTGCGCAAGAGCCTCCGCTCCCAGGACATCATAGGCCGACCGGGCGGTGACGAGTTCGTAGCGCTGGTGCCGGACGTGTCTGCGGTGGTGGCGGACGAGCTGGCAAAACGGCTGGCCAAGGCCCTGGAAGCGCCGTACAACATCGGTAAAGAGACGATGAGCTGCGCAGCGAGTATCGGCCTGGCCCTGTACCCCACCAATGCCAATACGCTGACAGGCCTGCTGCGTGAGGCAGACCAGGCAATGTACCGGGCAAAGGCACGCACGCGTGGAGCGTCGGACCTGCGCCACGACGACCTGCTCGAGAAGGCACTTTGACGCCACAACGTGATTAAATAAAGCGCTCCTGTCACAGGCAAAGAGCGCGATGCACGCCACAGCCCCAATATCGAATCCCGGCGAGGAACCCATAATCCGGCTCGAGAATGTCAACCGCCGGTACCGGATGGGCGTCGAGGAGATCAATGCACTCGGCAGCGTCGACCTGACAGTCGAGCGCGGCGGCTATCTCGCGATCATGGGCCCCTCCGGCTCAGGTAAATCCACACTGATGAACATCATCGGCTGCCTCGACACACCGACCGGCGGCGACTATTGGCTCAACGGCAAATCGGTCTCCGCAATGAACGAGAAGAGGCTGGCGAGGATCAGGAACGCGGAGATCGGTTTTGTTTTCCAGACATTCAACCTGTTGCCGAGGATGTCCGCGCTCGCGAACGTCGAGGTTCCTTTGATCTATGCGGGGCTGAAGCGCAAGGTGCGAAATGCGCGAGCGAGGGAAGCTCTGGAGACGGTGGGTCTCGGCGATCGCATGTTGCACCGGCCATCCGAAATGTCCGGTGGCCAGCGGCAACGGGTCGCGGTGGCGCGGGCGCTCGTAACTCATCCGAGCATCCTGTTGGCGGATGAACCGACCGGCAACCTCGACTCCAGGACGGGAGAGGAGATCATGGCCTTATTCGACAGGCTGCACGCAGCCGGCAATACGCTTATCGTAGTCACTCACGAACAACACGTTGCGAGACATGCGCGGCGTGTCATCCAGCTGAGCGATGGCAATATCGTGAACGACGAACAGCAGAGAGCGGAATCTTGAAGCGACACCTGACATTTGTTCTCCTGGCCGGGCTCGTGGCATGCGCCGAGGAATCAGCCGACGGCCCGATGTACGACACCGCAACGGCCGACAGGCGCACGATCGAGGTCAGCGTGAGTTCATCCGGCGTCGTAGAGCCACTTGCAACTGTCGAAGTGAAGTCCAAGGCATCCGGTGAGGTGCTCGACGTGTTGGTCGAGGTCGGCGATCACGTGGAAAGGGATGCGCTGGTGGTGCGAATCGACCCCCGGACCGTCCGCAACGACCTTGCCCAACGTGAGGCGGAGCTGAAGGCGGCGATCTCGCGCCGTGAAATTGCGAGGTCGCAGATGACGCGGGCCGAATCGCTGCTTGCGAAGGGCACATTCACGCAGCTCGACCTCGAGCAGGCGGCACTGGATCTCGCCAACGCCGAGGCGGACGTGGTCGCCGCACAGGTCAGCGTCGAAAACGCTCGCATCGCGGTGGACGACACGGACGTGCGTGCGCCGATCAGCGGCACCGTCATCCAGAAACCGGTGGAACAGGGACAGGTCATATCTTCACCGACACGCGATGTAGCGGGCGGCAGCCCGTTGATGCAGATGGCGGACCTGAGCGAAGTACAGATTCGGGCGCTCATCGACGAAACCGACATAGGCAAGGTACGTCCGGGCATGGCTGCATCCGTGTCCGTCGCGGCATACCCGAACCAGCCGTTTCCGGGCGAGGTCGTCAAGATCGAACCGCAGGCGGTCGTAGAACAAAACGTAACGATGTTCGCGGTACTCGTTGCGATCGATAATCGCGGCGGCCTGCTTATGCCCGGCATGAACGCCGAGGTTGAGGTATCGATCGCGCGCAGCGAGGATGTCGTGACGATCCCGGTAATGGCGCTGCGCACGAATCGCGATATTTCGGCGACGGCGGCCATACTCGGAATCGAGGAAACGGAAATACGCGCATTGCTGAAAAGCGCCGGAGGGCGTAAACAGCCGGAGGCCGATGCCGGGGAATCGGTGCAGACCATCGTGATTGGTGGCCGCGAGGTCGAGTTGCCGCCGGGAACCGACGCCGACAGGGTTCGCGAGATCATGAACAAGCGTCGTAGCGGGGGCTCGCTGACGGATGACGAGCGGCAGCTGATGCGACGAATCTTCCAGGGTGCAGGTGGCCAGGACGGCTCCGGCCGGTCGAAAGAGAAGGACTACCGCTTCGGGGGCGACTTCTGGGTCGTCATGAGCGCCGACGGCGGCGCGCGCCCGGTGATTCGCAAGATCCGAACCGGTATTACCGATCTCGATCGTGTCGAGATCGTCGAGGGCCTCGAGGAGTCCGAGTCGGTCCTGGTCTTGCCGTCGAGTCACCTGGTGGAGACACAACAGGATCTGCAAAGATTTATTAACCGCCGTATCGGTATCCCCGGAATTCAGCGCTGACGGACAGAAATGCTGATTTCGGAAACCATCCGTATCGCGCTGTCATCGATCAGGAGCAACCTGTTTCGTGCAGCGCTTACGATGCTGGGCATCATCATTGGCGTCGCTGCCGTGATCACGATGATCGCACTGGGTACCGGCGCACAACGCGCCATCGATGAACAGATGGCGGCGCTCGGCGGCGATATCCTGGCCATCGAGTCCTCTTTCTGGTTCAGCCGCGGTGTGGCCCGAGACCAGCGTACACTCACGACGGACGATGCTGTCGCGCTGGCAACCGGCACCCTGCATATCGACGAGGTGGTTCCGGAGATCAGCGAGCGGTATCAGGTCAAATACGGCAACCGGAACACCAATACGGCGGTAATCGGCACGACACCGAATTATCTTGACGTGCACGGCTTCAAGATGGCTGCTGGCCGAATGTTTACGCGTGCCGACGATTCGGCTCGCAAACGGGTTGCGGTGCTTGCCGCAGAAGTGCCGGGCATACTCGACACCGACGTCGCCGGAATTATCGGCCGAAATATCTCTATCCGCTCCATTCCCTTCGAGGTTATCGGCGTGCTGGAGGCGAAAGGAACGACAGGCTGGCGCAATCCTGATGACGATGTCTGGATACCGCTGAGCACGGCGCAGTTCAGGGTGACGGGCGATGAATTCGTCGAGCGCATCAGCGTTCTCGTGGACGAGTCCTCGACCATCGAGATGGCGATGCTCGAGATCGAGCGTGTATTGCGCCGTGAACATGGCATTCTGCCGGGCAAGGACAACGACTTCGCGATGGTCGATCGCAAGCAGTTCGCCCAATCCCGCCAGGAAGCGACACAGATATTCACGTTCCTGCTCGCGGGCATCGCCGGTGTCAGCCTTGTCGTTGGCGGCATCGGCATCATGAACATCATGCTCGTAACCGTGACCGAGCGGACCGCGGAAATCGGTATCCGCAAGGCGCTTGGGGCAACACGCGGGAACATCCTTCTGCAGTTTCTCGTCGAGTCCACCACCCTATGCCTGCTGGGTGGCGGACTGGGCCTGCTGGTCGGCGTAACGGCGGCGACATTACTGAACAGGCTCGCCGGGTGGCAGACCGTCGTGACTCTCGATTCCGCCCTGATGGCCTTCGGGTTCAGTGCCACCGTCGGTATCGTTTTCGGCATCTGGCCTGCGCGGCGGGCATCACAACTCGACCCGATCGACGCGCTGCGCCACGAGTAGCTGTAATAAATCGGGCGGAGCCGTGGTCTGATAGGATGTATTCACGAACAACGTCCTGCCATGTCTGTTTATCGCGCGCGAAGAGAAACGATCAGAAAAATGCTCCTCGGGCTCTTTGCGGGGACGATGGTGATGAGTCTCGCGTGTAGCCTGTCCATTCAACACGGTCACGCTGATGTTCCGGTCGCCGCCACTGCAGAAGATGTCCGGCCATTGCGTTCCGGGCAGGATGCGCCCCGCTTTACCGTCGAAACCGTCGACGGGAAGCCGCTCCACTTCGAGCCGCGCGCCCTCGAGCGACCGGCGATCCTGGTTGCCTTCCGCGGTGGCTGGTGTCCCTACTGCAATACGCATCTGTCGGGACTCCGGCACGTCCTGCCCGAGATTCGCGACAAGGGAATCGACGTGCTGTTTCTGAGCGGAGACCGACCGGACCTGTTGTACAGCAGTCTCGACCCGGGCACCCGGGCCGATATCGGCGGACTGGATTACACGATTCTTTCTGACGCCAAAGCCGGTGCAGCGATTGCGCTCGGCATCGCATTCCGGGTGCCGGAAGAAACCGTCCAGCGGCGCCGCAACAAGGGGCAGGACATCGATGGATCCTCAATGGCGCTGCAAGGAGTGTTGCCCGTACCGTCCGTGTTCGCAGTAGACACGGACGGGATCATTCGTTTCGCGTACTCGAACGCTGACCACTCGGCGCGGCTCCCCAACGACGAGTTAATCGAGGTCGCTGCGAGTATCGCTCCGCGCTAGTCCGGTTTGTCCGGCGATGATACGCTCGCACATCGCCAGCCGGTCGGAACAACAACATGAGCAGCGAAGGGCGCGCCAATCCCGTTAGTCGATTCCTGAAGGTTGCGGCAAAGATCGAGCCGAATGAACTCAAGGCGACGCTGTTGTCGTTTGCGTTCGTATTCACGCTCATGGCGGCGTACTTCATCCTGCGCCCGGTTCGCGATGCCATGTCCTCCGACTGGTCTGACGAGGAACTCAGCTGGCTGTGGACATCGACGTTCTTCTTCAGCGTGATCGCAGTCTTCCTGTACGGGGCCATCATTTCCAGGGTGCGCTTCAAGCGGCTGGTGCCCGGTGTCTATATCGCTTTCGCTGCGAGTTTCGCGGGTTTCTATTTCGCCAGCACGGCCGCCGGCGATGCTGACTCCGTCAACAAGGCGTTTTACGTCTGGCTGAGCGTCTTCAGCCTGTTCCATGTCTCGGTGTTCTGGAGTTACATGTCCGGCCTGTTCAGCCGCGATCAGGCGCCGCGACTGTTCGGGGTCATCGCAACAGGAGCCAGCACCGGCGCAATCGTCGGGCCTTCGATACCGGCATTCTTTGCCGACAATATCGGNNTCCGCGACGATGCTGCTCATACCTGTCGTGATAATCGGTGCACTGGAAAAACTGCGTGTCAGCGAACTCGGTAACGAAAACGTGCAGCCGGACCTTACGCGGGAGCAAACTCTGGGGCGGAATCCATTCTCGGGTTTCCGGCTTTTCCTGACCAACCCGTACTTGCTGGCAATCGGCGCGTTCATTTTCTTCTACGTCATCATGAACACGTTCGTATATTTCGAGCTGAGAAAACTGCTGGCGGCGTTTGACCGCGACGTGCGTACGCAAATCTGGGCCGGCATCGACCTCGCGGTGAACTCGCTGGCAATCGTGACGGCGGTGTTCGCCACCGGCCGGATCTCGACGCGCTTCGGCATGGCGACGACGCTTGCGCTGATACCCGTATTAATGGTGGGGGGATGGTTGATAGTTGCCGCGACGCCACTGCTGGCAGTTCTGGTCGGGCTCCAGGTCGCCCGGCGGGCCGGCAACTACGCGATCACGCGGCCGGGTCGGGAGATGTTATTCACGGTCGTCGACTCGGAAACCCGCTTCAAGGCGAAACCTGTCATCGACATTGTCGTTTACCGCGGCGGTGATATGGTCACCGCCTGGACCTATACCGCGCTGACAGCAACCCTCGGCCTCGGCTTGACCGGGGTGGCGTTGTTCGCAGCAATGATCGCAGCGGGATGGGCGATTGTCGGCGCATGGTTGGGGCGGTCCTACCAGTCGATCGCACGGCAGTCCGAGACCGCCGACATGGCTACGGAGACAGGCCCAGATGGCTGACGCGTATATTTGCGATGCGGTGCGCACGCCTATCGGTCGATACGCCGGTGCGCTCTCACCCGTGCGCGCTGACGACCTCGGCGCAGTTCCGATCGCCGCGCTACTCGAACGTCAGGTGAAGCTCGACCCCGCCGCTGTCGACGACGTCGTCTACGGTTGTGCCAACCAGGCCGGTGAAGACAATCGCAATGTCGCACGCATGTCGGCACTGCTCGCCGGCCTGCCTGCCACCGTTCCGGCGGCCACCGTCAATCGCCTGTGTGGCTCCGGCATGAACGCGATCGGCAATGTTGCGGATGCGATCCGATCCGGCAGTATCGAGCTGGCGATTACCGGCGGCGTGGAGTCGATGTCGCGCGCGCCTTTCGTCATGGCGAAACAGACCTCTGCCTTCGGGCGTAACGCGGAAATCTACGACACCACGCTCGGCTGGCGTTTCGTGAACCGCAAACTGGAGGAGCAGTACGGCATCGACTCGATGGCGGAGACCGCGGAAAATGTCGCCGAGGATTTCGGTGTTTCCCGCGAGGACCAGGATGCGTTCGCCTTGCGCAGCCAGCAGCGGGCGGAAGCGGCTATCGAATCCGGTGTGTTCGCCGAAGAAATCGTGCCCGTCAGCGTGCCGCAGCGACGCGGCGATGCCGTCGTCGTGGACACGGACGAACACCCGCGGCCGGGGTCAACGATCGAGGGGCTTGCGAAGCTGAAGCCTATCGTGCGCAGTGGCGGTAGTGTTACCGCCGGCAACGCCTCCGGCATCAATGACGGCGCCTGTGCGCTGCTGGTGGCTTCCGAGGCTGCTGCCCGCCGCCACGGGCTGGAGCCCATCGCGCGAGTAGTCGCGTGGGCGGTAGCGGGCGTCGAGCCCCGTATCATGGGCATAGGCCCGGCACCTGCGTCGAAGAAGGTGCTGGCGCTCGCCGGGCTCGATATTTCGCGCATGGACGTCATCGAGCTCAATGAAGCCTTCGCGGCGCAGGGGCTTGCATCGTTGCGTCGGCTCGGTGTCGATGATGATGCGGAGCACGTGAACCCGAACGGCGGTGCGATAGCGCTCGGGCATCCGCTCGGGATGTCGGGTGCCCGCCTCGTGACGACGGCGGCATACGAGCTGCGCCGTCGGTCTGCGCGCTATGCACTCTGCACCATGTGCATCGGAGTGGGACAGGGCATCGCGATGATCGTAGAGAGGCCATGAGCAAGAAGGCACCACCCAGTTACGAAACGCAATCGCTGCGGGAATTTGCGGAAGTGATCCGCGGGCGACGCACGATCAACCTCTATCTGCAGACGCCGGTACCCCGCGAACTGGTTCGCGAGGCTATCGAGGCTGCGACATGGGCACCCAACCATCACGTGACGGAGCCCTGGCGTTTCTATCTGCTGGGGCGCGATACCATCGGGCAGTGCCTGGATCTGTGCTTCGACATCGTCACGGCCAGCAAGGGCGCGGAGGCTGGCAAATTCAAGCGCGAGCAATGGTCGGAGAAACCGGGCTGGCTCGTGGTGACCTGCCGGCGTTCTGACGACGACTTGCTGCAGCGGGAGGATTACGCGGCGTGTGCCGCTGCGATTCAGAACCTCATGCTGTATCTCTGGAAAGCCGGCATCGGCAGCAAGTGGACAACGGGGGATATAACCCGCGACAGCCGGTTCTTCGACATCGTCGGAATCGATGAGAGCAAGGAATTCGTCGTCGGCCTGATGTGGTACGGCTACCCGAAGGTCACGCCCTCGCAGAAACGCAAGAATCTCGACGCCATCCTGTCGGAACTGCCCTAGACACGGTCGTTCGCTTATAATTGCCCCGATGCCCTCCTTCTTTTACGAACTTCGTCGACGCAATGTACTTCGCGTTGCGGCGGCCTACGCTCTGGTTGCCTGGATTATTATCGAGGCCGGTTCCGTCCTGTTGCCTACCTTCGGTGCAACGGAAGCCGCCTTCCAAATCTACGTCATTGTCGTCCTGACCGGTTTTTTCGTTGCGGTCGTCCTCGCGTGGATTTTCGAAATCACTCCGGAGGGGGTGAAGCTCGACAAGGACGTGGATCGGACAGAACGCCGCAGTACGAACAAACAGAAAGCGGCAATGAACTACCTGATCATCGGCTTGCTGGTGGTGGCCCTCGGCGTATCCATCACGTTCAACGTCACCGGCGTTCGCAACGGGGATGCGCCGCTTGAATTGCCCGTCGGGGAAAAGCCTGCAATTGCCGTTCTGCCATTCACCAGTCTGAGCAGCGAGCCGGACAACATGGTCTTCGCCGACGGCATACATGGCGACATACTGACGCAGCTGGCGAGTATCGGATCCTGCAAGGTCATCTCGCGTACGTCAGTAATGGAGTACCGGAACACGACGAAGAACGTACGGGAGATCGGTGAGGAACTCGACGTCGGCTCCGTCCTTCAGGGTTCGGTACAGCGCGTCGGCGACAACGTGAGGATCAATGTACAGCTGGTCGACGCGGAGAACGATGTCAACATCTGGGCGGAAACCTACGATCGCCAGCTAACGGCGCAGAATATCTTCGATATTCAGAGTGAGATATCGAGGGCGATCGCCGTTGCGCTGGAAACGACTCTTACGCCCGCCGAACAAGTAAGGATCGCGGCGAAGCCAACAAAGGACCTGCGTGCCTACAGCGCCTTTGTTTCCGGTCGAGACAACCTCTCTCTGAGGCGACTTGAGACGCTCCTCAGTGCGCGGGAGAGTTTCGAACAGGCTATCCAATATGACCCGAATTACGCGGCCGCATATGCCGGGCTCGCCGAAAGCGCATTGTTGCTGGCTTTCAATCACGGGGCACTGCCGCAGTCAGAAGCATTCGCGATCGCGCGTGAAAATCTCGACAGAGCGCTGCAACTGGATCCGGGTCTCGCAGACGCTTATGCCGTCAGAGGCTTGCTCGAGAGCAGGATCTGGCAGCAGACTCGCGTGGGGCGGGGCAACCAGGAAGCCGAGGCGGATTTTCGCCGTGCCATCGAGCTAAATCCGAATCATGCCAGCGCCTACATGTGGTTTGCGAGTTTGCGAGATTCGGAGGAAAGGGACGAAGAGGCTATCGAGCTTTTGCGGCGGTCCATGGAGCTGGACCCGCTGGGCCGCATACCGTACCTGAACCTGCCGTCGCTGTATGCACAGCGCGGCCAGAATGACGAGGCTATCAGGCTGTGGCTCAAGGCGATGGAGATACATCCCGAATGGCCGATACCCCTGCGGTACCTTACGCAACAACTTGCGGGCCTGGGCCGCCTCGATGAGGCAGTTGCATGGGCGATGGAGGCGATGTCGCTAGGCGATGATCCTGTCATCGGCTTCCTTGCCGTGCGCCTGTACCTCGCTTTCGGCGACGCGACAAAAGCCAAAGCGCTGCTCGAAACGCTGCCGGACGACTATCCGTTTCCGTTTGCCACCGTGATGGACGGCTTCTTATTGCTCATCGATTCGGATTACCAGAATGCCCTGGATTTATTTTCCGAAATCATCGACAGCAGCTTGTCCGCAGAAGACAACCAGTACCTGGCGTTCGTCGCCGCTGAAGTGGCAATACTCGCCGGCGACCTCGAGAAGGCACGCCTGTATACATACAGGAACCAGCCCATACTCAGGGAAGATTCCGAACTGCGGATCGACAAGTTCACCGTTCCAGCCATCATCAGGCTCGCGTACATCAGCCAGCGCGAAGGCGATGCAGCGAACGCTCAGGAACTCCTGCGGGCGGCGCTGCCCGTCGTCCGGGACCAGCCGCGTCTCGGGTGGTTCGGGCAGGGGATTCGCGAAGTCCAGATTCTCGCGCTGCAGGGCCGCAAGGAGGATGCAATCGCTGCGCTTCGGGATCTGATCGACGACGGTTACCGCAGTTCCGTAATGACCAACGTCTGGACGCTCGAAGAAGATCCGTACCTGGCCGCGTTGCGAGAGGACCCGCGGTTCACAGGGATGATCGACGAAGTGATCCGGTCGCTCGAAGTGATGTATGACCGTGTTGTCGAGGCGGAAAGCAACGGTGGCTGGGAAAACCTGCGTGCCAAAACGGAAATCATCTGATAAGAGCTAATCGCGCGCCAGTTCCTCCGGGTGATGCACGATCGGGCCGCCGCAGATCAGCGGCCGCAGCAATAAGATCAACAGCATCACTATTCCCACACCGCCGATGATCAGTACGGCGTTGCGCAGCGTGCCGTTGTAGATCGTCGCGCCCAGTATCGCGCCCGATGCGCCGATGACGTTCTGGATCGTACCGATGATGGAAGACGCGACGCCGGCGATACGTGGCAGCGGGTCGAGCGCCAGCACCATCGCATTGGACAACACGATCGGGACCGCGAAGAAAAACAGGCATACGCAAGCCCACACCCACGCGAACGGCGCCGCATTGAACCAGGCCGCGAGCAAGATCTGCAGCGAAGCGACAGTCATCATCGCGATACCGATGCTGATGAGGGGCATAATCTCGATGCGGGGCACGAGAACGCGATTGACGATCGAGCCAGCCAGTATCGACAGCCCGGCACAAGCGAAGATGAGGCCGTAAGCCTGCACCGAGAATCCGTAGATCTCGACGGCCAGCGCGGCGGACACCGAGATTACCGACATGAACCCGGCCGGCGGTACGACGATCAGCAGCAAACCGAAAATGCTCTGCCGGTGACTGAAGAACTCGGCAAAGCTTTGCTGTAGCTGCCGGAGCGGATGGCCGTCCGCATTCGGCGTGTGGGTTTCGAGCAGGTTGCTGCGAACGCCGATGAGCATGAAGATGCCGCCGGCTGCGATCGCGGCGAACGGCGCTCGCCAGCCCCACTGTGCGACCATCAGAGCGCCGATGCTCGGCGCGACTACGGGCGCGACGGTGAAGATCATCGTCATCAGCGACATCAGTTTCGCCGCGTCCTTGCCGCTCGAGATATCGCGGACGATGGCGCGGGACAGTACGACGGCCGAGGCTCCGCCGAAGCCCTGGACGAAACGCGCTGCCAGCATCACGTCGATGCTCTGTGCGAGCGCGGCCACCGTTGCGGCGAGCGCAAACAGGCTCATGCCGGCGTACAGCACCGGCAGCCTGCCGAGCCGGTCGGAGAAAAGGCCCGCAGGAATCTGGCCGCAGGCCATGCCCAGCATGAATGTGCCGACGATGAGCTGGCCCTTCGGCAGGTCCGTAGCGAGCGACCGCACCATTTCCGGAATCGCGGGCAGGCTCATGTCGATCGTCAGCGCGGCGACGGCAGTGAGAAGGCCCAGCGTGAGTACGAAACTCCGCCTGGCAACGAGAGTCGGGGTCATGATGCGGATGCAGAATTGATTACTGTTTCGGGCTGAGGGACCGCCCGGCGAGCAGCAAGTCTGACAGGGGATGTGGGCCAAGCCAATATGTAAGCTCCCGCGGGTGGTCGAGATCCCAAACCGCGATATCGGCCCGTTTGCCGATTTCGAGGGTGCCGCGGTCATGGCCGAGACCGAGCGCGCGTGCCGCTTCGCGGGTAACGCCGGCGAGGCACTCCTCCGGCGTCATGCCGAAGAGTCGCGAGCCGAGGCCCATGGCGAAATGAATGGAACAAAGCGGCGACGTGCCCGGGTTGCAGTCGGTCGCGATGGCGATCGGGACGCCGTTATCTCGCAATTCCGAAACCGGTGGTGGCTGCTCCTCGTTCAAGGTCAGGTACGCGCCCGGCAGCAGCACGGCGGCCGTGCCCGACTCGGCCATCGCGCGGACGCCATCGGCAGACGTGTATTCGAGGTGGTCCGCGGACAGCCCGCCGAAGCGCGCCGCCAGTTCCGCTCCCCCGCCGTCGCTCAGCTGGTCGGCATGCAGCTTCACTCTGAGCCCGAGCGCCTTTGCACTCGTGAACAATTTCTCGACCTGCCTGGCATCGAAGGCGATGGACTCGCAGTAAGC
>JABAOE010042959.1_pt2 | contig 12145 bp, 12 predicted proteins | sample 7062141 | NCBI WGS metagenome assembly JABAOE01 (sample SAMN14538627, study PRJNA623070) | marine sediment metagenome | biome: marine biome [ENVO:00000428]; feature: marine pelagic biome [ENVO:01000023]; material: deep marine sediment [ENVO:00002113] | place: India: Gulf of Khambhat ...
GGTTTCGGCAGCATAGCACGGTTGCATGCGGCCGAGGCGCGCCTTACCCTCGCGCCGATGTCGTCTCTTGTGCATTGGTGTCGTGAGACCGAGCAGCTGGAGCTCCGGCTGCAGAAGCTGGGCCGCGGGCCGCTCGCCGTGGACACCGAGGCGGACTCGCTGCACCACTATCCTGAGAAGGTCTGCCTCGTGCAACTTTCGTTCGCGGGGCTCGATCTGCTGGTCGATCCGCTGGCCGGTGTCGACCTGCGTCGCCTCGGCCCGGTGCTCGGCGATCGCTCCGTGCGCAAGGTGCTCCACGGTGCCGACTACGATCTGCGCATCCTCGAGCGCGACTTCGGGCTCGAGATCCGTGGTCTGTTCGACACGATGATCGCGGCGCGATTGGTCGGCGAGCGAGCGTTCGGCCTGGCCGCCCTGCTCGAACGCCGCTTCGGCGTCACCCTGCACAAGCGCTACCAACGAGCCGATTGGTCGCGTCGACCGCTGCCCGCGGAGATGGAACAGTACGCGGCGATGGACACGCGTTACCTGAGCGAGCTCGCCCGGCAGCTCGAGCAGCGCCTGAACGATCTGGGCCGCGCGGAGTGGGCCCGCGAGGAGTTCTCGGTGCTCGAGGGCGTGCGCTGGAGATCGCGCCCCGAGGCGGAAGCGTTCCGCAAGATCGCAGGCAGTCACCGGCTGGACCGCCGGGGCCTGGCCGTCTTGCGCGAGCTGGTGAATCTGCGCGAGCGCCTCGCTTGCCAAGCCGATCGCCCGCCGTTCATGATCCTCCGCAACGATCTGCTGCTGCGTTTGGCGCAGCAGCGTCCGACACGGCCCGGCCAGCTCGACCCGTTGGTCGGAGCCCGACGGCGCACACGGTGGTGGACGCCGGAGCAGTGGTTGACCGCCGTGGCACGCGGGCTGGAGCTGCCCGAGCCCGAGCTGCCGCAAAAGCCGTCGGCCGACAAGCGGCGACCGCCCCCGGCGATCCGCGCGCGGCTGCGCGTGTTGCTGCGCAAACGGGACGCGCTGGCCCGAGAGCTCGACCTCGACCCCGGCGTCGTGGCGTCTCGCGCGGTCCTGCAATCGATCGTCACGCGCGAGGAGCGGGGGCTCGAGCCGCGCGAGACGCCGGGGCTCAAGCGCTGGCAGTGGCAGCTGCTCGAGCCGCTGGTGCGAGATGCGTGACTCGTCTTTTCGGAATCTCCGGGCGTACCACAGGTGGATGGACGGAGGAACCGTGCGGATGCGAAGGCGCTCGATTCGGCTCGTGGTCGCAGCGTGGGCCTGTCTGCTGGCTGTGTGGCCCGCTACGGCCCAGGAGCCCCAGGTGCCCCGGCCGGCGGCGGCGAGCTCGGGAGACTCCTCCCCGTGGCTCGGGGTGTGGCTCGGCGATGCGGTGGACGGCGGCGTCCAAGTCCTCGCCGTGGTTCCCGGCGGTCCGGCCGACTCCGCCGGGGTGCTGGCCTGGGACGTCGTGCTCGCGGCCAACGGGCGGCCCGTCGGCGACCAAGACGAGCTGGGTGCCGTGCTGCGCGCGCTCGGCCCCGGCGATCGACTGGACCTGGACGTGGTGCGCAGTGGCCAACGTCTGCAGCTCGAGGTCGAGCTCGGCCGCAGGTCGCAACGGCAAACCGCCTGGAGCCTGCCTGCGGTTCCCGGCGTGCCCGAGGTCGCTCGGCAGATCATCCCGCTGGCACGGGCCTACGAGCCGAGCTCGAGCCTGCGTCGTGCCGGCCTGCAGGTTTCGGAGATCACGCCGGCCCTCCGAGTACACTACGGAGCACCCGAACAAGCCGGTGTGCTGGTGACTCGAGTCGAACCCGGGCAGCCGGCCGAGCGCGCGGGTTTCGCCGTTGGGGACGTGCTCGTCCGGATCGGCGAACAGGAGATTAGCAGTGAGCAGCAGGTTCGAGTTAACCTTGTGCGGTGGGACGCTCGACAGCCGTTGCGCGCGCAAGTGATCCGCTCCAACCGGCCCGTGACGCTCACGCTCGACGTCGAGCCAGCCGGGTTGGCTGCGCGCGGCCTCGCGCTCGCACCGACAACCGAACAGCAGCGTGTCCTGGCCCGCAATCGCCTGTTGGTCCAGATCGAGCGTCTCGAGCGCCGTCTGCGAGAGTTGAAGCAGGAGCTGGAAGAGCTCGAGTCCCAGCCCTGATCGGGTCCTGGCGCGCCGGCTTCCGGACCCGCTTTGACGCGGCCGTCAAACTGATTCTCGTGATCACGATCGGTGGAACGCTGCCCGCCATGGCCCAGCCGGCCGGAAGCGTACCGGCCGAGGACAAACACCCCAGCATCCTGGCCGACCTGCCGCTCGACGTGCGCGATGCCCTGGCCGAGCAAGGGGTCGGCCCGGGCTTCTCGGCTGACCCGCGCAGCGCGCTCGAGGCCGTCTTCCGGACGTCGACGCCGTACGCGTTCGGCGGCGGCGCGATCGTGGCGCACACGGATCAGCGCTGGTTCGCGACCTTTCCCGAGGAGGGCGAGGGGGCGCCGCTGATGGAGCTGCGCCGCTGGCCCGGGGACTCCGTCCTCGCACTCTATGCCGTCCGGGGCACGCCCGAGGAGGGGTCGGACGACCGGCCGCCGGTCGAGGGCGCGAGCTTCGCCGACCCATCCGCCGCTGGGGACGGGGAGCGGATGTGGGTGGGCCAGCTTCGCACGGTTGAGGGCGAGCGCCCGGCTGTGTGGCTCGAGCGCGAGGTGGGCCCAGCGGCGGCGGCACGCCTCGGCGCGCTGCTGCTTCCGGGTGACGCGGGCTTTGGCGCCGAGGGCATCGCGAGCTTGCAGCACGAGCTGCTGGCCGTTGCGGCCCGGGTCGAGGTGCGCGAGGCCCTCTGGAAGGGCAAGGATCCGCTCCCCGCGGGCGGATCCGTGATCCTGCCCCGCACGCTCGGCACCCCGGGCCTCAAGAGCGAGGAAGGTGAACCTTGGCAGGTCATCCGCGCCACGGGCTTCACCATCGGACTGCCGCCGGGATTCCGCGCCCGGCGGATGGACGGTAGCGTCCCGCCGCCGCATCCGTTGCCCGGTGGAGCCCTGTGGATCCGCGGACGCTGTGTGGACTGGGAGGGAACGCGTGTCGCCGTGGGGGATGCACTGCGCTTCGGCTACGTGGCGCGTGTCGCCCCGGCCACCGAGCCGTGGAGCTCCTCGCGCCAGCCGCCGTTGGCGGCCCCCACGGCCGAGCGGATCGCCAGGGAGCCGTTTCCGCTTGCCGAGGAACGGACCCGTGCCGACCAGGCGACCGCCGAACGCTGGCGCGAGCCGGGCTTCGACGGTGAGTGGCTCGTGTTTCGTCTGCACTTCGCAGATCACGGCTTCGAGATCGTGCTGCCGGTACTCTCCGGCCGCACCTCGCCCTCNNGCCCTCGCTGTACTGGCTGCCTGCGACGTGGCGCGACGACTCGCGCGCACCGGCCCCGCCTCCGGTCGATCCGGCGGAACGTTTCGGCATCGAATTCGAACGGTTGACCCGCGCCGAGCGGCAGAAGCGGCCCTGGGTCGAGGGGGTGCTCTCGGTCCCCGGAATGAGCGCCGAGGTCTCGTTGGGCTGGCTGCCCGCCGCCTCGCTCCGCTCGGAGGACGGTTATCCCGTGCGGATCGTGGACTACGAGGGCAACACGATCGGCTCGCTGCACCGCGTCGCACCCGACGAGCTCGAGACCGCCCTGGCCCGACTCGGCCAAGGCGTCGAGTCGGACAAACCCGGACGCCATCGCGCTGCCAAAGTGATCCACGATGCCAGCGGCACGCATCTGTTCCTCGCTGTAGAAGGTCACGGCTTCCGTTTCGAACGCGCGGCGGACACCGAGCCGCAAGCGCAAGACGAGATCCGCGAGCTGTGGGACCTGATGATGCGCTCCGTGCGCCTTCAGGCGCCGTGAGGCAGGATCGCGAGCAGCGAGTCGAACGATGCGATGACGAGCTGACCGGTCGCGCGGAGTTGCTCTTCGGAAGACGACCCTCCCGTAACGAGCACGACCGGGAGACCGGCCCGCGCCGCGGTCTCCACGTCGAGCACCATGTCCCCGACGTAGATCGCTTCGGTGGCGGCGAGCGACAGATCGGCGAGGCAACGGCGGATCATCGCCGGGTCGGGCTTGGTCGCGCCGACCCGATCGGGGCCTTGCACGCTGCGCAGGTAGTGCCGCAGCCCCAGCTCGTCGAGGATGCGCTCGCTGAAGCGTGCAGGCTTGTTGCTGGCCACCGTCATCCGGTAGCCGCGCTGGGCGAGTGTGCGCAGCGTTGCTCGCACTCCGGGCAGCAGGCGGGTCTTCGGCGCGTAGACCTCGGCGTAGCGTTCACGGAACAGCTTTACGCCGTGCTCGACTCGATCGGGACCGACCAGCTCGGCGACCAGCGCCTCCAGACCATGCCCCACGTGGCGGCGGACCTCGGCGAGCTCGAGCGGCGGCAGGCCGTGGTGCGCGCGCGAGTAGTTCAAGCTGTCCGCGATCGCCGCGTACGAGTCGATCAGCGTGCCATCGAGGTCGAAGACGATGCCGCGAACGCGGGAAGCATCCAGGGCGGGGAGGCGGCTAGCCAAGACCGACGGGACGGAACGGTCGCCTCTGGCGGGCCAGTGCTGCGCCGTGACGTTTCAAATTGAACCGTCCCTGCTCACAATTCCGGCATCCGGGAGCGGTGCGGTAGCGCGTGCGGATCGCGCAATCCAGCGAGCCGTACCAAACGCGGTAGCGCAGGCAGAAGAAATCGTCCTCGGGGTCACGGTGAACGCATAGGCTCGACACGGCTGCCGCGCAGCTCGCGTCGGCGACATCCGGCTCCGACGCCTGGTCGGTAATCGGTTTGAGACCTGTACTTTTCATCGAACGAAGCCCAAAGTATAACATGCGGTTCGATGGTATCGTGACGCAACAGGCGAGGTTCGCATGCAGCCCTACAACGTGGGAATCCTCGGAGCCACCGGTCTGGTCGGCCAGCGGTTGATCGAACGCCTCACGGATCATCCCTGGTTCCGCATCACGGCACTCGCGGCTTCGGATCGTTCGGCCGGCCGGCCGTACGCGGAAGCGGCGACCTGGCGGCTGTCGGCTTCGCCACCCCGGCAGGTGGCCGCCATGGTCGTGCGGCGCTGCGCGGTGGACGAACTGGGAGAGTGCGACCTGGTGCTGTCCGCTCTGGATGCGCAGATCGCGCGCGAGGTCGAACCGCAGTTTGCGCAGGCCGGCTTGGCGGTCATCAGCAACAGCTCGGCATTTCGACAACACGAGGAGGTGCCGCTGCTGGTTCCCGAGGTCAACGCGTCGCACCTCGAGCTGATCGAGGCGCCGCGCCGACGCAACGGAGGCGGCTTCATCGTGACCAACCCGAACTGCTCGACGACGGGCCTGGCGCTGGCCCTGGCGCCGCTGCACCTCGCGTTCGGCATCGAGAAGCTGGTCGTCGCGACGCTGCAGGCGATCTCGGGCGCCGGGATCGACGGACTGCGCGCGTTCGATCTGGTGGACAACGTGGTGCCGTACATACCGACCGAGGAAGAGAAGATCGAGCAAGAGATGGGCAAGATCCTCGGCACGCTGGAGGGGGAGAGAATCCACCGTGCCGAGCTCGCCGTGTCGGCGCACTGCCACCGGGTTCCGACTCTCGACGGTCATCTCGAAGCCGTGTCGGTGGGTCTGCGTCGCCGCGTCGAGCCCGTCGAAGTCGTGGCCGTCCTGGAGCAGTTCCGCGGGGAAGTCACCGACGAGAATTTGCCGTCGGCCATCGAGCGTCCGATCGTGGTCCGTGCCGAGCCGGACCGTCCCCAACCACGACTCGACCGCGACTGTGGCAACGGCATGTCCGTCGTGGTCGGGCGGGTTCGCCGCTGCCCGGTGCTCGATGTCCGACTGGCGCTGCTGTCGCACAACACGGTGCGCGGCGCGGCGGGCGGCACCCTGCTCAACGCCGAGCTGCTCGCGGCGCGGGACCTGTTACCGCGGAGGAACCCGGCTTGATCGTAATGAAATTCGGCGGCAGCTCCGTCGCCGACGCGGAGCGGATCCGGGGCGTCGCGGAGATCGTGCGCGCGCGACTGGGGCGACGGCCGCTAGTCGTCGTCTCCGCGCTGGGAGGCGTGACGGACCTGCTGGTGCGGGCGGTATCCGCGGCGTGCCGCGACGATCTGGAAGGCCTCGAGGGCATCCTGGCCGAATTGGAGCGCCGCCATCGCTGGGCCCTGTCCGGAAGCGTCCAGGCCCCGCGCCAACGGCACCACCTCAACCTCGAGGTCGATGCGCTGTTCGAGGATTTGCGGCAGAAACTGCGCTCGATCCGCATCCTCGGCGAGGGAACCCCGCGCAGCGCGGATGCCGTGTTGGCCTGCGGCGAGACCTTGTCGGCGCGGATCGTGACCAGCGCTTTCACGGCTCACGGACTGCCGGCGGTCTGCGTCGATCCCCGTGAGGTGATGCTGACCGACGAGAGCTTCGGCGAGGCCGAGCCGTTGCTCGAAGGCGTTCGCTCGCGTTGCGGCGAGACCCTCGAACCGCTGCTGGACTCGGGCGAGGTGCCGATCCTCGGCGGCTTCGTCGGAGCGACCGATTCGGGGGAGACCACGACACTCGGGCGCGGCGGATCGGATACGTCGGCGGCCGTTCTGGGCGCGGTGCTCGGTGCCGAGGAGATCCAGATCTGGACCGACGTCGACGGGCTGATGAGCGCCGATCCGCGCCTCGTGCCCGAGGCACGCCCGATCCCCCGCGTCTCCTTCGCCGAGGCGGCCGAGTTGGCGTTCTACGGCGCCAAGGTGCTCCACCCCGACAGCGTCGCGCCCGCCGTCCAGCGGGGAATTCCCGTGCGCGTGCTGAACTCGATGCGGCCGGACGGAGCGGGCACGGTGATCCGCGACGCATCGGACGGCGCCGGCCGGGACGACGTGGTCTCGATCGCCAGCCGGGCGGGCGTGCGCTCGGTGCGCGTGGCGAATCGCCGCATGCGTGCCGACGCGGACTTCGGCGCCGGTGTGCTCGACGCGCTGCGATCGCGCCGCATCGCACCCGATCTGGCGGTGATGACCGAGGTCGGGGTCCATCTGGTGTTGCCCGCCGACGTCGATCCGGCATGGATCGCCACGGCGCTGGCGCCCTACGGCGAAGTGGAGTCCCACGAGGACCGGGCCATCGTCTGCGTGGTCGGTGCAAGCCTGCGGCAGGGACGTGCGCGCCGGCGAGCGATCGAGGCGCTGGCCGAGTGGGAACCCGAGCTGCTCGGCGTCGGCCTCTCTGCGACGAGCGTGGCCGCCGTCCTGCCGCTCGTCCGACTGCAACCGGCGGTGCGCGGGTTGCACCGCCGCTTCCTGGAGGAGGCGCGAGCACATTGAGATACGCGCTGGTGGGTGTGGGCCGCATGGGTCGGGCGGTCGACAGCGAGGCCGCGAGGCGCGGTCACCACAAGGTCGCCGAGATCGACGCGGCGACAGGGCCGACCCTGGACTCGCCGGAATTCGACTCGGCGGCGTTGGCACGCGCCGAGCTGGCGTTCGAGTTCACGACTCCGGCCGCGGCGGCGGCGAACGTGATCGCCCTGTTGAGCCGGGGAGTGGCGGTGGTCTGCGGCACGACGGGTTGGGAACCGGATCGCCGGCTCGACGAAGCGGCTCGCGCCGCGGGGTGGGGTCGGTGCCGTCGTCGCACCGAATTTCTCGGTCGGCGTCCAGCTGTACGTGCGGCTCGTGCGTGAGGCGGGCCGCATGTTCGGCCGGGCCGGTCTGCATCGTCCCTACGTTCTCGAAGCGCACCACGTGGGCAAGCAAGATGCCCCGAGCGGTACCGCCCGGCTGCTGGCCAGCTCGTTGCTCGAAGTCGATCCCGCGCTGAGCGGTGTCCACGAGGGCAACCCCCCGGGCCGCCTGCCGGACGGCGTGCTGCACGTGGCCAGTCTGCGGGCGGGTAGCGAGCCCGGCACCCACACGGTCGGCTTCGACGGAGAATACGACTGCATCACGCTCACGCACCGCGCGCGCAGCCGGGCCGGCTTCGCCATCGGCGCGGTGCTCGCCGCGGAATGGGTTCGCGGCAAGCCGGGCCTGCACCGATTCGAGGAGGTCGTCGAGGCGCTGCTCGACGAGCGGCAATCCCCGAAGCGGATCGAGTGAGGAGAGAAGCGATGAGCGAGCAATTGTCGAGATCGCTGGAGCTGCGGGGCGCGATGACGGCCCTGGTCACCCCGTTTACCGATGACGGCGGCCTGGACCGTCCCGCGCTGTCCCGACTCGTCGGCTGGCAGGTCGAGCAGGGGATCCACGCCCTGGTTCCCTGCGGAACCACGGGCGAGGCCGCAACGCTCGACGAGGACGAGAAGTACGAGGTGATTTCGCTGGTGGTCGAGGCCGCCCAAAGGCGGGTGCCCGTGATCGCGGGTTGCGGCACGAACGACACGCGCACGACGCTGGCGGGGGCGCGCCGCGCCGCCGAGGCCGGAGCCGACGCGTTGCTCGTGGTCACGCCGTACTACAACAAGCCCAATCGCAGCGGGATGATCGGCCACTTCGAAGCCGTCGCCGGCGAGACGGGGTTGCCCGTCGTCGTCTACAACGTGCCCGGTCGCACCGGGCAAAACCTCGGAGTGGAGTTGACCCTGCGCCTGGCCGAGATCCCGGGCGTCGTCGCCGTCAAGGAGGCGTCGGCCGATCTGGAGCAGATCGCCGCGATCATCGAGCAGCGGCCCGCCGGCTTTCGCGTGCTTTCCGGAGACGATCCGCTGACCCTGCCCAGCATCGCGCTCGGCGCCGACGGCGTGATCTCGGTGGTGGCCAACGAGGCTCCCGCCCGGATGGCCGAGCTGGTTCGATCGGCGCTCGACGGCGAAGCGGACCAGGCGCGGAGTCTGCACTATCGTCTGCTGCCGCTGATGCGGGCCAACTTCGTCGAGACCAACCCGGTCCCGGTCAAGACGGCGATGCATCAGCTGGGCTTCTGCGAGCTGGTTCTGCGTCCTCCGCTGGGTCCGCCCGCCGATCGTACGGTGCAAGCGGTGCGCGAGGCCTTGGCCCGCGCCGAGGTCGGCGGGTGAGACACGCCGAGCTGCGCGGCGAGATCGAGCGGCTGGCGGCGTCGGAGTCGCCGGATCCGGCACGGGCCCGGCCGGTCGTCGCGGCGCTGCTCGACGCGCTGGAGAAGGGTGAGCTCCGAGCCGCCGAGCCGCAGGCCGAGGGCGGCTGGCGCGTCAACCGCTGGGTCAAACAGGGCATCCTGCTCGGCTTCCGCATCGGCGAGAACGTGGGGCAGGAGCTGCCGCCGGCCTTTTTCTTCCGCGATCGGGACACCTTCCCGACCTGGAGCCCCAACCGGGTGCGGCGCAGCGTCCGTTTGGTTCCCGGGGGCACGACCGTCCGCCGCGGAGCGCATCTGGCCGACGGCGTGGTGGTCATGCCGCCGGCCTACATCAACGTCGGGGCCTACGTCGGCCAGGGATCGATGATCGACAGTCACGCCCTCGTCGGATCGTGCGCCCAGGTCGGTCGCGACGTGCACCTGTCGGCGGCGGCCCAGCTCGGTGGCGTGCTGGAGCCGATCGGCGCGCTGCCCGTGGTCGTCGAGGACGGGGCGTTCATCGGCGGCGGCTGCGGGATCTACGAGGGAACGCGTGTCGGCGCCGGGGCGGTTCTGGCACCGGGCGTGATCCTCTCGCGCGCGGTTCGGCTGTACGACGTGGTGCGGCAGACCGTTCACCACGCCACGACCGAGCNNACCGAGCACCCGCTGGTGGTCCCCGAAGCCGCGGTGGTCGTGCCCGGATCGCGGCCGGCACGAGGCGCCTGGGCCGGCGAGCAGGGATTGCAGCTGCAGACTCCGGTCATCGTCAAGTACCGCGATCCTGCGACCGATGCCGCGCTGAGCGCTCGAGGACGCCCTGCGATGACCCTGCGCGAGTCTCGGCGCATGCGCGGGATCGAGCGCACGCTGATCCGACAGCTCTTCGACGCCGCGCCGCCCGACGCGATCAATCTGGGACTGGGCCAACCCGACCTTCCCACACCGCACAGCATCGCGCTGGCCGGGATCCAGGGCATCGTCCAGGGGCGCACCTCCTACACCTCGACCGCCGGGGACCCCGAGCTGCGCGCGGAGATCGCCGCTCGCTACGAGCCGTTCGCCGCAGGTCCCGACAGCGTCGTGGTCACCGCGGGTTCGCAGGAAGCGCTGTTCGCGGCCTGTCTGGCTCTGCTCGATCCGGGCGACGAGCTGCTGTACCCCGACCCGGGCTACCCGGCCTACCCCGTCGTCGCCCGTCTGCTCGGAGCGCGACCGATCGCCTACCCGCTGCGCAGCGAGCGGCGCTTCCGTGTCGATCCGGCCGATGTGATCGCGAGATTGACCCCGCGTACGCGGGCGGTCGTGCTCTGCGCACCGTCCAACCCGACCGGCGCCGCGATCGCCGCGGAGGACCTGGCCGAGCTGATTCCCGAGCTGGAGCGCCGCGCGGTGGCGTGGTTGTCGGACGAGATCTACTCGGGTTTTGTCTACGACGGCCCGTTTCGTTCGCCGCTGGATGTCTCCGCGGGCGGTGGAGGATTGGTGATCTCCGGATTGTCGAAGGATGCGAGCATGACCGGGTGGCGTATCGGCTGGGTCGTCGGTCCGACCCCGACGGTCGCCCGCATCACGGCAGCGCATCAGTATCTGGTCACCTGTGCTTCGGCAATCTCCCAGCACGCCGCATGCGCGGCGTTCTCCCCCCGCGGGCGCGCAGAACGCGAGCGCTACCGGCAAATCTTCCGCGCGCGTCGCGAGGTGATGGGTCAGGCCTTGAGCCGCATCCCCGGCATCGGCTTCACGCGGCCCGAGGGCGCCTTCTATTACTTCATCGACGTGCGGGTTGCAGCGAGCTCGCTGGAGCTCGCGCGAAACCTGCTCGAGCAGCACAAGGTCGTCACGATCCCGGGCGAGGCGTTCGGCGCCAACGGGGCGGGATGGCTGCGCCTGTCGTTTGCCTGTGAAGAAGACGGGATTCGCGAGGGAGTACGGCGCATCGGCGAGGCGCTGGCCCGGATCGATTGCTGACGTCCGACGATCTCGGATTAGAAGTCGTCGGAGCCGCTTGCTGCTTCGTCCGCGTGCAACGCTTCCAGCATCGATTCCAGTTGTGTCGCGCGCTGCAACACGCGCTCCATGCGCTGCGGATCGTCGTCGCCGAACTGGGCGATGTACTCGTAGAGGATCGTCAAATCGTCCACACCGGATAGCGGAAGCAGCGCGTCGATGCTCGCGCCGCGAATCCGCTCGTCGGTTGAGGCGGTCCCCTCACGCAGGGTCTCCATCGCCCGCCCCCCGATCGTGGCCAGCGCGTCCGCGGCCGGTTGCAGGTAGCGCGGATCCGCCTGCATCAGGACCAGGCCCAGGTAGTGGCGCGCGCGATCGTTGCCCATGCGCACCAGGCTGCGGATCGCGGGAAGGGTCAGCTGGGGATACTCGTAGACCGCATCGATGATGGGCAGCAAGCCTGGCGCATAGCGCCGTCTTCCCAGCTCGTCCATGGCCAGCCGTTTGGCATCGATCGAGCCGTACCACACGGCATCGTAGACGGCGGGAATGTACTGGGGCGGCAGTCCGGCCGAGACCATTAGGCGCGTGCGGATGATCGCCGCAGTGATGTCCGCGGAGAACCTTGGGTCCGCAGCGAGCAACCGCTCGTGCAGCGCCTCCAACCCGCGGTCTCCGAACCCGATCAGCTGGTCGCGGGCCAGTGCGGAGACCTCGGGATCGGTCACCCCACCGGCGGGCCAGGCCAGAGCGGCCAAGGCCCGTGCTTGTTCGGGAATCGTCACGGCCCGCGCCTTCGCCTCGCGCACGATCCGTTCGGGCTCACCGATCTCGTCGGCCACGACAGCTGCGGAGCCGAGCCCGGGCAGCAGGATCAGCGTCGCGATCCAAACTCGTCTTTGGCGCCTGAGCAACTTGTCCTCCGTGTCGATCGACCCGACCCGCATGAATATACCGTGAATTCGCTCGCGCTTCGACGCCGGCCTCACCCGTGGTCTTCGGCGCGAGGCCCCCACACGTTGCGGAAGCGCTCGAACAGTCCACCGTCGGGCTGTTTGTCCTGCGAGGATTCCCGCGCACCCAGACCGTCCAGGATGCGCTGGGCGATCTCGCCGAATACCGCGGCCAAAGGCGAGTCGCCCGAGGCCACGGCAACCGGCTCGCCCGAG
>JABAOE010049858.1_pt2 | contig 12144 bp, 11 predicted proteins | sample 7062141 | NCBI WGS metagenome assembly JABAOE01 (sample SAMN14538627, study PRJNA623070) | marine sediment metagenome | biome: marine biome [ENVO:00000428]; feature: marine pelagic biome [ENVO:01000023]; material: deep marine sediment [ENVO:00002113] | place: India: Gulf of Khambhat ...
CGGCACCACGGTTGATGCTGCACGCGCATCGGTTGGACTTGCGCCACCCGGCCACTGGCCAAGGCCTGCGGCTCGAGGCGCCATTACCTTCGGTGATGACGTCCGCGGGCCAGTCGGGATCATTGCGCTGGGGGGACCCGCAGCGCCTGGGATTACAGACCGCGCTCGAGTTTCGTGACCTTTTGAATTCAGACCCCGACCGGGCGATGCGGCTTGGTCAACGGTGCCGGTGACGGCTGGGCAGGGGTCACCGTCGATCAGTTCGGCGACCTGGTCCTGGTACGCTGGCTGGATGACCCGGCCGACGACACCCGGCGCATCCTGCTTGACGGCCTGGCCGAGCGGTTTGGGGCCGGGCAGGTATGGGAACAAAGAGCGACCCGCCACCAGGTTTCGCCGCCGCAACCCGTCGGCGCGGGCGGCCACGAGGACGGGGTGGTCAGCGAGCACGGGTTACAGTATCGGGTCCGTCTCGCCGCGGGCGGGTTATCCGCCGGGTTGTTTCTTGACCAACGCGAAAACCGGCGGCGTCTGATGAACCTGGCCCTGGGCGGGCGCACGATGTTGAACTGTTTCGCCTACACCTGCTCATTCTCGGTGGCCGCGGCGCGGGCCGGGGCAACGGTGACCAGCGTGGACCTGGCGCGGTCGTACCTGGACTGGGGCCGGGAAAACTTTCAGCTCAACGCGCTTGATTCCCAGCAACATGATTTCATCTATGGCGACGTGTTCTCGTGGCTCAAACGATTTCGGAAACGCGAACGCCAATGGGACATGGTGATCCTGGATCCGCCGACGTTCTCGACCAGCGGCCGGGGCCGGGTGTTCCGTGCTGCCCGCGACTATGAGGCGCTGGTGAACCTGGCGCTGCCGCTGGTGCGTCCGGGCGGGTTGTTGTTTTGCTCGACCAACCGCCGGGGATTGGCCGCGGGCCGGTTCGAACAATTGGTCCGGGAGACGGTTGCCGCCGCCGGTCGAACTACGGCGTCGGCGACGTTTGTGACGCAGCCGTTTGATTTTCGGACTGGCCCGGCGGAAACGCCGTACCTGAAGACGGTCTGGTTGCAGTTGGAGAATTGAGCAGGTTGGCGGGGAGGCTAAAACCGCCGGCCATGGCATACCCGCCGACCATCCAGAACCCGACCGCCAGCGGGCTGCCAAACGGTGAGTAGGTCGTGACCACGGTGTGATCGTTGTGGGACACGGTCGCCGAGCTGAATGATGACAGGTACGGGGCCATCACCGCGGCAGGCGGCAGGTCGTTGAAGAACACCCACGATTTGGTCACCGGGTTTTGCCGCGCACTGGCAACCAACCCTACCAGGTGCGGGTAGAGACCGCGCAGGTTGCAGTAGGTGTAATCAGTGCCGTCCCGCGGTAACCGCGCCATGGCCGATTGGTATGCCGGGTTGTCGCCCAGCTTGGCCGCGGTCTCTTCCAGGCAATCCACCAGGTCCTGCGCGGCGTCGCTAGTCAGGGCGAGGAAGAAAAACCTGTCGGTGAGGCCGTAGGTCGGGGCGATCTTGCTCGAGCCGTAGCGGAAACTGCGCAGGGCATGACCGCGGTAGGAGTGCTCGTCCCACGGGATTGCCGAGGCCGAACCGAGCCAGGCAGTCGTCACCGCCTCGAAGATGGTATCGATCGCCGGCCGGTTGGCCGGTCCATTACGTGACTCGAGGACCAGCCCGAGCGACGGCAGGGACGCGCCCGCCCGCCAAGTCATTGTCCAGGCTGTNNGCCAAGTTGATCAAGGAAATCACGCTGGGGATCGATCCCGGCCTGGCTGACAAGCGACTGGAAGGCCTGGAACGACGCGACCGCAGTGGGAGTGGGCGATTGACCCATCACCTGGACCAGCTGGTCATAACCGGCGGACGGTTCGGATGACCCGACCGAGTAGAACAGGGTTTCCGGCGTTGTAAACCGGAGTGTGCGTTGGCGGGTGGGTGGTTCAGCCTGGTGCACCTCCGGATTGTAAAGGGTGAGCTTGGTATCGCAGATACCGGTCGCGTCGAGCACCACGCTCAGGCCGGTGCTGCGGATCGAGCCGAACTTTTGCAGGGTCTCGCCGGCCTGCGGAGACATGAGAATCAGCGGGGCGAGCATGGCGTTGATCGGGGACATGTTCACGAACGCGAGCAGGTCGTGGTTGGCTGGCATGCGCTCGGCGAACTGGACAAAGTGTGGTTGGTCGGCCAGCGACGGAGCGGGTTCGTCGAGATGACCGGTGAACCGGCTGATCACGTCGCGCATGGTGTCCTCACCGCTGGTGGCGACGAGCATGGTATTGAGAAACCCGTAACAGACCGCGTCCCGGCCCGGCAGTTGCCAGGTGTGATAGGCAACCCCGAGATACGTCTTTTTCTCGACCGGCTGCTCCGGCGTGAGCGCATCGAGGTGTTTCCGGAGTTGGACCAGTCCGACCTGGGCCTTGACCTTGCCGCTGCCAAAATCGGCTCCGATGACCATGCCGGCCCTGAATTTGCCCAGCACGTTGAACTGGGTCACCCCGAAAAACACCTCGCCGCTGAGCGCGTCATAGATCTCGGTGCCGAGATCGCTGCGGAGATGATGACCGACCTGGCCGAGGCCATGCCGCCAGGCATTACGCGGGCCGACTAGGAACGATTGCACCTCGGGCAGTTCCCAGATCCTGTGCGACGGACTTGCGTNNGCGCTGAACTTGCCTCCAGCCGTTCCCGGGCCGCTGGAAAATCCGGGATCCGTACAAAAAGCAGGCTCGAGGCCGGGAGCAGGCTGGCGCCGCTCGGGGCCGGACGATGGAGCGAGCGAACATAGAGGGCGACGGCAATGGCGGCGACCATCACGAGGATCAGGAATGCAATGCCAAGTCGTTTCATGCGGGGACCCGAAATCTAGCGCGGCTTGGATCGGAAAACAAGCATCGACGACCGGGGTGTTGTATAGCCTTGGCATCCAGCGGACCAAACCGTCATCCGCGCCCTGGGCCGGGGTCGCTTGACACCCTTTCGCCATGGCCTATACTGGGTCCGGTATGGATCTCTACGAGGCTGGCAACGCCAAAGGAGTTGCCGCATCTCCCCGGTTCGCTTCGGCTGGACAGGGGTTGTGGTCTGATGTGCCGGCGACGGACTGGAACGATTGGCGGTGGCAACTGCGGCAGCGAGTCACTTCCCTCAACGCCCTGGAAACGTTGTTGGAGTTGACCCCCGCGGAGCGCGAAGGGGTGCGGCAGGTCGGACAGAAACTGGCCCTGGCGATCACCCCGTACTTTTTTAACCTGATCGACCGGGACGACCCGGACTGCCCGATCCGCCGCCAGGTCATCCCGCGGATCGAGGAGATGACCGCCGCGCCCTGGGAACTGGTCGATCCCTGTGGCGAAGACGAGCACATGCCGGTTCCCGGCCTGGTCCATCGTTACCCGGACCGGGTGTTGTTCCTCGTTACCGACCGCTGCGCGGCCTACTGCCGTTACTGCACCCGCAGCCGCGTGGTGAGCGGTGCCGGCGAGCAGCATCTCCAAACGGATTTTTCCGAGGCGATCGAGTACATCCGCCGCCACCCCGAAGTGCGCGACGTGTTACTGAGCGGCGGCGACCCGTTATTGTTCAGCGATGATCGCCTCGACGACCTGCTCGGCCGGTTGCGGGCGATCCCGCACGTGGAGTTCCTGCGGATCGGGACGCGGATCCCGTTGTTCCTCCCGCAACGTATCACGCCGGACCTTTGTTCGGTACTGCGGAAGCATCACCCGCTCTGGATCAGCATTCACACCAATCACCCGCGCGAGGCGACGGCCGAGGTGCGGGACGCCTGCGGTCGCCTGGCCGATGCCGGGATCCCGCTCGGCAACCAGGCCGTGCTGTTGCGCGGGGTGAACGATACGGTGCCGGTCATGCGCGAGTTGATGCACAAGCTGCTGATGATGCGGGTGCGACCGTATTACATTTACCAGTGCGACCTGGTGAAAGGGACCCATCACCTGCGGACTTCCGTCCGCCGCGGACTGGAAATCATGGAAGGGTTGCGCGGCCACACGACCGGGTACGCGGTGCCGCAGTATGTCATCGACGCGCCGGGCGGCGGCGGCAAGATACCGGTAGCGCCGGAATACGTCCTGGCACACGACCACGAACGAGTGCTGTTGCGGAACTACGAGGGCCAGGTCTTCGAATACCCGGAACTGCCGACCCCGGCCAACGATCGGGACCCGCAACGACGCCCCGGACAGGTTTGCCGCTGCGGCTAAACCCCGGTTTATCGCCCGCAACACACCAGCCCCGGATCCCTTAAGGACCAGGCGCCGGTTTCCCAAACCCTGAAAGCCAGCATGCCATCGGTCCTGATCAAGCGAAACAAGGAGCACCGTCTGCTCAGTGGACATCCCTGGGTGTACCGCGGTGAGATTCAGCGAGTCAGCGGTGACGCGGCCGACGGTGACGAGGTGGAGATCCGCGATCACCGCGAACGGTTTCTCGGCCGCGGCCTGATCAACCGCCAGTCCCAGATCACGGTTCGTCGGTTTACCACTGACAAGGAACCGCTCGACCGGGCGTTTTTCGAGCGGCGCCTGCGGGACGCGCTGGCCCGCCGCGGCGACCTGGGGGCGCACGCGGCCTGCCGCGTGGTGTGTTCCGAGGGCGACCAGTTACCGGGTTTGATTGTGGATCGTTACGCCGATCATGTTGTCTACCAGGCATTGACCCTCGGGATCGAGCGGCGGAAAACCATGGTCGAGGAGTTGCTGCGGGAGGTTCTCCAACCGCGGGCAATCGTTGAGCGGAGCGACCAGGCGACGCGAAAACTCGAAGGACTCGAACCGGCAGCCGGGGTGCGGTACGGGGAGACAACGGGCATCGTTCGGGTCTGCCTGGCGGGCACAACCTTTGAAGCGCACCTGCTCGAGGACCAAAAAACCGGCCTCTATCTCGACCAGGCCGAGAATTACCAGCTGGTCGGCGCCGCGGCAAGCGGCCGGCGGGTGCTGGATTGTTTCAGTTGCCAGGGCGGTTTTTCTCTCGCGGCGGCGCGGGCCGGTGCCGTCAGCGTCGAGGCAATCGAGAGTTCCGAGACGGCCCTGGCGCGGGCGCAGACCAACACCGAGATCAACGCGGTCCAGGAGCGGGTGGTGTTCACCGCCGGCAACGCGTTTGATCTGCTGAAACGTTACCAGGCCGAGAAACGGGAGTATGACCTGATCGTGCTGGATCCGCCGTCGTTTACGCGGAACCGCCAAAGCGTGCCCGGGGCGTTGCGCGGCTACAAGGAGATCAACCTGCGGGCGCTGAAGATGCTGGGTCGGGGCGGTTTGCTGGCGACGTTTACCTGTTCGCATCACATCACCGCCGAGTTGTTTCGGGAAGTGGTGGTGGCCGCGGCCGGCGACGCGCGACGAAGCCTGCGCCTGGTACGTTCGTTGCGGCAGGCCGCCGATCACCCGATTTTGCCGGCTGTGCCGGAAACCGAATATCTCAAGCCGGGTGTCATCTATTGTGAGTCAACGCGCGGCACGGGCGGGGGCGATTCGCACGCTTGTCACCCCGGTACAGGCTGATAAAATGCCGCAGCAATGACGCTCCCGAACAAGCTCACCCTCGGCCGGCTGGTATTGACGGCATTCTTTGTCGTGGCCCTGCTCGGGAGCGGGTTGGCGTACCTGAAAACGACGGCACTCGCGATTTTTATCATCGCCAGCCTGACCGACTGGCTGGACGGGTGGCTGGCGCGGACGCGGGGTCTCGAGACGACGTTCGGTGCATTGCTGGACCCGCTTGCCGACAAGGTGTTGGTCGCGGCGGCGTTCATTTGTTTTATCGATCTCAAGAACGCGGTTGGTGCGGCGTTGGTACCAGCCTGGATGGTGTTGCTGATCATCTCGCGGGAGTTTCTCGTGACCGGCCTGCGCCTGGTGGCCCGCGAACAGCAGGTGGTCCTGAAAGCCGAACGGCTCGGCAAACACAAGACAATCTCCCAGATGATTACCATCATCGTGATCCTGGTCGGCCTCGCGGCGCGGGAAGACTGGCGCTCGCTCGGGTTCGATCCCGAGCGGTTTGATGCGTTGTTTGCCGAGGCAGTGCTGGTGTTGCTGGTGGTCACCGTCGCCCCCTCACGGTATGGTCGGGCGCGGCGTATTTCTGGAAAAACCGCAAACTGTTCCTCCAACATGCGTGATCGGCTGGTCAAGATCTTCGCCACCGGGTTCGGGGTTGGCTACCTGCCGGGCGCACCTGGCCTGGCGGGATCGGTCGTCGGGCTCGGTTATTGGTGGTTGCTGCGGGCAAGCGGATCGGCCTGGGTGTACGGGGTGGTCTGTGTCGCGGGGATCGGGTTTGCCGTCTGGTGTTCCGGTGCGGCGGCGCGTTTGTTCGAGCAAAAAGACCCGGCGCGGGTGGTCATCGACGAGCTGGTGGTGATTCCCGTGGTGTTGATCGGGTTGGGGGCCACCTGGTGGGAGGTATTGGTGGCGTTCGGGTGTTTCCGGATCTTTGACGTGCTGAAACCGGGCGTGGTGGCCGGCCTGCAACGATTGCCGGCAGGGTGGGGGATCGTGGCCGACGACCTGCTCTCGGCCGGCTATGCCTGCCTGGCCGGCCATGCGGCGCGTTGGCTGGTCAACGCCGCCACCATCTAAAACTGCTCGAGGAACCGGGCCAGTTCGTCCGTGTCGAAGTTGGCCAGGACCTGGCCGTCGACCACGATGGTGGGGACGTACGGCTGGCCGGAGATGCGTTCCATCTCCTCGCGGGCAGCCAGGTCACGGCCGACATCGATTTCTTCAAACTCGATCTCGTGGGTTTGAAGGTATTCCTTGGCGTCCAGGCACCAGCTGCACATCGGGCGCGAGTAAAGAATCACATGTTTCATGGTCTGTTCACGGGCGGCGAATCGGCCGGGCGGGTGGAATCGCACCTCGTACCACTGTTCATCCGCCCTTCCATTCCGCGGGACTTGTGATAATATCCGCGGCCACATGGAAAAGGCAAAGATTTTGGTGTCAGATCCGATCTCCCCGCGTGGCGTGGAGTTGTTGCGGGAGCACGATCGCTTTGAGGTAGACGTCAAGACCGGCCTGGCCGAGGCCGAGTTGTGCGAGATCATTGGCCAGTACGCGGCCCTGATCGTACGGAGCCAAACCAAGGTGACCGCCAACGTCCTGGCGGCGGCCCCGAAGCTCAAGGTCATTGGCCGAGCAGGTGTTGGGGTGGACAACGTCGAACGTCGACGAGGCGACGCGGCGTGGGGTGATCGTGATGAACACGCCCGGCGGCAACACCATCGCCACGGCCGAGCACACGTTTTCGATGATCATGGCGTTGTCGCGCAACATCCCCCAGGCCCATACCTCGGTGAAAGCCGGTAAATGGGAACGCAAATTGTTCCAGGGAGTCGAGCTGTACGACAAGACACTGGGCATTGTTGGCATGGGCCGGATCGGGGGCGAAGTGGCCCGCCGCGCCATCGCGTTCGGGATGCGGGTGCTGGCGTACGACCCGTACCTCAGCGCCAGCCGCGCCAAGGCGATGCAGGTGGAAATCGTGGACCTGGACGAGATCTATCGGCGCAGTGATTACATCACCGTGCATGTCCCAAAAACCGACCAGACCAAGGGTCTGATCGACCAGACCGCCATCGCCAAAATGAAAGACGGCGTCCGGCTCATCAATTGCGCCCGCGGCGGCATCATCAACGAAGCCGATCTCTGCGCCGCGATCAAGTCCGGCAAGGTAGCCGGCGCGGCGCTGGACGTGTACGAGACCGAGCCGCCTACCGATTCGCCGTTGCGCGAACTGGATGTCGTGATCATGACGCCGCACCTGGGTGCGTCCACGCAGGAAGCCCAGGAATCGGTCGGGATCCAGGTAGCGGAACAGGTCGCCGAGGTATTGTCCGGCGGCACGATTCGCAACGCGGTGAACATGCCGTCCCTCGACGCCAAGACACTGGCCAGCCTACAACCGTACCTGACTTTCGGTGAAAAACTCGGCCGCCTCCTCGCCCAGCTCGCGCCGGACAGGGTCGAGCGGTTGGTGGTGGAATTTTGCGGCAAGGCCGGTGAATTGGCCAGCGACCCGATCATGCGGTCGGTCCTGAAAGGGTTCCTCGAGCACGCCCAGGGCGCCGAGGTCAACTACGTGAACGCGCCGTCGTTGGCCGGCCAGCTCGGCATCCAGGTGATGGAAGTGAAAAGCACCGAGCCCATCGATTACGCCGAGCTGCTCATCGTGCGGGCGGCGACCGATGGCAAAGCCGCCAGCGTGGCCGGCACCTTCTACGGCTCGTTCAATAACCCGCGGATCGTTCGCATCAACGACATGCCGATCGAGGCGGTGCCGGAAGGGGTGGTGTTCGTGATCCACAACAATGACCGCCCCGGGATCATTGGTTGGGTCGGTAGCGTGATCGGCAAGCACGGGATCAATATCGCCAACATGTTCCTCGGCCGGGACGAGGTCGGCGGGCGGGCGTTGACCGTGTTAAACCTCGACAGCGACCCGTCGCCGGGACTGATGGAGGAGCTGCTGGCCAATCCGGACGTGCTGGACGTGACCGTGGCAAACCTCTAGCGAACCGCCAGGCCGCAACCGGCGGGCCGGGTGTCGCTCGGTAACGCGTGAGAATATCCCGCATCACCCAGCCGCGGGCAGATCATGAAACTTCATCCTGACAAGAAACTCGCAGGGATCCTGGAACCGGTGTTCGCCATGCGGACCGAGACCGATCTGGGGATTGGCGATACCGAGGGCGTCCGCCAGATGATCGACTGGTGTCACCGCTACGGCTTGAGCATCCTGCAGTTGTTGCCGATCAACGAGACCAGCGACGACAACAGCCCTTACAACGCCATCAGTTCGATGGCGATTGAGCCGACCACGATTGCCACCACCCCGGAACAGTTGCCGGATCTCTCCCGCGCGAAATACCGCGAACTGGCCACCCCCGACCGGCTGACCGCGTTGCGTCAAGGCGCGGTCCGGTACCCGGAAGTGAAACAACTCAAACGCAGCCTGTTACGGGCGGCCTTCGACGCGTTTCGTCGGAAGCATTGGAAAAGAAATACCGCGCGGGCGGCGGCGTTCCGCGCGTTCTTGCAGGCCAACGCCGATTGGATTTCCGACTACGCGATGTTCCGGGTGTTGATGGAGGATTACCATGACTGGCCGACCTGGGACGAATGGCCGGCGGACCGCCAGACGCCGAAGGGCGCCTGGACCTGGTATCTCGGGTTATCGGACGGCGACCAGGCGACCGTTAGCGAACGGCTGCAGTTCGCGATGTATATCCAGTGGATCGCGTTCCAGCAATGGCAAGCGGTCAAGGAATACGGGACCGACAAGCAGGTGTACCTGATGGGAGACATCCCGTTCGGGGTGTGCCGCTACAGCGCCGACGTGTGGGCCAACCGGGGCCTGTTCGACCTGGACTGGAACGGCGGGGCGCCGCCGGAGACAGGTTTTGCTTCCGATCCGTTCACCGCGAAATGGGGCCAGAACTGGGGCATCCCGCTGTACCGCTGGGACGTGATGCGCGAGCGTGGGTTTGACTGGTGGCGCACCCGGATCGGGAATGTTCACAAGGTGTTTCACCTGTTTCGCATCGATCACCTGCTCGGCTTTTTCCGGATCTACTCGTTCCCGTGGCCGCCAAAAGAGAACGACCGGTTCCTGCCGTTAACCAACGAGCAAGCGGCGGAGATTACCGGTGGTCGATTGCCGGGATTTCGTCCTGGTCCGGACGACAGCGCGGAACAACGCGCGGTCAACCAGCAACAGGGCACAGATCTCCTGCGCATGGTGATCGCGGCGGCGGGCGACACCACCGTGGTGGCCGAGGATCTCGGCCTGGTGCCGGACTACGTGCCGGGGACCCTGGAACAACTCGAGATCCCGGGATTCAAGATTCCGCATTTCCTCCGCGAGCCGCACGGATCATTCGTCGACGGGAGTCGGTATCCGCGCGTGTCCCTTGCCACCATCGCCACCCATGATCACCCCCCAATCGCCTCTGCCTGGCGCGATCTCTGGCNNGCACGCCACGAACTGGGGTTGTGGATGAAATATGCCGGCCAGGAGGGCACCGCCCCGCCACGTGAGTTCGCCGAGTTTCACCGGCCGATCCTGCGCGCGGTGCTGGCGTCCAACTCGTGGCTCGCGGTGTTCATGATCACCGACCTGTTCGCGCAGGAAGCCCGGTTCAACGCGCCCGGGGCAGTGACCGAAAGTAACTGGTCGCACCGGATGGAGTTGACCGTGACGGAAATGGGAAACGACCCGGCGCTGTGCCGGCAAGCGGAAATGATGGCGGCCCTGCTGGCCGAGACCGATCGTCTTCCGTAGCCGCCCTCGCGGCGCCGGCGCAGCAGTTTCGAGTTCACGCGCCCGCTGACCTTGCCAGCGCGGTTACTTGCGTGGCACTCCAATCCGCGGGCAAAGATCGGCCAGTTCGCACCCGTCACAATCCGGGTTGCGGGCCATGCAACGGCGGCGACCGTGCCAGATCAGCAGGTGCGAGAACGCAATCCATTCCCGTTGCGGCACCACCTGCATCAGGGATTGTTCGATTTTCTCCGGTGTTTTCTGCCGCGTGAGACCGAGCCGCCGCGAGAGACGCGCCACGTGGGTGTCGACCACGATCCCTTCCGCCCGGCCATAGGCGACCCCGAGGACCACGCTGGCGGTTTTGCGCCCGATGCCGTCGAGAGTAACCAGGTCCGCCATCGAATCCGGCACCTGGCCGCCGTGTCGCTCGGCAATTGCGCTGCAGCAGGCGCGAATCGCGCGGGCCTTGTTGCGAAAGAAGCCGGTCGAGCGGATCAGCGTTTCCAGTTCACCCGGCGGGGCGGCGGCATAGGCCGCCGCGGAACGATATTTGCGGAACAGGGCCGGGGTGACCAGGTTAACCCGTTCATCGGTGCATTGGGCGCTGAGAATGGTGGCGACCAGGAGTTGGAGGGGGTTGTGGTGGTGCAGGGCGCACTCGGCGTCCGGATAGGTGCGGTGCAGGATCTCGAGGAGCGGTTGCGTTTTTGAGAGGCGCGCACTTTTCCGCTTGGCAACTTGCATGGATCGCAGTATAGCATATCTCGGTGCTCGGTTCATGACATGACCGGGTCAAACGAATACCTGAAGGGGGAAAACTGATGGCGCACATTGTTGCCGAACCATGTGTTGGTTGTAAGTTTACGGACTGCGTGGAGGTCTGTCCGGTAAACTGTTTCTACGAGAAGGATGACCGGCTGTATATCCATCCCGACGAGTGTATCGATTGCACCGCCTGCGTGCCGGTCTGCCCGGTCGAGGCCATCTTTGCCGAGGAAGACCTGCCGGAAAAATGGACCAGCTTTATCGATGAGAACCGCGACGGCTGTGACGAGGCCGAGAACATCACCGAGAAGAAAGACGCACTGGGTGCCGACAAGCCGGAATGCCAGCCGGGCGCGAAGGACTAACCACGACCGCGTCGGACGCGGCTGAGGTCCGGCCGGGTGTCGCCAAAAGAGCCAAAACAGCGGCGGGCACCGAGTGGTGCCCGCCGCTGTTTTCGTTTCACCTTCGTGTCCGCGATAGCGGTCAGATAACGGAGGGAGAGGGTGCGCCGGTTGGCGCGTGGCGCGGATCGGTGTCAGCCTCGCCGCGCTGCGGGCTCTGGATCAGTTGATACATCGGCAGGTAACGGTAGTACACCTCCAACATCAAGGTGCACATGGCGGTGCTGTAGACCAGNNGTTGACCGGGAATTCCCAGTGACCGTCCTCGGACTGGGCGTCCAACACGGCTTTCTGGAAATCCCGGTTCCATTCCCGCCAGTATCGTTCGCCGTGGTAGCCGGAACCCTGGATCAAGGCCAAGGCGGCGTAGTAATAGGTGTACAGGGCGTGTTTGCCGATGCCATCTGCGCCCCAGCTAACCGGAATGCCGGCGACGATATCCATGGATTTCTCCAGGCGCCGGTCATTGCCGTTGTTGAGGAATACCTGGCTCAAAATCCCGACCGCCGTCATCGCCTTGCTGTTGCCCGGTTTGGTATACCCGAACCCACCGGTCTTTTCTATTTGCATGTTCCAGACATGTTCCGCGGCCATCTCGAATGCTTCTTCCGGTATCTCGATGCCGGCGCCGCGGGCGGATTTCATGGCCATGATCTGCCAGCCACCAACCG
>JABAOE010000951.1_pt1 | contig 12139 bp, 14 predicted proteins | sample 7062141 | NCBI WGS metagenome assembly JABAOE01 (sample SAMN14538627, study PRJNA623070) | marine sediment metagenome | biome: marine biome [ENVO:00000428]; feature: marine pelagic biome [ENVO:01000023]; material: deep marine sediment [ENVO:00002113] | place: India: Gulf of Khambhat ...
GCGCCCGTGATGATCAGCGCATCGAGGCCCGCATCGCGCAGGGTCTCGAAGTCGCTGTAGTACCGGTCGATGTAACCGACCGTCTCCTCGCTACGTTCGAGGGCCGGAAGGGAAAACGGATAAACGAAGAACTGGGCAATGCGGTTGCAACTGCCGACCAGGCGGATGAACTGGCGCTCGGTAGCCCGCAGCGCCGCATCCGGCATCATGTTCAGGAAGCCGATGTGCAGTTCCCGGATGTCCTGGTGTACCGCGCGATCAAGCGTCAGCACTTCGTGACCCTGGTTGCGAAGGTCACTGAAGGTCGGCAGCCTGGAATGAGCGACGAGCGGCATGCGACGGAGTGTAACGCCTTGTCAGGAAATTCGGTGAATTCCTTGGGCCGGGGTGCAGGCGTCAGAGCCCATACATGAGAGGCAGGACGATCGAGAAGCCGACCCACAGAATCACTATCAAGGGGATGCCCGCTTTAAGAAAGTCCTCGAAACGGTAACCGCCGACACTCAGGATCAACAGGTTCGTCTGGTAGCCGAATGGCGTGGCGAAACTCATGTTTGCGCCGAACAGCACGGCGAGAACGAACGGCAACGGATCGACGTACAGTTGCTGCGCCGTGGCGATCGCAATCGGCGTGCCGATGACGGCGGCGGCGTTGTTGGAGACGATATTGGTCAACACCGCCATGATCAGTATGAAAATACTGAGAATCGCAGGCGTTGGCAGTGCGCCCGCGCTACTGACGAAACCGGCGGCAAGGTATTCGGCCATGCCGGTTGCCACCAGCGCCTTGCCCATTGCGAGGCTGGCGACGATCAGCATGATGACGGCGACCGGCAGCGACCGCCCTACGTCGCGCCAGGACAGGCACCCGAGCGCAATCGTCATGCCGACGCCGATCAGTGCCGAGACGGATATCGGCAGCAATCCGAGCGCGGTGGTCCCGACCACCAGCGACAGGACCAGCAATGCCCGCTTGGCTCGGTGTGGCCTGGGAAGTTCGGTCGTACCGTCGACGACGAGTACCTTGTTGTCGCCTTTCGCGGCATCGATTGCTGCGCGTGCGCCCTGAACCAGGACGACATCGCCGGCACGCAGACGCACCGAGGCCGGTTCTGCAGCCTCCCATTCTCCAGGTACGCGCGCGCGATGTACCGCCAGCGGAATCAGCCCCAGCCAATCATCGAGTGAAACATCCATAAGCGTTCGCAAGTGCAAGGGCGAATCGCCGGTAATCACGATCTCGGCCAGCTGCTGCCCGCTCTCGCCGCGCGAGTTGTCGGGACCGGCCGTCTCTTCATCCGCCCCCACAACCTGGATCGTGGCCCCGATCAGAATCTCGAACCGCTTCAGGTTTTCCGGCGTATCCTTGACGCGCAATCGATCGCCGGGTTGCAACGTCACCGATGGCAGCCTGGCCAGGAGCAATGCATCACCGCGCCGTATCTGCTCGACCCGCATTTCCCTGTCGGTCCTGTCAAGAACCTCCCCCAGAGTCTTGCCATCTGCGAACCCCCCCTCCCGAATCTTGAGCTGGGAGTCGAAGATGCGCGGGTGGGTATCGGACATCGGCATGGCGCGATCCGGCAGTAATCTCGGCACGATCAACCACACGAAGATAATGCCGACACTCCCTACCAGTAACGCAGGAACGGTGATATCGAACATGGCGATGTCGGCCACCCCGAGGTCCCGTGTGATACCGACCACGAGCAGGTTGGTTGACGTGCCTATCGTCGTAGTCATGCCGCCCATGATGGTCGCCAGCCCCATCGGCAGCATGAATCCCGATGCCGGCAGCTTTGTGCGCAGCGCAATACCCACGAGAATCGGAATCATCAGCACCACGATCGGGGTGTCGTTGATGAATGCACTCAATACGAACACTGCGATCAGCATGAAAAGCAGCGCAGCTTTCGGCCGCTTTGACCACTGATTTCCGGCAAATCGTGCCACCGGCTGAAGTGCACCCGTCGTTTCGAGCGCCTTGCCAATGACGATAAGCGAGCAGATCGCAACCAGTGCCTCGTTACCGAAGCCGAGCAGGAACTGCGCGGGATCGACCGGCACACCGTCGACTTCGTAGGGAAACAGGTGGAACCCGGCGATCAATGCGATGATCACGGCCAGGCTGGATGACTCAAGTGGCAGCCTGTCGCGCGTGAACAGGTACAGCGCCGTCACAATCAGAACAAGTACGGCGATCCCGTGCGCATCCGGTGTCATTGTCTGCATATTCGCGTCGCCGGACAGCGCTTGCGCGGAGGCACGCGCTTCCGAAGCATCCAACCCACCAACCTTTAGATCAAGTCAAGCCCGTATGACGCACTATAGTGGCAAATACTTACATGCGCGACAGCCAGATGACCGTCACCGCCCTGCCCGGATACTGTGCCGCGCCGTTGTCGGGCCATGACCAGCTCGCAGCTGCCGAAGCCGCTGATACAGCGGTCAACTTCGATCGGTCGTCTGCCACGCAGTAGCTTGCCGGCGTGGCTGCTTGCAAGCGCGCGGGTCCGGGTCGACAATTAACCGCCTCAACTTTGGAGGCATCATGCTGATTTTCCTGACCGCCGTCGCCGTCGTGCTCGTCGTTTCTTTCCTGTGTTCCGTTTTCGAGTCCGTGTTGCTATCGGTCACCCGACCGCAGATCGAAGTGCTCGGCCGCCGCCACGGGCGCGCCGCCCAGCTGCTTTCAGGATTCAAGGAAAACATGGACGTGCCGATCGCTGCCATCCTGATACTGAATACCGCGGCACATACGATCGGTGCTGCCGTCGCCGGAGCGAGCTATTCCGATGTTTTCGACGCTGGCACGCTGTGGTTATTTTCGATCATCTTTACACTCGCCGTCCTGTTGCTGACCGAGATCATCCCGAAGACTCTTGGGGTGAGTTACGCGACCCTGATCGCCGCGCCTGTCGCCCATGGTATTCACCTCCTGACGGTGCTGTTACGACCGCTAGTCGTTGTAAGCGAAGCGATCTCGCGTTCACTTCGACGCGACGTGGCCGCGCCTGTGACATCGCCCGAGGAAATCCGCCTGCTTGCGTGGCTCGGCCAGCTGCGCGGCGCCGTCGGTCCGCTGACGGCCGGGATGGTCGTCGGCGCGACCCAGCTGAGGCACCTGCACGCGGACGACGTCATGCTACCGCGGGAAGACGTGCGTTTCCTGTCAGCAGGCATGAGTCGCGACGAGGCGCTGGCTTACGTCCGCCAGTCTGGCCACAGCCGCTTTCCGTTCTCGCCGACCGGCGAATTCGACGACGTGGCCGGCGTGATATTCGTAAAAGACCTGCTTTACTGGCTGCTGCAGAACGATACTCCGGAAATAGACTGGGACGCGTTGCTGCAGGAGGCTCTCGTCGTCCCGAACAGCGTTCCCCTGCCGCAGCTTCTCAAGACGTACCAGGAGACACAGCGACACCTTGCCATCGTGGTAGACGAGTATGGCAGTGTGGAAGGAATCGCCACGCTCGAAGACGTCCTGGAAGAAATCGTCGGCGACATCCGTGACGAGAGCGATCTGCCGGTCGAGGAATTCCTTGAGCAGTCGGACGGCGCGCTAATCGTGCGAGGCAACGTCGACATGCGCAAGATCTGCACGAAACTCGGCGTCGCATGGGATCCCGAACTGGAAGTCTCGACGATCAGCGGCCTTGTGACAGAGATCCTGGAGCGCATCCCCGTGGCGGGCGACACCGTCGAGTGGAATGACTTTCGCATCGAAGTATTGAAAGCCGACCGGCGGCGGGCACGGCTGCTTTCGATACGCCGGGAAAATATTGATACGTAAAGGTTGCAGGCGCGTGCCGAACTGGCACGCGCCTGTATCAAGGTCTTACTCGCTCACCGTGTCCGCTAATGCCTTCTTGCAGGCGTCACCGAGCGATTCGGTATTCCCCTCGAGACAGGAAAGGATCCGGCCCTCGCCGGCCTTGACGTCACTGCAGAGCGTCTTGATTTCGGTCTCGCAACTCGTTGCGACGTAGGCGATCGCTACTGCCAGCTGCTCGAGCAGGGACGCCGCCTGGTACAGCGCGTAGCTGCACTGACCGGACAGCTTGTCTTCATGTGCTGCCGCACAATGCAGCAAACGTCCCTCGCCAGGCGTCACCTGGCTGCAGTACTGCTTGAGGTCCGCCTCGCAGGAGGTCAGCACGTACTCGAGCAACGAGTCCTGTGCGATGGCCGGCGCGGCAGCCGACACCGCGAGGACTCCAAGAATTAGCTTCAGTTTCCTTATCATTATTATCTCCCGCGTAGTTTAGTTTTTCATTTTTACCTTGAACTTCTGGCCGCCTACCGACGCCTCATACATCAGTCCACCCTTGGCCTGCGTGAAGATCGCCACGCCGCCGCTGTAGTTGGCGTCGGCTGACGCGCCCGCGGTTACTGCCACGGCCGAGGCCTGCGCGCCCAGCTCGTAGTTGCCGCGTTTGAAATGATCCAGGGCCAGGTCATCCTTGAAGAAGATGAACTCGCTGTAGGCCTGGCCACCCCACTGGAAGCCGACAGTCAGCTGCGTGAGTGTAACCTCGGCCGTGATACTGCCACCCTCGTAGAGCAAGCCCTTGCCGCGGGCACCGCCGATGCCGATACCGCCCTTGCCGACGGTCGGAATGATCACGTAGGCAGCCGCACTGTCGAAAAAGCGCTGCATGTCCGGATCCTTCTCCAGCATGGCCGCCTTGGCTTCCTGCGCCTTCTCATTGCGCTCCTCGATTTCCTTCGGATCCCAGGCATATGCCGTCGTAACTGCAAGCGCAGCAAATGCGCACATTGTTCGAACAATTAGATCTTTCATTCCAGTTCCCTTATTTCTGCTGTTTTTCTCTAGAACGCCTCGCCGACGGAGAAGTGAATCGCGTCACTGTCGCGCGACTTCGCATAGTCGAGGCGCATATTAACTCTTTTTGCCGGCAATACCGAAAAGCGCACTCCGGCTCCGTAGCTGGGAATCGAGGCACGGTCCCGGAACCCGCTGAAAGAATTGGCCACTTCGCCTGCTCCACCGAAGGCAACCAGGCCCCATCGTTTCGACAATCGCCAGCGCAGCTCGGCCTGAGCAGAGTACGAAGCCTTGCCCAGGTAGTCGGTTGCCGAGAATCCGCGTAATTTGATCCTGCAGGAATCCCAGAGCGGTACCGTCCCCTTTCGCTGGCACCCCAGCGCCTCCCAGGCAAATACGACGGAGTCGGTCATCTCGTGATACGACTTGAAGCCAAAATCATAAGACTGATAGGTGCCATTGCTGCCGATAGCCTCGTCGTTGAATAATGCGTCGATCTTCAAATATCGGCCGCTGTACGTGTTGATCGGCAGATCGCGGCTGTCAAATTCCGCCGTTAAGCCAATGCCCGCCGCGCGCACGTCGTCCGTGTCGAAGTCGAGTGACTCGTCCCCGAACTCCAGGCTCTGGTTGGCATCGACCATACGAGTGAAGACGCCGCCATACCAGTCGCCCGACATCCTGCGAGACAGGCGCGCGAGGAAGAACGTGCCGTTGATGCGCCAGTCGACACTCTCGGTGCCGCTATCTTCATTCGGAGCGATCAACGACAGTCGCAAATCTGCCGCACCCAATGCGCCGGTGAATCGCCAGCGATCATCGCGCCAGTAGTTCTGCTGCACGATGGCCGCCGCACGGCTGTCGTTGCTCGTGTACATCGCAGCGGCCCCGGTCACGGAAGCGGGCTGCGCTTTACGCTGCGCCTCGGTCTGCGCATAGAAATACGCTGCGCCGGCAACCAGCCCGGTATCAAGCGTCGGGTTCGAGATAGGGATCGGGACGGCAACGAAGTTGCCCTTCTGCAATTTCAGCTTCGACTCGTCCTGCCGGATGTCGGGAGCAACGGACGGACGTGTGTCCGTAACCGAGTCGGCCGTCTGCGCACAGACTGCGGGCACGATCGAAAACAGGCCGACTGCAGCGGCCATGGAGACAGTGCAATTCGACCGGATCACAAATCGGCTGCAGTACAGGCTCCGAACACGCTTACGCTGAGGCCGTCACGGGCAATGGCGGCGGTCATTCGACCGGTACCCTCATGAATTACGAAACTGAACGCGCGACCACCTTCCACACCCTGCAGGTGAATCAGGCCCTCCTTGCGTTCGGACTTCGTGAACCTGGTCGATCGTTCCAGGCCGCTCGCTTTCGTAGTCGAGATAGTCCCCTTTTTCGTATCGATAATGACGAAGTCGGGCACGGACAGTTCCCACGGCGTCGCAGCGTAACACTCACCCGTCTCGAGGCAGATGTGCGCCTGGCCAGACGCACAGATCATGCGCGCGACGCCGGTCACGTCTTCTGCGGCGACTACACCGGAAACGGCCACCCCGATACATGCAAAAAATAGCTTCTTCATGGAATTCATCCCCGCGGTCAGTACTTGACCATGTAGTTCTTGGCTTCGAGACACACAGAGAAGGCCTTCTTGAAGTTCGCCATCTGCTCCTCGGTCGCTTGCTCACGTTGCTCTGCCTGCGCAGCCGCCTGCTGCTGCGCCTGTGCCTGCGCTTCTCTGCCCATGCGCCGGCCGCGGATAGCGCCCGCCGCTGCGCCCCAGGCAGCGCCTTCGCTGGCATCGTCGTTGGCAATCTCGCCTATCAGGGCGCCGGCCGCTGCGCCGCGGACCGCGCCGCGGGCACCGGCACCTTGGCCTGCTTGCTGCGCCGCCTGCTGTTCGGCCTGCGCCTGCTGCTGGTCGGCCTCCTCCTGCTTCGCGAGGTCGAACGGGTCGGCGCCGGCGTTGCCGACGGCCCACTCGTAACACTCCGCTTCATCTTTCGACTGCTGGGAAGCTTCCTGCCCCTCGGCCGGGAAGACGTAGACGTCCATCGTCGACGCCAGCGACTGGCCCTGGGCGTTGGCGTCGTCCCACAGCCCTGCAGCAAGAACGGTAAGCAGCAAACCAATACTCAAGATTCTCATTTTTCGGTCTCCAACTATTTCGGTTGTGCCCAGGTGCCTGTTTTTTCTCAAGCACGACATGCGGGAGTGCCCGGGTCGTGTCGAATGGAGGCTGCTCCGGCTCGTACAGGCGGAATGGCAAACCCTACCCGTTCTGCGCCGCGCACGAAACCCTTCGACTTGATGCCATAGACAATAAGCGACCACAAATCTATCGCACGCGAGGTACTAAAGGGTCAGATAGCGCTCGAACAGGCTCGTATTCTTTTTGGTGGCCCCTGCGGCGTCGCACCCGGACATCGCGGCGCTAGACCCCGACCCTGTCCAGGAATTTCTCGATACGCTTCTCGAGTACCGCGTAGGCCTCTTCGAACGCGGCCCGGCGCTCCTCTTCCGATGCCCCGACTCCGGCCGGGTCTTCAATATCCCAGTGCTCGGTCGCCGGACGGCCCGGCCAGACCGGGCAGGCCTCGCCGGCCGCGTTGTTGCAGACGGTGATGATGTAGTCCATTTGCGGCGCACCCGCACCGGCAAATTCATCCCAGGATTTCGAGCGCAGCCGGTCAGTCGGATATTCCCGCCGTCGCAGCAACTCCAGCGCCCCGGGATTCACCCGGCCCACGGGCTTGCTGCCCGCACTGAATGCCGTGAACCGGCCTCGACCAAGTCGGTTGAGAATCGCCTCGCTCAGGATGCTCCGCGCCGAGTTACCGGTGCACAGGAAAAGTACGTTGCAGATCTGTTTCGAAGTCATAGTGGGCCGAATTCTGAACAGAAAACATTACGAAAAACAGGGGACAGTGACTTTAGGTGCCTGGCACCTGCGGGGACAGTGACCTGAGGTCACTGTCCCTAAAAGGGCCAGAAGAACAGCAGAGCCGCGCCCGTAGTCAATGCGATCGCCCCTGACCCGAGCATCCATTTTCGTAGCTCCGGCGACCCCAGGAACGACGCCGCCGCGATCTTGAAAAGCAGGTTCGACAGCGTAGCAAGGAAGATCGCTCGCCACGCATCGTCGCTGTTTATCATGCCGGCCGAATGAAGCTGCCCGATCGACAATGTCAGCGCATCGACGTCGGTAAGACCTGAAATGAATGCGACCGCGTAGACGGCCTCGCTGCCGACGAGTTCGCGTGCGGCGGCTACGGCGAAAAGGATCGCAACGTACAGCAGGGCGAATATCAGTGCCTGGCGAATGCGCGCGGGGTTTTCCCGGCCCGGAAACTCCATGACGGATTCGCGCTGGAAACTCTTGTATGCCACGCCACTGAGGCCGAGCAACACAGCGCTGAAGGTAACTGCCGGTCCGATCATGGCTTGCACCAGGTCGGGCGCGACGACCGCCAGTTCGACGAGTACACGGCCGTAAACAACGGTGCTCGCAACCAGTATGACGAGGGCTGCGATCGACCCGAGGCCGCCCTGCCGCTTCGACATGCCCGCATAACTGATCGTCGTGGCCGTACTGGATACGAGGCCGCCGAACAGGCCGGCAAGCCAGGCTCCGGCACGGGTTCCAATTAGCCGGAAAGCAACAAACCCCACAAGGTTGATGCCGACGATCAGGACAACGAGCAGCCAGGCCGTAAACGGGTTGAAGACCCCGTAGGGCCCGAAGGTCCGATCCGGCAACACGGGCAGGATGACCAGCGCGATCAGCACGAACCTCACGATGATTTCGAAATCGCCTTCTCCGAGCCTGTCCACCCAGCGGTGCAGCGGTTTCTTCCAGTGCAGCAACACCGTGACGGCACCACCGAGGACGATCGCGGGCAGCCAGTAGCCGGCAACCGCGGCAGCCCCGAGCAGGTAGACGACGAAGGCCGCGACAAGCGTGGTGATACCTTCGAGCTGCCGGTTGCGCAGGTGCATCACGAGAATCATGCCCAGCACCAGCAGGCCGGCAGCGATGGGCCAGCCGCCTGTTTCCGACAGCATGAGAGCGGAAATGCCGCCGAAGGCTGCAATAAGCGCGAAAGAGCGAACGCCGACCGGCTTGTGCTCGGCCCATTCTCGCTCCAGGCCGATGATAAAGCCGATGGCGAGCGCGATACCCAGCCCGATGATCTGTGTGCTGAAACCGGGATCGAAAGCCTGCATGACACTGACATTATGCACCCGCGACTCGCCCTTTACTTATTCGAGTTAACCTGCGCCGGCAAATCGACTATCGGCTTTTAATCGCAAGAGGAGTCTGGACAGTGGGATTGCGTGTTGACGGGCAATTGCGCGATCAGTGGTACGACACGAAATCGACGAGACCAACGCCCGGATCTACGACACCGTTAATAACGGCGTGTACAAGGCTGACTTCGCCACAATCCAGGAAGCCTATGAAGAGGCCGTCGAAGCGCTTTTCGAGTCGCTCGAATGGCTCGACGGCCGGTTATCCCGGCAGCGCTACCTCATGGGCGACCGGATTACCGAGGCGGACTGGCGCCTGTTCACGACCTTGCTGCGCTTCGACCCGGTGTACGTCGGGCACTTCAAGTGCAACAAGCGCAGGATCGTCGACTATCCCAACCTGTGGCCCTTCGTGCGCGACCTGTCACAGGTGCCCGGCGTCGCGGAAACCGTGCACATGGACCACATCAAGTCCCACTATTACATGAGCCACGAGACGATCAACCCGACGCGCATCGTACCCGTCGGTCCCGATATCGACTACTCGGAACCCCACGGCCGGGACGTGCTAACGGGCTGAGACAGGCCCCTAGTCGTAGCAGAGCAGCTTCACCTTGCGAACGGCGCGGTCGACTGCTTCATCGCTATCGGCATCAACGAGTTCCTGTTTTGCCGCGGCACATTCGCTGGCTTCCTCCTGCATCTCCTCGACCATCGCCGGCTCCTTCAGAAGATCCTGCGTCTCGGGCGCACACGCCGTCGCCGGGGCCCGGCGGATGTTTGCACCGCCGCTGGTTTCCTCGACGTAAACGCAGTCGTCGACTCGCAGCTCCGTCTGCTCGGTCGCAATCTGGACCATGGAACCATCGTTCATCGTTACCGAGTAGATTCGGCCCGGCCTGGTTTGCGAAGCGGCGGCGGCACCGCCAAGCACTGCGCCCAGCGCAGCGTTGCGGTCGCGGCGACTCGATCCCTTGCTGGAACGCGTCAGCGCGGCGCCAAATGCGCCGCCGACCAGCGCGCCCTTGACCGCGTTTCCGTCGTTCAGGTCCACGGATTTCATCGCTGTCACGGTCCCCGTTCGCACCGTTACCGATTGCCCCGCGCGTTGGGCAAGCGCCTCGGATGCGGCAAAGAGCAGGCAAAAGACAATAGCGATACTCACCGGTGCGTTACGAAACATGCTTGTCTCCCGATTGGGTGGCTTTAGTTTATCGAATTATGCATGGGTCGCTCGTTTCGAGACTACTCTTCGGAATACAGCGCAGCCCATTCCTCCCTGGTCAGCTGCTCCCGGAGTTCGAAGCGCAGATCGAGCACACGTTCCTGACCCCGTTCCCAATCGCGATTCAGCTGATCGAGCACAGCCTCGATTTCCGCGCGATCATCCGCATGGTCCCGGTAGGAGCGAGCGACCGCCTTGCTGGTGGCGTCAAAATCCTTCTCGAAGGACTCAACTACCTCTCGGACTTCGCCAAGCGTCAATTGAGCGGCCTCGGCGCGCCCGGGATCTTCAATTACGATCTCGACCCGATTGCTGAGTTGCTCGACTGCCGCCGGCGTCAGGGCGCCGGCGTTAATAGCACCAGTGCCACCGCCGAAGAAATACCAATACATGAATGCCCAGAACACGTCAGCTCCCCTGTGCCGCGGTTCCGTATACCAGCTGCCTCGGATGAAGCCGCTTCAGCTGGAACCGCGAAATCGCTTTCCACTCATCCGCGGTCGTGGCCGCTTTCATGTCCGCTACGAGATCGATAGTTTTCCTCTGGGCCGCCGCGCGCTGCCGGTTGAACTCGGCAAGCAGCGCTTCAAAATCTTCTCGGCTGGCATCGTAATCCGCGGCCAGAAGCGCCATTTTCCTGCGGTGTTCGATGACGCGCTTCGCATGCTCCTCCACGAGGCGGTCCCGTTCGCCCAGGAGTTCCAATAGTCGCTCGGCACGCACCGGATCCGAAACGGTACTTCGGACAAGCTCTATCTCTTGCTGCCGGTATTCGGCGATCTGCGCCTGTACTTTAGCCGGATCGGGCGGCTCCCCGAGGCCGGCACACGATGAGAACAGGGTTGCCGCCAGTATGGCAACGATGGTGATCAGAATACCTTTTGAGGCTTTCATCGGTATTCTCCCGGGGCCACCCGAGACTCCTTCGCAAGTATTTGCCACAATTGTGACACCAATCCGGTCACCTTACAGTCTTTCGGCCTCGATTACGTTGGCACCCTGGTGTACGAGCATCGCTCAATGAGAAAGGAACGACGCCGCTGGCGAAATCACATTTCGCTGCCAATCCTAGCGGCTACCCTCCTCGCCTGTGCCGGGCCGCAGTTACAGACGGACGTTGAACGTCCGGAGCCGAGTTACGCGCTTCCGCCGGCAGCATCCGGCGTGCTCGCGGAGATGGCGGAACGTATCCATGCCGCAAATGATCCTGAGCATTCCGGCTTTCATTTGCTGGACGGGAGCCACGAGTCGCTGACCTGGAGGCTGGCGCTAATTGACTCGGCTGTCTCGTCGCTCGATATCATGACCTACCTCTGGTACCCGGATGTGGCCGGTCGCCTCATCATGGAACGCGCCGTGCTTGCCGCACGCCGCGGCGTTCATGTGCGCCTGGTCGTGGACGACCTGATGACGATCGGCCAGGAAAACGTCCTCGCCGATATCCAGCGTGAGACGAACCTGGAACTGCGCCTGTTCAACCCGTGGAAGAAGCGTGACCTGTTCTCCCGTGGCGGAGAGATGGTCGCAGAGATGGAACGGCTGAACACACGCATGCACGACAAGCTGCTGATTGCCGACGGCCGTGCCGCAATCATTGGCGGTCGCAACATTGGCGATCACTACTTCGGCCTGCACTCCAGCTACAACTTCCACGATCTCGACGTACTCGCGATCGGGCATATGGCACGACAATCGAACGACATGTTCGATAATTTCTGGAACAGCGAGTGGCTCGCATCGGCAGCCAACCTGACAACCGAGCCTGACCCGGAGCGGGCAGCCGCGTCTTGGGAAAAAATGCAAAAGAGGACCCGCGATGCCAGGGAACTGGTTTCGTTCCCGATCGAACCAAAGGACTGGTCGCAGGAGTTCGCCGA
>JABAOE010000378.1_pt6 | contig 12133 bp, 13 predicted proteins | sample 7062141 | NCBI WGS metagenome assembly JABAOE01 (sample SAMN14538627, study PRJNA623070) | marine sediment metagenome | biome: marine biome [ENVO:00000428]; feature: marine pelagic biome [ENVO:01000023]; material: deep marine sediment [ENVO:00002113] | place: India: Gulf of Khambhat ...
TCTTTGCGAGAGTCATTTCTTATCCCGCCTTACGTTTCCCTGCAGCGTTTTGCTTTTTGGCCTTGGAGGATTTCCGCCGGCTCCTTCCTTTCGCCGAAGGACCGTTTCGCAACAGTCCCTTTTCGGCAAAAGATCTAATCATCTCCTCCAATGAATCTGCTCGCGTTCTTCCTCCTGCGTCTCCGGTTTTCTTCAACGCGGCGATTCCTTTCAACACTTTTTGCACCGCCGGTATCAGAACGGGATTTATGCCATGGTGCAAGAAGGTCTCTCGCAACTCCACCATTTCCTCCGCTCTCCTCCCGGCGTGCAATGGTAACGAAAGCATAGACTGACCAACCTTGCTCGCAATACCCGGATAACTCCGGTCGTAATCTGCGATGATTTCATCGAGCAATCCGAGTTTTTCCGCGCCCACCAATAGCTCCGTAAAGAGACCTGCCAGCCCTTTGGTCAGCCCAGCGTGAAGCACCTTAAAAGCAGAGGCCTGAGTCAAACCGCTTCCAAGGACTTTAACGTATAGGCCCTTATCGTTCAGTGAAAGGAGGCGGCTCGCCTGTTCCCCGGAAACGTAGACCACGGTCCCCTGGTTGATTTTTGCGGCACCGCCCAGGATGCAACCATCGACGTAGGTTCCTCCCGCCCGGGTAACAACACGGCCGATTTCCTCCGCCGTCATCGGCGAGATGGCGTTAGCATCCAAATAAAGGAGATCTCTTCGTCCGCTGGTCGCCAGAGCCCGAGCAACACTTTGAGCCACGGGCTTTGCGGCGAAAGGAACAACGATCGAAACGATCAAATCCACGCGCGAGACCAGTTCTTCCATCGATGGCACGTGTTCCACTTGGACGCTCTCAGCGCGCCTGCGTGTCGCTTCACTTCGATTACCCAGTACGCTTAAGATTTTCACCCCGTGAGCGCCCAACGTTCGCGCCCAGTGATAACCCATCTCGCCGATACTCAAGATTCCAATATGCTCAAAGCTCATAGGTACCTCGCTTCTGCTCGATGACAATCTCTTGAAGGATCCTTGGATTAAGTCTCCTGATTCAATACCCGGACGGCAATGCACGAGTCAAGGTGAGTTCAACACAGGTGGGCAAAGTACTACTTGACCGGGCCTTCCAGGTGAAATAAATAGGGCGGACAATTCAAAAAAAGCAACGGAATCTTAAAGAGCGTTGTCTCATGAGTGAAAAATCCACAGCACGGAACGTTGTCGGTCTATCCATCCCAAGGGCAGAAGGACCCCTCAAGGTCACTGGTGAAGCCAAGTACACGGCCGACCTGAAGTTTCCCGGAATGCTGTGGGGGAAGATTCTTCGTAGCCCGCACCCCCACGCCCGCATTCGCGGCATCGACACGAGCAAAGCCAGTCGGGTGCCCGGTGTCCGAGCTATTGTCACCGGCCCGGAAATTCCTGGGCATCTGATGGGCAAATTAATTCGCGACATGCCCGTTCTCTGCTGGGACGTGGTCCGATTCATCGGGGATCGAGTTGCCGCCGTGGCCGCCGAGACCGTTGAAGCCGCAGACGAAGCCCTGGAGTTGATCTCTGTGGACTATGAGGAGCTTCCAGCGGTCTACGATCCCATTGAAGCCATGCAACCGGATGCTCCGCTCATCCATGAAAATGTGGGTCAGTACGATGGCGCACCCCAATCGCGACTGGCACCGGACATCCATAATGGACTGACGCGACTCGCGTGGCGCAAGGGCGACTTAGAGCAAGGCTTCCGGGATTCCGACCTGGTCCTGGAACATACTTTTCGTATCCCCGGCCGACACCAGGGTTACATCGAACCCCACGCGGCGGTGGTCGAAGTTGACCCCGACGGCAAGATTCAGGTCTGGTGCTCCACCAAACATCCATTTGGCAACCGCACCCAAATGGCAAAGACGTTGGACCGGCCGGAAGAGAGTATCTGCTTTAACGCAGTTAATCTTGGGGGTGAATTCGGCGGCAAAGGTGACGCTCCGGACGCTGCCGTTGGCTATTTTCTTGCCAAGCAGACTGGATGCCCCGTGAAGATCGTCATGAGCTCCACTGAAGAATTGACGGCAAGCAACCCGGCGCATCCCACGGTGGTCGAGGTAAAGACCGGTGTAAAGAGAGACGGCCACATCGTAGCACGATACCTGCAGGTGGTTCATGCGAGCGGAGCCTACGGCGCTCTCAAACCCAATGCGACCCTCTCCACCTGGAACTATGTGGGTGGTCCTTACCGGGTGGACCACGCCTTTTCCGAATTTCTCCAGGTATACACGAACACTGTTCCCGGAGGCTATTTCCGAGGGCCCGGCGGTCTGGCGACCTATTTCGCCCTGGAGTCCCAAATGGACATGATAGCCAAAGAGTTGGACATGGATCCAGCTGAGTTTCGCCTCCAGAACATCATCGGTGAAGGCGAGGAAGATGCCACGGGACAAGCTCTGCGCAGCGTTCAGTTTCGCGAGGTCCTACAAGCGGCTTTGGACAAAGCGAGATGGAAGGAGTACAAGCCCCGACCCAATCGAGGAAGAGGCATTGGCCTTTTCGGCCGGCACACAGGCGCGGGGGATTCAGGTATTGTGTTGATCGCGGAGCTCGATGGCACCTTCACCGTGATCAGCCCCACCTTCGACCAGGGCGCGGGTACCCATACGATCCTGCAACAACTGGTAGCTGAGGAAATGAAGGTGCCAGTGAATTCGGTACGGGTTATGGCCGGAAGCACCGACGTTGCCCCCTACGATTCCGGGGCCCGTTCCAGCCGGGTGACCTATGTCGCAACCCATGCCCTAATGGAAGCAATAGGAAAACTTCAATCGCAACTCCTTTCCCAAGCAGGGCACCTATTGGAATGTGATCCCAGCCAGGTGGACTTCAACAATGGCAGATTCTGGCGGCGTGAGGACAAAGCGCAACAGTTCAATCTCAAGCAGGTGGTGGCCAGGGCCGGGGGCCCCATGAACGTCACAATCCGGGAAAATCTTCCGCAAGCGGAGGATGTGACTTACTTCTGTGCCCAAGTGGCGGAAGTCGATGTTCTTCCGGAGACAGGCGAAATCCAGGTGCGCCGCTTTGTGACTGCTCACGACGTGGGAACCATCATCAACCCCGTCATGCATCAGGGCCAAATCGAAGGCGGGGTTGTCATGGGCCTCGGGCAAACCTTTATGGAAGAGATGGTCATGGAGCGGGGACAGGTGATGAACGGAAATCCAGGGGATTACAAGCTCCCAACGGTGGCGGACATACCAAACCTCGAGACGGTTTTGGTTCGTTCCGGCGGAGGTCTGGCAGCGTACGAAGCCAAGGCCATCGGTGAACTGTCCAACAACAGTCCTCCCGCCGCTATTGGCAACGCCGTGGCGGACGCCGTCGGGGCACGATTGTTTGAACTCCCGATCACTGCAGAAAAGGTGTTCAACGCGCTGCAAGGGGACCGAAAATGAAATTTGCGCATTTTTCCCATTGCTGGAACAAACCCGGCATGACAGCGGCTCAGCGTTACGAGCAACTATGGCGTGAGCTCACACTTGCCGACGAGCTTGGATTCGAATTCGGATTTACCGTTGAGCACCATTTTAACCCTAAAGAAAGTTATATGGTTTCACCACCCGTCTATTGCGCCGCCGGTGGTGTCCACACGCGGCGGTTGCGTCTCGGACCCATGGGTTACGTAGTCCCTCTATACGATCCTCTACGCATCGCCGAGGAAGCTGCCGCCCTGGACAACGTCACAAACGGCCGCCTCGAATTGGGTCTGGTGTCCGGAATCATACCCGACTTCTTTTGGCCCTATAAAGCTGACTTCCAGAACCGCAGGGACATCGCCAACGAAGGAATGGCACTGGTAAAGACCGCGCTCAGCTCACAAGGTCCGTTCAACTTTGAAGGCAAGTACCATCAGTACAAGAATGTCGATCTATCTCTAAAGCCCCTTCAGAAGCCGCACCCTCCGTTCTGGATGCAATCGCGCGACGCGGAAACGTTGGCACTCTTGGCCCGAGAAGGCGTACACACCGGCTACTTATTCTTTCTCCCGAGAAAGGACACAGCACCAAGGTACCGCCAGTACCTCAAATGGTGGGAGGAAGCTGGGCACCCGGACAAACCAAACATTGGTTACTGGGCCCTGGTATATGTGGACGAGACGGACGAAAAAGCGCGCGCCAAGGTCGCACCTCACATCGTGCACGCCTTCACCAAAGTGTTTGGCACCTCGTTCGACAGCAAGGTCGTTCCCCATTTGCGGCTGGCTGAAAACTATGAGAAGAGAGGAGAGCCCGGGGCTGCTGAGATCGCCAGGAATCTAATCGACGTTGACTACCTTCTGGAGCACAACCTTGCCTTCGTAGGTTCACCGGATACCGTGGCGAGAAATTTAAAAGAAGCCGCAGGTGAAGGGTTATTCAATACGATATTTGGCGAGTTCAATTTCGGGTCGATGCCTGAGGAGGATGTCATGCGCTCCATCAAGCTCTTCGGGAATCAGATCATACCTGCGTTGCGATCGTACGACCCTTATTAGAACATGGTCAAATGTTTATGACACGTACGATGGCATCGGTTGAGACAGTCATTTTCTGAAAGTTTCTTCCACATCCTAGTCATCACCGATTCCGGTCCCCGTCCCATTACGCGCTTCTTGTCGCACCGCCTCGGCTTCCTCTTCAAAATTCACCGCCAGCCACCGGACATCGCTTTGCACTTTGTCCCAATTGATCTTGTCCGTCTTTAACTTCTTACGAGTATCGGCAATGGCCCTTTTCAATCGCCCGCTTGGATCCCAGTAGTGCCCTTCGGGATGGTTGTTTGCCAAATTGACGAGCCAATCGTTCAACCCTTCGAGGCCGGCATCAAGCTCGGATTGAGTACGAAAAAGGGGGGAGGAGGGCGCCATCACGAGCCCAAGATAAACCTTTGCAAATTTGTCACGGCGATGTCGATCTCGCCCGCGGTTGAGGCTTTCGACAGCTTTAAAGTTATCCCCCATCTCATGGTAGGTCCGCCCGAGGTAAGTCCAGATTCCTACGCAATAGAGATCAATGCAGGATAGGTAGTCGGGGTTCTCCTGTGAGACCGCTTGAAATTGGGGTAAAGCATCTTTGGGTTTACCCTCCATAAGGGCCGACCGCCCCGTTGCCACCCGTGATCCTGCCCCAGTNNCAAATACACCACGCAAACAAACAAAAGGGCCTGCTGACTCCTCATGGTTAACTGCTCCTGTTTTGTGATGTCCTTTACCCCAATCATCGAAAATCGGGATCGACCCTATAGAAAAATCTCTCTAAACTCACGCAAATAGATGCGTTTGTGAGGGCCTTCCAATGCCATAATGGCTCACGGCCGACCAATTTTATAGCCAAAACGGAATCGAAGCAATGCTTGCAACACCGCCAAGCGAACTTTCAACCCGTGTCATTGGATAGCGGTGATTTTGGGACGTTAGGCTTTGGCCTGCAAGCGACTGAGAACGTCCTGCATCGATGGAGAAGCATCGGTGTGGTGATGGACAATCTTCCACGCCCCTGATTCCCGGCGATAGATGTTAGTGACGCGAAGGTCGATGGTGACCTGCTGACCGGCTAAAGTAAATCCACCTGTCTCGACACCCAGCTCGTAGGCCGCATCCCCGATGACTTGAATCAGTTGATCACTCAGCTGAACCTTACCGTCGGTCGCGACCTGGGCCACTTGCTCCCATGATTGGCGAACCTCTTCCCAACCTGCCTCCCGGCCGCCAATCGGGTGCATGGTGGTCACTCCAGTTCCGTGGGACCAGATGTCCCCCAGTGGTCCCGCATCCCCGTTCAACATTCGGTTCAACGCCGCGTAGAACTGTTCAGACGCTTTGCGCACCTCGTCTTCTGTTGCCATGAATTCAACTCCTTTGGTTACTAGGTTGCAACCTGTGATACGTCAAAATCATATTTATGGATTCGTCGCCAGTATTCAAGCAAAAAAAAGGAGGCGAACCGACCGTACACCTCCTTGTTACCTATTCAAGAATAAAGAGTTACCAGCGGCTACGCCCGCCGTTTCTGTTACCCCGACCTCCGCCTCCACCGTCCCGCCTTTCCTGCGCCCGGGCTTCATTGACAACGAGGGTACGCCCCTCGAGTTGAGTGCCGTTTAAGGCATCAATGGCACTTTGCGCCTCATCTCCGGAATCCATCTCAACGAAGCCGAACCCCCGGGATTGACCAGTAAATTTATCCGCAATCACTCTGGCGGACCCTACCGTCCCATGTGCCGCGAATATTTCCTGTAGCTGCCCGTCCGTTACTGCAAACGGCAAACCGCCAACATATAGCTTATTGTTCATATTCTCCTCCTTATTGAGAGAACGTTATTGTCTTGACCCTGAGAATTTGCCTTTCAGAGGAGCAGAATATGACGGGTTTAATCATCGAGATCACGCTCCGGTCGGTATGTCCTGTAGAGATCATTTCGCAAGGCGAGACTGATTTAGGCCTTTAGCTCTCGTGTTATCCTCTTTCAGAAGGCCCTATACTGAAATCGGAACTTCACCCAATTGTATTTCTTCCTCTCTGTCAATTAGTTTTTTTTCTTTTTTTAGCAGCGAACTTTCTCATCAAACGTTTTTTTTCTCCCGGGCATAGAGATTGGTCATTCTTAGTAGCCTTCAATTCCATATTCCCGCAGGCGAGGCACGAGGGACAAATCCACGCGCCGCATTGACAGCGACCTCCGGCTTTGTCAACCATCCCAGGCTTGCTGTAGAAGGCAAAATGACAACGCGAGCAAACGACCTCCTCCACTCCTTCAAGAACCTCTAAATCCTTGGATGGCGCGATCCTTCTGATGGACTCGCCTTTGACCATCACACGATATTGAAAGATCTGCCCTACACCGGGTGACTCCAATAACTTTCCAGCCGAGGTAAAACAGGCTTTTATCCCGGTGATACCGTCAATGCGTCCTTCGTATCCTACGACTTTGTGCCGTATCAAAGTTCCGTCTCGCAGTTTCACGTGTTCCAACTGTTGCAACATGTCACCCTCACTCAATTGAAATTAAAATGGCCTGACTCCTTTAAGCCCAATGGTGTGAACAGGAAGCTGTTGCGTCTACAAGAACAGTCACGATTTTTCATTACAAATCTCATTGAGGAATCCGAAGCGTGTCATCTCCCATAAAATCTGCTAAAGCTCGGAACCTTGAACGGCTTCCTTATGTTTTGGCTACAGTGCTGGGTTTAAGAGCCGCAAGGCTTTCAGAGGCGCGAAGCTTTCTTAAGGCTTTGTCTTCAATTTGGCGAATTCTTTCCCGTGTGACGCCAAAAACCTTTCCCGTCTCTTCCAGCGTATGGTCTGATTTTTCTCTGATGCCGAATCGCATGCGGATTATCTTTTCCTCCCTAGGGCTAAGAGTTGCCAATATTCGATGTGTTTCCTCCTGAAAATTAAGATCCATCGTTTTTTTCTCAGGATCGGGAGAATGTTCATCCCTGATGAGATCCGCAAGACAACTCTCTGCTTCATCGCCGATAGGCGCTTCGAGAGAAAGGGGTTCTTTTACCAGGCTAAAGATCGATTGTACCTTGTCAACCGGTATTGCGATTTCAGCCGCAATCTCCTCCAAAGAAGGGCTACGACCTAGTTGGAGGCTCAGGTTACCGACAGCCTTGGAACACTTTTTTGCGACGTCAACCATATGAACTGGGATTCGGATGGTACGAGAGTAATCAGAAAGAGCCCGGGTGATGGCCTGACGTATCCACCAGCTTGCATAGGTTGAAAATCTAAATCCCAGCCGATGATTAAATTTTTCCACGGCCTTCATCAGGCCGATATTACCTTCCTGAATTAGGTCGAGAAACAGGAGCCCTCGACCGCAATACTTTTTCGCAATGGTTACTACCAAACGGAGATTCGCCTCAGCAAAGCGATTCTTCGCCAGAGCCATTTGAGCTTGCTTCTCAACGATGGTGCCTACACTCCAAGCAATTTCCTGAGCAGGCATTCCCATTTCTTTCTCGATGGCTCGAATCGCTGCCCTTTTTGCCCCTCCTCGAGTTTGTGATTTTAATTTTTTGATCCTTTCGTAGGTTTGCTTATGCCCTTCAATAATCATTTCGAGCTGGGCGGGATTTAACTGTAAGGATTTAATTAGGTTGGCAATTTTTTCCCTTTGCCGGAAAATTTTTACATTGAGTTGCTTTCGACTCTGTTCGCTCGTTTGCTTGTTCAGTTGTCCCATCATGCCAGCATATATCCTTGCCCGATATTCCAGTTTCTTCATCTGGAACTGAAAGCGAGTTTTTAGAATTTTTTCATGTGCAATGACTTCTGCTGATGTTTCGCCTGCGTCTTTGACCACATCAAGCACGTTCACCGATCCCGCTGCAATTTGTTTGCCGAGACCTAGCGTCCAACGGAGAGCGAAAAGAGAAGATAGGGCCGCTCCGGCAATCTGGGCGTCACACTCCTCAATTTCCTGGGCCAATCTCACTTCTTCTCGATGACTCAGGAGCGAGAAAGATCTCATTTGCTGTAAATAGATAAAAACGGGGTCATTGGCCTTAACCAATGTATCGTTGTCGGAATCGGTATCCGCATCTCCCCCGTTTGAAATTTCCACTGCCTGGATTCCATGAATGACTGGCTGTGACTCCTCCATCCCCACCTGGAAAGGGGGACTATTCTCACCGGTAACGGAATCCTTCTTGATCATCATTTGAGCAGAGTGAGACGATACCATTACTTGACCCGTGTGGACGGGAAGTATCTTGCGGAAAGATGCCGGGCAATGGAGACCAGCATCACCGATCCCACAATCGCGGTAGCATAACGGCTAAAGACTCCATCGTTCCAAATACCAGCCTCCAAAAGTAAATAACCGCCGATAGAGCCACCTGCGACGCCTATGACGAAATCCAACCAATCGCTGATAGAGCTACCTAAGGCTGTCCCATATCCGTGATCCCCAATCAACTTTCCTGTGACCCAACCAACCGCGCCTATTATTAGAACCCAAAGTAATCCTGTCACAAGAACCTCCTGGTATTTATCGTTATGACCAACCTGCTCGGTTGGCTTGGTTAGAGGGTTAAGTGTTGTAGATCTACTTGAAGGATTTCAGTTGACCTCGGAGGGAAACCCTATGCCTCGCATGGATTAATCCAAGTCTAAATGAATTAACTAATATTGTCAAGTTATTTCTTTACATACCGTAAATTGTTTGATATAAATAAACAAACTTAGTTAAGTCAGAAAAACATGATAAATATTAAAGACTTAATCAAACACCGTCTCGAGGAGTTGGGCCACGAGCAGAGGGATTTGGCGGCGGCGGCGGAGGTTACAGAATCCTACATCTCCCAGTTGTTAACCGGAAAGAAAGCTCTGCCGGCACCCAATCGGTCAGACATTTATGAGAAGATCCAGACCTTTCTGAAACTCCCTTCAGGAGAGCTGGTCAAGCTCGCTAATCTGCAGCGCAAAGAGGAGCTCAAAAGAACAATCGAAGACCCAGCTAGACCTTTGTTTCAAGAGATCAGAGAACTGATTCTGCAAAAATGCCAGCCCGAGAAGGCAAAGAGATTGCTCCCTATTTTTGAAAAGGAACCTTTCGGAGAAATCGAACGGCTTATTACGCAAAAGCTTTTAGATGTGGGCAAGGGAGTGGCCAAGGAGGAATGGAAGAACGAGAATTGGCTACGAGTAATCGCTCGGCTTAACCACAAAAGCTACGAGGAAATGCGGGTGATCGTCCTGGAGTTCCTGGATACCGATATCTTCAACCTGTCGGTACAAAACTTCCTCTATTTTCTGGCCCCGCTCATTGAATCCTGGGACATTGATCTAGTGACCTTTCGTATGAAGGTCGCTTTGGTCCCTGAACTGGGCCATGAACGCATAAAACAATTCGAGTTTGTCGAAAGGGAGACTGACTCTGAATCCCGGGAAGAGCCCGGGCTCAAAGAGTTCCTCCAGGATACCGCCATGAGCGGAGACATGACCCCGGAGGAACTTGGCTTTCTAAAGCAGTTGAGATTTAAATTTAAGGGCAAAAGGCCCACTGCGCTTTATTACTACAGGGAACTGCAGAACCTAAGAGACCCCCTTCATTTTCAGCCTGAGGGGTCGAGTTAAAATAAGTGGCGCTCCGCCGATTGCGAAAGATAAGGGTAATAGATTGTCTGTCCCAGCGATCATTATTTTAATCGTCTTTCTGGCGCTCGGTTTGAGCGGAATTGGACGAAATCCTGAGCCAGAGAGAGAAGATTAACACCCAGATTCAGGAGATTATTGATTCGCAGACCGATCCGTGGGGGATCAAAGTGGCCATTGTTGCTGTCAAGGATATGAATCTGCTGCAGGAGATGCAACGCGCCATAGCAAAACAGGCGGAGGCGGAAAGGGAGAGACGCGCTAAAGTGATTCATGCGGAGGACGAATTTCAAGCGGCACAGAGACTCTCGGACGCGGCTGAGATTATCGCCAAACAACCCGCAGCCTTTCATCTCCGTTTCTTGCAGGCTCTCTCCCAAACAGCCGCCGAAAACAACGACACAATCATTCTTCCAGTTACTATTGATCTAGTGGGGCCAGTATTCGAGCGATGAGCAGAGACTCAATAGCGGAAGCAGGATAAAAGAAAATAAAGGACCAATTCATGGACGATGACAACAATCAACTGTTTGTGGGCATAAAGATTTCGTCGAAACTAAAAAGAGAATTGGACTCTTGTGCGCCTGCGGCAGAGTGTTACTATAAAGGCGATTCGCCCGAGTCGTTGCAAGTCGTGACCATTGGCGGGGAAAGTGTCATCGGAAGGTTTATACGAAATGGGTATCCCGTTACCGAAATTGACAATGTGAGCCGAAACATCCGCAGCATCATCACGCTGATCACGGGAGGCTCCCGCATCGAGGAAGATTCCGTCCGAATATACGCCGACCCACCTAACCGCATATCATTCGGAACACCATAACCACTGCAACGGGAAGGACATCTCAGGGCGATCAGGAAGGCGCAAAAAGGATGTTAAACCAAATAAAAAGTGGGCGTGAGGAGATGGATAAACCGACAGCAAAGCTGCCGTTTAATAATTTTCGCATCGTTCTGATTAAACCGTCAAAATACGACGACGACGGTTACGTCATTCGTTTTTGGAAAGGCGTGCTCCCGAGCAATACGCTCAACGTCTTGCATGGTCTGACCGAAGAAGTGAAAAACAGTCGCGTCTTCGGCAACCTAGAAATCGAAATTGTTACATTTGACGAGACCGCAGAAAAGCTCCCAGTAAAGAAAATCATAAGTTGGAGCCGTCGCCCTTCGACCAAGGTCGTCGTAGGGTTGGTGGGTGTCCAAACCAACCAGTTTCCAAGGGCCTTTGACCTGGCCCGGCAGTTCCGGGCGGCAGGTATCGATGTAATCATCGGAGGATTTCACACCAGCGGTACCATCAATATGCTGAGCGAGCAGGAACCGGAGATCCAGGCTTTGGTACGAGAATCCATTTCGATCGTGTCCGGTGAGGTTGAAGGGAACTGGGCGGAGATTCTGACGGATGCTCTCCATGGTCGACTTAAGCCCATATACTCATTCGCTCAAGACCTCCAAAACCTGGTTGACATCGGCCAGGCACCGCTTCCCCGAATCAGTCCGAAAACCATGCGTCATTTTGCCCAACCCTCGTTTGGCACTGCGGACACTTCACGCGGCTGCCCTTTCGCTTGCTCTTTTTGCACCATCATCAATGTCCAGGGCCGCAAAATGAGAGAGCGTAGCCCCGAGAGTATGGCAACGTTGTTGCGCCGAAACTATCTCGACCACGGGGTTTCGTTCTACTTCTTTACGGACGACAACTTTGCCCGCAAGAAATTGTGGCGCGAGACCTTCCAAGCAATCATCAAGCTAAGGGAAGAGGGCGTCAAAGTCTCTTTCATGATGCAGGTAGACCTCGCCCGTAAGCCGAAGGACTTTGTGCGCCTTGCAGCTGAAGCTGGTTGTACCCAGGTTTTTATCGGTATGGAAAGCGTCAACCCAGAGAATCTCAAAGCCGAAGGGAAAGGTCAAAACCAGGTCGAGGAATATCGGAATATCATCAAGGAATGGCACGATGCCGGCGTGGTGGTTCACACTGGATACATTATCGGATTGCCTTTCGACACCA
>JABAOE010000863.1_pt1 | contig 12130 bp, 9 predicted proteins | sample 7062141 | NCBI WGS metagenome assembly JABAOE01 (sample SAMN14538627, study PRJNA623070) | marine sediment metagenome | biome: marine biome [ENVO:00000428]; feature: marine pelagic biome [ENVO:01000023]; material: deep marine sediment [ENVO:00002113] | place: India: Gulf of Khambhat ...
TACCAGACCGACGATGAGGCGTATGACGTCTGGGCAAACGACATCAAGGTACCGATTGAGCGCATTGCCCGTATCGGCGATAAACCGGGTGGAGGCGAGTATCAGAGCGATAACTTCTGGCAGATGGGCGATACCGGGCCTTGCGGACCGTGTTCAGAAATCTTCTGGGATCACGGCCCGGACGTTCCCGGCGGGCCACCAGGCAGTGCCGATGCCGATGGCGATCGCTTTATCGAGATCTGGAATCTCGTGTTCATGCAGTTCAACCGCGACGAGCATGGATCATTGCACCCGCTGCCAAAACCGTCAGTCGACACCGGCATGGGCCTGGAGCGGATCGCCGCCGTGCTACAGGGAGTGCATTCGAATTACGAGATTGACTTGTTTGAGAGCCTTATCGAGGCGGCGGCGCGTGCCACGCAAACTGATGACTTGGAAAATAACTCGTTGAAGGTCATTGCCGACCACATCCGCGCATGCAGCTTCTTGATTACAGATGGTGTAATTCCGAGCAACGAGGGCCGCGGTTACGTGCTTCGCCGGATCATCCGCAGGGCGGTGCGCCATGGTTACAAACTTGGATGCACGCGGCCTTTCTTTCATTCGTTAGTGTCTGATCTGTCTCGGATAATGGGTGGCGCTTACCCTGAACTGCCGGCCTCGCAAAAGCGTGTCGCAGCTACGTTGAAACAAGAAGAGGAGCGTTTTGCCGAAACGCTCGAAAACGGCATGGGCGTGCTCGAGGGCGCTTTGCTTCGTGAAGACCGGATGCTCGACGGTGAAACCGTGTTTCGTCTTTACGACACGTTCGGCTTTCCGGTCGACCTCACGGCAGATATCGCGCGTGAACGGGGCGTGCAGGTCGACTTCGCCGGCTTCGAGGCGGCGATGGAGCGCCAGCGCGAACGAGCGCGTGCTGCCTCGCGTTTCCAGATCGCACGTCACGTTGAATACAGCGGCCAGGAAACTGAGTTCCATGGCTATGAGTCGCTGAACATACCGGCAAGTATCGTTGCACTGTATCGAGAGGGCGCACCAGTCGAGCGGCTAGAAAAAAGCGAGCTGGGGATGGTTGTGTTGGATCGAACCCCGTTCTATGCAGAATCGGGTGGTCAGGTTGGAGATCGAGGCATCTTGGTGACGACGAGCAGTCCGTTCGCCACTTTTCGGGTCGATGATACGCAGAAAATCCAGTCCGGCGTATATGGTCATCATGGCGAGGTCGCCAAGGGCGAAATCAAGGTTGGTGACACGATCAACGCTCAGGTCGATATTCGTTCGCGACACGCGACAATGTTTAATCACTCGGCGACCCACCTAATGCACGCGGCACTGCGCAAAGTGCTCGGAGAGCACGTGGAGCAAAAAGGCTCGCTTGTTGACGAACATCGTACGCGATTTGATTTTTCGCATCCCAACCCGATGACGGCGGAAGAGCTTGCACGTGTTGAAGCACTAGTTAATGAGGAAATCAGGCGCAATGTAGCGGTCCAAGCCCGGATCATGAATTATGATGAGGCAATGAAGGCAGGCGCCATGGCTCTGTTCGGTGAAAAATATGGCGATGAGGTGCGCGTTATCGGCATGGGAGATTTTTCGACCGAGTTGTGTGGTGGCACCCATGTATCCCGCAGCGGTGATATCGGGTTCTTCAAAATAATGCTCGAGACTGGTGTGGCTGCGGGGATTCGACGCGTCGAAGCAGTAACGGCGCAGGGTGCGCTCGAGTACGTTCAGAAGCGCGACAAGCAACTCGCAGAAATTGCCGGCGCCCTCAAAGCCGGCCCCGAAGACGTCGAACACCGTTTGGTGCAGGTGTTGGAAAACGTCAGGCGGCTCGAGAAAGAACTCGCTCGGCTCAAATCGAAGATGGCCGTTGCGCAGGGTGATGACCTGGCCGACCAGGCACTCAGTATAGGCTCGATCAAAGTACTCGCGAGCAGGCTCGAAGGAGCGGACGCAAAAACTCTGCGTGAAACGATCGACAAGTTACGGGACAGACTGCGTAGCGCCATTATTGTCTTGGGCAGTTCCGAGGGCGACAAGGTCACGTTGATCGCTGGCATCACGCCTGATCTGACAGAGAAAGTGAAGGCCGGCGAGTTGGTCAACTATGTTGCCAAGCAGGTCGGCGGCAAAGGTGGTGGGCGCCCTGATATGGCGCAAGCCGGTGGAAACGATGCGGCGGCATTGCCGCGAGCACTCGCGAGTGTTCCCGACTGGGTCAAGGAAAGGTTGCCTGCAGCCTAGCCGTCATTTCTATCGCAAGAAGCGCCGTGGCATTGGCTTGAAGCGGTCGCGGGCGAACCGCCCGTGGGCCCAAGGTACCCAGCTTCAAAAAGGGAGCTTTACTTCCGGTTTGACTTCGAGCAATGCAGTGCGGAAAAATTCCTGGATGCGTGTCAAAGCGGCCTGATTGTCCCCCTCGAAACGCAGTACAACCACGGGAGTGGTATTGGATGCGCGCGCCAGTCCAAACCCATCCTCGTATTCGACCCGCAGGCCATCGATGGTGTAGATGTTGCTGGCACCGGGGAAGTGCGCTTTTTTTTGCAGCGTCTCGATAAATGCGTGGTTTTCCCCTTCCGCAAGTTTTACGTGCAGTTCCGGTGTGTTGACTGAATCGGGCAGTCTTTCGAACACGGTGCGCAAATCTCGCTGCGTGCTGAGGTACTCGAGTAGCCGGGCGCCAGCGTAGATCCCATCGTCGAATCCGTACCAGCGCTCACCAAAAAAAATGTGGCCGCTCATTTCGCCGGCAAGTGGCGCCCCCTTTTTTTTCATTTGTGCCTTGATCAACGAGTGCCCCGTTTTCCACATTGTCGGCTTACCGCCGTGGCTTTTGATCCATGGCGCCAGATTTCTCGTGCACTTGACGTCAAACAGAATCTCGGCGCCGGGATTGCGCGAAAGTACGTCTGCTGCAAACAGCATGAGCTGACGGTCCGGATAAATGATCTTTCCCTCTCGGCTGACGACGCCGAGGCGGTCGCCATCTCCGTCGAAAGCCAGCCCGATCTCGGCCTCACCACTAGCCAATGCCTCAATCAGATCCGCCAGGTTGTTCGGTTGCGATGGATCTGGATGATGATTTGGAAACGTTCCGTCGACTTCACAGAACAATTCTTCGACTTTGCACCCGATGCTGCGGTAGAGCTCAGGTGCCACATCGCCGGCGACGCCGTTGCCGCAATCAATCGCCACGCGCATCGGGCGAGCTAGTTTGATATCGGAGGCAACGCGCTTGACGTAGGCATCCCGGATGTTTTGCTGAGAGATCAAACCATTGCCCGATTTCAGATTGCCGTTCTCGATGCGGGTACGCAAAGCGGCAATGTGCTCGCCCGATAACGTATCGCCTGCCAACATCAATTTCAGGCCGTTGTACTCAGGAGGATTGTGACTGCCGGTTACCATGACACCGCTACCGGTACCAAAAAAATGCGCAGCGAAATACAGCATGGGCGTGGTCACCTGGCCGACATCAATCACGTTGACGCCTGCTTGTTGCAAACCAGCTGCGAGTGCACCGCCCAGGACCGGCCCCGATAGGCGCCCGTCACGTCCGATGCACACGTTGTTGCTGCTTCGATCGATTGCCTCGGAGCCAATGGCCCGCCCAATCAGGAACACTGACTCAGGCGTGAGTGTGTCGCCAACAATTCCGCGGATATCATAGGCTTTGAAAATTTGTCGGGCTGGCAGCATGACTGAGATTCCTGAACTGTTGAATAACCGATTATTGTTGCTGAGCCTTGTGGCTGTTCTCGGCTATCAGGTGTTCGGAAGGCAGGTTATCTGCAAGAAAATCAAGTACGCGCCGAGGCAACCATCTCAGGTTACCCGGAAATTTCCCTGACACAAAACCGACATGTCCCCCCTGTTCGGTGAAATCGAATTCAACGTGTTCATTTTTCTGCGACATGTCAGGAAGATAACGTCCGGGTAAAAACGGATCGTTGCGCGCATGGACGATAAGCGTTGGAATGGTGATTTTTTCAATCTCGGATATGCTGCTGGCTCGGGACCAATAATCGAAAACGTCGCGGTAGCCATGTACTGGTGCAGTAAACGCGTCGTCAAACGAGCGCAGCGAGAAGGCTGTTCGGACGCGGCTAGTGCGTTTTGCGTTCGGATAACGAGAGAGCTTTTCCAGCGCCTTTGGCTTGAGGGTGCGCAGGAAATGCAGGCCATAAACGCGGTTGAGGCCTGATCCGAGGCGGTGGCCAGCGACCACCAAATCGATCGGTGCTGATATCGCGCTGGCTGCTGTGATCACGCTGCTGGCATCGTGCTGCTCGCGGGCTAGCCACTTCAACAGCGCGTTGCCACCGAGCGAGACGCCGACAGCAAAAACAACATTGGAGGTGCGTGAAGCAATCAGCCGTAACATCCAGTCAATCTCGCTTGCATCACCGGAGTGGTAGGCGCGTTCCAGTCGGTTTGGTTCACCGCTGCAGCCGCGAAAGTGGGCAACTACGCCGCGCCAGCCCCTTGATTCGACGCCCCGCATCAGGCTGCGTGCATAATGGCTGCGAGAGCAGCCCTCAAGTCCGTGGAACAAAACCACGGTGGGCGCATCACGTCCAGGCTCGACCCAATCGAAATCCACGAAATCGCCATCGGGAGTGTCGACGCGCTCGCGCTGGTAAGCTGGTGGCGCCGTACGCAGCGCGAGGAAAGGGTAGATGGTTTGTAAGTGACCGCCTGGTAACCACCAGGGCGGCTGGTACGGTGCCCGATCTGCCATCAGTGCAGGACGGCTGGAGGGCTGTCGCCGATCTCCGCTGCGGGAATCGCCGACGCATGATGAACGAGCAGCCGCCAACCGTGATTGGAGAGCGCGAAAATGTTGGTGGCAATTGCGAGAGTCGGTGAGAACTCGCCGCGGACATGAGCAATGCGTTCAACCACACTGTTCACCGACAATATGCGTCCGGGGATGTTCCGCTCTTCCGTCAGCGTGAACTTTAACTCCGGGCCGCGAGAGAAGATGCGTTTCCAGGACTCCCTGATGTCCGCGACCCCTTTGTAGCGAGGTCCACCGGGATGAATGCAAACAATGTCATCCTGCTCGGCCCAGACGGCCATCATCTCGGCAAGGTCAGCGCGTTCTATTGCACGGTAAAAAGCGCGCTGGGCATCCTGGGCGGTAGCGAACTGGCTGGTCATCAATGGCCCTGTCTCAACGCATCGATTCGCTGCATCACTGTAACGGGATCCAGTTTTACCAGGCAGTCGAAATGTTTGAGAGGACAAGTGCGGGCAAAGCACGGGCTGCAAGGCAGGTCCAGCTTGACGACACGCGCGGTGTCCGACAACGGTGGCGTGAACCCGGGCGAGCTCGATCCGTAAATTGCGATGATTGGCCGCGCGAGGGCGGCAGCGACATGCATGAGGCCCGAATCGTTGGTAACGACCAGATGTGCGCCGGAGAGCAGCACGATAGCCTCTTCGAGACTGGTTGCGCCACAAAGATTGATTGCATTGCCGTTGCTGTTACCGGATATTTCCTCTCCTAGCTGCCGGTCTGCCGCTGAGCCGAGACACCAGACCGTATATCCTTTTTTGGTGAGTTGTTTTGCGAGATCTGCAAAATGCGTCGCCGGCCATCGTTTGGCCGGCCCGTATTCCGCTCCCGGACAGAAACAGGCAAGCTGTTGCGGCGAACCCAAACCAAGTCGCTCGCACAGTTTGTTGAACTCGTTTTCGGCAACATGCAAGTGGGGTTTTGCCACAGGGCGTTCAAGAGCGGAGTTGTTTGGTTGTGCCAACCACGCGAAGCGTTCGACCATCAGGGGCTGGTTCTGCTTGTCGAGTGTTCTGCGGTCGGTGAGCAATCCATAGCGCATCTCTCCCGTATAGCCAACGCGTGAGTGGATGCCAGCAAACCACGGAACCAGTGCACTCTTGAATGAATTCGGCAATACGTACGCGGTTGAGTATCCGCACTTGGCCAAATCGCGCCCAACACGCAACCTGCGTCCAAGCGCGAGCACACCGTGGCCGAAGGGGTTCTCGATGGTCTGGTCTACCTCGGACATGCGGCCATAAACCGGCAAGACCCACTTTGGTGCAAACACATCGATGGCTGAAGCCGGTTGTTGATACGTTAGGCGTGCCAGCAATGGCTGCGAGAGAACGGCGTCACCAATCCATGACGGCGCGATGACCAGCGTCCTCCCAATCTGCTTGTTTGTTTGGTTCATGATTGACGATAGTGCACCACACTTGGTGTGGAGGGATGGCGCCATACCCTGTTGCAGCCCCGAGGGTTCGTTGAGCGCGGTAGCGCGGGCAGGCCTGGGAGCGTCGCCGCCTGCTGTCTCTTGCAATCAGCCAAGGGCTACAGCCGCCACAGGGGCCGGTGACTTGCATATCAGGCCCATGAAATTTGGAGCACGGCGAATCTAGTGCCCGGCACCAGCGGGGGCGCTTTTGAGGACATAACGTGTACCGCAATACGGGCATAACGCCGTGCCGGTTTCTTCAATCGGCAAATACACTCGCGGGTGGGCATTCCACATCACCTGACTGCGGGTCGGGCAGTGCAACGGGAGCTCGGCTGCACTGATCTCAACCATCAATTCCGATCCCTTGGTGTCCTTTGCCATGCGATTGCTTTCCGTGCCAGAGCGGTGGCTAGATGGGCGTTAGCCAGTCACGATGAGCGGGCGAGCGGCCATTGACCGCGTCAAAAAACATGGCTTGCAGTTTTTTGGTGATCGGCCCGCAACTGCCGTTGCCAATCCGACGGTTGTCAAGTTCGCGTATCGGTGTGACCTCAGCAGCGGTGCCCGTGAAAAATGCCTCGTCTGCGATGTAGATGTCGTCGCGCGTGAGCCGTTTCGAGCTGATTTCGAGACCGATTTCCCTGGCGAGCGTTATCACTGTGTCGCGGGTGATACCCAGTAGTGCGGAGGTTAGTTCTGGCTCACAGAGCCTGCCATTCTTAACAATAAACAGATTCTCGCCGGCGCCTTCAGCAACAAAGCCATCTACATCAAGCAGAAGCGCCTCGTCGTAGCCATGCTCAAGAGCTTCCTGATTGGCGAGAATCGAGTTGGCGTAGGTACCGGAATATTTGGCACGGCACATCGTGACATTGACGTGATGGCGTGAATAGCTCGACGTCTTGACCCGAATCCCTTTCTCCAGTCCGTCGTCGCCGAGGTATGCCCCCCAAGGCCATGCAGCGATCGCCACGTGTACGGTTGCGCCTCTCGGCGATACCCCCATTCTCTCCGATCCATAAAAGGCAATCGGCCTGACGTAGCATGACTCGAGGCCGTTTTCCTTGACGGCTGCCCGACACGCGTCAACGATTATTCGCCGCTCAAACGGGATCTGCATCCTGTAGATATGTGCCGAACTGTAGAGCCGGTCGACGTGCTCGACGAGCCGGAAAATGGCTGGGCCATCCGGCGTCTTGTATGCCCTCAGGCCCTCGAATACCGCCAGACCGTAGTGCAGGGAGTGGGTCAGCACATGCGTGGTTGCCTCCCGCCACGGCACCATTTTGCCGTCGTACCAAATGACCCCGTCCATGTCGGCCATCGACATCGTTGCCATCCCTCACAGAAGAAAAAAGAGCGCTAGTGTAGCGCGACTCGGCCATTATGGTCTTCTGCTACATATCCACTACACTCGGCGACGGGCTTTCCGCCGATAATGACGACGTGTGCTTAAGCAAAATTGGTATGGTTGTTGCGTCGCGATAAAGAGGGGCTACCTTCGACTATGCTTGCTAAAAAAGACGTCTAAACGACACATGGGTGCCTCCAAATCTGATGTGAAACGACCGACCCAGCGGGCCTCTGTCGGGGTTCTGGGCCAGCTCGCGCTGTCTGCCATCGATCCTGCTGATGATGACGTCACGCGTCTGCGCAAGACGCTGCTGTTATTGGCCAGCGGCCTTATGAACGTGGCGGTCGTCGTTTGGGTGCTCGTCTACTGGTGGATGGGACTGAAGGTGCCGACTTCAATCCCCTTCGCTTTCCAGGCGCTGTCGGCGCTCGTTGTTCTGATTTACCTGCGAACGAAGAATTTCGCCTTTTTCGGTTTTGCGCAGTTATCCTTGTTTTTGTTTTTCCCATTTATTGCGCAATGGGCGATTGGCAGCTTTGTGAGCTCGTCCGGCGTTGCCTTGCTGGCATTGCTCGCGCCCATCGGTGCGATGGTCTGCTTCGGGCCAAAAGAATCCATTCCTTGGTTTTTCGCGTTTGTTGTGCTCACCGTCTTGTCTGGTTTCTTCGATTACTACCTGGGAAGCGGCGAAGACAATGGGATACCGCTTAAAACCATTGCCGTATTCTTTGTCATGAATTTCACCATCTTGTCGACGATGATATGGCTGCTGTTGCGCTATTTTGTACAGCAGAGGGACAATTTTCAGGTCGAGCTTGGTCGTCAGCATGCATTGCTGGAAGAAGAAAGAAAAAAGTCGGACCGCTTGCTCAATAGCGTTTTGCCGGAACATGTAGCCAATCGGTTGAAAGATCAGTCAGGAACAATCGCAGACGGATTTACCGATGTGTCGGTGATGTTTGCCGACGTAGCCGGCTTTACACGTCTTTCCGAGCGATTGTCTCCGAAGCAGGTGGTGGCATTTCTCGATGCGGTGTTCTCGCGCTTCGACGAACTCGTCGATCATCACCGGCTGGACAAGATCAAAACGATAGGCGACGCATATATGGTGGCTGGTGGCCTGGCGGGTGACAGCAGTGACTATGTCGAGAGAACTGCGAACCTGGCACTGGACATGATCGAAATTTCCCGTACTGATCCCAGCCTGCAACAGTATGGCCTGCAACTTCACGTCGGTGTCGCCACTGGTCCTGTTATTGCCGGAGTAATCGGGTCCAAACGGTTCGTCTATGACTTGTGGGGGGACACCGTTAACGTGGCATTTCGGCTGACTGGGGAGGCGGAAAATGGCACGATTGTTGTCGACAAGACGACCTATCGGCGGATCAATTCGCGATACAAGTTCGACGGAGAGCGCGAGATCAAGGTGAAGGGCAAGGATCCGATGACCGTATACCGTCTCAACGGCCGGCTTTGATGCGCCGCTGTTCGGTGCTCGCCGGCAACATTAAGCGCGCTGCTTCTCGAACACCCAGGACCACAGCATCTGCACCGAAGCCGCCTGATCCCTGACCTCGGCGAGGTCGAGTCGGGCATATCGCTGCCCTTGCAAGCGCAACGCATGCTGTCGGCCACGAAAAAAACGGTAGGCGTCGACTACCTTGGCTGCCAGGTCGCCAGGGATGAGACTGAGTTCTGCCGCCAGTTTGAGCAGCGCCAAGTTGCCGATGTTGCCAGTCAGTCGAGGATGCACTGAGGCATAGCCAAGAACCAGGTATTGAACGATAAATTCGACATCGACAATGCCGCCGGGGTCGTGTTTGAGGTCAAATAATTTGCTGGCATTAGGGTGCCCATCGCGCATCTTTTGACGCATGTTGGCGACCTCTGTGCGCAGCGATCCTAGATCCCTATGCTGTGTCAGGACGTCGATGCGAATTTGTTCGAAACCGGAGCCGATGTCGGGTTCACCGCAGACCGCGCGTGCGCGCGTCAACGCCTGGTGTTCCCACACCCAGGCCTTCTCGAACTGATAATCTCGGAAAGCCTCGATGCTGCTGACCAGCAAGCCGGCGACCCCATTTGGGCGCAGCCGCAGGTCGGTTTCGTAGAGAGTGCCTGCCGCGGTTGTGCTGGTCAGCCAGGTGTTGATGCGCTGGGCCAAGCGAGCATAATTTTCGGGTGCGTCCGGGGCGTCATCGTCATATAGAAAAATAATGTCCAGATCGGACGCATAGCCAAGTTCCTTGCCCCCCAGTTTGCCGTAACCGATGATGGCGAAGCGGGGCGTATCACGATGACGCTGGCGCAGCGCGCGCCACGCAAACTGCAGGGTTTCGTCCAGCAAAAGGGCTGCCAAATCTGAAAGTTGATCCGAGAGTTTTTCTAGTTCGATGCTGCCTGCCAGGTCGAGAGCTAGCAGCCGGAATGTCTGAGCGTGTCTGAAATGACGCATCAGGTCCATTTGCTGCTCCTGATTGCCGTCGTTGGCGTCCAGTTCTTCGTGCAACTCTGACTGAAGTCGCGGCCAGTCGGGAAGTTCGCCGCGGTTGGGCGCGATTAGTTCGTCGAGCAGCATTGGCTGACGTGCAAGGTATTCAGCTGCCCAAGGACTCGCAGAGGCGAGCCGAGCAACTGCAGCCAGGGCCGTTGGATATTCGAGGAGCAGCGCGAGGTAGGATTCACGTCGGCCAATTGACTCAACGACGGCAAGCATGCGATCCAGTGTGACGTCCGGCTGTGCTTCATCCGCCGCGCTTTGAATTAACGAGGGTATCAGTCGCTCCAGGCGTGACTGGCCCGATGCTGACATGCGCGTAAAGCGACTACTTTCGCGATAGCGCCACAGGCGCTCGAGAACCGACGCGGGGTCAGAGTAGCCAATTGCCTGCAGCTGCGATATTGCCTCCGAATCGGAAATTGTACGTAACCAGATATTGGCACACGGCGTCGATGGGCTTGTTCGGGTTCCGGCGAAGATGGCATCGAAGTGCTTATCTACCTTGCCCCGGTGCAGGTTGAGCGCAGCGGTGAAATCGTCAGTAGTTGTGAAACCCATGGCGGTGGCGACAAGCTCCCTGTCTTGCCGCGATTGCGGCAGTTTCTGGGTTTGTTTGTCGTCGAGATACTGGAGCCGATGCTCAAGGTTGCGGAGGAAGAAGTAGGCACTGCGTAATTCATCGGCCGCCTGTTTTTCTAGCAAACCGCGCAGTTCAAGTTGCGCTAGCGCACGCAACGTTGATCTTTCGCGCAAAGCGTGCTCCCTGCCGCCGCGTATTAGCTGAAAGACCTGAACGAGAAACTCGATTTCACGGATGCCTCCTGGGCCGAGTTTGATGTCGTCGCCGGATTCGCGTCGGCGCACCTCTTGCCGAATCTGTGAGTGCAGATCCCGCAGGCTCTCCAACGCGGAGAAATCCAGGTGTCGCCGGTAAACGAATGGGACTGCGATTGCCTCCAGTTCGGAAAGCCGGTCTCCCGTGATCGGCCGGGCCTTCACCCAGGCATAACGCTCCCATTCGCGCCCTTGAGTGTAAAAGTACTCCTCGAGCATGTCGAAGCTGACTACCAGCGGTCCGCTATCGCCATACGGCCGCAACCGCGTATCGACACGAAACACAAAACCATCTTCGGTGAAGTTAGATAGCATGCCGACAATCTTGCGTGACAGGCGGGTGAAATACTCTTGATTGTCGATTTCACGCTTGCCGTCGGTCCGGCCCTGCTCGGGATAGACAAAGATCAAGTCAATGTCAGATGACACGTTCAGTTCGTATCCACCGAGCTTGCCCATCGCAACAACATGGAGTAATTGCAAGTCGCCCGCACTGCTTCTGGGTTCGCCGTAGGTGCCATGAAACGACGATTGATAAAAAGCCAGTGCAGAGCGCAGCGTTTCCTCGGCTAGGACCGTCATGGTTTTCATTACTTCCGGCAGGTCGGCTTGGCCGCTAAGGTCGCGAACGATCAGGCGTGCCATGACCTGTTGCCGGAGCTTTCGCAGCTGATGCCTCAGGGCATCTTCATTTTTACTACCGGCGCACGCTGACGCGCGGATGGCCTCGGGCGAAAAAGGCGCTCTGATATCTGCAGGTTCCAGGACGCAGGCGCCCGAGTTGATCAGTGCGCGAAGATAGCGCGACAGTGTGGCGGCATGCGTGACTGGGTCGTTTGGAAGAGGAGGTTTGTCCATGCGCTGAGTTAGAATAGCGTGTTACTAGTTTGGATGCTGGGACAAAGGCGGTTGGCTGTCACCGGTGAGGTAAGAGTAACGGCGCAACGGTAGCCTGGGACTGGTGAATAGCACCATAGTGGCTCAATGGGGTGGTCCGTGTTCGTCGGGGAATACCGGCAGGTGCTTTGACAGGCTGCCGTTCATGTGCCGGTGCCGGTATGCGGGCAGGGCGGCGTTCGGACTGGCTTGGTGATTTGGAAATTTGTTGGTAAACGGCGATGGCGGGCACAGCGTTTTGTTGTCTGTTCATATAAAAATCCTCTAGTGGGGATTTTTTTCAATATATATCAATCTTAACCAAGGCTTTTC
>JABAOE010008092.1_pt1 | contig 12128 bp, 11 predicted proteins | sample 7062141 | NCBI WGS metagenome assembly JABAOE01 (sample SAMN14538627, study PRJNA623070) | marine sediment metagenome | biome: marine biome [ENVO:00000428]; feature: marine pelagic biome [ENVO:01000023]; material: deep marine sediment [ENVO:00002113] | place: India: Gulf of Khambhat ...
TCCGGTGCGGCCGGGAAGTACGCCCGTATAAAAGGTTGGCCAGACCGTTCCGGCTACCATGCCAGTCGGATTTCTGGAATCGCCCCAGGCCGAAGTTTGCGTGAGCTTCTCGAAGGTCGGCAATGAACCGTCTTTAATCCAGTCTCGAATCAGTTTCTGGTCCGCCGAATCAAGACCGATGATCACCATTCTCTGCGTTTTGGACATTTTAGCTCTCCCTGCTTGGTACCCGCACGATCAGGCTCTGGTAGCGTCGATGACGCAAACCGCACCGCGAAAAGCCGTCCTTATCTCTCCGGAATGGGAAGGCGGGCTCTCATTCTTTAGTTCCGGATACGCTTTATATTTCCAGATGCTGGATCGACGTCTGCACTCAGAAGATTGATTACGGCTGCATCGATTGTCCGCTACGCGCAACCTGAACACTGCTGCAATATTCCGCTCAGCCGAGGAGCCGATCCGCGTACCGCGACCAGATCTGGATCACTACCGCGTCTAATCATAGTGCGAGTAACAATTCCTGACTGTCACGTTTCGACATAAATCGAAAAATTGTATACAGCTTTGACTGCTGCTCCCTCATCAATATGATGTAAGCGCGACTTCTGGCTGACCAGTAATCGGCGCGGGGCAGATACTTCAGTCAAGCCAGAATTGGAAACAAGAACATCGTGAGGTCTTCGTCGACGGGTCAGTTGCCAAGTCGACAGCATCACGAACTGTGATCAGTGGCTCGGCCTGTGGGATCATCAGCCTATATAGTATTGCTTGGCCAAGGTCTCAAATTGATGTCCCGGTGCCAATGTGCGCAGTTGAGCAAAGACAGTGCTATGATGCGCCGAGGCTTGATTGCTCTCCCGAATACAACGTGCGGGTGGTGCTTCACATCGTAGCAAGGTCCAGGCATCAAGCCTTTTTTTGTTCCCGCTTTTTGGGACAGCCGTGCGGTTTGATGATGGCCGTTGTGTTGTCGCTACTTTGAATGTAGAAACTTACATCCAGACGCGGCGGCCAGCACAATAGCGAAAGTTTGGCTCANNAGCGGCGGCTAGCACAATAGCGAAAGTTTGGCTCAGATTCGCAAGCGAGCGACTCGAATTCAGAACATGGCAACGAGTACCGATTACTCTAGGCGGATGCAAGGTACGTCGAGCAGAATCGCGGTCCTCATCCCGGTCTTCAACCAGCCAGACGATCTGTTGCGGACTCTCGAGTCGGTCGATTCAGAAACAGCCGATCTCGAATTTTTCGTCGTGGATGATGGTAGCACGCCAGCCATCGATATTTCCTCGCATCGATTCGTACATCCGATACACCTAATCGGATTGACTGACAATCGAGGATGTGCGTTCGCTCGAAATACCGGTTTGGAGCAGATTGTTGCGATGGGGTTCGACTATGTTGCGCTCCAGGACGCGGGCGACGTTGATGTCGGTGAGCGAATGGCGAAACAGGCCCGATTTCTCGATCGGAATCCAGATATCGCTGTCGTCGGTGCTTGGGGAGAATATGTGGATTTGGACGGCGAGCTTTTATACGTTCACAAGCCGCCGAGNNCTCGAATGCCGTTCAGTTCCGCCTTCATTCATCCGGCTTGCATGATGCGCGTGTCAGCACTCGCAACTGTCGGCTATTACGATACGTCTTACCCTAATTCGAGCGACTACGAAATACTTTTTCGTCTGACCCGAAGATTTGAAAGTGCGAATCTCCCGGAAGTTCTGATCAAAAAGGAAAACAATCCTGCAAGCCTTTCATTGGGCAAGCGTCGCCGCGGTTTAAAATATCGGCTTCGCGCGCAGTTAACGTATTTCAGATTTCAGTCACTGCGGTCTTATCTGGGCGTGATGACGACTCTGGCCTTCATTTTTGTTCCTTACCGGATCATCCTGGCTATAAAGGAACGAAGAGGATATGCCAGGTAATCACAGGTCCTCTATTATTGAGTTCGGCACGGTGAGCTATCTCCCGAATCTCCTAGGAATAGTGCGGCTCCTTGTTGCGAGACATGTAAACGGATGGGTGCGGAGCGAGTAACTCAAACAGTCTTGTCGAGCCTGCCTTCATTTCCTCAATGATAAGAAAGTCCAGTTGAGTGCAGGGCCCAGGGCGCCGTGCCGTTCGCTCATACTTTTGACATAAAAGTTTATTGGGATTTCAACCTATAAACCATCACTTAGCTGGCGGGACAGTATCCTCCGGCAATCCCTGCATCGTCATTGTAATTGTGGCCAATCACAGTCGCGCGAGTGTCCGTGACGTCACTCACGGTAACGGTTTTGGAAAGTTGATAATCTCCGAGCAGCCACGCGGCAGAGGGCGATAGGCAGGAGTCAATCGGCCAGGTCAATTGGAGTTAGGGAATATGCAACCTTCAGGTAGTGATTCGATTCCGAGGTCACGTCGGGTTGCGATAATGCTCGCGGGGCTATTGTCGCTCTATGGCCTCGGTGAAATTACGGCCTATCTCGGATTACGCTTCCTCGAATCGAAAGGCAAGCAAGCCTACGCGCCGACTCTCACATCCGAGGTGTCCGAGGCGCATCGTGACATCCTTATTCGGGTCATAAACGGCGAGGCTAAGTATATTGGGTACAGCCGCGACCTCGGTTGGACGACTCTTCCCCATGGGGAGAATGAGCTATATCTAGCAAATGGCCAGGGTGTTCGAGGAACGCGCGAGTACGCCAGTGCCCCACCGCAAGATCGCTTAAGGATTGCCGCGTTCGGAGATTCTTTTGTTCATGGCGACGATGTACCTAACTCGACGGCCTGGTCGATCATCATGGAGCGAAAGGCAGCCGGCGTGGAGGTCATGAACTTTGGCGTAGGAGGCTACGGTCCGGATCAGGGATACCTGCGATACCTCAACGAGGGTCGCGCATATGCTCCGCACATCGTCTTCATTGGATATCAGACAGAAAATATAAATCGCGTGGTAAACGTTTTCAGGCCATTCTACAGCCCTAACACCGGCAATCCGCTGGCCAAACCGTACTTTCAGCTAGTCGATGGCGACGCGGTCCTCAACGAAAATCCTATTGGAAATTTGTCCGATTACCGCAGATTGCTGGATGAGCCCGCCAGCTTTCTCGGTCCGATGGGAAAAGACGATTTTCATTACAAGTTTCGATACAAACGTGGGCCGCTGGACTGGTCGCCTATCATGAGACTCGTAAAGGCTTTCTATTTCGAATATCGGAGTCGATTTATGAATCCGATCTTTCAGGGCGGTCAGTATCGTACGTCTTCCGAAGCGTACCAGCTGCTGCTGGCCATAATTCAGGATTTTCACTGCGACATACTGATGAATGGCTCTCTCCCCGTCGTCGTGTTGTTTCCGGATCGCGCCGATTTGGCGGCATTGTCGAGCTCCGGTAGCTTGCAGTATGAGCCGCTAAAAGATCAGTTACTCGCCGCAGGCTACCCTGTTATCGATCTGGCTGACGCGTTTCGTCCGCTTGTCGGTGAGACTCGTTTGAACGACCTTATCCTGGGCCACTACACGGGTCAGGGGAATGAGGTAATAGCGGATTTTATGCTTGCGGAAATCGACACGGCTGGCTTCTTCAGTCGGGCCTGGCGTGATGAGCTGATGACTGTGCAGGCTCGTCTTTGTCGACAATGAAAAGGTGAATCGTGCATAAGATTGTTAGCCTCGACGCGTGGCCCGAAGAGAGCGCGCGGAAAGCCCGTTAGAGCGCTTGGTCGTGGAAGTACTCGCGCACATCTTAGCGGCGGCAAACACGCTGCGTAGAATCTAGGCTGACAGGGGTTGAGAAAATCGTGGACTATGCATTGAAGAACCGCTCGCTTAGCGGCGCGGACCATCTTCGCTGGATTTTGCTTATTCTGCCGATCTATTTTTATATCGGCACCGCATGGTTTATCCGGCCGCTAAGTGTGAGCAATATATCTCTGGCTTACGTCGTGCCGCTCTCATTTGTTACCGGATTGTTGTTATTCAATGTTCCCAGGTCGGAGGTGCTCGTCATGCTTCGGCGTGTCAGGTTCGAGCTGGCGCTCGCCTTGCTCATGGGCTTGCTGAGTATCTTATCGGTAATCAACAGTAGCGACCCAATCCGCATCCTCAGAATTCTTTTTCCATCCAGCTTACCGATCCTCCTGTTCTTTCAGCTAACAGCACTTCGATGGATTTCTCCGGAGAGCGTGGAACGACTCCCTCGACACTTCCTGATAGCGGGGTTCGCATTTGCATGTCTGCCGCTATTCCTCTCATTCATTTCCAGCGGAATAAACAATTACACTTTCGCGGGCGGCTACAGGTTTATGGGTTTTTTCGATCATGAGGCTCAGCTCTCCGTAATGGTCGCAGTCATGGTTCCGCTGATCATCGGCGAGATCGCTATTTCGGCAAGGCGAATTGCCAGATGGCTGTGGATCGCGTTGTTGGTTGTGGTTTTTTATACATTGGTTCGAGTCGGATCCAAGACCGCATTATTCATTACTGTGGGTTATGCCTCGCTCTTCTACATCATTGCGCATGCGCGATTTCAATCATTTCTGAAAAATGTACTTCTTGCCAGTGTGGTACTGGTCGCGATGGTCTTTTTGGCAATTTACGGCCCCGCAATCGCTACAGCGATCGATCCGGTATTGGGGGCAAAAATTGCGGCCATACTCGATCAGGGCATCGAGAACTACACTACGATCCAGTCTCGGAGCGAATTATGGGGTGAAGCATGGGAGCAGGGTACACGGCACTGGCTCATTGGTACCGGGGCTGGAGAGTTTATCCTGGGAATGCAGCATGCTCACAATCTGATTCTGGACTATTTCCGCGGAATTGGGATCTTCGGTGCGCTTGCGGTGGCCCTGCTTTGTGGTCGTATCGTGTGGCGAACCGTTGACAAGACATTTGATGTGATTCTGGCGAAGACGGTTAGCCCGCTGGACGTTCGCATACTAGCTTGCTTTACTGCCGCTACGGTTTACGTGCTCTGTAATCAACTAAGCAACAGCTTTGGGCCGGCAACAATCTCCGCTCTCTGGATGATCTATCTTCCCGCTGTGTTATCAGAGCCGGTTCGAAGCCGATAAAGGCTTTCGCATCTGGCATCGCGGCGCGCGTCTCATGTCTGCTAGCAAGTTGAAAATAGCTTACGTCACGGCTCGCGGCGATGCTTTTGGGGGCGCGTCTCTTCACGTCTGCGACCTTGCCCGTCGTCTTACAGATGACGGGCACATCGTGAGAATTTTTGTTGGTGGCACGCAGGACATGGAAGTACCCAAGCGCCTCGCAGCTAAAGACCTTGATTTTCAATGCATCCCGGAAATGGGAAGGGCAATCAGTCCCAGGAGCGACTTGAAGGCCTTGCTGGCTTTACGACGTAAAATTCGTCAATTTTCGCCGCATCTCGTGTCCGCACATGCGTCGAAGGCGGGTGTATTGGGCCGGCTCGCCTGCGCGGGCATGCGCCTACCGGTGATCTATTCACCACACTGCTGGTCATTCGCAGAAGGGTTTCCGAGAGCCAACCTTTATCTCTGGATCGAACGCTGTCTGGCGCCACTCGCAACTCGAATTATCACAGTGTGTGAGCAGGAACGGCAATACGGGTTGAGTCGAGGCGTCGGAACCAGAGCGAAGACTATTTGCATCCACAACGGAGTGACCGAAATCTGCGGAAACTCGAGCGGCCACGACGCTCGCACAGTCGATCCGGTGCCTCGTATCCTGATGGTTGCCCGATTCGAGGAACAGAAGGATCAGGAGTTGCTGTTGCGATCGCTCGGCGACAATTGCGATCGCGGTTGGCACCTCACTTTAGTCGGCAATGGGCCGCGAAAAGAGGCGTGCGAGGAACTAGCGAGCAATTGCGGGATCGCCTCACGTGTCGAGTTTGCGGGTTACAGCGATTGCGTCGAGGCGTATCTGGACCGCGCCGATATATTCGCGCTCATTACTCACTGGGAGGGCTTTCCACGAAGCATACTGGAAGCCATGCGGGCTGGATTGCCCGTTATCGTTTCCGACGTCGGCGGATGTAGTGAGGCAGTGTCGGACGGCATGACAGGGCGCGTAGTCCGGCACGGCGACCGGCAGCATCTGACGGCTGCATTGCGGGAGCTCCTTGTAGACCGTGAGCAGCGACTCGAAATGGGAATCCATGCGCGAAAAATGTACGCAGAGAAATTCACGTTTGAGATCATGTATGACAAGTATCTCGACGTTTACCGTACGCTCTGCGATTCTTGATTTTGTCCGAAAATTCTTGAAGTTTGCGCGTCAATAGTTGACATAAATGTCGACTTGTCACTATGTAATGCGGAGTTCACTTTCCGTCCCGACGGTGTTGCCAGTACGTATCGTATCTTGGCTCACGACTTGCCCCCTCGGTAAACGCCCGAACCGAGTTCACGGTAACCGTGGATGGGACCGTGTACGATTATCGGCACCCTTCGGGTTACTCGAATAAAAATGCATTAACGCCAAACGCCAAATCGTGGCGATCCGCAATCTTGACTCGCGAAGGACGAGGGAAATGAGCTCAAACTATAAAGCAAGGACGCTTACGTTGGGTCGTTTGACTGCCTGGCTTGGCGCTTGCCTGATTATCCTCCACGCTAACAATGCACCGGCCCAGCAGGCCGATAGAATCTACACTGTAGAGAAGCGCTTTGCGTCGGTGCTTCGACCTGACGGCCTTCCCGTCGGCGCGATGCGGCTGTATCCGCGGGTCGGTCTTGGCGCACTGTACTCCGACAACGTGTTCGCGAATGACAATGTTGCAGAAAGCGATTGGGCGCTCTTGACGCTGGCGGAGGCCGTTCTGCGGTCGGACACGAGTCGTTATTCTGCCGAGCTCGGAGTGCGCGCAAACCTCGCGCGTTTCAGTGACTTCGACGTTAACGATTATGATAATGGCCAACTTTGGTTTGCGGGAGAGAAAGACCTGACGAGCACCAGTAACGTTGGTATTGATCTGGACTTCGCTCGCCTGACGGAACCGCGGACGTCCGTCAATATCCCGGCGGGTGCCCTCGAATTGACGCCGTACGGACGTTCTACGATCGCCGGCGCGTATGATTTTGAGCCGAGTCGCTGGGGGCTTAGGCTCGATGGGCGATACCGGTACCTCGATTTTGATGATGTCCTGACATTGGCGGGGCCAGTCGACAATGACGACCGTGATCGGAAAGTACTCGATTTCGGTACGAGAGTCGGGTACGACGTTGCGGACACGTACGGACTATTCCTGGAGGCTCGAATCGACAACGCTGATTACGATCAGCGTGTCGACAATCAGGGCTTCGAGAGGAGCTTTGACGGTTATGAAATCCGTTTAGGGACAGACCTGAGACTGTCGGGTCTGGTCATGGGCGAGTTTTTCTTGGGCTATCTGACCCGGGACTTTGACGATCCGAGATTCGCCAAGGCGAAGGGTCCTTCTTACGGCGCCGAGATCGACTGGGTTATTACTGACATGACGACTTTGAGAATCGGTGGGAGTCGTACTACTGATCCCACCGTGGTTGCCGGCGCATCAACAATCCTGAATTCACAGATTTTGTTGGGTATCGATCACGAGCTGAGACGAAACCTGGTGCTGCAATTGGGAATCCAGATTGCGAATGAAGATTTTCAAGGCATCGATCGGGAAGACGACAACGTCATAATAAGATTTGGTGCAGAATACCGGGTGAATCGACATTTCTGGCTGGTAGCTGGTATTCGCCATTGGGATCGGGACAGTGGGCCTTCTGGCTCTGGCGGTCGTGAATTCACAATGAACGAAGTGACAATTGAAGTGACTTATCAAATTTGACGTTTCCCATCATCTACACTGCCCGGATCAGGCAGGTCGCAGATCTGGCGGGCGGCGAGCGGAGCGACGTATGAACAGCAGGTTCGTTTTTGCATTTTTGGTTCTGCTTTTGTCGGCTCAGGCCGGGATAGGTTCCGAGCAGGACTCCAGCGGCTTACCCACATATCGGCTCTCAGCTGGAGATCGTGTTCTGATTACCGTTTTCGGCCACGAGGACCTTTCCGGTGAGTTCGAAATCAACGGTGCCGACGTGATCTCCATGCCACTAATATCGGACGTTGAGGCTGCTGGTCTGACTGTGAATGAGCTGGAAGCTGCAATTGTCGATGCATTGAAACCCGATTACCTGAGAAACCCTATCGTCAGCGTAGAGGTAGTAAACTTTCGCCCCTTCTACATAATCGGAGAAGTTGTCAATCCGGGTAGTTATCCCTACGCGAACGGAATGACGGTGATTAATGCCGTTGCTGTGGCGGGGGGTTTCACCTACCGAGCCAAAAAGAGCAAATTTGTCATACGACGTGATGATGGTGATCAAACTTCCGAGATTAAGGCAGATCTAGATGCCGTTATTCTGCCGGGCGACGTCATAGAAATTCCAGAAAGATTCTTTTGACAACGTGCAAGCGCCCTAAATCTAGGCATCAGAGCGTTTCTGTTAAGCCTTGCTGTGCATTGTTCTGGGCCAGTCCGTCGCGCGAAATTCAGCCTGGTNNTTGCTAGAAATTCAGCCTGTTACGCCCTGATATGGGTCGCGGCGCCGAGTCGAAAATCCGCGGGTCGGCGTAAGAATTTCGAGTGCGACGACATCTGCGACGAGATCCCTCGATTCCTCCGTGAGGTGCATGGTGGCGCGCGTGGCGCTACTGACGGGTTCGCAGCGAGTCATCGCTCCACTGTTGCGGGACCTTCTGTATGGCGGTTTCCTCGTAACCGATCGAAGCGGCGAAGTCGAGCAGCGCGCGATAGTCGGAATCGGGGATGGACGGCGAACGCGCCATGATCCAGATATAGTCCCGTTTTTGCCGTCCGATGATGGTCTGTGTGTAGTCCTCGTCGAGATACACGATGCGGTAATCGGCCTTGATCGGCCAGATGAAGCGCATGCCCCATTTCGCATTGGTCTCTTCGTTCTGCACGAATCCTTTCGGCGTGTATGTCTTCACCTGGCCGTCGAAGGCGCCGTCGCGAAATGTGAAAGTCGTCGCGATCGTGCCGTCGTCGTTCAGCGCATAGCTCTCGACCGCGTTGTGCGCGCCCTTCTCGATGAACGTGGGAATGTTCGCGATGACGTACCAGTCGCCCATGAAGCGCTCGATATCGACATAGGCCACGGTATTCAGTTCGGGCCTGGTGACTTCGCACGCACTCGTCAACAGTGCGACAAGCGCGCAGAGCACGGAGTGTCTGATTGCCATTTTTGTTCCACCTCGCCTGGCGCCGCTGGCGCTCCAGGCACTTATTCTAGGGTGCGCGCGTGCGTTTCGGGGCGGCCAGCGCGGACGGGCTGGGCGGTCCTCGCAAGCGGGACAAGACCACGGGCCGGTCCTACGCCGCCTTCGTCTCGGGCTTGTCGCTCTTTCCCTGGGCCTCGGCCTTAATTTGAGCCTTTGGCCCGGCGGCGTCCCCGGTGGATTTCGCAGACTTGCTTGCGTCGGCAGTCGCAGCCGTTTTGGCGCGTTTTGCCGGCTTTTCGGTTTCAGCCTTCCGGAGCCTTGCGGGTTCTTTCCTGGCTTTCTTTTTCGCGCCGCCGAAACTCAGTCGTTGCCCGATTCCGCGCATGCGTGCATAGAAACCGCCGATGAATCTTCGGTTGAAGTCCTTTAGCGGCTGAATCCGTTCTCTAGAGACCCCCAGGTCTTCGAGGAAAATCAGCGGGATCTCGAAGGTCGCAATATGCATCTTCTCCGAGGCGCGCAGAAAACCGATCGACTCTCCCGATTTCGTAGCGGTCTTTTTCTCCTGTTGCATCTCCGTCATGATCGTAGCTCTCTGCAATATCTCCGTGTAGCGATGGCTCCAGTTCAAGAGCCATCCAAATCAATGATACGTCGCGGCCGCGTCCGTGGCACTGCGACAACTACGTATGAAATGCCCGCGCAGATGGGGCGCCGCAGCCCTGGCGGCTTAAGGCCCGCCGGTAGGTCGACTACCGATTGCCGAAGTCAGCCAGTTCGCGAAGCCCTGCGATTGGACGAACGGCCAAATGGCATCGGCAAATTGCTTCTCGAGGGCGGGGCGCCAGCTTTGTTCCGGCAACGAACGGGACAGCATCGAGCGGAGGCTCTGGTCCCCCGCCCGGTTGAGCGCTGACACCAGGGTCTCCCGCACGATCTCCTCCAGCTGATCCCAGCGGGCCACGCCCTGCAGTAATGCGGCAAACTGCCCCGCGAGTTCCGCGGGATCGACCTGATCCAGGCTGTTTACCCATTGATGTCTTGTCTGGTCAAGCAGCACATCGAGCAGATGGCCGCGCCAGTCGCCCATTTTTTCCGCGAACTCGGGGTCGGCGATACGTTCGGCGGCCAGCTGGAACGCGGGGGCCAGAGCTTCGTCGACGGACTCGTTGACCCGTTCCTCGATGCTGTACCCGACTTCACCGGCGACAGACGCAACGATGTCGCGGGTCTTGTCGACCAGCCATAACGCCATCTCGCCACCGGGAAACAGGCTGGCGACTTGCGAAGAAAAGGCGAGCAAGGCCTGTCGAAGAACGTCGCGCAGCAGGATATGCGCCGCCTCGTGGTCGAGCAGAGCGGCAACAAGGTCCTTGTCCAGCACGTAAGGCTGGTTGAGGATCTCGCGGACGGCCACCACTGCCTGTCCAGGCGCCTTCGCTTCGATCTCGAGATCTCTGATTTCAGCGAGCCAACGGGCGATCCGACGCTCAAGTAATTCCTCCGTCTCGGGATTGGCAGCGACCCCACGGATACCAGTCGTCGCCGCACGGGCCAGATCGCCCGGATCGAAGAGCTCGTTTACCCGACGCTCAAGCACGTCGTCTATCCATGCGCGAACGAGTGAATCCAGCGCCTCGCGAGAAAGGCGGACGTTTGCCAGGAGCCGGTCGTCTGGAGTCCTCGTGGTCATCTCGAGAAGGGGGAAAGCCTCCGGAAATATTGTCGCATAGGGAGTGGCGATGGAAACCGGGGCAGTGCGAGGACAGTGACACCATGTAGCTGAAAGCCGCTACTACAAAGCCCCTTGAGTGCAAGAACGACGCTATTCAGCCAAAGTGCCCATTTGTTGCCCGAACGAGTATCACCCACTCTCACTTAACGTGACCTGATGAGGGCAGAATTTGGTGCAATTCCTTCAATGCGGTTAACCTGAATCACGATGGATTGCGGAGACCGTTCACTGACAATCCGCTTGTCGGTGGTTCGGAGACATGCATGGATGCATTAACACCAGTGACACTGGGGTCGATGCTGCCGGGCGAAACTGGCGTCAGCCGGTAATCCATGCTTGCTTGGTGACCATTACCACGATGATGTAAATCGTCAGAGCCAAGGCAAGCATGCTGCGAATCAGACCACCTCTCATGCCGTGAGTCGCTTCCGTGGCGTGTTCATCGATGGCGAGCCGAATAAGGTCTGGCCACAGGCTGATGCCGGCCATCAACCAGAAACAGAGATAGGCATCATAGGCCCAGCGCGCTTCCGTAAGTCCGCCCCAGTCCTCAATCAACATGAGCCCGGCCAGTGGCGTAATGATGGTCGTGGGCAGCGTAATCCTCAATGCTAGTTTACGAATAAATGCGCGAGCCCAAACGCCGGTTGCCGGTGGCTGTGTCTGCCGGACGCGCATTGACCAAATGTTGCTGAACACCGTGTGGCCAACGAACAGGAAGCCGGCGAACTCGTGAATGATCAAAAGCCACAAGGATGGCAACAGCTTCGGTANNCGAATATGAATCCTGAGAATTCATGTATGAGCAAAAGCCATACTGACGGAAACAGTTTCGGCAGTCTAAAACCAAAAAGCGGCAGCGCCATTATTCCCACTAGAACCAGATAGATCGCTACTTTCGTTATCCTGTTCATGCTGAAATTTTTGCGACGGATTTACGTGTTCCGGTAAGGCTCAGGAGTCTCGCGGAGGCGGTACCGTAGAGGCAATCATGAAACCGGCGCGTGTAACTCTGCTCTAAATATACCGGGAATATTTGGGATAAATATCGACAAATGAATAAACGTTCATTATTGCGGTGCTCGCTGAAATAGGCGTAAATAGAATTATTTACAAGATGTCGGATGGCTTAGGATGGATAGCCGAGAGCGGCGCTCCGCCGCTGGCCAGCGAGTTAATCATGACTCGACGGGCGAGTACTCAGCA
>JABAOE010000399.1_pt7 | contig 12126 bp, 10 predicted proteins | sample 7062141 | NCBI WGS metagenome assembly JABAOE01 (sample SAMN14538627, study PRJNA623070) | marine sediment metagenome | biome: marine biome [ENVO:00000428]; feature: marine pelagic biome [ENVO:01000023]; material: deep marine sediment [ENVO:00002113] | place: India: Gulf of Khambhat ...
CCTTCGGCCATCGGCCGCAGATACTTCTGCTTCTGCTCTTCTGTGCCAAACAGCCATACGGGATTGGCGCCCAGGGAGAGATGGGCAGACAGGGTCACCCCGGTCGACGCACACACCCTGGAGAGCTCCTCCACGGCAATCGCATAACTAATATAATCTGCGCCGGCGCCACCATACTCCTCGGGGAAGACAATCCCGGCCAGACCGAGCTCGGCGACCTTGTCAAACATCAACTCTCTATCGAAGCATTCATTCTCATCGCGCTCAGCAGCCGAAGGAGCAAGCTCTTTCTCTGCAAATTCACGCACTGTCTCTCGAATCAGGTTCTGCTCCTCTGTCAATTGAAAGAACATCTTTTTGCCTCCTTGATATTGACATCAACGCATGATCAGCGTCGTTAATGACAACCGCATCTTCAGGCGAAATTGCGCAACACTTCACGGGCGATAATCAAACGTTGAATTTCACTGGTTCCCTCATAGATGGTCGTAAGGCGCACATCACGGCTGTAACGTTCAACGGGAAACTCGGACGTGTAGCCGTAGCCACCNNAACGTTCAACAGGAAACTCGGACGTATAACCGTAACCGCCAAAAATCTGCAAGGCTTCATAACAGGCGCGGTTTGCTGCCTCGGATGCAAAAAGCTTGGCCATCGAGGCTTCTTTGGCGAAAGGCCTCCCCTGCTCTTTACGGAAAGCCGCACTCATGAGTAGAAGTCGCGAGGCCTCGAGTTCAGTCGCAGCATCGGCAATCTTCCACTGAATCGCCTGGAATTCGCTGATGGCTTTGCCAAACTGCTTCCTTTCGACTGCATAAGCTGTAGCAGCATCCATTGCCGCCAAGCCCAGTCCCAAGGCAAGTGAACCTATCCCGATTCGGCCCCCGGCCAACTCTCCGACCGCCACGCGAAAGCCATCATTAAGCTTGCCCATAAGGGCGCCAGCGGGCACCCGACAGTCCTGGAAAATGACTTCGTTGGTTGCCGAAGCGTGCTGGCCCATCTTCTCCTCGGCGCGACCGACGATACAGCCGGGAGTGCCGGCCTCGACCAGAAAACAGCTGATCCCCTTCCCTTTAGGAGCCTTGCCGTCGGTAACCGCCCAGACCACGAAAACACCGGCATAAGGGGCACTGGTGATAAAGATCTTATTGCCATTGATAACCCAGTCGTCACCATCCCGTACCGCAGAGGTAGTCATGGCTGCCGGGTCTGAGCCTGCCCCCGCTTCGGTGAGGGCGAATGCACCGGCCAGATATTCACCACTGCAAATCCTGGGAATGTAGCTTTTGCATTGGTCTTCGCTGCCCACGGCCTGAATGATTTCACAGACCATATTGTTGACCGAGACGGTAACGGCGGTCGAAGCACAGACACGTGCAATCTCGGTAAGTGCAACACTGAATGCGACCACACCTGCTTCAGAGCCACCATAATCAGCATTTACGTTCAACCCCATGAAACCGAGTTCCGCGAGCTTTCTCAGGTTTTCATAAAAGACGTCCTGCAGATGACCACGATCAGCCTCTGCCGCGACCGGCGCCAGTTCAGCTGCGGCGAATTGACGCGCTGTTTCACGTATCAGGGTCTGCTCTTCATTCAGGTCGAGGAACATTCGTTTGACGTCCTTTCATTGCCCGGAGAACTTGGCCGGCCTCTTTTCCAGGAAAGCGAGCATGCCTTCTTTCTGATCGGCGCTGGCGAAGCAGAGGCCGAAAAGCCCCGCTTCATAACGGCCTGCCCTGTCAAGGTCCATCTCTATTCCGTTATCAACTGCCTGCTTGGCAAAACGGACGGCAAGCGGCCCTTTGCTGGCGATCTTATCCGCCATCTTCCTGGCTTCGGATATCAGGTCCTCTGCTGCGACGACCTTGTTGGCCAAGCCAATTCGATAAGCTTCAGCGGCATCAACCATGTCCCCGGTAAATATCAGTTCTTTGGCACGGCCCTTGCCGACCAATCGGGCAAGTCGCAGGGTCCCCCCGAAACCGGGGATCACGCCGAGATTCACCTCCGGCTGGCCAAAGCGGGCACTCTCGGCAGCGAGCCTGACATCACATGCCATCGCCAGTTCGCAGCCGCCGCCAAGAGCAAAACCGTTCACGGCAGCGATGACTGGCTTGGAGCAGGATTCAACCGCATTGAAAACCTTGTGACCAAGACGGGCAAAGTTTTCAGCGACAACGGCGTCCATGCTCTGCATTGCGGCAATATCGGCACCGGCGACAAAAGCCTTCACTCCGCTCCCGGTGAGAATAATACAGACAACGCTCTCGTCTTCCTCCAGCCCCTTAAATGCATCATAAAGCTCCTCAAGAACTTCTTTGTTCAAAGCATTCAATGCAGCCGGTCGATTGATCGTTACGATCGCTGTCCCGTTTTCTTTTTCAACCAACAGATTGGCAAAATTCATTATTGAGCCCTCCAGTTATCAGTAAGCGTAAAAACCCTGGCCGCTCTTTTTGCCAAGCCAACCAGCTTTGACCATCTTGCGCAGCAGAGGACAGGGACGATATTTGCTGTCGGCAAAACCTTCATACAGAACTTCCATGATCGCCAGACAGGTATCAAGACCGATGAAATCAGCGAGCGTCAGCGGTCCCATCGGATGATTCATGCCGAGCTTCATAACCTGGTCAACAGCCTCAGGCTCAGCTACGCCCTCGTAAACGCAGTAAATCGCTTCATTGATCATCGGCATCAGAACGCGGTTGGAGATGAAGCCGGGGTAATCGTTGACCTCGACCGGAGTCTTGCCCATGCGCCTGGCGAGCTCCTCAACGATCTGGTAAACCTCGTCACTGGTAGCGATGCCACGGATAATCTCCACCAGGGTCATTACCGGAACCGGGTTCATAAAATGCATGCCGATAACGTTCGCCGGTCGATTTGTGACAGCGGCTATTTCAGTGATGGGCAAAGACGACGTATTGGTTGCCAGAATGACCCCGGGCTTTGCAATGGCATCGAGGTCGCGAAAAATTCTTTCCTTGATCTCCATGTTTTCGATAGCGGCCTCAACTACGAAATCAACATCTGCAGCATCCTGAAGGCTGGTTGATGGAATTAAGCGCGCCAGGATCTCAGATTTTTCACCTTCACTGATCCTGCCTTTCTCCACGTTACGGGCCAGGGTCTTGTCGATAAAAGCTATGCGTTTTTCGATAAACCCGGCATCAATATCGTTGAGTACCACCTGCAGCCCGGACTGAGCAGCGACCTGGGCGATCCCTCCACCCATCTGGCCGGCACCGATTACCATAATCTTTGCAATTGACATTGACCTTTTCTCCTCGTCATCCATAGCGACTGTTGGAATGAGAACAAGCGTATAGACACTGGTTATTCGACACGTTCAAACACGACCGCCACGGCCTCGCCACCACCAATACAGAGAGTAGCCAAGCCGTACCGTTCATTTCTCCGCCGCATTTCATGAAGCAGGGTGGTCGCCAATCGAGCACCACTGGCGCCAATAGGATGACCGATCGCAACGGCGCCGCCATTGACGTTGACCCGTTCTTCCTCGAGCCCCAAATCCTTGATGGCGATCATGGTGACAACGGCAAAGGCCTCGTTGATTTCGAACAAACCGATATCCTCTGGTTTCAGCCCTGCATGGGCACAGGCTTTCTGTATCGCCCCGACGGGAGCATCAGGAAACAGGTCCGGATGAAGACTGTGCGTGGAGAGGCCGGCTATTTTGGCGATCGGCTTAAGACCGTGCTTTTGGACAGCAGCGGCGCTTGCCAAAAGCAGAAACGAAGCGCCGTCATTGATCGTTGACGCATTCGCTGCCGTTATGGAGCCATCCTTTTTAAACACCGGGCGTAAGGTGCTGATACGATTGAAATCGACCCGGAATGGTTCTTCGTCCGCATCAACTGTCACTTCACCCTTGCGGGTCGTCTTGACGACCGGCACGATCTCCTCGGCGAGGACACCGTTGCGGGTCGCCTCCTGAGCCCGCTGGTAGGAGCGCAACGCATATGCATCCTGTTCCTCCCGGGAAAACTCGTGAACATCGATCCTGACTTCAGCAACTTCACCCATGTGGCGACCGCTGTAGGGGTCAGTCAACCCGTCAAAAATCATCAGGTCAAGTGCTTCAGCATGGCCCATGCGTTGACCATTGCGGAGGGCAGGCAACGCGTAAGGTGTAAGTGACATGTTCTCCATGCCACCGGCAATCACGACATCCGAGTCTCCGAGCCTTATGGAGTCGGCACCAAGCATGACGGCTTTCAGACCGCTGCCACAGACCTTGTTGATCGTCAGGGCAGGCACGCTGTCGGGAAGTTCCGCATAGCGCATGGCCTGACGGGCCGGAGCCTGACCTGTACCACCGGACAGCACCTGGCCAGCGATAACCTGGTCGACATCCTCACCTGTCAACCCGCTTGTCTCGAGCAGCTTCTTGATAACCGGTGCGGCAAGTCGCGGCGCAGGAACATCCGAGAGAACCCCGCCGAAACTGCCAAATGGCGTACGATATGCATCAATCACAAACACATCATGCATCTTGAAATCTCCTTCCATACGCCAGCGATCAGCCATCCAGCCGAGACGTCAAAGCAGGTACAAACTCCTTCAGGTCGGCAACAACCAGAACATCGGCGACCTCGCCAATCGGAGCATCTTTATCAGTATTGATTGCGACAACAAATTCCGACTTCTTCATTCCAGCCAGGTGCTGAATCGCACCTGAAATGCCACAGGCGACATACAGTTTGGGAGAAACAGTCTGGCCGGTCGTGCCCACCTGACGTGTATGTTCAGCCCACTCGGAATCAACGACCGGGCGACTGGCACCGTACTCGCCGCGCAGGGCCTTTGCGAGGTTCTTGATCATCTCCAGGTTCTCCGGCTTGCCAATGCCACGACCGGCGCTGACAATGACATCCGCCTTGGAAAGGTCGACTCCGCCGGCTTCGGCCGCTTCATAACCGCCGAACTCGAGTTGAGGGGCCGCGTCCGTATCGATCGAAACAACCGTCGGGCTTCCGCTCGGTTCATCACTCAAGCCGAAGGCCCCTGCCTGTAGCGAGACAACGGTCTGCGCAGTCTTGCCCTTGACCTCACGACGCAGCTTGGCATTGCAGACCGGAGCAACCGGGACGCCGTCCTTGATTTCCACAACTTCGGAGACGTGGGCGGCGCCCAGTGCCAGCGAAATGCGCGGTGCGAGATCCCAACCGTAAGAGCTATGGGAAAACACCACCATGTCAGGTTGTTCTTTGGCAATCACATCCAGCAGCAACTGCTTGTGTACCGCCGGGTTGAATTCTCCATACTTGCCGGCATCGGCAAGGTAAAGCGTGCCGGTGTAGGCAGGCATGGCACTCTCGGCACCGACCAGGAACATGGCGCTCTCTNNTCTCGGCACCGACCAGGAACATGGCGCTTTCAGCACCAAGTTGTTGGGCAAAAGCCACCAGTTCATAAGTGCTGTTCAGCAACTTTCCATCTCTATATTCAGCAACGAGTAATGTTTTCATGGTTTCCTCCTAGGCCAGCACGGCTGTTTTTTCTTTGAGGATCTTGATCAGCTGATCCACCAGGTCGCCAACATCTCCTTCGAGAACCAGACCGCCGCCCTTCTTCTCTGGGAAATACAACTTAACAGTCTCCTGTTTGCTGTCTACCTTGAGCAGCTCACCGATATCCACCGATAGCAGCTCTTTCTTCTTTGCCTTCATAATGTTCGGCAAGGTCGGGTAGCGTGGCGTATTGAGACCGAGTTGACAGGTCACCAGTGCCGGGGTGGCGCAGCTTACCTTGGCCTTGATGCCACCTTCCAGTTCCCGCTTCACTGCTATACGATCTCCATCAAAGGCAAAATCGACAACAGTGGTAACACTGGCCAGGCCCAGCATCTCAGCCACCAGAACGCCCACCTGCCCTGAACCTCGGTCCTGAGATTGCATACCGGTAAAGATCAGGTCAAAGCCTTTGTCCTTGGCAAACTCGGCGATCACCGAAGCGATTTCATAGGGGTCCTTTTTGTAGGACTGGTCATCAGCGACATGGACACCACGGTCACAGCCCATGGCCAGGGCTTTCTTCATCATCTCCTTGACACGATCAGGACCAATGCTGAGCACCGTCAGATCTGCATCTCCGACCTGCTCCTTGAGTTGCACAGCCTGTTCGACGGCATACTCATCATATTCGTTCATCCGCCAAGCCAGATCAGCACCGTCATACCAGTTGCCGTCACCATTCACCTTGAATCGCGACTCCATATCGGGTACCTGTTTGACACACACGAGAATTTTCATCGACTTCCTCCATGTTTAGGCTGTTCTTGTCAAAAGCCCTGTTTTGTTTTGTAAACCGAAGAATTGCCACCTTGAGGTCAGAGCGATGAGAAGGCTGTCAAAACCCGGCTCTTCGCCCCAGCGGCAAAAACCTAAATCAAACGCTCAACCAGCACTTCGGCAATATCCTTTGCTTGCAGCTTATCCTCAACATCCGCCCCCTTGATGCCATCCTCGAACATGGTCAGGCAGAACGGGCAGTTGGAAAGCAATGTCGGCGCTCCCGTGTCAACGGCCATGTTCACCCGCTTGACGTTGATACGGTCGCCCATTTTCTCCTCGGCCATGATCCGGCCGCCTCCGGCACTGCAGCAAAAGGCCTCAGCCCGGCTCTTCTCCATTTCAACTATTTTCCCGCCTGCGGCATTTATCAATGCACGCGGGGCTTCATAAATATCGTTGTGGCGACCCAGGTAGCAGGAATCGTGATAGGTGCAGCTCAAGTCGTCAGCCTTCAGCTTGAGGCGACCCTCACTGAGCAGACGCTCCAGGAAGACGGTATAACTTTCCACCGGAACAGTGAAATCAAGATCGCGATAGTCCTTGGACAAGGTATTGAAGCAGTGCGGACAGGCCGTCACCACCTGCTTGACGCCGTAGTTTTTAATCACTTCAATATTTTCCATGGCCAGGGACTGGTAGAGGTACTCGTTGCCCATCTTGCGCATCGGCTCACCGCAGCATTTTTCCTCTTTGCCGAGGATGCCGACCTTGATATCGGCAGCCTGGCAGAGTTGAACGAACGCCTTGGCTATCTTGATGTTGCGCTTGTCAAATGAAGCGTAACAACCGACGAAATAAAGGATATCGACTTCCGAATCCTCGGCCAGAGGTTTGACACCCAGCTCTTCCGCCCATTCGCCACGCCCGGCGTAGCCCATCCCCAGCGGGTTGCCATTGACCTCGGTCTGCTCCATGGCCGCCATAACTTCTTCGCCCGGGAACTCACCTTCCATTAGCACCATATTGCGGCGCATATCGACAATTTTGCCGACGTGCTCAATGCTGGCCGGACAGACATCCTGGCAGGCGAAACAAGTGGTGCAGGACCAGAGGGCGTCCTTGTCACAAGTCTCTATCAAGTTGGCATCCGGACTGGCAAACGCCACCTCGCCAATCTGGTTGACGATTTTCATCGGCGAGAGTGGTTTATCAGTCGCATAGGCCGGACAGCGGTCCTGGCAGCGTTTGCACAGAGTGCAGGCGTCAGCATCAAAAATATCTTTCCAGGTCAAATCTTTAATGTTCGCAGCACCGAAACTCTCTGCGTCTTCATCTTCCATATCGATCGTGACCAGCTTTCCGGTTGGTCCCAGGTCGGCAAACAGGTAATTGGCACTTGTTGTCAAGATGTGACGAAACTTGGTAAAGGGGATGGCGACAATGAAAGCCATCACGAGGAGCATATGTGCCCACCACATAACAATATGGTAATTCCTCAGCGACGCTTCACTCATACCTGACATCGCATTGGCAATCACCAGCCCGACCGGAGACCAAGCTGCCAGGGGGGTACCGAGCTCAGTAACCGCCATGCGCGCGCCCTCAATCAGGAAACCACTGACAAGGATGGCAAACATCAGGCCGTGCATGATGGCGTCGTCTCTTTTGGTCTCCAGCCCTTCGGGCTTCACTACATAGCGACGAACCAGCAACCCGCCAAGCATGAGGATTGCCACCAGGCCAGCAAGATCAAGAACAATCGAGAAGAGCAGGTAAAAGTTACCTTTGAGAAATTTGATACCAAATAGCAGGTCAGTAAAATCAGCCTGAATAAAGATCAGGCAGGTGCCGATAAAGAGAAGAAAAAAACCCCAGAAAAACAGGCTGTGGGCGATACCGGGCCCCTTTACCCGCATAACCTTGGTCTGCAGCAGGACATTTCTAATCAGGTTGCTGATCCTCACCGGCAATTGATCTAGCCGGTCAAGGCCCCGCCCCTGCTTGTACACCTTGACCCGACCCAGGAATGCTTTGACCAGCACCACCATTGCGGCAATGGTCAGCAAATACATCGGCACCAAAGTCGTGGCTCCGTGGCCAATGTTCCAATAAATTTCGCGTGTAAGTTCCATAACTGTTCCGTTCCTGTCTACTGGCAAAAGCGATGCTCTACGCAGGTTTTTACTTATCTAGAGCAAAGAAGATACCAACCTCTCCACCGAGATTGTCAGTACGGCATGGCATCTTCCTTTTCACTTTAAAATCGGCTACATAGAGCACACAAGAAAATCATGATTTCAGAAATTATTGATATAAAGGCGAGCAAACAAAGCGGGGGCATTGCCTTTCTGGTGTTTCTTTGGTGACACTTTCTCCAGCTGTTTACAGATGAGTCATCAAGCTTGGATTGCGAGAGCGAGTTGATCTACAAGGGGCAGGATTAGCGGCCGTGAAAATCGGGGTCGCGTTTTTCAAGAAATGCATTGACTGCTTCCATATGATCCTCAGTTTGATGCAGAATTGCCTGGTAAACTGCAGACTTCTGCAACACGTCTTCAATGTGCCTGGTTCGTGCCATCCGCAACAGACGCTTGGTTAGCCGAACAGCCTCGGGTGGTTTGTTTGCTATCTTCCGGGCAAGCTCCATTGCTCGGGGCATCAACTCTTCATGCTCCACAACATCAAGAAAAAGGCCTAGGGAATGAGCCTCCTCGGCATTAATGACCCGTCCCGTGAGTGTCAATTCGGCAGCTCGCTGGTAACCAACCAACCTTTGCAGGTACCAGCTACCGCCATCACCAGGAATCAACCCAAGATTGATAAAGGTCTCACCGACGACAGCTTGCTTGGAAGCCAGGCTCAAATCGCACATACAGGCAAGATCAAGCCCTGCTCCGACCGCCGCTCCGTTAACAGCAGCGATAACTGGCACTTCAAGAGCATCCATAGCCAGTGTCATGCGTTGCACGCCCTGCCGGTAATTTCGTTCTATATCATTAGTCGATCCGGAGAAGAGCCCCCTGCGCGCCTGCATATCCTTGATGTTGCCCCCGGCAGAAAAAGACGAGCCGGTGCCGGTCAAGATCATGACCGAAACGTCCATTGTGTCATTAGCCCATTTCGCGGCCCGTACGATATCATCCACCAGAGCAGTCCCGGTGAGTGCGTTTCGCATGTCATTGCGAGACATCGTCAGTACAGCGATACGATTATTTAAAGACAGCTCTGAATCGATCAATTGTGGTAGCGATGTCATTTCGTACTCCCAATCTTCAGTCCACGAACGCCTGCCAGCGCTCAGCGACTGACATAGCTGAAGCTTCTTGCATAGGAGTGCGCTCAACAGGGAGCACACCATTTAAAACTGCCGGGAAACGCATATCGACAGGACGCTGCAACCCCTGCGGCGGTTCGATGAGATGACGGTCACGAACATGTGGATGTTCGCCAACCTCTGAAGGGTCAAGCAGAGGCTCGAAACAGCAATCAGCATCTGCGAGCATGGCTACCCAGTGATCCCTCGTTGCCGATGCAAAAAGCGCCCTCAACTCTTCGATCAAGGCGGTCTGAGGCCTCGGCTCATGCTGTCTGTTAATCCATTCTTCGTGTCCGACAGATTTACAAAAGGCTGACCAGAATTTCTCCTCCAGTGCGCCGAGTACGACGAATTTAGCATCAGCTGTCCGGTAAATCTGGTAGCAGGCCATACCACCGGTTATCAGGCCATAGCCTGGTTTCAACTCGTTTCCCGGCCGGTTCGCTCCTGCCTGGCCAAAGGACTGCCAGGACAGGACAGTTTCATACAGGCTGGTATCTATGTAAGCCCCCTCGCCTGTTTTTTCTCTACGCAACAATGCTGCAAGGACCATTGTAGCCGCTTGCTGTCCACCGGCATAATCTGACACTGGCGGGAAAGGAATCACCGGCTCGGATCTCGACCCGGTATGACTCAGCATCCCGCTTAAAGCCATGTAGGTCAGGTCATGTCCAGCTCTCTGGCTGGCGGGTCCATCTTGCCCAAAACCTGATAACGCACAATGCACAAGGGACGGATTATGACCCTGTAGTGTCTCATGGTCGAAACCCAGGCGAGCAAGAACCCCGGGGCGATATGACTCGAGAAGAACATCAGAAGCTTTCACAAGTGCAGCAAAAAGATTGCGGTCATCACCCTTCTTGAGATCCAGACGGATCACAGTCTTACCGGCGTTGACCTGCTTGTAAAGAGGAGAAAGACTGTCAGCGTCTGAATAGATGAAACCGCGCATTGGATCGCCATCAGGAGGCTCGACCTTGACGACATCCGCACCGAGATCGGCAAGCAGGCGTGTCGCATAGGGCCCGGGCAAATACTGGCTGAGATCCAGCACCCGGTAACCGCGAAGAATTTCATCAAGCATCATGAGAAAGGTTTGCCTGAAAAGGGCTGATTAAACGTCTACGGGACGTTGGTCATCAATGACCTTGCCATCATTGGCCAGGCTGCCGACGGGGACGACAACGACTTCGCCGCGCAGATTGCAGACCTCCCTGATGGCTGTCGCCACGGCATCATTGAAGCCTGCAGGAACGGCGTCAATTTCGCAATGCAGCTGCATGCGGTCCGATTCATCGACCCGGTCTACGACCAGTCGGCCCTTGACGACTTCCGGGAACTTGCGAAGAACTTGCGCTACCTGCGAAGGTCTGACGAACATGCCCCTGACCTTGGCTGTCTGGTCAGCGCGCCCCATCCAGCCCTTGATGCGTCGATTGGTCCGGCCGCAGGGGCTCTCGCCAGGCAGAAATGCGGACAAATCACCCGTGGCAAAACGGATCAACGGGTATTCAGGGGACAGTGTTGTCACCACGACCTCGCCGACCTCACCCTCCGGAACCGGGTCACCCGTGCCCGGGCGGACGATTTCCAGGATGATCCCTTCATCGACAATCATCCCCTCCAGGGCATCCGATTCGTATGCAAGCAGACCCAGATCTGCGGTGGCATAGCACTGCAGCACGCTGATGCCGCGACCCCTCATCGCTGAACGCAATGTCGGCGGCAGATACTCCCCAGAGACCAGGGCTTTGCTCAGGCAGGAGAGATCGCTGCCTGTTTCATCCCCCTTGTCGAGAATCATTTTGAGAAACGACGGCGTACCGACGTAACCGTCCGGTCTCAGATCGGCAATAGCCTGGATCTGGCCTTCAAGTTGTCCCGGTCCAGCGGCAAACACGGAGCAGCCCAGGGCATGAGCACCGGATTCAACCATGGCGCCGGCAGGCGTGAAATGATAAGAGAAGCAATTGTGCAGCAACTCGCCTCTGCGGAAGCCGGCCGCATAGAGGGCACGGGCGAATCTCCAGTAATCCTCACGCTGGCTGCCAGGTTCGTAAATCGGGCCGGGGGAGACAAAAACCCTGTTCAGCTCAGGGGCCCTGATTGCTGTCAACCCGCCAAAAGGCAAGTTCTGCTTTTGCAGCTCAATTAATTCATCCTTACGAGTCAACGGCAAACGTGCCAAGGCCTCGCGACTCGCCACACGCAAGGCATCAACATCCTGAAGGATTTTTGCATAGGCCGGGGCATTCTTTTGAGCATGCTCAACCTGCGCGGCCAGAGCCGCCATTTGTTGTGACTCACGATCTGTCGCTGTACGGTTTTCAAGGTTATCGTAAAAGTCTCGCATCTTACTCTCCTTGCAGTTTACATCCAGCGCTTACGTCGCTTGTAAGACTTCAGGTTCTTGAACGATTTCCGCTCTTCACCGCCGGAGAGATAAAACTCCTTCATATCCTCGTTGTTGCGCAGATCTTCACTGGTACCATCAAGCACTATCTTCCCCGACTCCATGACATATCCGTAGCTGGCGCTGTGCAGCGC
>JABAOE010005855.1_pt2 | contig 12120 bp, 14 predicted proteins | sample 7062141 | NCBI WGS metagenome assembly JABAOE01 (sample SAMN14538627, study PRJNA623070) | marine sediment metagenome | biome: marine biome [ENVO:00000428]; feature: marine pelagic biome [ENVO:01000023]; material: deep marine sediment [ENVO:00002113] | place: India: Gulf of Khambhat ...
TTTCAATGAGAATTTGACGTACCAATAACCAGTAAACTGTTGCTAGAGCTTTTCTTCCTCTATTGTTTGCTGGAATAATTACATCCAGATCTGATGTAATATTGTCTGTATTTGCAATTCCTATTACTGGAATACCTGCATTTGTTGCTTCAGTAACAGCTTGTTCATCAACTTGTGGATCTGAAATTAAGACTAATTTTGGTTCAATGTAATATGGTAATGATGGGTTTGTCAAAGTTCCTGGCATAAATCTTCCAAGTAGTTTCTTTGAACCTAACATCTCACAGAATTTCTCAATTGGAGTCTCTGCATATTCTCTACCTGAACAAACGATTAGTTTGTCTGTTCCAAGTCTGTTGATAAATTTAGCTGCAGTTTGAATTTTTTCTAATGTGATATCCAAATCAAGCATGTATAGTCCTTCAGGACTTGCTTTTGTGATGAATGGTTTCATGAATTTTGTCTTTACTTGAGTTCCTACTCTAATTCCTGTAGATAGGATCTTCTTTTTGATGTCAGTTGTTTCTGCTTGTTGGCTCATTTCGATTTTAAATCTCTGCCATACCGCGTATTAAATCATGCCCTGATAGGCGTAATAACTCATTTAGTTTTGCTACTCTTTCTCCTCCAACTACCCCCACTTTGAGCATTTTTGACTTCGTGGCAAGACCAATATGAGATATTTGTGAATCAGTGGATTCTCCCGATCTATGCGATGTGATTAATCTAATATTGTTTTGATTTGCAAGATTGGCAAATTCTAATGCATCATAAAGACTTCCAGCTTGATTTACTTTGAGAATTGCAGCATTACATGATTTTGAACCGATTGCTTTTGCAAGAATGTCTTTGTTTGTAACTGTTAAATCATCTCCTGTAACTAGAGTATTTGGGAATTTAGCAGTAAGCTCTGACATGTCATCAAATGCTTCTTCGTGAACTGCATCTTCTGCGTAAATTAATTTGAATTTTTCAATAATGTCAGCTGCAAAATCAATTTGTTCACTAGGAGAATTTTCAAATCCTGCTCTATCATAAACATATTTTTGTTTTTCTTCACTCCATTGTGTTGATGATGCAAAGTCTACTCCCAATGAAACTTCTTTTCCTAAAGTAAATCCTAAATTCTCACAAGCCTTTGCAGAAACTTCCAAAGCTTTTTGATTTTCTAATTTTGGTGCCCATCCGCCTTCATCTCCTCTTCCATTTGTAAAATTAGGATCTTCTTTTAACAATACTTTTCTTAATTCCTTGTGTACTGCCAAGTTGGTTTCAATTGCATCTTCAATTGTTTTAGAGCCTGTTGCACAAATCAAAATCTCTTGAATATCAGGAGTTCCAGGACCTGCATGTGCACCCCCTCCCAAAATATTTCCTAATGGAAATGGAAACTTGAAAGAAGATTCTGATGATAATGTTTGAAACAATGGTTGATCTGATGCCTTTGATGCTGATTCCACTGATGCAATTGTCACTGCAAATGCAAGTGCCCCACCAATTACCGCGTAATTTGTGGTATTATCCAAACTTTTCAGAGTATCATGAATTCCTTTAAGATCCGATGACTCTAATCCAACAAATCTTTGAGAATTTTCTTTTAAAATTCTAAGACTCTCTTCAGGTTTCCCATTAGGAAAACTTACAGCTTCGTATTTTCCTACACTTGCACCAGAAGGAGCACAAACTCTTCCTAAAAATCTTCCATCTGACTCAACATCTACTTCAATTGTTTTACTGCCTCTACTATTGTATAGAATACGTCCTTCAATTGAAGTGATCTTGGCCAAGTTACTCTAGCTCAGATTGAACTTCTTGATTTCTTCTCTGAATTGCTTCATAGAATGGAATTACTTGTTGAATTGTTTCAACAGTAGTCAAAAGCATTCTTCTGCAGCAATACCTTTCAATTCCTAAAGAATCAAGAGTTTTTACTGGATCTTCTCCTGCTTTAATTTTATTTTGATAATCTTCAAACTTGTCGGCAATCAAATTTCCACATGTAAAACATCTTACAGGAATTAACATACGAACGAAAAAGTAATCAAGGATTATAAAAACCATGCATGGAAATTTCGTTGCGGGCGTCGCCCAGCCTGGCCAAAGGCGCTAGCTTGAGGGGCTAGTCTCTCAGGAGTTCGTGGGTTCAAATCCCATCGCCCGCATACAAATTTTAAAATTATTTTTCTAATTTTTGTAAAGTTTTGATTAAATCGCTTCGTCTTTTCTCTTCTGTAATTGCAGATCTAACATCATCAACAAGAATTCTATTCACATCAATCTTTCTTCTTGCCTCTTTTACCACTTTATCATACATAGAAAAAGTGTAAAGCTGAAGATACAAACTCTCCATAATTTCAAAAACTCTTGTAGCCTCATTAATATCTCCAATTCTAATTTTATCAAACACCATCCTTTTCAATTCCCCAACACAATCTAGCAATCCCAAAACATACGATTCTGGCATAACTGACAATTTTTTATCTGAAGGAATCTCTTTTTTTTCAACAACTGCTACCAGACATGCAGCTTCGACAAATTCTTGTTCAGGTGTAATTAGATACCTTCTAAGTTCCCCTATTGCTTTTTGCTTGTATTTTTTTAAGAGCACTTCTGCTTTCTTCAAATTACTTTTTCCTGTTTTTGTATCTCCTTTGTGAACCGCAATAATTGATCTGCTACATAGGATAATTATCTCTCTGGTATTTTTTAGCAAAAACTCTCTTGAATCCTGTGTGTTTCCTAAAGATTTTGCAATTTTATTTAGTGATGGTTTTACATTCTTTAATGCCATGTTTGGTAATCAGAAAAAACTAGGATAAAGCCGTTTGCTAAACTCTTATTTTGGATATAATTTTCACGTAAATTATGGAAATTACAGTTGATCAAATGTACAATATTGAAAATAAAGGTCATGAAATGGGATTTTTAAAAAAATTCATGATGGAAAATGCAGGAGCTGCTGCAGTAAGAAGACTATTAGAAAAATTTGGAAATGTTGAATCAAAAAACATCTTGATTTTTGTTGGAATGGGAAATAATGGCGGAGATGGTCTGGTTATGGCAAGACATCTTGCAGGTTATGGCGCAAAAGTAACCGTAATGCTCCTTGGAAGCCCCGAAAAAATCAAAACTGAAGAGAGTAATTGGAATTGGTCTATTTTAGAAAAAATGCCTTCTGTAAAATTAATGTCAGGCGATTCACTTGATTTTGATTTCAAGCCTGATGTAGTAATTGATGGAATTTTAGGAACTGGAATTACAGGAGAAATTAGAGAACCATATGCATCTGCAATTAATTACATAAATCAGGCTGATTGTTTCAAGTTTGCAGTAGATGTTCCTTCTGGATTAGATCCACAAACTGGAGAGACTGCAAATATCTACACAAAATGTGACATGACAGTTACATTTCATAAAATGAAGCAGGGAATTCCTAAAAGAAAAGATTTGACTGGTGAACTTTATGCAGAAAAAATTGGAATTCCTCCTGAAGCTGAAGAGGGAATTCTATGAAAGTACATCAAATTCAAGTAGGAAATATGCAGAACTTTACCTACATTGTTGAAGATGAAGATACTAGTGAAGCAATAATCATAGATCCATCGTGGGATTTGATAGAATTAGAGATGATAATAAAACGAAATGATCTGAAAATAAAATACATTGTTAACACACATCATCATTTTGATCATACGTTGGGAAATGAAGCAATGGCACAATCTACCAAAGCTCCAATAATTCAACATGAAGCCTCTGAATTACATCATGACATTGCTGTTAGGGATGGAGATTTTATAAAATTTGGAAACTCAAAATTAAAAGTCCTTCATACTCCAGGCCATTCAAAAGATAGTATGTGCCTAATTGGAGATGGAAAAATTTTCTCAGGTGATACATTATTTGTTGGAAATTGTGGTAGAGTAGATTTACCTGGCGGAAGCGCAAAAGAACTCTACCATAGTCTATTTGATATTTTATACTCATTAGATGATAATTTGGTGCTTTATTCAGGACACAATTATGGACATTCTGAGACATCCACTATTGGGCAAGAAAAAGTCACTAATCTTGTAATGCAAAAAAGAACCGAACAACAATTTGTTGAAATGATGGGCCAGTGAATTTTTTTGGAAAATTTTGAACTATTTGGAAATATAGAAAAGGCTCAAAATTTTCTTGAAACCATAAAATCAGGAAGATTTCTTTTCTCATTTGTAATTTCATATACTGAAACTTGCGAAATTTCAGGAATAACATTTGCAGGTGAAGATAAAGAATCAATACAATTTACTCCTCCTGCAGATGCTGAATATCTTCACTATGGATATTGCAAATCAATTGATAAAATTCCAATGACTCCCGATGGAAAACCAACTCCCGCATTGCTAACAAAAACTGCCCTAGAGTCTGCAAGCATTTCTCATTTGACAATTAATGCTGGTAGCAAAATTTTACCACAATTGCCATTTATTGAATCAGGATTATCTTTTGGGAAAAATATATCAACACAGGATGCAATGACTGATTCACAAGTTTTTCATGCTGTTGATTATGGAAGAATTGTTGGAAGGAATTTGGCTTCATTAACTGATTGTTTGATAATTGGTGAAAGTATTCCTGGTGGAACAACAACTGCATTAGCTATTCTAAGGGCATTAGGTTTTGATGCAAAAGTTAGCTCTAGCATACCAAATAATCCTGTAGAATTAAAAAATCAAATTGTAAATGCAGCACTTGAAAGAGTTGATTCAGATCATCCGTACAACATTGTAGCTAAAGTTGGTGATCCGATGATTCCTTTTGTTGCAGGAATGCTTAGTTCTGCTTCAGATGTTTCAAAAGTCATGTTAGCTGGTGGTACACAAATGACTGCAGTTTTGGCTTTTGCATCAAAGATTGGATTTAATCAAGAAAATACAGCAATAGGAACAACTTCTTACATTACAAATGATACTAGTGCAAATTTCAAAAATCTGGTCCATGAAATTGCAGACATTCCTGCAATTTCAGTTGATCCAGGCTTGGAAAATTCACAACATTCTGGTCTAAAGGCATTCTCAGAAGGATTTGCAAAAGAAGGTGTAGGTGCTGGCGGAAGCATTATCTCATCTATGCTAAAAACAGGAAATGATTCTGCAAAATATTTAGAGTTAGCAGAAAAAGAGTATGAGCGATTATTTACTTCACTGTAACTGATTTTGCCAAATTTCTTGGATAATCCGGATCTGTATCCTTCTCTAATGCTGCGTAATATGTTAACAATTGAATTGGGATTATTTCTGAAATAGGATACAACACTTCACTAATTTTTGGGATTTCTATCCAATAATCATAGATATCACTTTTTACATCTGAGACTCCAATAATTTTTGCACCGCGAACTTTGATTTCTCTAGCACTAGTCAGAGTATCTGAATATGTTGAATCACTTGGATTAAGAATTATTACAAATACATTAGAATCCATCAATGCAAGAGGACCGTGTTTTAGTTCTCCACCAGGAATTCCTTCTGCATGAATGTATGTTAATTCTTTAAGCTTTAATGCTGATTCTGTTGCAATTGGAAAGTTAATCCCTCTCCCAAGAACGTAAATATCTGAAACATCTTTCAATTCCTTTGCAATTTCCTGAATTTTAGTTGGATTATCCAATGTTTTTGAAATTGATTTTGAAAAATTGTCAAAATTAATTGTAATGTTATTGTTACTTAATTTTTGTACAATTTTATAGAGTATTACAAGTTGTGCTGTGAAACTTTTTGTTGCAGCAACTCCAATTTCTGGCCCACAGTTCAAACCAATTACTACATCTGATTCTCGTGCAAGTGATGATGTTGTAAGATTAACAATTGATATTATCTTGCAATTGGCTTTTTTTGCAATCTTTACTGCACCTAAAACATCAGCACTTTCTCCACTTTGAGAAATTGCAATTAGAATTGAATTATCTTCTATGCTGTCTGGAGAAAACTGAACTTCACTTGAAATTATTGATTCAGCCTTAATTTTGACATATTTTGACAAAATCTGCTTTGCAATTAATGCAGAATTGTAGCTTGTTCCACTTCCTGTAAAATAGATATTTTTTGCATGTTTGATGTAATCTACTGTTTTCTCAATTGCATCTGTAGATTTTTCTCCTGCTTTCAAAATTGTTTCAGGTTGTTCATAAATTTCCTTTAATGTGAAATGTGCATAATCTCCTTTGTATGCATTAGCAAATTCTTTTGAAACTTTGGTAATTTCATATCCTACATGCTCTCCATTAAAATCTGAAATCTGAAACTTGTTTTTATCTAGAACAACAAAAGTTCCATTTTCCATGTAAATTGCATCATCAGTATATTCAATAAATCCTAAAACATCACTTGATAAAAAGAAATCATCTTGCCCGATTCCAATAATTAATGGTTCATGAAATCTTGCAGCTGCTAATTGTCCATTTTCAAACATTGCAACAAATGCATAATGTCCTTTCAGCTCTGAAACAGTTTTCAACACTGCTTCTTTGACATTATTTGTTGAATCATAATTTTTTTGAAGTAAATTTGCAATTATCTCAGTATCTGTATCACTTTTGAAGGTAAATCCCTCATTTTCTAATTTCTTTTTTAATTCTTCAAAATTTTCTATAATTCCATTATGTACAATTGCAATTTTTTCAGAATTACTGGAGTGTGGATGTGCATTAATGTCTGTAACTTGACCATGAGTTGCCCATCTGGTATGACCAATACCTACTTTTCCTGGTAATGCTTCTAGTTGAACTTTAGAATTGACTTCACTAACTTTACCAGTGCCTTTCTTTAACTCAATTTTATTGTCAGATTCTGTCGCAACTCCAACACTATCATAACCCCGGTATTCCATTCTTTTTAATCCCTTAACAAGAATGGGAGCAGCGATTTCTTTTCCATAATAGCCGATAATTGAACACATGATGACTCTATGATAATTTGGGGTTATTTACTGATAAGCCTAATTATTCAATTATTCTGTTGAAGAACTTTCATCTTTTGGGGCTTCTTCAACTGGTGCCTCAACTGCTTCTTCAACTGGTGCTTCTGTTGGTTGAGGTTCTGATTTTGTCTTTTCTAACATTTGTGGAATCTTAGATTCAGGTGCAAAATGAACACTGTCTTCTTCTCCAACTGTAACAGTGTATGATGGAATATTTACTCGTCTATCTCCAATCATTACATGGCCGTGAACTACTGCTTGTCTTGCTTGGTATGGAGTTTTAAAACCAAGTTTCTTTGTTACAATAGTTTGTAATCTACGAGCAAGTAAATCGTTTACACTGAGATTAAGTACATCATCTAATGTTGCGCCACTACTTACTAATCCAATTCTTGCAAGTGATTTCATCAATATTGGTTCTTTTTCTTCTCTAACTTCTTGTCTTAATGCAAGTAATGATCTTGCTTGATGTCTAACACGTGATAATTCTGTATGTGCTTTCCATAATTCTCTTTTAGTTCTTAATCCAAATGTACCAAGAGTTTTTAGCTCTTCCATCTTTAATTCATAATTAAGAGGCCTCTTTGGTTTTCTCCAAACTCTACGTGGATATTTTGGATCTCCCATTTACAACACCTATTCTTTTTTCTCCGCTGGAGCTTCTTTCTTTTCTGCTGCTGGAGCTGCTGCACCTTCAGCTGGAGCTGCTGCTGGAGCTCCACCTTCTGCTTTCTTTGCAGGAGCTGCCATTCCACCTTTAGCTACACCAACTGCTCCACCTTTTCTACCCGAAGTTCTAGTTCTCTGTCCTCTAACTTTAAGACCGTTAAGATGACGATAACCTCTCCAACTTGCAGTAATTCTTTCTCTTTCAATATCATTTCTTAAGGTAAATGGAATATCTGATGTTAACAAATGCAAATTTGCACCGGTTTCAATATCTTTTCTTCTGTTAAGAAACCATGTTGGGAAATTTCCTCCAACTGGATCTGAAATTAATTTTTCAATTGATTGTACATCAGAATCAGAAAGATTTCCAATGTTGGAATTTGTATTAATTTTGAGAGAATCACAAATTGCAGTGGCAAAATTATATCCAATTCCCTTAATTTGGGTCAATCCAACGAGCATCTTACGCTCTCCGGGAATATCATTTCCCACAATCCTAACAATGTGTCTATATTCTTGAGTACTCAAGTATTCCAAAATTCAAAGAAACCCCGATAAAAACCATGCTAGGCATGAATTTGACCGATTTTTCAAATATTCATTTTTGGTTATTCATAACATCGGCCTCAAAAATTTGTATTTTTTGGCCTAAATTATCTAAAGTCCTCATCTTCAGTCCAATCATTTCCGTGAACATTCCATTGATTACATCTACAGCATTTTTTGACGCCTCTTTGGGCATCAATATCTATACAAAAACAGTGCTCTCCCTTACCAGATGGATCCTGAGTACATAGCTTTTGCATAATTCTGAAAGGCATTATTTCCTAATTATCTTATTGTATTTTTTGAAAAGTTATAAATTTCAAAATTTCATATTTCATTAAAATGGCTGAAACATTTGATCGGGAAAAAGTCGTAGATTGTATGTTTGATCCTATCACATCCTCAATTTTAGCAGAACTTGAAGATGGTGAAAAAGAGTGCTCATACCTTGCTGAACAAGCTTCCATCTCCGAAGCCGAAGTTCTTGAGAGACTGTCTTATTTGATAGAGCATGAATTTATCTTCAAAAATTCTGATGATGAAAAGTGTATGCTATCAGCAAATTCTGAGAAACTTACGTCTATAGTTGAAAACAGTGATAATTTTGATGCCACAATTAGCAGTCTTGAAAAAATGGATAGCTATCTAAATTGATCTCTTTTTGTTCTTAACTGCATAAATTCCTGAGCCAATCAATCCTATCATTCCAACAATTAAAACATAAATTGAAATAAATCCAAGTGATTTCTTTCCTGCATCTGGAAGTGGTCCTATTGCCGCATATACTGGGCTTTCTTGATTACTTGTACTTTGAATAATTAACTTGTATGTGCCACTTTCAAAAATATCAAATTTTTCTTCAAAAGTTTGCTGCTCTATTTTTTGAGAAATTATTTCAATTTCAAATGGATCTAAAACTCTTGCAGAATATGTATTATCCTGAAACTCCATTATTTGTACAGCAAAAATTCCCACTGGTGTTTCTTGTTTATCAAAATCTCCAGAAATTGAAAATGATTTATCTAAACTGACTAAACCATTTCCTTGACTCACTCCTTCTAGAATCACTTGATTTCCAACAACTGACAAAACTAGCCCTATGGCAATCATCACACCTGAGGAAACTAAAATTATCTTAGATTTTTGCACAAATTCAGACTAATTTTCTTTAGTTTAAACCTAATTTTTTAAAAATTTATTAGCATTATACAACAAAGTTAGACTATACTAAAAAAGTTAGCTTAGGTTAAATTTAAATAAAGAATTTAGCGTTTTATATCTATCTTGAAAATCACTCGTTCAACTACGATGATTATCTTACTTTCATTTATTGCAATTTCTGCAATTGTTGTTTATCCAACAATTTCTGAAGCTCAATCTGAACAGAAGACGTTTGTAACTCATTCAGGTGCAGTAATCAAGACAACAGGAGATGTCATTGATCCCCTCTACACTGAAGCTACAATGGAATTTGATCCAGATAAATTCTTGAGAAATTTTGAATATGGAAGAATTTCTACATCCGAGACCGGTCAAACTATTCGAGAATATACAATTATTGCTGAAGATGATGGTGTTCAAGAAATTTCTCCTGGTGTATTTTTCAATGTCTGGACTTTTAATGGAACAGTTCCAGGTCCTACAATTCGAGCTACAGAAGGTGATTTAGTCCGAATTAATTTCATCAATAATGGTGATAAAGAACACACAATGCATTTTCATGGAATTCATCCAGCTGAGATGGATGGTGTTTTTGAACCTGTAGGTGGAAATGGTGGCCAATTTGTTTATGAATTTGAAGCTGGCCCAGTTGGTGTTCATCCTTATCATTGTCATATAATGCCGCTTGAGGAACACATTGTTCGTGGTCTTCACGGTGTTTTCATTGTTGATCCAAAAGAAGGACGTCCACCTGCTGATGAAATGGTGATGGTTCTAAACGGTTTGGACACAGACTTTGACATGGAAAATAATTTCTATGCAGCAAACACCATTCCATTCTACTATCAGCATCATCCAATCCAGATCAATACCAATGAGTTAATTCGAGTTTATGTAGTAAATATGGTGGAATTTGATCCGATAAACAATCTCCATCTTCATGGAAATCTGTACAAGTATTACCCAACTGGAACTGACTTAGTTCCCTCATTTTACACGGACATGATAACCCTTTCTCAGACTGAGCGTGGAATAATGGAATTTGAATATGAATATCCAGGAAAATATCTATTCCATGCCCATAAAGTAGAATTTTCAGAAAAAGGCTGGGTTGGAATTTTCCTTGTAAAAGATAATCCGGAAACCAATACTGAGGAAGCAGAATATGGAACTTGATGATAAATCCTCTAAAAGTAGAGTTATTGCAAGTGGAATTATTCCATTTGCTTTTGTTGTTCTCATGATTGCCTACATTTTTGGCCCAGGTGCTGATTTACTTGATTTAGGAATTCCACTTCCTGAAATAACTATTGAAAAAGTAGATTTTGTTGATTCTGAAATTCATGCTACTGTAAGAAACACTGGACCTATTCCTGTAGAGGTTGTCATGGCAGATGTAAATGATAGAATCCAACCAGCTGCTGTAGAACCAGATAGATTTCTGGAAAGATATGAAACAACTCTAGTAAGAATTCCTTTTGAATGGAATGAGGCAGAACCCTATATTATTGGAATTACTATTGATGATGGAACACGATTTGAAAAAGAGATTGAGGCTGCAGCACCTGCATTAGAACCAACTTTAGATCTTGCAATATTTTTTGCAATAATTGGAACTTATGTAGGAATTATTCCTGTCATGATTGGCTTGCTATGGCTTCCTTTTATCAAAAAGATTAGCAAGCAAAAATTTCATTTCTTTTTAGCATTAACTGCAGGTTTATTACTTTTCTTGGCAATTGATTCTATCGAAGAGGCAATTGAGGTTTCTGATGAAAGTCTAGCTGGAAGCTTCAATGGAGCTTTACTTGTAGCAACAGTAATTGTATTATCTTTTCTTGGATTGTATTATTCTGGGAATAAACTTGTTAAGAGAGCAAATTCTTCAAAACTTGCAAAGCCTGTTGCAATAGCCCTGATGATCTCAATTGGGATAGGATTACACAATTTTGGTGAAGGACTTGCAATAGGAGCAGCTGTTGGTTTGGGTTCTATAGCATTTAGTACATTTCTCATTGTAGGCTTTGCATTACATAACACAACTGAAGGAATTGCAATTGCTGCTCCCATGTCTAGGGGAAAATTGATGATTGGAAAATTGGCTGCTATGGGAATGATTGCAGGTTCACCAGCAATTTTTGGTGCATGGATTGGTGGTTTTGTATATTCTCCATTTACTTCAGTAATTTTTCTTGCAATAGGTGCGGGCGCAATTTTCCAAGTAATTGTAGTTATTATGAAATGGATTAGAGATGAAGGTGACAATAATCTATCTAGTGCTTCAGTAGCATCAGGATTTGCAATTGGAATGCTTGTGATGTATCTAACTAGTATCCTAGTCTAATCTGGTTCTGGATGAATTGTAATCACAGCATTTTTGATATCTTCTCTTATTACATGCTCTATCTCTGAGGTCAAATCATGAACCTTTTCAATTGATAATTCCCTATCAAAGGAACAATCAATATCTATCTTGAGAATATTTTCAAAATTTAGTGATACTATACGACCAATTTTTTTAATTTGAGGATATTTTTCTAAAATCAACTTTATTTTTTCTTCAGTAATCTTATCTTCTAAATTAATATTTTCAGGAACTGTGACAAATGGCTCTAAATGGATAGTAGCGTGCTCTATTTCAGGCATATTTTCTTGAATTTTTTGTTCAATAACTTCAGAGATTTTATGGGCTGCTAGTAAATTGATTTCTCTATCAACCATGACATGCAAATTAGAATATGTCTTTCCTTTGGTCTTGTGAGTGCTAACATTATGCACTCCCCT
>JABAOE010000086.1_pt9 | contig 12113 bp, 9 predicted proteins | sample 7062141 | NCBI WGS metagenome assembly JABAOE01 (sample SAMN14538627, study PRJNA623070) | marine sediment metagenome | biome: marine biome [ENVO:00000428]; feature: marine pelagic biome [ENVO:01000023]; material: deep marine sediment [ENVO:00002113] | place: India: Gulf of Khambhat ...
GCCGAGGAAGGATACTTGAGCGCAAAGGTGACTGTATGATCGTCTTCGGCGTAGACCTTCTCAACCATCCTGTAAAACGCCTTTCGCGCGCTTCTCACGCCCTCTGGTGGGAAGATGACCTTGTTGAACGAGGCCACGACGTCGCGCGCGGTCACCGGCTCGCCATTCCAGAAGCGGGCATTGTCGCGCAGCCTGAAGGTGTACTTCCTGCCCCCATCCGTCGGCTTGGGCACTTCCAGGGCCAGATCGCCGACAAAATCGCTGGTGGAAGAGGGATTGTCGGGGTTCACCCTGATCAGGACGCTGTAAAAGGGGCGCGTCGGCTGGAGCATCGCGAACGTGTATTCGCGGTGGGCATCGAAGCTGGGCGGATACGAGGCCACCACGAAAGTCAGGATTCCGCCGCGCCGGGGCGTGTCCGCGGCGAGCGCAGCGGCCGCGGGTAAGCACAGAGTCGCAGCCAGGGCGAGGGACACGAAAGTCGCGTATACCCCTGCGCGTCTCTCCACGCCCCGGAAAGCTTTCGATGATTTTGCATGTTGCGCGCGGATTCTGCGGATTTCCCGCATGAACCGGGTAATGTGAAAACGGCTATGCATACGAGCTGCTGCACATGAAGGGAATCTATTCATTGTCCGTTACCCCCGTTTTATCGACTAGCTGTCTTTTCTCGTTCCGACGACCTGGTAAATCAGTACCTCGTCGCGAACGTTCTTGAGTTGCCTTTTGCCAAGCTCCTTGACCGAAAATTCACCATCGATACGTCGCGCCGTTTCCGGGCCGACGAGGATCGTTCCACCCTCGGCAACTCCCGCGATGCGCGCGGCCAGATTGACCACCGGGCCCAGGGCGGTATAGGTCCAGCGTGCGCCGCTAGCGCCCTCCAGTTTTGTCGGACCAATCAGGGCGACGCCGGAATTGATGCCGATATGCACCGAGATGGGCTCGAAAATGCCCCTCAATTGCTCATTGAGCTCCTGCGTTTTCTCGAGAATTTCCAGCGCTGACCGGGTTGCCTCGAGCGCGTGTTTCGTGGCGTCCACGTCTGGAAACACCACCATCAGCCCGTCCCCACTGGTCTCGGTTACGTCGCCCTCGTGGCTGTGAATGCAATCGAGGAAACGGGAGAAGTATTTCTCTACCACGAAATCGGCTGTCTGGCGCATATTTTCGCTCAACTTCGTGTAACCGCTTATGTCGACGAAAAGCGCCGACATATCCTGATCGGTCTTTTCGAGCTGGGGCGCTTCAGGATTCTTCTCGAGTTCCTGCTTTACCGATTGGGGAACGAACCTCGAAAGATATTCTTGAGCTCCCATCAATTTTTCGAACTTGAGATCGATAGTTCTCTTCAGACGCAATGATGTCTGAATGCGCGCAAGCAGCTCGTCACGATTGATTGGTTTGGTGAGAAAATCGTCGGCGCCGGCTTCAATTCCCTTTATGCGATCGCTCACTTCTCCCAAGGCCGTCATTATTACGACAGGAATGAGCTGCGTCTCCGAGTGATCCTTGAGCCTCCTGCACACGTCGAATCCGTTCATGACCGGCATCATGACGTCGAGCAGAATCAGATCCGGTGCTTCGGCCTCGACTTTCTCCAGTGCTTCCTCACCGTTGTAAGCCTTGACGATCTCGTAGCCGCGTGGGAGCAGCATCGCTTCCATGAGCTTTACGTTTTTCTCTTCATCATCGACGACGAGGATTTTGGCCTTTACGTCATTCATCGCTTATTCTTCTAATGGCGTAGCACGCTTGATGGTAGCTCCAGTCTACTTCGCCACCGTTACGATTGTTCGCTGAGTTGATGCTCGACGATCTGCGGCAGTTCTTTAATATCTATCGGTTTGGATACGTAGGCGTTGAAACCATCGGCGAGCAAGCGCTCGCGATCGCCTTTCATGGCAAACGAAGTCACGGCGACGATGGGGATATGGCGGGTTGTATCGTCGGCCTTCAGAACCTTCATCGCTTCGTCGCCATTCATCTGTGGCAACTGAATATCCATGAGAATCAGCGCGGGCTTGCGCTCGCGCGCAAGCGCGATGCCGGCTTCAGCCGATTCCGCCTCGATGGTCTGGTACCCCTTGAACTGAAGAACATCGCGAAAAAGTTTCAGATTCTTGGGGTTGTCCTCGACGATCAAAATAAGCGCACCACTCATCGTGACCTCCAACCTCCGAGCATCCAGGCGCGTGCGTGGACTTTTCTAATTTGCCGCTGCGTCAGCCGATTCCTGAGCATTTTCGATAGGAAGGATGAATGTAAACGTGCTGCCGCTGTCGGGCACGCTCTCGACCCATATCCTCCCGCCGTGCAGCTCCACGAGCTTCCTCGTAAGCGCAAGGCCCAGTCCCGTGCCTTCCGTTTTGTCGGTGAGCCCCTGGTCCGCCTGTTGAAACTCTTCGAATATCAGCTTCTGATCCTCTTCAGATATGCCGATGCCGGTGTCCCATACTGCAACTTCTATGTGACCATCCAGTTTTTTCGCTCGGATACCTACTTTGCCGTTATCCGGTGTGAATTTGATTGCATTGGAAAGCAGGTTGAAGATGATTTGCTTCACTTTCCGCTCGTCGGCATTGATGGTCTGGATATCATCGGACATGTCGAGCGAGATCGTGATACCGTGCGCGAGAGCGCGCTCTCTCACGACGACGAGGCTGCCCTCCAGCAGCGGCGGTAGATCAAGCGGCTCTCGCTCCAGCTCAAATTTTCCTGCCTCGATTTTGGAAAGGTCGAGGACGTCATTTATCAAAGCAAGCAGGTGTTGGCCGCTCGTCAAAATATCGGTCAGGTACTCTTCTTGCTTTTCATTGAGATCCCCGAACATCTTCTCGAGGAGAACATCAGAAAATCCGATAATGGCGTTCAAAGGCGTGCGAAGCTCGTGCGACATATTTGCCAGAAATTGAGACTTGTGCTGGCTGGCTATCTCGAGTTCGCGGCTTTTGTCCTGGATCTCCCGGAAAAGCCGTGCGTTCTGGATGGCGAGAACCGACTGTGCGGCAAAGGTCTGCAAGATACTTACGACCCGGTCAGGAAACTTGCCTCGGCTGCGACGATAGACGACGAGACCACCCCGCAATCTCGACTCTCTGAGCAAGGGAATCGCAAGCAGCGACCGAAAGCCGACGTCTACCAGAATATCCCTTACCTGTGGCGCTGCGAATTCTCTTTGTTCATGAGTATCGGCCACCTGACAGGGCGCTTGCGTAGCGGCGGCTTGCCCCAACGCGCCCTCACCCAGACGGATGGGTGTTTTTCGCAATGCTTCGAGATGCTGCGGGGATATGCGGTGGGCAGCTCTGACGTTGAAGCTCTCCTTGGTCTCATCGAATTCATAGATAATACCGCCATCGCTCTCGGACAGTTCTACGGCACGTGTAACAATCGTGGTCAGAACCGTTGGAAGATCAATGGTGGAATTCACTGCCCGGCTGACTTCACCGAGGGCCTTCAACTCTTCCACTGAGCGTGCGAGCTGTCGGGTGCGTTTATCGACTTTCTGTTCGAGAGTTCGACTGTAATCTTGCAGTTGATCCTTGCTCTGGCGAAGCTCTCCGAAGAGATTCTTTATTGACTCACGCATGAGGTTGAGATCGTTTGCCAGACTGCCGATTTCATCGCTGCTGTCCAGATCGATCGAAGTTTCCAGATCACCATGTGCAATCAGAGAAGCCGACTCCTGAAGTGTCCCCAGAGGTTTGGAGATATACTTGCGCGTTATCGCGATCGACGTCAGGAAAATGGCGACTATGATTGTGATTGTCAGTGCGATGATTACGTAGATTTGCAGCAAGATCTGCGTTTTTATCCGATCGCGTGAAAAAACAATCTGGATTGTGCCGACTTTACTACCCTCGAAAAGAATGTCGGCGAATCGGCCTATGAACTCGGAGGAATCGCTGATAGACGAGAAATCCCGCTTGTGAAATTTTGGAATTCGTTTTTCGGTGATGGTCTGCCCGCCCCAAAGCACCTTTGCATAGACGATATCTTCATCGAGAAACAATGCTCCCAGGAAGTCGTCGACAACATCATTGTCGAGATTCCACAACGGTGTAGGCAAACCGATCTGGGCCAGTTTGAGTGCATTATCTAATCGCGATTCCATCTCTTCGTTGATTCGGGTGATGTTCAATGCGATCGCGATGGCGGCAAAAGCGAACATGAACACGGTCACGATGCTGATAAATGCGAAGCTGAAACGACGGCTGATACTCTGAACTTTTCGAGAGTCGCCGTACTGACGCAGGAAACGCTCTCGCGTAGCGTCGGGGGAGCCGGCCGGCCTATCTAGAGTGGAATCTTCCACGCTGGAACCTTCATGCAGCTTGTCGCCGCCCAGGGGAGGCTTACTTGGAAAGCTCGACTCCCAGGCGGCGGGTCTCGATCATCCCGCCTCTCGATGTCGTGTGGTGCCGGCGGACGGACCGTGGCTCGGTGGGAAGGCGCGGAGTTCGGTCCAGCGAAGCGGTTTTCGGTGACGAATTCCTGGACTGCCTCCCGGGTCAGCACCTCGCTCGAGCGCCAGCAACGCGTTTCATGGACAGTATACGCCTATTGGGCCGACATTATACCGGCCGCCCAGGGAGGGTGCCGTTGGTGTCTGCGGTGGCGTAGACGCGTCCTGACACCGCTCGTGCGCGTCGCGGCGCAGGGTAGTCAGGAGCAGGAGAGTTCCGCGTAGTAGGCCGCGATCCGTTCGATGTCCTCGTCGGTCAGGGAATGCGCTTGCGGGGCCATTTTCTGATGGAAACGCTCTTGTTCGACCCGGAAGGGGTCGGTTCCGAGCAGCGAGGCACGGAAGGCTCGAAGCTGTGCAATCAGGTAGTCGACCTTCTGCCCGGCCAGATTGGGGACTCCGGGCTCGATGTTGATGCCGAATGCGCCGTGGCACTGGGCACAGGCCTTGGCGGCTTTCGGGGCGGTGCCGGGGTCCAAGTCCCCCCTGGGAACGCAGCTCAGTCCTGCGTAAAAGTCGGCGAGATCTTCTCTCTCGCGGTAAGAAAGCTTGCGCGTGGCTGCATCCATGGCCGTGTGATAACGTTCGGTGCCGCCGGCGTTCGGCTCTGCCTCAGGCTCGCTGCTGACGAAGGCTTCGAGCTGCCGGATCAGGTAGGACCGGTCCTGTCCGGCGAGATTCGGTATTTCCTCGCTCAGCGCAATGCCGTCCATGCCGTGGCAGGCCGCACATCCGAGCCGCTCGTTCAGCAGGCTGCCTGCCGATGGGCGAGCCGCCTCGAGACTCCCCATCAGCGCAAGCGCGAGCAGGGCAGCGCCCGACGAGAGCCACAGCGCGCGCTTGTGAAATCCGCGCACCTTGGAGCGGCAAGTCGCCGTTTCGGTTAATCTATCTGTCATCATCGGCATCGCTTCAGGTGACACAGGTCATTCTGCAGCAGCTACCGACCGTTACACAATACGAATCCGGCGCAAAGCCGCACACAGACCGGACTCAGCCCATGTCTCCTCATCGAACGGCAGTTTTCCTCTGGGGTATCCTGGCGATATCGGCGGTGTGCCACGCCGAGCCAATCGGAGTCGAGCCGCCCTTTCTGGCGCATCGCGTGAGCGGGGAAGCGCTGCCGCCGCTCAGCGAGCGCCTGCCGGCTCACCCCAGGGTCCTCGCCAATCTGCACGCCGAGTGGTCGTCCGGGCGCTATGGTGGGGAGCTGCGCACTCTCGTGGGACGGGATAAGGATGTGCGGCTGATGGTGGTCTTCGGCTACGCGCGGTTGGTGGGCTATGACGCGAATTACCAGCTCGTTCCGGACATTCTTGAACGCATCGAGGTCGAGGAGGGTCGCACTTTCACGCTCCATCTTCGCGAAGGCCACCGCTGGTCGGACGGTGAGCCGTTTACCTCGGAAGACTTTCGCTACTACTGGGAAGACATCGCCACCGACGAGCAACTCGCAACTTTCGGCCCGCCCGCGGTTTTCGTAGTAGACGGCGAGATCCCGGACTTCGAAGTTCTCAGTGAGACCGCGGTGCGCTACAGATGGTCAAAACCCAACCCGTTCTTCCTGCCTGCTCTCGCGGCCGCTCGTCCCGAAACTATCTACGCGCCGGCTCATTACCTCAAGCAATTTCACGCTCGTTACGCGGATCCGGAAAATCTGGCGGCTTTGGCGGCGGCAGAACGCAGACGCAACTGGGCTGCAGTGCATTTTGATCGGTTTCAACCGTATCGAAACACGAATCCCAAACTGCCCACGCTACAGCCGTGGGTCAATACGACGCCGCATCCCTCCCCGCGCTTCGTCTTCGTGCGTAATCCGTACTTCCATCGTGTGGACGATAAAGGTCGGCAGCTGCCCTATATCGATCGGGTTTTGATGATAGTGGTCGATCCGAAGCTCATTCCGATCAAGGTCGGATCGGGGGATTCCGACCTACAGGCGCGGGGCCTGAGTTTCAATGACTACGCGTTCGTCAAGCAGAGCGAGAAGCGCGGCCGAAACAAGGTGTTGCTGTGGGACACGACGAAGGGTGCCAACATCGCGCTCTTTCCCAATCTCAATGTCGCCGATCCCGTTTGGCGCTCCATCGTGCGGGACGTGCGCTTCAGAAGAGCCTTGTCCCTTGCGACAAATCGGCACGAGATCAACAAGGTGTTCTTCTTCGGTCTTGCCCGTCCCGGCAACGACACGGTCGTGCCCTCATCACCGCTTTTCAAACCAGAATATCGAGACGCCTGGGCTCGATACGACTTGCAGGCAGCCAATGCCCTTCTCGACGAGCTCGGCCTCGAGCGGAGCGGGGCCACAGGGATTCGCCGGTTGCCCGATGGCCGGCCGATGGAAATCATCGTCGAGACGGCGGGTGAGAAGCCTCAGGAGACCGACATCCTGCAGCTCATTGCCAGCACGTGGCGCGAGATCGGCATCAAGCTGTTCCCGAAGCCCATGCAGCGTGAGGTATTCCGTAACCGGATCTATGCGGGAAAAACCCTCATGTCGGTGTGGGGTGGACTCGAAAACGGCTTGCCGACGCCGGACATGAGTCCCGCTGAGCTCGCGCCTACGCGTCAGGATCAATATCAGTGGCCGAAATGGGGACAATACTTCGAGACGGCAGGAGACGTCGGCGAGCGCGCCAGCCTTCCGGAGGTGCAGGAGCTGCTCGAGCTCAATCGGCGTTGGATCGTGCAGCCGGACGCGGGAGGACGTGCAATGATATGGCACCGCATGCTCGAGATTCGGGCGAACCAGGCGTTCAGCCTCGGCATCGTCGCGGGGGTTCCGCAGCCGGTAGCGGTAAATACGCGTCTGCGCAACGTTCCTTCAAAAGGCATCTACAATTGGAATCCGGGTGCGCACTTCGGTATCTACCATCCAGATACATTCTGGTTTGGCGAAGAGTGACTTCGGTGACGAGTCTTCAGTTCTCGTGAGCATACTGGATTAGCTCCGCTGTCGAAAGAAGGCGGGCTGCGGCTCTTTCGATAAATTGGTTTGACCGCGCACGTCGCGGGTCTTAGGCTAGCACCGATGACGGTCGATCCCCGACATTCCTGTCATTGGATATGTGATGGAGTGTTTGCACTGTCAGCACGACAACCCGCCCGAGGCGAAATTCTGCCTCGAGTGTGGTGCTGCGATGTCGCTTGTCTGCAGGCATTGCGACACGCAGCTTCCTGCCACCGCCAAGTTCTGTCTCGAGTGCGGTGAAGCTGTCCACGGTTCGGATGTAGAACAGCCGGCGCACAAGTCCCCCGCAGCCTATACGCCTGAACACCTCGCGCAGAGAATCCGCGCCACGAAGGACGCTCTGGCGGGCGAGCGCAAACAGGTAACCGTGCTGTTTGCCGACGTCAAGGGCTCGACTGAGCTAATCGCCAACCGCGACCCGGAAGAGGCGGACAGCCTTCTCAAGCCGGTACTCGATTGCATGATGGAAGCCGTGCATCGGTACGAAGGCACGGTCAGCCGCGTCACGGGTGACGGCGTTATGGCGCTTTTCGGCGCTCCGATCGCCCACGAGGATCATGCCTTGCGGGCCTGCTATGCATCGCTGGCCATGCAGCGTGCTGTCCAGCGCGAGATGGAGCGGATTCGACGAGAGCGCGGCGTCACCGTGCAGATTCGGGTGGGATTGAACTCAGGCGAGGTGGTGGTTCGCAATATTGGCAACGATCTGTTCATGGAATACAGCGCTATGGGGGAATCCGCCCACCTTGCAGCGAGAATGGAGCAGCTCGCCGCGCCGGGGACGACGCTGCTAAGCGAGCAGACCCTCAAGCTGGTGGAAGGACTCATCGAGGTCAGAGCGCTCGGACTCGTTCCTGTCAAGGGAATCGCCGAGCCGCAGCCGGTTTATGAACTGCTGGGCGCCTCGTCCACAAAAGCTCAATTGCACACGGCCTCGGTTATCGGTCTGAGTCCATTTGTCGGCCGTCGCAAAGAGCTCGAGATTCTCGCCAGGAGCCTGGATCGGGCGGGTGAAGGACACGGCCAGGTGGTCGGTGTCGTCGGTGAGCCGGGAATCGGTAAGACACGGCTTTTCCACGAGTTCAGTCACTGGCCGCGCACGCGCAAGTGGCTGCTGCTCGAGACCGAAGCGGTCTCCTACGGTCAGACGATCGCCTATATGCCGATAATACGCATTCTAAGGAATTACTTCGGCATCGAAGATCGTGACGATGCTCGCAGGATTCGCGAGAAGCTGAGCGGCAAGCTGGTTACTCTCGACGAGAATCTCGTTCCGACGCTGCCAGCACTGATGACGCTGTTTGACATTCCGGTCGAGGATCCTGCATGGCTTGCGCTCGATCCGCCGGCGCGCCGCGAGCAGACTCTCGATGCGATCAAGCGTCTGCTGCTTCGCGAGAGCCAGGTGCAGCCCATCTGCATCATCGCGGAGAATCTTCACTGGATTGATTCAGAGTCGCAGCTGCTGCTGAACAAGCTGGTAGATGGCCTTCCCGGTGCGAATATCCTGTTTCTGGCGAACTACAGACCGGAATACCAGCACGAATGGGGAGGGTTGAGTTACTACACTCAGCTCAGGCTCGATCCTCTATCGAGTGAGAACATCGAAGATTTCCTCGCCCGGCTGCTGGGCTCGGATGCCGGCCTGGCTCCTTTGAAGAAAAAGCTCATCGAGCGGACGAGCGGCAATCCTTTTTTCCTCGAGGAAAGTGTACGCAGCCTCGTGGAGAGCGGCGCGCTCGTCGGCGAGCGGGGCGCCTATGAAGCTGCGGAGAAGTCACCGGATATCGAGGTGCCGGCGACGGTACAGGCGGTGCTCGCGGCGCGGCTCGATCGCTTGAAAGCCGAGCATAAGCGACTTCTGCAGACGGCCGCTGTCATTGGCACAGACGTCCCGTTCTCACTGCTCGAGGCGGTCGCCAGAGTGCCGGAGCAAACGCTGCAAAGCGCACTCGCCAGCCTGAGATCCGCTGAATTCCTTTACGAGGCGAGTCTCTTTCCCCAGATAGAGTACGCGTTCAAGCATGCCCTCACTCACGAGGTAGCCTACGGAACGCTTCTAAAGGAACATCGCCGTTCCCTGCATGCCCGGATCGTGGACGCCATCGAGGAGCTCCATGGAGATCAGATCGGCGAGCATGTCGAGCAGCTTGCCTACCATGCGGTTCGCGGCGAGCAGTGGGAGCGAGCTGTGACTTACTTGCGCAGGGCGAGCATCAAGGCGGTGGGGCGCAACGCTTACCGCGAGGCGATCGAGGGCCTCGAGCAGGCCCGCAAGGCTGTCAGGCACCTTCCGCAGGACCCGAAAACCCTGGAGCAGGGCATCGACATTCTTTTGGAGCTGCGAAGCTCGCTCCAGGCGTTGGGTGAGCACGAGCGCGTTTTCGAGAGCCTCGAGGAAGCGGAAAAGCTGGCGTCATCACTGGGCGACCGGGACCGGCTCGGATGGGCATCGGCCTATCTGAGTCAATATCTCTGGCGCATGGGTGATCCGACTCGCGCCGAAGCGCTTGACAATAGAGCGCTCGGAATCGCCGTTGAACAAGAGGATTTCGCACTCGAGGCCGTGACGCGATTTTTCCTCAGTCAGGGTTTTTTCAACGTCGGCGCCTATTCCCCGGCTCTCGAGCATTCTCGGAAAACCGTCGAAGTCCTGCAGGGCGAGAGCGTTTATCAGACATTGGGGCTCACCGGGCTGCCTTCTGTGTTGTCGCGCACCTACGTGGCCTGGTCGCTCGCCGAGCTCGGTGAGTTCGATGAGGCGATCCGGAGTGCAGACGAAGCGGTCGCAATCGCTGAGTCAAAAAACCAACCCTACAGCATGGCCAGTGCTTATCTCGCAAATGGCCAGTTCTACCTCCTGCGTGGTGTTATCGAGGAGGCAATCCGCTGGCTGGAGCGTGCGCTCGGCATTTGCCGGACCTGGAATCTTCGCGCCATTCTGCCGACGACGACAGAGCTCCTCGGGCTGGCGTATGCGTTGAACGGGCAGCTCGATGAGGCATTACAGCTGACCGAGGAAAGCAGGTCGCTGGCGGGCTCGATCAGAATCTTCGACACGCCCTTGGCGATCACGGCGGCAAGCATGGTGCTTCTGCTTTGTGGGGAACAAGCCCGAGCCGCACAGGCAGCCGCTCAGGTCCTCGAGTTGACATCGCAGCGAGGGTTGCGGGGCAGCCACGCCCGGGCCTTGTACACCAGCGCCATGGTCAACGCCAATGCGGAGAGTCCGGACACGAAGCGCGCGCACGGGCAATTCGTTGAAAGTCTGACTCTCGCCGGGGAGCTCGGTATGCTTCCGCTCGTTGCACAATGCCACCAAGGGTTCGGATTGCTCCTGCGGTGCACGCAACGTGTCGAGGAGGCCGAGGTGCATCTTGAGAAAGCAGCGAAGCTTTTTCAGAGCATGGTTATGCCCCATGGGCTGGCACAGAGCGAGCGCGCATGCGCGCCCGACGGGCGCGAGCGCTGGTCGGCAAGCTGACTCGGACGATTGACCGGTTCGCCCAGATATCAGATTTCAAAGGACCGGATCCATTGCCGCCTAGCGGATAGTCCTAGAGAAGCATGTTGTTCATTAAGATGGTGCTTACATCTAGATGGTGTTCACAAAGGCAATGACGATCGAAGCGTGAGTTAACAATATTCATATGGCGCTCTGCTGAGAGGTCATCGCAAAAAAACCCGTCACGGGAGGAGTTGTCCATGCCATTCATTGCACGTTTTTCCTTCGACGTTCCCTTTGGTAAGAAGCCGGCGGCGTTGGCGCTATGCAAGAGCTGGCATCGGCTGGAGGCAACCCTCGGCTGGCCCGAGGCGCGCGTGCTCGAAGGTTCCATCGGCGCACCGGAGTCCAGGCTGGAGTTCGAGTATCAGGTGGAAAGCTTGAGCGATCTGGAATCGATGTGGAACAAGCTCGACGATCCGCGTGTGGCAGCGTTCATGGAGGAAGAAGGAAACGACCTTGCGCCTTTTGTCGTTCCAGCTTCGAACCGATGGCAGATATTTCGGATTCGTTCGTAGTCAGCGGGGGCCGGGAAGAATCTCGGCAATGAAATCCGGCGCGGCGGACTCGATTTAATCGGGCCAATCGGAAACCTGGCGTCACCTGGCGTCGCCCGTCAAAGGACGACATCGCTTAGCGCATTGGGGTGAGCGGTGATCTGCTCGTAGCCATCTTCGGTGACAATGAAGCTGTCGCCCACCTGGGCGCGGAAGACCCCGGCCAGGCTGACCGAGCCGTCCACCGCCAGCACCATACCCGGGCGCAGCACCGTCTTGTCGCCGAACACGAGCTGCGGCCTCTCCAGAAAGCTGTATCCCGTCGCCCGGCCGCAGCGAAACGGATAATCGAATCCGGCGTCCTGGATGACCTCGGCATAGGCAGAGTGGACCGACTCCGCCGTTACACCGGGACGAAGAGCGGCGAGGGCGGCCTTCTGGCTGGACAAGGCGACCTCGTAGATCTCGGCCTGCCTGTCGTCCTGTATCTCGCCAATCCAGAAGGTCCGATCGAAACCCAGCTTGAAGCGGTGGAAGTTCGTCATGCCGCAGAAGCACAGGAAGACCGGCTCGCCGCGCCTCATGACGCGGGTCGAGGCGCGGTGGTGGGGCTTGGTGATCTCCTTGCCCGATGCCATTATCTGCAGGAAATGAGTGTTCGGCGACATGCAG
>JABAOE010001382.1_pt3 | contig 12108 bp, 11 predicted proteins | sample 7062141 | NCBI WGS metagenome assembly JABAOE01 (sample SAMN14538627, study PRJNA623070) | marine sediment metagenome | biome: marine biome [ENVO:00000428]; feature: marine pelagic biome [ENVO:01000023]; material: deep marine sediment [ENVO:00002113] | place: India: Gulf of Khambhat ...
TGATGAAGAAATTCAAGCTGTCGGATATCCAGGCCGAATCGATACTCAATCTCCGCCTGCGAAACCTGGCCAAGCTCGAGGAAATGAAAATCAAGGGAGAGCAAAAAGAACTCGAGGAAGAGAGGAAGGTGCTCGAACAGACATTGAATAGCACATCCCGCCTGAAGACGCTGATCAAGAAAGAAATACTCACCGACACGGAAGAGTACGGCGACAAGCGCCGCACCGTGATCGTCGAGCGCGAAGCGGCACAGGCGATGGACGAAACGCAACTCGTCGCGAGTGAGCCGGTGACGGTCGTGCTGTCACAACGCGGCTGGGCTCGCGCGGCAAAAGGCCACGATATCGATCCGTTCGCGCTTAATTACAAGTCGGGCGACGAATTTCTTGCCGCCGCTCGCGGACGCAGCAACCAGCTCGCGATGTTCATCGATAGCACCGGGCGCGTGTACAGCGTCATCGCGCAATCGCTGCCTTCGGCACGTGGCCAGGGCGAGCCACTGTCGGGTCGTTTCAAGCCGCCCGAAGGCGCCGAGTTCTGCGGCGCGATGATCGGCGAGCCGGGCGATCAGTGGCTGCTGGCGAGCGATGCAGGGTACGGCTTTATCGCGACGCTCGAGGAACTGGTGACGCGAAACAAGGCGGGCAAGGCTGTGCTGCGCGTGCCGGCCGGGGGCAGGGCGGTCGTGCCTGCGCCGGTGCCGCCGGACACCGAATGCCTGGTAGCGGCGGTTTCCTCGATCGGCAGGCTGCTGTGTTTCGAGATGGAAGAGCTGCCCGAGCTTGCCAAGGGCAAGGGAATCAAACTGCTCAATATTCCGACGAAGAAATACAAGGCCGGCGAAGAAAAGCTCGTCGCTGCGGCGGTGATCCCCGAAGACGGCCATCTGCAGGTGCACACCGCGACACGCAAGATGACCATCACGTGGGATGACCTGGATCACTATTACGGCGAACGTGCGCTGCGTGGCAACATGTTGCCCAAAGGCTGGCGGAAGGTTGTTCACCTGTCCGCGGAATTCCCGGACGCGGATTAACCCGAAGAAGCTTCCTTCTTTTCGGACTCGATCATGGGAGACTCCACGTCGAGGGTTGCATCGCCGTCGGACTCCGGCATTTCGACCATCAGGTCAGGAACTGCCCCGGAATTGGCGAATTCCTCGTTCTCCGCCTCGCCCGGCGCCTTGAGGTTGGCGGTCAGTTCGGCGGTCATATCCGGATCCTGCGGCGTCGGCATTTCTGCGGTTTTGTCGCTGCCTTGGGCCTCATCCATTTGCTCGGCTAAAGCCCGGGCGGCTTCTTCGATTTCCTTGTTCAGGGCCTGCGTCGCTGTCAATTCCTCTTCGTAATCCTGCTCGAGAATCTGGTACTCGGCTGATCGGCTCAGACCGTATTCGCCGGTTTCATCAATGGTGATGTCCGCGCTCGTGTCTACCATGACGGCCTGCAGGTCCTTCGCGGTTGCGGTGTTGTCATCGAGGATCTGCTTGGTGGCGTCGACGTTCATCGACACAGAGTAATCTTCGTCGTCTTCGGCTGCGCCGTCCTCAGCAGCCTTATCAGACGACAGAACCTCGCTGTCGAGTATCGTTTCCTCTGCGCTCGACCGTGCCGGCAATATGTCGGTCGCGGGCAACTCCTCTGCTTCGACGGGAAGTTCCGGAATTTCCATGTCGATCTCGCTTTCGGTGGCCGAGAAGGCGAAATCCTGCGCGACGTCCATGTCGTCGCTTTCCTGCAGCCCCGTGCCATCCCGCAGATCGGCATCCAGCGATATCTTGTGCCCGGTGATGGTGGTCGCATCGAAGTTGTAGTCGACGTCGGCAATCGTCGTCGGCCGCGGTTGCGAATCATCGCTTCGCCGCTGCGGGACCGCCGGTACGCGGACCGGCACTACACCGAAATACTCTCTCAACTGGCGGCCGAACAGGAACAGGCCAAGGATCATCGCCAGGCCGGCGCCGCCGAGCCACAGTAGCCATGCCCATCCTGCGCTGATGCCGCCTTCATTTTCATTCGAGACCGCGACAGACGGCACGGGCTGCGCAAGCTGCGGCCCGCTGATTTCGCTGTCGGGAATATCGATGACGGCATCATCCGAGCCGAGCGGTACGACGAAAGGATTATCCGTGCCAATCACGAAGTCGCCGGGGCGCAGCTGCGGTTTCGCCTCGGTTGCAACTTCGAGCGGCTCGGCTGCCGGTGCCGGCTCTTCAGCTAGTTCGGCGATCAGCTCGGGTTCCGCGACGCTTTCGACCACCGGCTGCGGCTGAGCCTGCACAGTTTCAACGGCTTCTGCCGCTGCGGCGGGCTCCGCGGGTTCTGCCGGCACTTCGGGTTCGGTGGCGGTCCCGCTTACCGCAAGCGCGGCGCCGGGATAAGCAGCCGTCGTAGCCGTGGGCTGGTTTACAGCTTGCGCAGCCGGGCGGCTGGCTGCCAGCGGGGCGGCCGCGGCTGCATCGGTCAGATCCGGGATGTCCAGCCAGCTACCGGCTTTCAGGAGGTTCGGATCGTTATTGACAAACGCGTCGGGATTGGCCGCGAATATTGCATTGACAGCAGGCCACAGTGGAATGCTCCGGTCCTCGATCCGCGCGACGATCTGCGACAGCGAATCGCCGGGCTGCACGAGGTAACGGCTGCGCGCCGAGATCGGCGTCTCGTCCTGTGGCCGCCGCGTCGTTCTGCGTGGCGCCGGTGTCGGTCTTGCCGCAGCCCGTCTTGTCGCGACGGGGATATCGCTTGCCGTCACGGTCGACGTCTGCACCGGGGTCAGCGGCGGGCGCTCTGTGCTCAGTACTGCGCGTTCGCCTTCACTCGGCAGAGGCGGATCGATCATCAGGGTGTAATCGCGCGCCAGGTGGGCGGTGTAAGGGCAGTTAACGGACAGCTGCATTGCGAGCAGCGGTTCCTTGATCGGTATGCGGCCGTTCAGGACGATCGCGTTGCCGGTTATCGTGACCCTGGCATTGCTGATAACCGGCATGCCGTTAGCAGTCATGCCGGGCTTTAGGAAAATACAGAAATCGAACATTTGTTCGTTTGGGGCGAGCGCGTAGGCAATGCTTGCACGCAATGGCTCGCCGAGGGCAGAGTCGACCCGGATTTCGCCGAGTTCGAGGGCGGAGGCAGGCGCAGCGGCGAGCCCGCAGGCACCACCGACAGCGGCCAGGGCAGGCAGAATCTGCTTGTTGGTCCTGCGCTTTACGGCACTCAATTTCTTATGTTTTGGATTGCGTCCCTTTGATTTCTTCACAGGCCGATACCCCGGTTATTCAAATTGCGTGTTCCCTGCGCTCGGTTTTCGCCCTAAATCAAGCGTGTACAGCGTGCGAGATGCAGATTATGTGGCCCTGAAAAGGCTGTAAACGTAACTATTCCACGTTTTGTCAATTCGCCCGGAAACAGGCCTTTTGAGGCGCAAAAATGTGATCCGCATCACAGGTTTGCCCTTGACTCACTTAACTTAAAAATCGCCTCGCAAATCAAGGAATTCACGTTCTGCGCAAGGGAAATCATGGACATCGTAGCCATGGAATTTCTCAGCCTCTGACTAGTTGTTGCCTATCGCTTCGAGCGTCGTGGAAGGCGCTGCGGGGACGGTTTCTTCCAGCACTACTTCCGGCTCATGTACGTAGTGTCCCTGCATGTAATGCACACCGAGCTGGAACAACACGGCCATTTCGTTGGCATTTTCGACCCGCTCCGCGATCGTCTCGATCTTTCTTTGCTGGGCCGCCTCGCAAACCATACGGACCGCCTGCTGCATTTCCGTATCCTTGCTCAGCGAATGCATGAGCTCGCCATCGATCTTGATGTAATTGGGCTTCAGCATGTCGAGTATCTGCATGCGATTCTGTTCGATACCGTAATGCTCGAGCGCGAACTCGATACCGGCCTTCTTGAACGCGCTAACGATCTGCCTGGTGTCCTTGATGTACTTTGCGGCGTCCTCCTCGGGGAACTGTATGCACAGGTGCGATGGTTCCACTGCATTTCTTTCGAACTCCGACTCCATCCATTCCACCAGGGTGTCGTCCTGGATCGAGTGATGCGAGAGGCGCACGAAAACTTTTTCAGCTTTGTGAGCAACGCAAAATTCGATTGCTGCGGTGATCATCCATCGATCGATCGTCTTCATCAGATTATTGCGTTCGGCCGCAGGCAGGAATTCTGACGGCAGTACCGCATTACCCTGCTGATCGATCATGCGTACGAGCAGGTCGTACATCTTCTCCGCGTCGCTGCGCAGACCGGCAATCGGTAACTGCGCCAGCCGGAAGCGGTTTTCCATGAGCGCAGATTTGATGTGTTTGACCCAGATCTTGTCGTATTTTCTGATGCGTGTGCTTTCGTCGCGGGATTCCAGCAGGTGAACGCAATTGCCGCCCTGCTCGCTGGCATGCTCGTGAGCCTCCATGGCAGCACTGATCATCTCTTCGAGGCCCGAATACATACCGCCGGCAACGATGACGCCCACCGTGCACGTCAGCCTGACTTCCTGGTCACCGACCTTGAAAGCGTGCTTCTTGACGTGATCGACAAGTTGCTGTCCCCACGCCTCAGCGTCTCGCTCGTTGCCGCGCTCGAGCAGCGCCATGATCACGGTACCCTCGAATCGGCCCGCCACGTCACGTGGATGCATGCGCTTGCGAATCTCCTCCGCAAACTGGCCAAGGACTTCTTCCGTGTCGAGAATGCCGACGTCAGCGCGCACCTGCGAAAAGTCGTCGGGCTTGATGAAAGCGATGGCATGCAGTCCGGATTTCGGCTTCTGCTTGAGTCGCTTCTGCAGCCGTTCCAGGAACTGGGCGCGATGCAGGAACAGTGTTGTCGGGTCGCGCTTGAGCGCTTCGTGGGCGACCTTGGTCGGCTCTTCAATGACATTTCTCGGCGGTGCGATACGAACCCGGACGAAAGGACCGCCATCGGAATCGGCAAGGCGAAAATCCAGTTCGAGCGTTGCGATTTCTCCGTTGGCGATTCTCGATTTTGCCGTTAACTTGTGTCCCGATTGCCATTTCCCTTTCATCGTCGCAACGACCGCGCCTTTTACCGCAGCCTGGCTTTCTTCCAGGAAGTTGTCCATGAGCGGCAGGCCAATAACGTCGGACTTTTCCTTGGCCTTGAACATCTGCAGCCAGGAGTTGTTTGCTTCGACGATGATTCCTTCCTGTACGAAGGCGATCGCACTGGCCGCGTTCGCCATGTATTCATCCAGTTGCCGCCGGTACGCGGTCGCCGAGGTCAGCGTGGAATTTAGAGCACGTTCAACGCGGTAGGCACGCAGTTCTCGGTCCACGACCATCAGCAATCTGTCCGTATTGTCGGTCGACACGAGGTCGCAAGCCCCGGCGTTCATGGCCTCCAGGATCGAGTCTTCATCGACCTCGGACCTGATGGCCAGCAGCGGGACCTCGGGATAGAACACCCCTTTCTGCTTGATCACCTGCTGGATCGAGTCCGGATAGCGGTCCTCGTTCAGAATGACGAGTTCGATCGACTCTTTGTCGAGCGTCTCATCGAAGCGCCGCGAACTTTCGACCCAGTGGCAATGTGCTGCATGTCCGGCGTGCCGAAGCGTGCTGTTGACGCGATCGACATCTTCCTCGCTATCCGTCAGTATGGCGATCGCAATGTTTTTTTGGTCGGTCAAATCTCTGTCCTGGGAACTGGCACGGACTGTGGGTTTCAGGGACTGTTACAGGCGTTAAAAGAGTCTATACAAGCCGCTCAAACTAGTCCCTGACGCAGTTCCAAAACCGTGACAGGAATCAAAAAAACGACCGTCCGGCAGCGGTTCCGGGGATCAACAGCGGCCGATTTTCACCTGAATCGGGAGGTGCGGGCGAGCGAATACGGTTTTGCTTCGTGTTGACGCCGGCAGCGATGATTGCCCCGGCACGCTGGATTATGTAAGCATCGACTCAGATTTCTCTTTTTTCGACAGCACGCGATTCCCGAATCATCGCGCAATATCATTGCGGCACGGTATCGCGTCAGTCAGCAGGAATGAAATGACCAATTACAGTACCAACGAATTCCGCTCCGGACTGCGCATAATGATCGACGGCGATCCTTGCGTGATCCTGGAAAACGAGTTCGTCAAACCTGGCAAGGGCCAGGCATTCAATCGCGTCAAGATCAGGAACCTGAAGACCGGAAAGATCATCGACAAGACGTTCAAGTCGGGCGACAGCGTCGAAGCCGCGGATATCATGGAAAAGGAAATGCAGTATTTGTATTCGGACGGTGAATTCTGGCATTTCATGCTCGAAGATACATACGAACAGTACGCCGCGGACGAAAAAACCGTCGGTGACGCAAAGCAGTGGCTGACGGAACAGGACATCTGTCAGGTCACGTTATGGAACAATGCGCCGCTTCAGGTCACTGCGCCGAATTTCGTCGATCTCGAAATCACCAAGACGGATCCGGGTGTTCGCGGCGATACGGCATCGGGTGGCGTGAAACCCGCAACACTGGCGACCGGGGCAGTCGTCAGGGTGCCGTTGTTTGTCGAGCAAGGCGAATTGATAAGAGTCGATACGCGTACCGGCGAATACGTGTCGCGCGTCAAATAAATTTGCCGGGATCCGGCAGATTCCGCTCGAGGCTGCGCAGCAAAGTATCGCAAAGCGTTTCCACGCCCTGCTGATCCGATTGGCTGAAGCGGGACGGTTGCGGACTGTCGATATCCAGCACGCCGACCAGGTTCCCGTTTATCGACAGCGGTACCACCAATTCCGATCTCGAGGCAGGGTCGCAGACGATGTGGCCGTCGAATTGATGAACATCGTCGACGAGAACCGTTTGCATCGAATCAGCGGCCGTTCCGCACACACCCTGGCCGAGCGGAATGCGCACGCATGCCGGTTTCCCCTGGAATGGACCCAGTACGAGTTGATCGCCGCGCAGCACGTATATGCCGAGCCAGTTGATTTCGGGTATCCCATCAAACAACAGACCGACGAAATTCGCACAGTTCGCAAGCGCGTCGTTTTCAGTTTCGATTAGCGCGACCAGTTGTTCTTTCAATAATTTGTAATCAGCAGTCATGTCACTCAAATAACATAGTTGCTCACTTCGGCGATGTCGTTTTTGCCTTGATGCACCATCAGCAGCCTGTCGAACCCGACGGCTACCCCGGCGCAGGGCGGCAATCCGGCACGCAGCGCACTGATCAGGTCCTGGTCAAATTCGTGCACTGACTTGTTCATTTGTCGGCGCTTACATTGATCCTTGTTGAATCGCGACCGTTGCTCGTCTGCATCAGTTAATTCGACGAATCCGTTGGCGAGTTCGAGACTACCGTAAAACACCTCGAAGCGATCGGCAAAGTCCGCGTCACTCGGACAGATACGCGCGAGCGCCGCCTGGCTGGCCGGATAATGAAATATGACGGTGAACCTGTCTTTCGCAAACTCCGGGACAATCCTGTCCGCGAGGACGAGATCCAGCCAGGCGTCCCTGTCGTCACCGAGTGCAATGTCCAATTGCTCGCCTTCATTCAGGCGCTCCGCCAGTTGTGCTGCATCCGCCGTTCGCGGGTCCAGCCCAGTCGTTTCACGGAATACGTCTGCGTAACTCCTGAATCGGGCTGTGGTTTCGAGTTGCGACCGGTCGAGGAGCGCGGCAAGAAACTCGATCGTTTCGCGCATGATCTGTTGCAGGCCGAAATTCAGCCGATACCACTCCACTAAAGTAAATTCCGACAGGTGATGGGCGCCCCGCTCACCACCCCGAAACACTTTGCAAATCTGGTAGATGTCACCGAACCCGGCGGCGAGGAGTTGCTTCATGCGGTATTCCGGGGAGGTATGCAGAAACAATTCGGCTTCGGTCGCGGTGCTCGCTGCCAGGCTCTCGATATGCGGATCCGTTACCGCGAATCTTGACAGGATCGGCGTGTCCACTTCCATTACCTTGCGCGCCTCGAAGAAATGCCGGGCACGTTTAAGCAGTTCGCCTCTCTGCATAGCGACGGCCGCATCTGCCAGCGGCCGCCAGCTCTCATCGCTCACTTCGGATCCCGCAGCAGGCGGCCGATCGCCTGTCCCATGCGGATTTTCGCGCCGGTAACCAGGGCGGAATTCAGCTCGCACGCGCCCGGTGGAAACAACACGATGACGGTGGAACCCATGTTGAAGCAGCCGGCGAGATCTCCCTTGCTGACCGCGGTCGGGTAATCGTTTTTCAAGATATCGATATCCTGTACCACGCCTTTGCGGCGGGGCCGGATCTGATCGGTCCAGGGCGTACTGATGCTGCCGACATGCAGCGCACCGACAAAAATCAATATGAGCGGGCCGGCATCGCTCCGGAAGTGACAGATCAACCGCTCGTTTCGCGTGAACAGCTTCGGTAGCAAGGACACGGTTGATTCATTGACACTGTACAAGGCGCCGGGTACGTAACGGGCGGCGATGAGTTTTGCGTCGAGCGGGCTGTGAACGCGATGATAATTGTGCGGAGCCAGGTACAAAGTCACGAAGCGGCCATTGCTGAATCGGTCCGCATCTTTTAAGTCGGTCATTAACAGATCGGACAGCGAATACAGTTTTCCTTTTGCCTGAAACAGCATGTCTGATTCTATGTCGCCGGCGGCATTCACGGTCCCGTCCACGGGTGACACAATCGAATCTGCCGAACTATCGATCGGCCGCGCATCGGCGATCAGCGACCGCGTGAAGAAATCATTGAGCGATGCATAGCCGTCGGGTACTGGCGACGCCGCTTCCCCCACGTCGACCTTGTAGATGGCGACGAAGCGCCGTATCAGGAAGTCCTTGACCGGTCTCAAGCGGATTCTCGCGACATGAAACACGAGCGCGGTCAACAAATGCTTCGGTAGTACGAATTGCAGCAGCAAAAAGGGCCAGGCCAGTAATTTCGACATCGTTCCGACTCGTGCGTCTCGATACAGCCTGGCTGTCAGCCGGCCGCCGTGATCAAGGGGATGTCGCTGACAAAGTGATCAACGTTGTGTGGCGCGCTGAACAGCGCGCGCATTTCACCACTCTTATTAATAAGCATTACGACGGCCGAATGTTCGACCTTATGGTGGCCGTCGCTGGCGATCGATTTATGAAAATAGACACCAAGCGAGGTTGTCAGTTTGCGGATCTCATCGAGGGAACCTGTTACTCCGGTCACCCCGTCGCCAAAGTTGGCGACATATTCGGCCATGACTTGCGGCGTATCCCGCTCGGGATCGACGCTTATCAATATAATGTCCGGGAACATACTCTCGCCCTGAGCCAGTACACGTTTGCGGGCGATCGACAGTTGCTGGAGCGTTGCCGGGCAGATGTCCGGGCAGTGGGTGAAGCCAAAAAAGACCAGGCTCCAGCGACCATCGAGTGACTCGTTATTAAAAGCCGCGCCATCCTGATCGCGCAGACTGAAGCGCGGCAACGCCGGCGATTGTTGCAGCAGCGTCGCGCGCTGCGGCTGGACGGACGGCCCCCGTAATGCCAGGCTCATAAAGACGGCGCCGCCCGTGATTGCTGAGACGACGAGGCCGATTACGAGGATTTTTCGAAAAGGCTCCATGGCTGTGGCTATATTAACGAATGCCAGCGATAACCATAGAAGATTTCATCCGCAGCACGGCCCGGGCCTTCGAGGAAGCAGGGCTCGTTTATGGGCACGGCACGGACAACGCTGTAGACGAGGCGGCGTACCTGGTGTTCGGCGCGCTCGAGCTGGATCATGCCCGGGCTGCAGCGCATTACAAGAGAGCGCTCGGACCAGCGGAGCAGGATCGCTTGCAGGTACTGGTGCGGCGGCGCATCGAGGAGCGGTTGCCGGTTGCCTACCTGACGCGGCAGGCCTGGTTCGCCGGCCACGAATTCTACGTCGACGAACGCGTGCTGGTGCCGCGATCGCCGATTGCCGAGTTGATTGGCCGGCAATTCTCACCCTGGATGCGCCCTGGGGAATTGCGCAGGGCGCTGGACCTGGGCACCGGCAGCGGCTGTATTGCGATCGCCGTGGCGCTTGAGTTTCCGGAAGCCACCGTCGACGCGATTGATATCGACAGAGAGGCACTCGCGGTCGCTGCCATAAACGTCAGGCGCTACGGACTGGAGTCGCGGGTCCGCCTGCTGCAGTCGGACCTTTTCGCGGGACTCAAGACCGATGCCGCGCTCTATGACCTCATCGTCAGCAATCCGCCGTACGTGGATCGCGAAGTCGTCGAATCGCTCCCGCCGGAATTCGGGCATGAACCGGTCCACGCGCTGCAGGCCGGGATCGGTGGTCTGGATTCGGTGCTGGCGATCCTGCATGATGCACCCCGCTTCCTCGCCGACGATGGGATCCTCGTCGTCGAGGTGGGCTTGAGCCAGCCGGCACTCGAGCGGCGTTTCCCCGAGACTGGCTTCGTGTGGCTGGAATTCGCGCAGGGCGGCCAGGGTGTATTCTTGCTCACCAGGGACGAACTGGAGCGGCATCAGCGGCGATACGGTTCTGCGGATCAATAACCGGGATTGACGATGTCAGGAAACAGCTTCGGGCGATTATTCACGGTGACGACTTTCGGCGAGAGCCATGGTCCGGCGATGGGCTGTGTCGTCGACGGCTGCCCGCCCGGCATGGAGCTTTGCGAAGCCGATATCCAGCGAGATCTCGAGCGACGCCGCCCTGGAAAATCGCGGCACACGACGGCGCGCCAGGAAGCCGACCTCGTGAGAATTCTGTCCGGCGTATTCGAAGGCAAGACCACTGGCACGCCGATTGGCCTCATGATCGAGAACACCGATCAGCGATCGCGTGATTACAGCGATATCAAGGACAAGTTTCGACCGGGTCACGCCGATTACAGTTACCAGCAGAAATACGGCATTCGTGATTACCGTGGCGGAGGCCGCGCGTCGGCGAGGGAGACCACGATGCGGGTCGCGTCGGGAGCGATCGCGAGAAAATATCTCCGGGAACGTTTGGGAGTCGAGATCCGTGGTTTTGTGTCGCAACTGGGTCCGCTCGAACTCGCGGCGCGCGATCTCGAATTCGTCGACAAGAATCCGTTCTTTTGTGCAGACCCGGGACGCATCGGGGAGCTTGAACAATTCATGGACGATTTGCGGAAGCAGGGCGATTCGATCGGAGCCAGGATCAGCGTGCTTGCCAGCAATGTGCCGCCCGGTCTCGGCGAACCAGTATTCGACAAGCTCGAGGCCGACCTGGCGCGCGGTTTGATGAGCATCAATGCCGTCAAGGGCGTCGAACTCGGCGCCGGTTTTGCGGCAGTGACTCAAAAAGGCAGCGAGCATCGCGATCAGATAACGCCTGAAGGTTTCGAGAAAAACGATGCCGGCGGCACACTCGGCGGCATCTCGTCCGGCCAGGACATATTTATAAGTATCGCGATGAAGCCCACGTCGAGCATCACCAGACCCGGCGCGACCATAGACGAAACAGGCAAAGAATCGGAAATTTCGACGCACGGCCGGCACGATCCCTGTGTCGGCCTGCGTGCCACGCCGATCGCCGAAGCGATGGTCGCACTCGTGCTCATGGATCATTACCTGCGACATCGTGGCCAGAATGCGGATGTCGAAACTGCCACACCCGTGATTCCTGCAAAGGCTAAAAGCTGATTTAATCCTTATCTGCTCGGGCGATGCATATTTTCCTACAGGTTTAACTTCCCAGATGTCAGATGCAATCGATGTTGCTGTCGTTGGTGCGACCGGCGTTGTCGGCGAGGCGATGCTCGAAATTCTTGCGGAGCGGAATTTTCCGGTCGGCGAGGTCCATGCGCTCGCCAGCGAACGGTCCATCGGTAAAACTGTTTCCTTCGGTGATCAAACGCTGACAGTTTCGGACCTCGCAGAATTCGATTTCTCAAAATGCAGGATTGCCCTTTTTTCCGCCGGCGCTTCCGTTTCCGAAGTTTATGCTCCCAAGGCAGCGGCGGCCGGCTGTATCGTTATCGATAATACTTCGCGGTTTCGTTACGACGACGATATTCCACTGGTTGTGCCGGAAGTCAATCCGGAAAAAATTGCGGACCATGGCCAACGAGGCATCATTGCCAATCCGAACTGCTCGACCATTCAAATGGTTGTTGCATTGAAACCGATTTACGATGCGGCGGGAATC
>JABAOE010002966.1_pt3 | contig 12108 bp, 10 predicted proteins | sample 7062141 | NCBI WGS metagenome assembly JABAOE01 (sample SAMN14538627, study PRJNA623070) | marine sediment metagenome | biome: marine biome [ENVO:00000428]; feature: marine pelagic biome [ENVO:01000023]; material: deep marine sediment [ENVO:00002113] | place: India: Gulf of Khambhat ...
AGCCGGACGTCGAGCAGGGCGGCGCGGAGGCCGGGATCGTTGAACGGCGTGCGTTCGCCCCGGATGTAGGGCAACCAGACCGGAAGGCCGTCGGCCGGCGCGGCCAGGACCCGCGCCGGGTCGGGGTCGCCCACCATTCGGCGGACGTGGTCGACGAAGAGGCCGCCGCCGTTGCTGGCGCCCCCGATCGCGATCACCCCGGGGACGGTGTAGGGGATCGTCCAGAGGCCCTCGACGTCGCGCCACTCGTCGGTCAGGGCCCATGCGATCAACGTCGTGCCGCAGATGACCAGGACGTCGCCCGGGGTGTGGGCATCGGCCATGTACTGCTCGGCGAGTGCGTCGATGGTGCCGCCGGAGATCGCCGTGTCGCCCCGGTGCCCGATGGCGGTCCATCCGGGGCTGCACACCGGGAGTTGGTCGGGGAGCAGGTCGAGCGACGCCAGCAGCTCGGGGTCCCACTCGCGGCCGGTGAAGAGCGGGGCGAGGGTCATGGCCGTCGAACTGTCGATGGCGGCGACCCCGCACAGGGCGTGGTTGGCGACCGCCTGGGCGGGCCACAGTGCGGCAACTCCCTCCTGCCCCGCCAGCCAGGCGGCGAACCCGACGGCCTCGCCCTCGATCCGGCCACCGTCGGCCGTGTCCCGTCCCCGGGCGTCGCCGTAGAGCAGTCCGGGCGTGACCGGCCGGCCGGAGGCGTCGACCCCGCACATCGACGGGACCATGGCGGACACCGTGGCCCCGCGGACCTCGTGGCCGGCGGCGACCGTCTCGTACGCGGCGAGCACACCGTCGACCCACGCGGCGGCGGCATCGTGCTCGAAGCGGTCGGCGTCGGGGGCGATGAGGTCGTGGTGCACCTGGCTCGACGTCACGACCGTTCCGTCGTCGGCCGCGGCCACGGCCTTCACCGACGTCGTGCCGATGTCGATACCGATCGTCACCTCGGCCAACGGATTCCCCCTTCGCCTGAACCATAACTAGCGTCGCGGTCATGTCTCGACCCCGCGTGCTCGCCACCGCGCCGCTCCGGGGACCTGCGCTCGACGAACTGCGTGCCGTCGCCGACGTGGTGGTCGACCCGTGGCTCGACCACACCCCGATCCGGCTCCTCGGACCGGACGACCTGGCCGCGAGAATCGACGCCGAATCGGCCGACATCGTGATCTGTGAGGCCGACGTGTGCTCGGGACCGGTGTTCGAGCGGTCCCTCCGGGTGATCGGTTCGACCCGCGGTGACCCCACCAACGTCGACGTCGACGGGGCCACGCAGGCCGGCATTCCGGTGGTCCACGCGCCGGGCCGCAACGCCGACGCGGTGGCCGAGATGACCGTGGCGTTGCTGATGGCGCTGTCGCGGGGCGTGGTCCCGGGTCACCGCGACATGGTGCGCGGCACGGTGTTCGGCGAGACGCTTCCCTACCAGCGCTACCGGGCCTGGCAGGTGGCGGGCCGGACCGCCGGGCTGGTGGGCCTGGGGGCGGTGGGACAGGCGACGAGGTGGCGGCTCGAGGGTCTCGGAATGGACGTGATCGCCGCCGACCCGTACCGCGCCGACGCCACCCACGACCTCGACGACCTGCTGGCCACGGCCGACGTCGTGTCGATGCATGCGGCGGTCACCCCCGAGACCTTCGGGATGATCAACGAGGAGAAGTTCGCCCTGATGAAGCCGGGTGCCCTGTACCTCAACTCCGCCCGGGCCGGCCTGCACGACGTCGATGCGCTCGTGGGTGCCCTCGAGTCGGGTCATCTGGGCGGCGCCGCCCTCGACCACGTCGACGGCGAGGTGCTCCCGCCGGACCATCCGCTGCTGACGATGGACAACGTCGTGCTCACCCCCCACATCGGTGGCGCCACCTTCGACGTGGAGACGCGCCAGACCGAGATGATCGTGGCCGACGTGCTGGCGATCCTGGCGGGGGAGAAACCACTGCACTGCGCGAATCCGGAGGTGCTCGCATGACCGATGTGAAGGTCGACGTGGTCGACTCCGCGATGGAGATGGAGCGGGTCGGACTCGTGGTCGGTACCGCAGGCAACGTCTCGGGCCGCCAGGCCGACGGCACGATCTGCCTGACCCCGTCGTCCACGCCCTACCCGGAGATCACCCCGGACGGCCTCGCCGTGCTCGGGCTCGACGGCACGCCGGTCGAGGGTTCCGGCACACCGTCCACCGAGAAGGCGATGCACCTGGCCTGCTACAACGCCTTCCCGGAGGTGGGTGGGGTGGTGCACTGCCACCCGCCCCACGCGTCGATGTTCGCGGTCTCCCACACGCCGATCGAGGCGTGCATCGAAGAGGTGATCGTCTACGTCGGCGGCGACGTTCCCGTGGCCGACTACCGGACCACGGGCACCGACGAACTGGCCGAGGAGGTGGTCCGTCACCTCGCCGACCGGGGGGCGGTGCTGATGGCCAACCACGGGCTGCTGTGCGTCGGCAAGTCGCCGGGCGACGCCCTCCACACCGCCCTCGTCGTCGAGCACACCGCCCGTATCGTGTGGGGGGCCGAGCGGCTCGGCGGCGTGGTCCCCCTCCCCGCCGAGATCACCGCGAACTTCAGCAACATCTACGGCATCATCCGTGGCATGTGGACGCCACCGGGCATGCCGGAACCCACATCAGAGGAGGCGACCAATGGCTGAGCCGAGCGCAGGCGTGGACGGGATGGGCCACATGGCGTACGAGGTCGACGGGCCGGTGGCGGTGATCACCATCGACCGGGCCGACAAGGCCAACGCCGTCAACCAGCAGACCCTCGACGAGATGGACGCCTGCTTCAGTGAGGCTGCGGCCGATCCCGACGTGCGGGTCATCGTGCTCAAGGCCAACGGCAAGCACTTCTCCGCCGGGCACGACCTGTCGTCGAGCGACGAGGGGATCGAGGCCGCGGCCGACAACCGCCCGGTCCGAGGCGGGCAGCTCGACTGGAACACCCACGGGCTCCAGGCCATCTACGAGTGGGAGACCATCCACTACCTCGGCTACAGCCGCAAGTGGCGCGACATCCCGAAGCCGACGATCGCGGCCGTCCAGGGCCAGTGCATCGCCGGCGGGCTGATGCTGTGCTGGCCCTGCGACCTGATCATCGCCGCCGACAACGCCCGGTTCTCCGATCCCGTGGCCCGCATGGGCATCGGCGGGGTCGAGTACCACGGCCACACGTGGGAGATGGGCCCCCGCAAGGCGAAGGAGATGCTCTTCACCGCCCGCCAGTTCGGGGCCGAGGAGGCCGCGGAGCTGGGAATGGTCAACCGGGTCGTCCCCCTCGACGACCTCGTCTCCGAGACGATGGCGCTGGCCCACGAGATCGCCCAGATGCACCCGTTCGCGCTGGCCCAGGCCAAGCGGGTGGTCAACCAGACGATGGACATCCAGGGCTTCTACTCCGCCCTCCAGGCCTGCTTCGACATCCACTCCACCGGCCACGGCAACGCCCTGTCGGTGAGCGGCTATCCGGTGCTGATGGGCCTCACCGACATGAAGAAGGCGAAGGAGTCGGAGAGCTGACCGCGGTCCGTCCTCAGGCGACCGCCATCGGGACGCTGGAGTAGCCGGCCACGTTGCTCATCTGGACCCGCTCGCAGCGGCTCTCGTCGATGGTGAACTCGGGCCAGCGCTGCCGCATCTCGTCGATCGCGACCGCGCACTCCATGCGGGCCAGGGCCGCGCCCAGGCAGGTGTGGATGCCGTGGCCGAGGCTGATCGGCAGCTTCTGCGCACGGTCGATGTCGAAATCGTCGGCGGTCGGGCCGAACTCCCGGTGGTCGTGGTTGGCCGCCCCGGTGAGGATGAACACCGGCTTGCCGGGCTCGACGGTGACCCCGTGCCACTCGGTGGGATTGACCGACAGTCGGCCCTGGTATTGCGACGGGGCCCAGTAGCGCAGCACCTCCTCGACCGCGTTCTTGACCTTCGACGGGTCGTCCTTCAGCTTCTGCCACTGGTCGGGGTGGCGGTGGAACAGGACCCCGGCGTTGGCGACCGCCTTGGTGACGGTCTCGCTCCCCGCGGCACCGAGCAGCGAGCAGAACCCGGCGATCTCCTCGTCGGTGAGCGAGACGAGCTCGCCCGTGTCGGTCTCGACCCGTGACTCGATGAGCGCGGTCGTCATGTCGTCGCCGGGTGCGGCCCGTTTCGCCTTCACGAACTCGATGAAGTACACGGCCTGGTTGATCGCCGCTTCGGCCTGCGCGGGGGTACCGAGCGGCTGGCCCTCCTCCCGGTGGAGCATGGCGTCGGTCTGGTGGCGGATCATCTGCCAGTCGGCTTCGGGGACGCCGAGGATGGCGCAGATGACCTCGACGGGGAACGGGCCGGAGAACTCCTCGACGAGGTCGAACTCGTCGCGGTCCGTCAGCGGGTCGAGGTACTTGCCGATCTGTGTCCGAACGAGGCTCTCGTAGCGGTTCATGGCCCTCGGCGTGAAGCTGCGGCTGACCAGCTTGCGGTAGCGGGTGTGCTCGGGTGGGTCCATGACGATCATCGACCGGTTGGAGGTCGTGTCGTAGTCCGGGTCCGACAGCTGTTCGTAGGTGAGGCCGTGGGTCGAGGTGAAGTTCTCGGTGTCACGGTGCACGGCCACACAGTCGGCGAAGCGGCTGAACGCGTAGAAGTCGTACTTCTCGGAGTGGTAGCACGGCGCCTCCTCCCGGAGGCGGGCGTAGATCTCCGTCGGGTCGTCGAACCACTCCCGGCTGAAGGGATCGAAGTCGAGTTCGGTGGCGGCCATCCCGGCCCCTCCTCACGTGATGGGTCGGATCATGGATTCCTGGGCGAAGCTGGCGACCAGCGCGCCGGCGGCGTCGAACACGTGGCCGTGACCGAACCCCCGGGCGCCGGAGAGGGTCGGCGAATGGATGGTGACGAGACACCAGTCGTCGATGCGAACGGGACGGTGGAACCAGAGCGAGTGGCTGGTCACCGCGGTGTGGATGGCCACCATCGTGTCGGCCTGGCTGAGTCCGTCGACGGGTCGCAGCGAGGTGCCGATCACCGGGAGGTCGGTGAGGTAGGCGACCAGGCCCTGGTGGAGGTGCAGGTCCCCGGGCAGTTCACGGTCGTCGACACGGGTCCAGAACGAGTAGTCGGCCGGACCGGTGCTGCGGGCGGTGAGGTCGACGCCGCCGACGATCCGGGTGGTCCACGGCACCATGATCATCGCCTCGCCCGGCGCGTCCTCGGGCCGGCCGAGATCGGGCATCGGGTCCTGGTGGTCGTGGCCGTCCTCTTCGGTGTGCATCGAGAGCTGGGCCAGGAAGAAGACCTTGCCGTTCTGCGCGGCGGTGATCCGGCGGGCGGCGAAGGCCCGGCCGGTCTGGCTCTCCTCGACCTCGAACTCGAAGGGCTCGTCCAGCGACCCCTCCCGGGGGAACAGGCACGAGATCGACTTCACCGACTTGGCGTCGGAGGTGGCCGCGCCGAGGGCGATGGCCTGGGCCAACAGCTGGCCGCCGAAGATGCGGCGGTAGTCCATCTCCACGTTGGGGGCGGTCCAGGTGGTCGGGCCGGTCTGTTCGACCTCCATGCACCCGAGGATCGAGTCGAGCGTGACCGCGGCCATGTCAGGTTGCCTCCGGTCCTTCGAGGGGGTGGAACAGGGGAACGTGCCATTCGCCGTTCTCCTCGAACTCGACCTCGACCCGCATGCCGATCTCGACGTCGTGGGGGTCGCAGCCCACGACGTTGGTGCCGAGGCGGATGGTGGGGTCCTCGTCGACCTCGACGAGGGCGAACACGTAGGGCGGCGCGAACCCCGGGATCCACTCCTTGTGGTTGACCGTGAAGGTCGCGATCGTGCCCCGGCCGCTCACCGGCTGCGGCGCCACGTTGCGGGAGTGGCAGAACGGGCAGATCGGGCCGGGGGGGTGGATCCAGCGACCGCAGTCGCCGCAGCGCTGGAGGCGCAACCGGCCGTCGGCCCCGGAGGTCCAGTAGAACTCGCCTTCCGGCGCGGGGCTGATGAACCGGGGTGGGGGGCCGTCGTCGCTCATCGGATGCCCTTCGTGAGCAGCAGGGCCCCGGACTCGGGACCGCCGCCCGCGCCGATCGCGGCCACCTCGCAGCCGGCGACCTGGATGGCGGCGGTGCCGCGCAGCTGCATGATGCCCTCGTGGAGGAAGCCGAAGCCGTGCAGTCGTCCCCCCGACAGCTGGCCTCCCCAGGTGTTGAGGGGCAGCGACCCGTCGGGTCGGATGTGGCCCTCCTCGACGAACGGCCCGCCCTCGCCCTTGCCGCAGAAGCCGAAGGCCTCGAGCCAGGCCATCGAGAGCCAGCTGAACCCGTCGTAGAGCTGCGCGGTGTCGACGTCGGCCGGGGTGAGGTCGGTGCGTTCCCACAGCGACGCGGCGGAGTCCCGCATGGCCATCGTGGTCAGGTCGTCGAACTGGTCCCACGACGGACGGCCCCGCAGCGCCGTCCCCATGGCGTTGACGTGGACCGCGCCGTTCGGTGTGTCGGGCGCGTAGTCGCGGTGCGACACCACCACCGCGGTCGAGCCGTCGCAGGGCACATCACAGTCGTAGAGACAGAAGGGTTCACTGACCCAGCGCACCGACAGGTAGTCGTCCATCGTCATCGGCTCGGTGTAGATCNNGAGGGCCATCGGGTTCCGGGCGCCGTAGTAGTGGTTCTTGACGGCCACCTCGAGGAGCTGTTCGCGGGTGGTGCCGTACTCGTGCATGTGGCGCCGGGCGTAGCAGGCGATCCAGTTGGCTGCCGAGGTCACGCCGTAAGGGATGAGGTACTGGAAGGCGGCCGGCATCGACGCGCCGCCCCCGCCGCCACCGGCCCGCATCGGTCCGCCGCTGCCCTCCACGACGGTGCGGAACACCAACACGTGACGGGCCAGGCCGGCGGCCACGGCCAGCACCGCCTTGTGGACCGCGCCGAGCTGGCCGCTCGTCTCGGCTCCGCCGTCGCGCCAGTTGAGCGAGAAGCGCAGCGCCTCGTGGAGTTCGGCGCCGGTGGCGCCCCCGAAGGGTCCCCCCATCGCCGGGTAGGTGGAGATCCCGTCGATGTCGGCCACCGTCAGCCCTGCGTCGGCGATGGCCCGCAGCGAGGCCTCCACGGTCAGGTCGAGACCGGTCCGATGGAGACGGCGGCCGATGTCGGACTGCGCGGCGCCGCTGATGACAGCTCGACGCTCGAGTGGCTCGCTCACCGCGCCGACCCGGCCTCGAACAGGCGGTTCACCACCACGTCGGCGGCGTCGGCCGAAGCTCCCTCCCAGGCCACCCGTCCGTGCTCGAGCAGGGCGACGTGGTCGCACAGCTCGAGTGCGTGTTGGACGTGCTGTTCGACGATCAGCAGCGCGGTGCCCCGGGCCCGGATCGTCTCGAGCGTGTTGTACACCTCGTCGACGACGATCGGCGCCAGACCGAGCGACAGCTCGTCGGCCACGAGCAGACGGGGCTCCTCGACCAACACCCGGGCCAGCGACAGCATCCGCTGTTCGCCACCGGAGAGCGTCCCCGCCTCCTGGCGGCGCCGCTCGCCCAGTCGGGGGAACAGGTCATAGGCCCGCTCGAGGGCCCCCGCCACCGCGTTCTTTCCCAGCGCTTGGCGGAACGACAGCGTGAGGTTCTCCTCGACGGTGAACGTGGCGAACACCGACCGGCCTTCCGGGGCGTGGGCCACCCCGGCCCGGGCGAACTCGTAGGTACGTCGCCCCTCCATCAGCTCGCCGGCAACGAGCGCGTCGCCGCTGGTGACGGGCACGAGGCCGGTGGCGACCCGCGCCACGGTGGTCTTGCCCGCGCCGTTGGCGCCGAGCAGCGCGACGGCGCCGGCCTCGGGCACGGTGAGCGAGACCCCGAACAGCGCCCGGAACGGTCCGTACGACGCCTCGACACTGCGGAGCTCGAGGATGGGCGGTGCCCCGATGGGCGACTCGGCGTCAGCCATCGGCGGCCTCCATGTTGCCGAGATAGGCCTTGCGCACGGCCGGGTGACGGAGGGTCTCGGTCGTGGGACCCTCCGCGATCAGGGTCCCGAAATCGAGCACGTAGAGCCGCTCGGTGAAGTCGGCCACGAGGTCGACGTCGTGTTCGACGAGCAGGATGGCGAATCTCTTCTCGGCCTGGATGGCCTGGAGGGTGGCGGCCAGCGCGTTGGTCTCCTCCCGGTCGAGACCCGACGACGGCTCGTCGAGCAGGAGGAGATGGGGCTCGGTCATGAGCGCCCGGCCCACCTCGACCAGACGACCCTGGCCGAGGCTGAGCGCCTCGATCGGCTCGTTGCCGAGCTCCCGCAGGCCGAGGAGATCGAGCACCTCGTCGCAGCGCTCCATCTCGTCCGTCGTCGGGCGACCCCGACCGACCAGGTCCTTCCAGAACGAGCCGGTGCCGCGGTGGACGCGGTCGGCGATGAGGAGGTGCTCGCGCACGCTCGTGTCGGAGAAGAGCTCGATCCGCTGGAAGGTCCGGCCGATCCCCAGCCGGGCCCGCTTGTGGGGTCGGAGACCGTCGAGGTCCCGACCGAGGAAGCGGACCGACCCTGCGTCGGGCGTGAGAATCCCCAGGAGGCAGTTGAAGAAGGTGGTCTTGCCCGCGCCGTTGGGGCCGATCAGGCCCACCCGTTCACCCTCGTCGACGTCGATCGACACGTCGGTCAGGGCGTGGATGCCCGAGAACGTCTTGGTGATGTTGCGGGACTCGAGAACGGTGCTCACGGTGGTGCCTCCGTGAACTCCCGGGCCGCAGCCCGCTCGGCGTCGCGTGCGTAGTAGCGCGCGTTGCGCTTTCGGGTGGCACGACGCTTGCCGAACTCGAGCATGCCCTCGGGATGGCGGGCGAACTGGATGGCGGTCAGGCCGAACAGCACGAAGCGCCACTTCGCCGAGATGGGGAAGATACCGGGAAGCCGGTCCTCGGACCGCAGGATCCACGCGAACAGCGACCCCTCGAGCACCACCGGTCCGAACAGGGCGAACGCCGCGCCCGCCTGCGTCGCCCCCTCGATCGTGCGGGCGCTGAGCGAGACGACCAGCACGAGCCAGAACAGCGCGGCCACCGGCGAGAAGTTCTGCGAGTAGTTCACGTTCTCCTGGTGCATCGACATCATCGCCCCGCCGAGGCCGGCGATGAAGGCCGACACCGAGAAGGCGATGATGCGGGCCCGGGCCGGGGAGATCCCGATCGACTCGGCCGCCACCTCGCTGCCCTGGATGGCCCGGAGGGTGCGCCCGATCGTTCCCTCCCGCAGCTGGATCACCGCGATCGAGACGATCACGAGGACCACGAGGGCCAGGGCCAGGAAGGCGCGGTCGGATTCGCCGAAGTCCCACGGCCCGAGGGTCGGGCGGGGTACCCGCGTTCCTGCCAGCAGGGCGGTGGAGCCGCCGCCCACCCACGAGAACTTCACCATCACCGCGTCGAAGAAGAAGGCGAACGCCAGCGTGGCGATGGCCAGCCACACGCCCCCCAGGCGCAGCACGGGGATCGACAGCAGGGCGCCGACCGCGGCGGCGATGAGTGCGCCGATCAGTGCCGCGAACAGCACCGACATGTCGAAGCGGTCGGCCATCTGGAACACGGTGAAGCCGCCGATGGCGGCGAAGGCGCCCTGGCACAACGAGATCTGGCCCGCGAATCCGGTGATCACGGTGATCGACAGGTAGATGATCGACAGGATCACCGCCTGGGTGATCAGGAAGACCCAGCGGATGTCGGCCTGGGTGAAGGCGAGCCAGGCGATGAACGTGAGGAAGACCACGCCGAAGACCCGGGTCTGGAGGGTCAGCAGCGGATGGCGGGTGTCGGAGGCGAGGGCGGGAGGGGGCGGGTCCACGCCCGAGAGCGGGTCGGTGGCGTCGAGCGACCGGCGGATGGCGGGCCAGAACACCAGGATCCCGAACAGCACGATGAACGGCAGCGAGGGGGTGAGGTTGTCCTTGAACGGCTCCAGCCACGTGTAGTCGTCGGCCCAGCGGGGCAGGTACGTGTTGAAGACGGCGATGAACCAGCCGAGCGCCATGCCACCGACCAGGGCCAGGGGCAGGCTCACCAGCCGGCCGACCGCGGCCGCGGCCATCGCCACCACCACGAGGGTGAAGAAGTCGGCGCTGACGAGGGTGTTGAACCCCGGCGCGATGAGCACGCCGGCCAGGCCGGCGAACGTGCTCGAGATGGCCCATGCGAGAGCCGAGATCCGGTCGGCCGGGATCCCGGCCAGCTCGGTCATGCGGGGACTCTCGACGACGCCCCGCATGGCGAGCCCGAGCGCGGTGAACCGGAACAGTGCTCCCAGCAGGAGCATCGCGGCGACGGCCACGAGGATCTGGGCCAGCTCGTCCCGGCTGAACGGGTACACGCCGATCGGGTCGTAGAACACCGAGGCGCCGTCGGGGACGATACCGGTCGGGGTCCGCCCGGCCACCGGCTTGTAGTTGGCCACGAGCTCGAAGAGGGCGGGGAGTGCGACACTGAGACCGATGGCGATCACCAGCTTGGACACGGCCGACGCGGTGCGGAGGTTGCGGAAGATGAGCCGCTCCAGGACCAACCCGATCGCCGGCGCCAGCAGGAAGACCGACAGGATCAGGGCGGGGACGATCGGCCACGACCAGTCCTGGATGGCTTTGAAGTACATCGCCGCCGAGATGTAGGCCTGCGCGCCGAAGGCGAGGTTGAACACCCCCGACGTCTTGTAGGTGAGGACGAAGCCGAGGCCGATCAGCGCGAAGACCGTGCCCGACGGGGTCCCTTGGAGGAGGGCCCGGACGAGGTCCTCACCGAATGCCGCGACGATCACGGTGTCTGCCTCATCCGTCGGGTCGACGCGCGGTGCCGGTGATCAGTCGAACGAGGTCTCGACCGGCTGCTGCCACGAACGGTCGTCCTGGGGCCAGCACAGCCAGGGTTGCTCGGTGATCGTCTGGAACGCGCCGCCCTGCATCTGCACGACGCTGAAGCACTCCTGGGCGGCGCCGTTGGTGACCGGATCCTCCCGGGTGGGGGCGACGTGTTGGCGGGTCCAGTCGAGCGGAAGGCCGAGGCCTCCCGCGGTGTGGGCGGTGAATCCGGTGTTGATCGCCTCGACCAGCCCGGCCCGGTCGAACTCCGGTCCGGCGGCGATGACCCCGTCGACGAACAGCGTGGCGTTGAGCCAGCCGACCATCGTCTGCTCGGCGGTCTGGCCGCCGTGTTGGTCGACCCACTGGTTGTAGAGCTGGATCCCCGGGTCGTCGGTGAACTCGAAGGGCACGAACTGGGGTGAGNNCACGAACTGCGGTGACACGAAGTCGCCGTCGAAGAGGTCGCCCGCCTCCGCCACGAACCCGGCGTCGTAGGTGTTGGGGTGCTGCATCGTGATCTGGTCGCGGTAGCCCTGGCGCACCAACTCCTCGGCGATCGTCTTCATGCCGTTGAGGTCGAGGCAGGAGGCCACGAAGTCGGCTTCGAGGTCGATCCACTCGGTCACCTGGGGGGCGACACCGCCGCCGAGACCGAAGGGAAGGTCGTCGTAGACCTTGACCGTCTCGATGCCGAGATCGGCGCCGTAGAAGTCGATCGCCGCGCCGACCGTGTTGGCACAGGTCTTGGACTCCGGCGAGATGCCGTAGCCGAGGGCCACCGCCTTGCTCGCGCCGGCCAGCGACATCTGGTACGGCACGGCGCGGCCGAGGCAGTCGCCGCAGGAGACGCCGAGATGGGGGAAGAGGTTGAACCGGCCGTTGTTCTCCGGCGCCTGGATTCCCCAGTTGAAGGTGGGGACGCCCGCATCGTTGAGGTCCCCGTAGCCGGGTGGGAGGAGCGTGGCGCCGAAGACCACGAAGGAGTCCTCGTTGGCGATGATCTCGAGGGCCCGGGCCTGATGCTGGCTCAGCTCGTCGTCGAGCACCTCACCCACCACGAGCTGGCGGCCGAACACGCCGCCGAGGGAGTTCTGGTAGTCGAAGTAGGCCTCGATGCCGGTGAGGTAGCAGTCGAGGATGCAGGTGCCGAGTGGGTTGTTCTCCCGGAGGCCGAGCACCGCGACCGAGATCTCCTCGTCGCTCACCCCGGGCACGCCCTCGATCGAGACAAAGGTGTCGCGATCGGGCCCGCCGTCGTCGCCGGTGTCGCCGTCGTCGCCGGTGTCGCCGTCGTCTGCGGTGTCGCCGT
>JABAOE010010687.1_pt2 | contig 12106 bp, 9 predicted proteins | sample 7062141 | NCBI WGS metagenome assembly JABAOE01 (sample SAMN14538627, study PRJNA623070) | marine sediment metagenome | biome: marine biome [ENVO:00000428]; feature: marine pelagic biome [ENVO:01000023]; material: deep marine sediment [ENVO:00002113] | place: India: Gulf of Khambhat ...
GCGAAGACTGTTTTAAAAAAACTAGAAGAGGACTATCACAAAAAAAGAAGGGGCTTAATAGAAGAAAAACCTATTACCTTTAAAGACTTTTCAAAAGAATATCTTAAATACTCAAAGGCAAATAAATCAGCAAATACCGTTGAGCGGGACGAGATATGTACTAACAATCTTATACCTACTTTTGGGAAAGTCTATCTCTCACGTATCACCCCGCTTTTAATCGAGCAGTACAAGATGAAAAGGATAAAAGAGGTAAAACCCCGTACGGTAAACATTGAGCTTAGATGCTTCTCAAACATGATGAAAAAAGCCGTTCAGTGGGAGATGCTAAGTGAATCCCCTTTTAGAGGAGTAAAGCAGTTTACTTATGAGAAAAAACCTCCGAGATTTCTTACAAAAGAAGAATTAGACCTTCTTTTGTCTAAGGCAAGTAACTGGCTTAGACCCATAATCGTATTTATGATAAATACGGGACTTCGTGAAGGAGAGCGGGCTGCACTTATGTGGAAGGATATAGATTTTAAAGAAAAGAAAATCACCGTGCGTTCAAGTAAGGTAAAAGATTTCAGGGTAATTCCCATGAATGATAAGGTGCTCGAACTTCTTAAGTGGCTAAAAGAAAACTACGTAACCCCTACTAACAAAGTTACCAAGAGAAAGGCAACACAAATGGAATATGCATTTTGCAACGAAGACGGATCACCCGTGATTAAGATTGCGAAGGCACTTAAAAACGCCGCTGCTAAAGCGGGACTTGAAGGGATAAGCCCTCATACCTTACGGCACACTTTTGCATCACACCTTGTGATGTCCGGAGTAGACCTACGATCTGTACAGGGTCTTTTGGGACACAAAGATATATCTACAACGATGGTGTATTCACACCTTACCAAGGATCATTTGGCCAGGAGTGTGGAGAAGTTGGAGTGGTTATAAGATTATCTTTATAAAATATTGAATTAATGATATTCTCAAAATATTATAATTCTTCTTTATTTTAGATAGTTTCCTTTTAAATATAATGCTATTAAATAGAGTCATTAATGCAACGGACTTAAAAATTGTTGCCCAAACTAAAATAACAAAATCACAATTATCAAAATCTGTTATAAAGCGAGCATGTGATACTCTCCGTAGAGATGACGGAGTTGGTGTTGGCAATTACGTTGAACAGTTATCTTGGTTACTCTTTTTACGCGTATTTGAAAATTTTGAGAAAGAATTAAGAGAAATTACTATTGACAATTTTTTGACCTAAAACTATGGCAATCAGAAAATCGCAGCTGTATAGCTCAATTTGGCAAGCCTGTGATGAACTTCGCGGTGGAATGGATGCGTCACAATACAAAGACTATGTGCTTGTCCTGCTATTTGTCCGGTATGTTTCAGATAAATATACGGGTAATTCAGACACCTTGGTTGATGTCCCAAAAGGTGGAAGTTTTTCAGACCTAGTTGCTCTCAAAGGCCAGTCTAATATTGGGGAAGAAGTGAATAAGGTTCTCAGTAAACTTGCCGAAGCAAATGGATTAAGAGGCGTTATTGATGTTGTCGACTTCAATGACGAAGATAAGATTGGGAAAGGAAAAGAAATGGTTGATCGACTTTCTCAGCTAATAGCTATATTCGAAAATCCTGATCTAGATTTTAGTAAGAATAAAGCAGAAGGCGATGATTTGCTTGGAGATGCATATGAGTATTTGATGAAACACTTTGCGGTTGAATCGGGTAAAAGTAAAGGCCAATTTTATACACCTGCTGAGGTGTCTCGGATAATGGCAAAAGTTATTGGGGTAGAGAGAGCAAAGTCTAGAACAGAAAATGTTTATGATCCAACTTGCGGTTCTGGTTCTTTATTACTCAAAGTAGCAGATGAAGCCAAACCAGTCGATATTACTATTTTCGGACAGGAAAAAGAAAATGCGACCGCCGCTCTTGCAATCCTAAACATGTGGCTTCATGGTGAACCAACTGCCGAAATCAAAAAAGGGCAAAGCACACTTTCTAATCCGTTGTTCGTAGAAAGAGATGAATCACTTAAAACATTCGATTATGTTGTAGCTAATCCTCCTTTTTCGTACAAATCATGGCGAATAGGATTCAATCCAGAAAAGGATCCATTTGGAAGATTTGATGGTTTCGGGATACCGCCATCAAAAAATGGAGACTATGCATTCTTACTACATATTATTAAGTCTCTTAAAAGCACAGGTAAGGGTGCAGTTATCTTGCCTCACGGTGTCCTATTTCGAGGAAACGTAGAAGCTGTTATTCGGAGAAACTTGATAAAACGAGGGTACATCAAAGGAATTATTGGTTTGCCCCCCAAATCTTTTTTATGGCACAGGAATACCTGCTTGCATTATCATTCTTGATAAAGAGGAAGCCCAGGATCGCAAAGGCATTTTCATGATATACGCTTTTAAGGGATTTGTGAAGGATGGAAATAAAAACAGATTACGCGAGCAGGATATACGCAAAATTGTAGACGTTTGGAAAAGCCAAGCTAAGATAGAAAAATATAGCCATTTTGCCGGCAATAAAGAAATTGAAAAGAATGAATTCAATCTTAATTTACCGCGTTATATAGATACGAGCGCACCAGAAGATATGCAAGACATTGAAGCACACCTAAAAGGTGGCATCCCTCAGCATGATGTAGAATCCTTAGATGACTTCTGGACTGTGTATCCTTCTTTGAAGCATGATTTATTCAAAAATTCATCAAAAGATGGGTATTATGAGCTTTCTGTTAAAGATGATGATATATACGGAACGATCTCAAATCATGGTGAATATGTTGATTTCAAAAAAAGCATAAAAAGAATCTTTGATAAATGGAAAAAAACCACAATAACCGACCTAAGATATCTAGGCAAAGACACACATCCAAAAGCTATAATAGCTGAATTATCAGTTAGTTTGCTTGAAGCATTCAAAGGTATAAAACTTATTGATAAATATGACATATACCAGCACCTCATGTCTTATTGGGAAGAAATTATGCAGGATGATGCGCATATTATAACCGCTGATGAATGGTGGGCAGGCAAACAAGTTATTAGATTACAGGCTGAATCAAAAAGCGGAAAAAACAAAGGCAAGAAAAAAGATATTGCAGGCCTTACTGGCCTCGAAGGCAGGCTTATTCCTGTTTCATTGCTTATCGAAACATACTTAAATAAAGAGCAAGAAGAGCTTGATAATTTACAAAATGAACTCGAACAAGCTAAAGCAGAAATGGAAGAAATGCAAGAAGAACACGGTGGCGATGAAGAACTACTTGAAAGTGTGATGAATGAAAAGGGAAACATCACTAAGAAAGATCTCAAGGCGCGCATGAAAGAGATAAAAGATGAAGTAGAATTTGCCGATGAATTAACTATGCTTGAGAAATATGCGGGGCTTTTAGAAAAAGAAACCGACTATAAAAAGAAGATCAAAGAGGCGGAGAAAGAACTGGAGAAAAAAGTTATTGCCAAATATCCGACACTAACGATCGAAGAAATCAAAACTCTAGTGGTTGAGCGCAAATGGATGACAAAATTAGAGGGGCGCATTATGAGTGAAGTGGATAGCATGTCGCAAAATTTGGCAGGTCGAGTGAAAGAACTTGGGGAGAGATATGATCAAACTTTGCCCGAACTAGAAAAAGAAACAGAGGCGCTTACTAGAAAAGTCGAGATATATTTAGAAAAAATGGGGTTTAAAGTTTAGCTATGGCACTGATTACACAAAAATCAACAGAGGGCTACAAAATAACCGAAGTTGGTGTGATTCCGAAAGATTGGAGAGTTGTTTTAATTGAAGAAATTGCTGAAGTTAAAGGGGGCAAGCGTCTACCAAAAGGTGAGGTGTTATCAGATCTGCCAACCCCGCACCCTTATATAAAAGTTTCAGATATGTTTGAAGGTGGCGTTCGCTTGAATGAAATGCAATACGTACCTAAGGATGTTTTCCCTAAGATAAGAAATTATAGAATATATAAAAATGACCTATTTATCTCAGTTGCTGGCACTTTGGGGATTGTAGGAGAAATACCATCAAAACTAGACGGTGCAAATTTAACTGAAAATGCTGACAGATTAACCAATATTAAATGTCACAAAAAATATCTTTTGTACTTGTTAAAGGCTAGAATTGTTCAAAATGCAATCGAACTAGCTAGAACGTTGGGTGCCCAACCTAAATTAGCACTTAGTAGAATTAAAAAGTTTAGTATCCCACTTCCATCGACAATAAAAGAACAAGCCAGTATAGCCACCGTTCTATCTGACGCCGATTCACTAATTGAAAATCTGGAAAAACTTATTGCTAAAAAGCGTGCGATCAAGAAAGGTGCGATGCAGCAGCTACTCACTGGAAAGCGCAGATTCCCGGGGTTTGGTAAAAGGAAGAAATTTAAACAGACAGAAATAGGTGAGATACCGGATGATTGGGAAGTATTGAGTCTAGGCGAGGCAGCTACATTAAAGGCTAGAATAGGCTGGCAAGGACTGACAACAGCAGAATATAAAAGTTCTGGTGATTATTATTTAATCACAGGCACCGAATTTATTGATGGTAAAATTGATTGGGGTGAGTGTCATTTTGTTGAAAAACGAAGGTATGGACAGGATAAAAATATACAAGTCAAAGAGAATGATGTACTTATAACAAAAGATGGAACAATAGGTAAAGTAGCCTTTATTAATCAGGTTCCAAAACCGGCTACGTTAAATAGTGGCATTTTTGTAATAAGACCATATAAAAATGAGTTTCATCCCCAATTCCTTTACTATATCTTGTCATCTAGCGTTTTTAATAATTTCCTCTCCCAGCTAAGTGCTGGATCTACAATAAATCATCTTTATCAAAAAGATTTTGTTAATTTTTCTTTTCAAAAACCACCTATACTTGAAGAGCAAATAGCAATAGCTGAAGTTTTATCCGATATGGATCAAGAAATAGAGATATTGGAAAGTAAACTCAGCAAATACCACAAAATAAAAACAGGTATGACGCAACAACTTCTAACAGGGAAAATTAGAATCTATGAGCCAAAAAATTAACCCCTCACCGCAGGTCGGCCAAATTGAACGAAAGACTCAAGACAGAATAGTGGCGCTTTTTCGTGACAGCCTCGGTTATAAATACCTAGGGAATTGGGAAGAGAGGGAGGGTAATAGTAATATTGAAGAGGAATATCTACGAAGCTTTTTAAAAGAAACAGGAAAGTACAGTGAATCTATCATAGACAAAGCGATTCAAGAACTTCAAAAAACCGCCGGCAACCAACAACTCAGTTTGTACGACCTTAACAAGGATGTATATGGTTTACTCCGCTATGGTGTAAGAGTCCGTGAAGGACATGGAGAAAAATACCAAACCGTTGACCTCATTGATTGGACAAACTTCTCTGCAAACCATTTTGCTATTGCCGAAGAAGTGACAATCAAAGGCAACAGAACCAAGCGGCCAGATGTTGTTTTGTATGTCAATGGTATTGCTCTTGCGGTGATTGAGCTTAAGCGTAGTACTGTCTCAGTGTCTGAAGGTATCCGCCAGAACATTGGCAACCAAAAAGATGCATTTATTAAGAACTTTTTTGCTACTGTTCAGTTACTCATGGCTGGCAATGATACTGAAGGTCTGCGCTATGCCACAACTGAAACGCAAGAAGACTCATATTGGTCATGGAACCCACAAGACTCGGATTTTGCAGATAAAGAAAATCGCCTTGACAGACATATCATGCAAATATGTCAAAAACCCCGGTTTATAGAAATAGTGCACGACTTTATCATATTTGACAGCGGTATTAAAAAAACATGCCGACATAATCAGTACTTTGGTGTAAAAGCATCACAGGATTATGTCAAACGTCATGAAGGCGGCATCATCTGGCATACCCAAGGATCGGGAAAAAGCCTGACTATGGTATGGCTTGCTAAATGGATTCGTGAAAATATGTCAGACTCACGTGTGCTTCTGCTTACTGATCGTGTGGAGCTCGATGAACAGATTGAGCGTGTTTTTAACGGAGTAGATGAAGATATTCATCGTGCGAAAGATGCTAGTGATCTTATAGATCAGCTTAATAAAAAAGAGGAATGGTTGATTGGATCATTAATTCATAAATTCGGGCGAGTGAGTCCGACTACCAGTGATGAAGTTGACGAGTACATGAAGGAGATCAATAAGAACTTACCCTCAGATTTTCAAGCCAAAGGTGATATTTTTGTTTTTGTAGATGAATGCCATCGCTCGCATACCGGTAAACTTCACGAAGCTATGGAAGAATTATTGCCAAACGCCACATTCATAGGGTTCACCGGCACTCCTCTTTTAAAGGTAGATAGAACAAATAGCATCGCTACATGGGGCAATTATATTCACACATATAAATACGATCAGGCTGTTGCTGATAAAGTTGTCCTGGATCTGCGGTATGAAGCTCGTCGTGTGCCGCAACAAATAACAAATCAACAAAAAATTGATGAGTATTTTGAGAAAAAAACTGGAGGCTTGACTGATTATGCCAAAGCGCAGTTAAAGAAAAGATGGGGAACAATGCAAGCTTTGCTTAGTTCAGCAGACAGAATGAAGAGAATTGTGTTTGATATCATTGATGATTTTGAGTCAAAGCCTCGTTTATCAAGCGGACGAGGCAATGCAATGCTTGTTGCGAGCAGCATTTATGAGGCATGCCAGTATTATGAAATATTCCAGTCACAAGGATTCGAGAAGTGTGCAGTGGTAACCTCGTACCAGCCTAATGCACTTGATACTGAATCTAGGGAATATCGTATCTACCAGAACATGCTTGATATATACCGCCCACTTCAGCGGCAATCTAATGAATCCGAAACTGATGCATTTGAACGAATAATCAAGAAGAAATTTATAGAACAGCCAGGGCAAATGCAACTCCTAATAGTTGTAGATAAATTGCTGACGGGTTTTGATGCCCCACCCGCTACTTATCTTTACGTTGACAAAAACATGCAGGATCATGGCCTTTTTCAGGCAATATGTCGTGTTAACAGGCTTGATGGTGAGGATAAAGATTACGGATATATCAATGATTATCGCGACCTTTTCAAAAGACTTGAAAAAGCGGTTACAGACTACACCTCCGAAGCATTAGCTGGTTTTGATAAAGAAGATGTGCTTGGACTTTTGAAAGATCGCTTAGATGAAGGACGAAAAGATTTGAATGATGCTTTAGAGGAAGTACGTGCTTTATGTGAACCGGTAGAGCCCCCAAAAGATTCAGCAGCATATATTCGTTACTTCTGTGGGGACGTCGAGAATCCATATGCACTAAAGGAGAATGAAGTTAAGCGAGTTAAGCTGTATAGAGCTACGAGTCGCTTGCTGCTGCGGTATGCCGATATAGCTAATGACCTCCAAGAGGCTGGGTACAGCGAAGAGCAAGGAAAAGCGATTAGCAAAGAGGTACGACATTTTGAGCAAGTAAGGTCTGAGGTTAAGTTAGCTAGTGGGGATTACATTGATCTTAAAAAATATGAACCTGCAATGAGGACTTTAATGGATCGTTACATAACAGCCGATGAGATTGAAAAACTGTCCTCTTTCGATGATAAATCATTAGTTGAGTTGCTAGTTGAGAAAGGTGACGATTTGATCCATGATTTACCAGAGAATGTTAAGAAAAATCAAGAAGCAGTCGCCGAAACCATCGAAAACAATGTCCGTAAGTTAATCACTGATGAAATGCCTACAAATCCAAAGTATTATCAGCGGATGTCAGAGTTGTTAGAAGAATTAGTAATACGAAGAAAGCAAGAAGATATTGAATACAAAAAATATCTCGATGAAATTATAGCCTTATCTAAAAATGTAACAAATCCAGGCACCTCAGAAGAATATCCCATCAACATTGACACTCGCGGCAAACAAGCTTTATTTGACAATCTTGAAAAAGATAAAGAAAAAGCGATCTCGGTGCATGATGCGATTCTTAATTCGAGGAGTGATGAGTGGAGGGGTCATATTCTTAAAGAGAGAAGAATAAAGATAGCAATAAAAAAAGTATTGCCAGAGATTTCTGATGATGATTTGAAAAATTTATTTGAGATAATAAAAAATCAAAATGAGTATTGAATCATGTTACTTAAAAATTAGTGATATCGAAGTGCTGGTATTACGCAAGTCAGTTAAGAATTTGCATTTGAACGTGTTACCACCTATTGGAAAGGTCCGTGTAACTGCTCCGATGTCCATGAAAAAAGATGCAATTCATACATTCCTGGCAACCCGGTTATCATGGATAAAAAAACAACAGGCAAAATTTCAGTCACAAGAAAGGCAAAGTCAAAGGGAATATGTCAGTGGCGAAACGCATTATTTTTTCGGTAATAAATACAGACTCGAAGTTGCAACACTTGATACAAAACCCAAAATCGAACTGAAAGGGAAAAAGAAAATAGTTCTTACAGTTCGTCCGAATAGCCTCCATTCAAAGCGTGAGCAAGTACTACAAAACTGGTATCGTGAGGAACTTAAAATATTATTAAATCAAATGATTGGCAAATGGGAAGAAAAAATTGGTGTAAAGGCACATAGTTGGGGTATTAAAAGAATGAAAACTCGCTGGGGTACATGTAATAATGAGGTAAAGAGGCTTTGGTTCAATTTAGAACTAGCAAAAAAGCCCATAAATTGTATCGAATACGTTGTAGTACATGAACTTGTACATTTAGTCGAACAAAAACATAACGAAAAATTTATCGCCTTAATGGAGAAACATTTGCCTAAATGGCGTAGTGAAAGAGATGAGCTTAATAGATTTATTCATTCTTATGAGAGTTGGAACAATTAATTTCCTTATAACTTCCAATGATATAATTCATCCAAAACCCAATCAATTATTAAAATGTCATAAGCATCTTTTTAGATCTCTTCATTAATTATATCCTTTTCAATCCCTTTTTTGCTGTAGTAAAGGGAGGGGCACTTTAAAAACATACCATTGTAAAGTATCCTTTCTACTAAAAACCGAGCCTCAAAATTTCTAGGAGGTAGAACCATGAAATGGCTGACATTAGTGATCTTTATCTCTTTTATTTATGGTTGTGAAGAAAAAATACCAACCCCTCCTTCCTCTCCCGCCCCTGCTGATTCCTCTCCCGTCACTCCTGACTCCTCACCGGTCCCGCTATATCAATGCAAAGGTGAAGACAAGGTTTATTACGGCTCAGAAGAGATGTGCAATGCCAACTGCCTCAAACAATGCGTACTCGTAAGTAAAGACGATTAAAATAGCGGCATACCTTCTTTAAAATCTAAAAACCGGCTTAAAAAGAAAAACCCCTGACTTATGGGGTTTTTCTTTTTACATAAAGTGATCCATTACTCTATCTCTACGGCGCTTAAATAACTACCTCTCAATACTGCAGTTTCATTGGCGTTTGAAGTTGATTGCGCCCAATTAAGAGTAACGTCCCTCCCTGAACTTCCCATTTTGATCGTTCCACTAATTTTGATCATGATGCCTTCATTCGCTGCTATATCAATTTGTCCACTTGAGACCAGATCGCCCTGTAAAATTCCATTTTCATCCGTAGTAAGGTATCCGAGCGCCATTTCTACACCATCAGGAACGTCAAATGCAATCTGAATGTCAGGAGCTTTGGTGTGTGCTGCTGGCAAATACCGCTCCTTCAATACCATATTCTTTATTGTTATCCAGCCTTAGTTTTAGTTCATCATCAGGATTAAGCGTTGTATTTGATGTCGTGGCTTGGTCATTATTTTTTCGTACTTTTAAAATTGGAGGAGTGTGAACTACCGTTAAAAGCGGGTCTGAATCTGTTCCTGCTTGATCTGCAAAATATCCTTGTACTCGGTCATTTGTAGTACATCCAGAACAAGTACCTGTACTTGAATCAGCAACATCATGATTTACTTCCCTGACTGCAAATTTCGTAATACCTGTAAGAGAAATATTTCCCTCTCCCGTAGCATTAAGAGTCCAGGTATTATCTCCAGAAGTGCTCCAAGAAGCTGTGGTTATACTTGAATCAGATTGAGCAGTAGTTCCAAACTGGTCAAAATCCGCAGTCGTTACAGAAGTATCTGAAGCGGGTGTTGATGTATAAACATTATATGCAGCACTAGGTTGTCCATCTATTTTAGCAGTACCCTCAATCGTTAAAGTCGCAGAATCAATAGTATCAGTATCCCCGATATCTGAAGTATCAAATAGTACTACGCTTCTAACAATATGAAAAGCATCGCCACTTCCACAATCTTGGGTACGAACATGACCAAATGACCCAGTAGCAGAATTATCAGAAGCAGCACTACCATCTGTATCATCATGAACCGTAGCCCAAGATTCTGAACCACATGAAGGACTTTCGGTATTTGCAATACTACCATCAACTGATGTACTTTCAGGGTCAGCGTCAGGAGTAAATGTAGAGGTTGTTGAACCTCGTTTTCCTTGGACAATCTTTGATGAATTGTGTTTATAATCATTAGGAATTCCACTTTTAATTACACGTGCAATATGATTTACAATCGCACTCTTCAAGTCTTCTCTGAAGTTCTTAATCTGAGCGCATCCGAAATCATCGCATTCTTCGTGGTATGTTCCATCCCACACCATTATAGGGGGATTATGTACTAAAAATCTTTCAATATCTATCGTCCCATTCCCGAAACCTATTTGCTCACCGTTTTCCCATGCCTTCGCATAAACCTCTACCCCGTCTTCTAGTGGGTTCATTTCCACTATTTCAATTTCTAATCCTCGCGCGGATGTTTTTTGTATCGCGCCCAACTTCGCTATTTCTTGCCCTTTTATCTGAGCTTTTTGTTTCATTGTCTTATTGACTAACATTTGGGATACAGTTGCGTTCGAAAATTGAGAGAATGAATCGTTGATTGAAGCGAAAACGGAGATGCTAATAATGACTACAATAATCAACATCCATTTATTATTTAATTTTTCTTTAATGTAATTCCACATATACAGTTTCATTTAATGGGTTTCTGCCTGCTTTCAGGCGTTGATAAGAATAAGGATAATTTTTTTCTTTCAAATAAGGTGTGAGCCCGTGAAGAATATCTAAGACTCTGATTCGCATTCTTTCAGTAATACCTAGCATATTTTTCGGATATAGCTCACATATCGGCTCAAAAAGATGCACATCTTTAGCAATTCCTCGCATATTTTCCAACGCCTTCGGGAATGTTCTCGGCAATTGTTCAAGAACATGGCTTGTAAAGGCAATGTCCGCTTTTTCAATAGGAAGTTCTTTTGTAATATCACACTCATAAAACTCTACATCTAATCCAAACTTCCGCGCCATTTCCTTTGATTGTTTTACGCTTGCAGGGGATATTTCAAGGCCTATAAATTTCACGTCGGGGTATTTACTTTTAAGATAAAAAAGATTCCTTCCCGAACCTGACCCAAATTCAACTACTGTTCCACGAGGGTTTATGCGTTCTAGTTGTTTATAAAGATAAAAAACTACATTTTTTAAACTCCCATACTCCACCTTATCGTTGAGAAGATAAAAATCATCAGAATCTTTGCAAAGATATTTTTCTAACGATGCTTTATCAAACTTCTTCATATCCTTATCGTATGACATCTTAATAAACGAGGTGGTCCTTTTACTTCTTCCAAAAAGCCACATCTTAATATAGGATTCTAAAAAATACCAAAAAGCCGTATGGACAAAGTCCCTTTCGCTTGTTGAAGGTATTTTCTTTTTTATTAAGCCTGTTTTTATCATTTTTGAGTAATTATTCCGATTTTTAAGTTGAAAGGAGTTGTTTCTATAACGACTATATAGAAACATTGTCTTCAAGATATCAATATCACATTATTTATTAGACGCACAACAAGTAGTTGCATTCGCCTAAATAATTCATATATTTTTTAATCATTAATAAAAATTGTTCGACTTTTTAAAATAGCCTCTTATGACGAAGATATTCGCTGAATGATATTTAGCGTGATTTCATAGTAGCACAATAATCCTCGATTTAACAAAATGCTGTTCCTGGCTAATAATTTGGGTGGAGCCTACAGGCGAAACAAATACTCAACAGTAATCACTGCTTTAATACTTTTCTCGACGTG
>JABAOE010007656.1_pt5 | contig 12105 bp, 16 predicted proteins | sample 7062141 | NCBI WGS metagenome assembly JABAOE01 (sample SAMN14538627, study PRJNA623070) | marine sediment metagenome | biome: marine biome [ENVO:00000428]; feature: marine pelagic biome [ENVO:01000023]; material: deep marine sediment [ENVO:00002113] | place: India: Gulf of Khambhat ...
GTCTTCGGGGAGACCGACGAGGAAGTGGCCCGCAAGGTGGCGACGGCTCGCCGGCACGGGCTGGTCCCGGTCGTGTGCGTGGGAGAGACGCTGGACGAGCGGCGGGCGGGGCGCGTCGACGAGGTCATCCTCCGACAGCTGGAGGCCGCGCTGCCGGCGCTCGGTGACGGCCGCGAGCGCTTCCTGATCGCCTACGAGCCGGTCTGGGCGATCGGCACGGGGGAGACGGCCACGCCGGGGGACGCTTCGGCGGCCCACGCGACGCTGCGGGGGCGGCTGGCGAGCGCCCTCGGAGCTGCGGAGGCGGCTGACGTCCCGCTCCTGTACGGCGGCTCCGTGAAGCCGGGCAACGCCGCGGAGCTCGTCGCCGCGCCGGACGTGGACGGAGTGCTCGTCGGGGGCGCGAGCCTGGACCCGGATTCCTTCGCGAGGATCGCGGAGGCGGCGGCGTAGAGCGTACCGCCGGGCCGGTGCGTCCCTGACCCGTTGACACCCTTTCCGGCCTCTCCGACGTTTAGGTTCTACCTCCAAGGAAGCTACGCGATGTATGGATTCTTGCTGGCCCTCCTCGTTCTGGACGGCCTCTTTCTCTCCGTCGTGATCCTCCTCCAGGCCGGCAAGGGAGGCGGGCTCGCGGCCGTGGGCGGCTCGGGCGGCACGATGACCGAGGGCGTCCTCGGAGGGCGCCAGGCGGCCACCGTGCTGACGCGCGCGACCTGGACGTCCGGCACGTTGTTCATGGTCCTGGCTCTGGTGCTGTCGATCCTCTCGTCGCGCGCCCAGGCGCCGCAGTCGATCATTCAGGTGGATGCGCCCGCGACCACGACCGCTCCGGAGCCGGTGCTGCCGGGTCTCGGGCAGCCGGGCAACGAGGGGGCCGCACCGGAAGGGGGGGGCGCCGGCAACCCCGGAAACGACGGCAACTGAGCACCCGAGGGCCGTTCAACGACCGTGGAAGCCGACGATGACGTGGCGGCGGACCCGAACGGGTCCGCCGTTCTTCTCGGCGGGGCCTCGGAGCCTGCAATGAGCGAAAGCCCTCACGGCCTCGGCCGTGCGCACCTCCACGAGCTGTACCACGCCCTTTGCCTCACTCGCGCCGCCGAGGAGCGCCTGGAGACTCTCCAGAAGCAGGGGCACGTGACCGGTGGCGTATACCGGTCGCTCGGTCAGGAGGCCGGGTCCGTCGGCGCGGCGTATGCGCTCCGCCGCCGGACGGACGGGACCGGCGATTTCCTCGCTCCGACGGTTCGGGCCGCGGGAGCGCTCTTCCTCTTCGGTGCCGAGCCGGTCGACTTCTTCCGTCAGTACATGGCGCGCGGGACCGGACCGACGCGGGGCCGCGAGGCGAACGTTCACTGGGTGGAGCTCGAAAAGGGCCTCGTCGGGCCCGTCTCGCCGCTCGGAACCATGCTCGAGGTCATGGCCGGCATCACGCTCTCCTTCCGTCTGAGGGACCAGGAGCGCGTGGGCATGGTCTTCTACGGGGACGGTGCGTCGTCGACCGGCGCCCGGCACGANNGCCGTGCAGCAGTGCCCGTTGATCCTGATGGTCGAGGCCAACCAGTGGGCCTTTTCCACGCCGACCGCCAAGAACACGCGGGTGGCGAGCTTCACCGAGAAGGGGCCCGGCTACGGGATCGGTGCCGAGTCCGTGGACGGGACCGACGTGCTGGCGGTCTTCGACGCCGTGCGGCGGGCGGCCGCCCTGGCGCGTTCGGGCGACGGGGTGCGCATGGTCGAGCTGCGCTACTTCCGTCGCCTCGGGCACGCCCAGCACGATCCGCAGGACTACGTGGACCCCGAGGTGATCCGCACGTGGGAGGAGCGGGACCCGATCGAGTCCTTCCGACGTCGGATGCTCCGGTCGGGGTGGGCGACGGGCGCCGAGTTGGAGGCGATCGAGGCCGATGCCTTCNNCGGCGGAGCAGGCGATCGCGGAGCCGGTTCCCGACGGTCCGGATGCCGTCGACGGCGTCTACACGGACCTGCGCTTGCCCCACCCGTGGACGCGCGCGCAGCACCCGGATCCGAAGGTCGACCACCACCCCGCGCACGGCTGACGTCACCATGGACCGACCGGTACCCGAGCACCTGCTCAAGACCAAGCGCCGCGAGCCCGTCACGCTGCTGGAGGCCGTCAGCGAGGCGCTCTTCGAGGAGATGCAGCGGGACGAGGCCGTCTTCCTCCTCGGGGAGGACATCGGCGTCTACGGGGGCGCCTTCAAGGTGACCCGGGGCTTCCTCGAGCACTTCGGAGCCGAGCGCGTCATCGACACGCCCATCGCCGAGGGGGGCTTCACCGGCGCGGCGGCCGGCGCCGCCCACATGGGCCTGCGGCCCGTGGTCGAGATGCAGTTCATGGACTTCATCTCCCCCGCGTACGACGTCATCACCAACTACATCGCGACGTCGCTGTACCGAGGCGCGGGCCCGTTGCCGCTCGTGATCCGCGGGCCCGTGGGCGGGGGAAACCGCGGTGGCCCCTTCCACTCGCAGAACGTCGAGATGGCCTTCTTCCACACGCCGGGCCTGAAGATCGTCTACCCGAGCACCGCGTACGACGCCAAGGGGCTGCTCAAGGCGGCGATCCGTGACGACAACCCGGTGATCTTCGAGGAGCACAAGGGCCTGTACCGAGCGCCCGGGCTCCGCGAGGTCCTGCCGGACGACGACTACGTGGTGCCGCTGGGGGAGGCGCGGATCGTGCGCGAGGGAGCGGACCTCACGATCGTCACCTACGGCGCCATGGTGCACAGGAGCGTGGATGCCGCGGGGGTGCTGGAGGACGAGGACGGCGTCTCCGTGGAGGTCCTGGACCTGAGAACGCTCCTGCCCCTCGACGAGGACGCGATCGTCGAGAGCGTCAAGAAGACCGGCAAGCTCCTCGTGGTGCACGAGGACACGCGCACGGGCGGCATCGCCGGCGAGATCGCGATGCGGGTGAGCGAGAAGGCCTTCGAGTGGCTGGACGGGCCCATGCTGCGCGTGACCGCCATCGACGCGCCGGTGCCTTACTCGGGCACCCTGGAGGATTACTTTCTACCGCAGACCGACGACGTCGTGACGGCGGCGCGGTATCTCGCGGCGTACTGAGCGAACGCGAAACCGGGAGAAGCGGAGCGTGGCTCGAATCGAAGTGCCGATGCCCCAGATGGGAGAGTCCATCGCCGAGGGCACGGTCTCCAAGTGGCTCAAGCAGGTCGGCGACGCGGTCGAGCGCGACGAGCCGATCCTCGAGATCTCGACGGACAAGGTCGATGCCGAGATCCCGGCGCCCTCCTCGGGGACGCTGGTGGAGATCGCCGTGCAAGAGGGCGAGACGGTCGAGGTGGGGACGGTCGTCGCCTACATCGACCCGCAAGGAGGGGCGCCGGCGGTCGCNNGGGGCCCGAGCCCCCCGTGGCGGAAGAGGCGTCGCAGGAGGCCGCCGCGGCGCCGCCGCCTCCGCCGCCGCCGCAACCGGTCGCGGCTCCGGAGGCTGGCTCGGCCGCGGGCGAAGGCCACGCACCCGGCGGCGCACAGAGCGCCGAAGAGCGGCTCAGGACGCGCTCGACGCCGGTCGTGCGCCGGATCGCCGCGGAGCACGGGGTGGACATCGCGCGCGTCCCGGGCACGGGTCACGCCGGGCGCGTCACCAAGCAGGACATCCTCGGATACATCGACTCCCGGGCCGCCGCGTCGCCCGGGCCGGCCCGGGCGCCCGCCCCGGCGCCTGCGGCGGAGCCGGCGCCGGTCGGAGCCGTGGCCGTGGCGACTCCGTCCGACCTGTGGACGGCGTTCTATCGCGAGGTGAAGCATCCCGAGTGAGTATCCGGTGCGGGCGGCCGACCGGGTCGAGCCGATGGACAAGATCCGGCGGCTCACGGCGGAGCACATGGTGCTCGCGAAGCGGGTCGCACCGCACGTGCACTCGTTCATCGAGATCGACTTCTCCGCGATCGACCGGATCCGGGCTGCCAGCAGGTCGCGCTGGGAGGCCCAGGGCGCGCGCGTCAGCTACACGGCCTTCGTCGCCTGGGCGGTCTCGCGCGTCCTGCGCGAGTACCCGATGGTCAACTCCGCGGTGTCGGGCAACAACGTCATCTACCGCGGCAACGTGAACCTGGGCATGGCGGTGGATCTGAATCCGGGCCTCATCGTGCCGGTGGTCCACGACGCCGACCACCTCGGCCTGGTCGGGATCGGCAACAAGATCGTCGACCTGGCGACGCGGGCCCGCGAGCGCAAGCTGATGCCCGACGAGATCCAGGGCGCCACCTTCACGATCACGAACCCGGGCGTCCTCGGCACGCTGGTGGGCCTCCCCGTCATTCCCAAGGGAACGTCCGCCATCCTCGGGACGGGTGCGATCGAGAAGCGCGTGGTCGCGGTGACCGATCCCGTCACGGGCACGGACTCCGTGGCGATCCGCAAGCGCTCCCTCTTCTCGCTCGGCTACGACCACCGGATCGTGGACGGCGCCGACGCCGCCCGGTTCCTGGCGAGCCTCAAGGAGACGCTGGAGAGCTTTCCCGAGGACGCGTGAGCGCGGCGAGCTCCTCCGGCCCCGGTCTGCGGTCCCATGGGCTCGCGGGGCTTGCGCGTCCCGGCGGGCGCGCCGGGACCCGCCCGCGGGCGTAGCGTGACGGTCCGCAGGCGGCTTCGGGTGCTCGACGAGGGCGTCCTGCCGTACCGGGAGGCTCTCGACCGGCAGAGCGAACTGGTGCGGCGCAGGAGGGCCGCGGAGATCCCCGACACGCTGGTCCTCCTCGAGCACCCCCACGTCATCACGCTCGGCTCGAGCTCCGACCCCGCTCACGTGCTGATCACGGCCGCCGAGCGGGAGCGGAGGGGCATCGAGCTCGTCGAGACGGGACGCGGGGGCGACGTCACCTACCACGGACCGGGTCAGCTCGTCGCGTATCCGATTCTCGACCTCAAGCCGGACCGACAAGACCTGCACGCCTATCTGCGAGATCTGGAGGAGGTGCTCATCCGCGTTGCGCGAGCGTTCGGCGTCCCGGCCGGACGGAGTCGGGACGCGACGGGGGTGTGGACGGACGGGGGCAAGCTCGCGGCCATCGGCGTGCGGGTGTCCTCGGGGTGGATCACCTCGCACGGAGTCGCGCTGAACGTCAGCACCGACCTGACGCAGTTCCATTCGATCGTCCCGTGCGGCATCCCGGACCGCGGCGTCACCTCCCTGGAGCGAGAGCTCGGGCTCGCCCCCGCGCGCGACGAGGTCGCCGGCGAGCTCGCTCGGCACTTCGGAGAGGTCTTCGACCGCGAGATTATTGTCGGATAGACAACATTCTCGTGGCCTTCAAAGGGTCTGGAGCAGGGGGGGCAGGGTCCCAGATTTGGCAAGTTCCAAGCGGTACGATCCCTATGCTATGGGAAAGGATGTTCCCTAAATCAAATGTTTACCCACGGTCCCGTCCGGGGTTCGAAAACCTCTGAGACGAGCGATGTAACTTGTTGTCTAAGAATTGTTTGTGGCATCTTGTTCAGATCTTCATGTGTTTCCTCCAGGTGGCCTTGCACTCGACCGTTGCCTTCTGTATCTATCCTTCGCGTTTCGGATACGGCTCATCGAGATCGATGGCGATGGTCATCCCTCGCATGAATCCGAAACGTGGGTCGCCGGGCGCGACGGCGCAGCGGTGGCAGGCGAACCAGGGCTTGGGAGACCTGGGGAGCCCGACGGGGGAGGTCGCTGGCCCCCGCCGAACAGCCCCGAAGAAATGAGAGAGAGAGCTCTGGGGCGCCTCCGGTCGCGGGCCGCGCGACTCAACGGAGGAAGGGAGAAAGGCCCAGCCGCCTTCACGAGGGCGGTCCCAAGCAAGGGCCCGGTAACCCGCCAGCGCAGTGGGGCGACTGGACGGCACTCGTGACGCGCCGCCACAGGCCTCCGAGGGGGCGGCCCAGGTTGCAGCTTGCTGCGATCTGGGCCGCTCCGCATTTGTACCCCTCGAGTCCGTCGCTTCCGCTCGCGCGCTCCCATCCGAGGTGATCGCGCCGGGCGGCGTTCGCTCAGCCCGAGCCGAAGCGCTCCCCGGGGGGCGCGAACTCCATGTAGTCCGCGTAGGCGCCCCGCTCTCGGGCTTCCTCGAGCCAGGCCGTGAAGCCGGACTCGATCAGGCCGCCCGACGCCGTCTGCTCGCGGGCGGCCCGGGTCGCCAGGAAGTCGACGTACTCGTTCTCCGGGTGGCCGGCGTGCCCCCGCACCCACCGGGCGGTCAGCGCATGACGCTGCAGCTCACGGTCCAGCGCCTGCCAGAGCTCGAGGTTCTTGATCGCCCCGGCCTTGCGACGCCACCGCGCCCGCTTCCACCCGGGGAGCCACTCCTCGATGCCCTTGACGAGGTATTGGCTGTCGGAGACGAAGACGACCCGGCACGGGCGCTTCAGGCCCCTCAGGACCTCGATGGCGCTCCGGAGGGCCATCCGGTTGTTCGTCGTGTCGGGCTCGGAGATCCAGTAGTCGCGGCGCTCCCAGGCGCCGCCCCGCCACATCTCGACCAGACCGGCCGCGCCACCCGGGTTCGAGCGTGCGCGGAACTGGTTGCCGAGGCACGACTCGTCGGCGTGGACGTAGACGGTATCCAAGGGGCGTGGGGTCACGGGTGGCGGTGGAGGCGTCGGCCCGGAAGTGACGAGGCACCTGCGGGCCGCCGACAGGGTGCAACGTAATCGAGTCCCGGTGGCGCTGGGAGTCTCGAGGATCCCGGGTTGACCGGGTTCCCGCCCCCGGTAGCTTTCCTCGGGTTCGACCCTCTTCTCGAGACAGGGAGCGCCTAGTGGGCCGCACCGCGTACCTCCTGCTGGAGGACGGGCGCCGCTTCGACGGCGACCTGTTGGGCGCTTCTCGCCTCGCGTTCGGCGAGGTGGTCTTCAACACGTGCATGACGGGCTATCAGGAGGTCCTCACCGACCCCTCCTACACCGGCCAGCTCGTCACCATGACGTACCCGCTCATCGGCAACTACGGCGTGAACCCCGAGGACCGCGAGTCTCCGACGCCGCGGGTGGCCGGCTTCATCGTCAGGGAGGCCGCGCGGGTACACTCGAATTGGCGCGCGGAGGCGGGACTCGACGACTACCTGCGGGAGCACGGGATCACCGGAATCGCGGACGTGGACACTCGGGCCCTGACGCGCCACATCCGCTCGGAGGGGGCCATGCGGGGCGCCATCGCCCCCGGCGATCTGGATCAGGAAGAGGTAATGCGGCAGGTGCTCGCCCAGCCCCGCATGGAGGGGCTCGACCTCGCCTGCGGCGTCTCGACCGAGGAGCCCTACGAGGTGGCGGCCGTGGGCCCGGAGCGCTTTCACGTCCTGACCTACGACTTCGGCGTCAAGGCACACTCGCCCAAGCTCCTCGCCGAGCGCGGCTGCCGCGTCACGGTCATCCCGGCCGAGACCTCCGTGGACGAGATCCTGGCGAACCCCCCGGACGGCCTCTTCGTGTCGAACGGGCCGGGCGACCCGGCGGCGGTCGAGGCCGCCGAGCGCGCGATTCTCGGGCTCGCCGAAGCCGGCGTGCCGGTCTTCGGCATCTGCCTGGGACATCAGCTCATCAGCAGGGCCTTCGGAGCGAGCACGTACAAGCTCCCCTTCGGCCATCACGGGGGGAATCACCCGGTCAAGAACCTCGATCGCGGCAGCGTCGAGATCACCTCGCAGAACCACGGCTTCGCGGTGCGGGGGGGAGAGGGAGACGAGATCCCGGGAGCCCCGGGGCTGCGCCTGACCCACTCGAACCTCTACGACGGCACGGTCGAGGGGGTCGAGCACCGGGAGCTTCCCGTCCTGTCGGTCCAGTACCATCCGGAGGCCGCGCCGGGGCCCCACGACAGCCGCTATCTGTTCGACCGCTTCATCGCGTTGATGGAGGAGCGCACGGGGTCGTAGCCGACCCGTGGCACGAGCGTCGCAAGTGCCTCTGCCGCAACGACTCCGGCCAACCTTGCGGCCTTCGCATGGCCTCGTTACCGTCCCTGCCCGTTCCATCCGTGTGTCCGTTCGACGTCCCTCTGGAGGGAGAATGACGAAGGCAGACTTGGTCGAGCAGGTGGCCGAAGCCATCGGCCCCGGGATCACCAAGAAGGACTGCGCGCTCGTCGTCGACGGCTTCCTCAACGCCGTCAAGCTCGCCCTCGCCAACGGGGAGAACATCGAGATCCGCGGATTCGGCACCTTCAAGGTGCGCAAGCGCAAGACGCGGATGGCTCGGAACCCTCGCACCGGGGACCCCGTGGAGGTCCCGTCCCGCTCCGTTCCGGTGTTCAAGCCCTCCAAGCATCTCAGGATCCGGGTCGAGCGCCTCGACGACCGTCGCTTGTGAACCGTCCGCGTCGCCGCTGCGGCTCTCGCGTTTAACGATCGGGCCCCCTCGACCGTCTAGACCTCGGTGAGGGACGACGGTCGGTCGGTCGCCGATGTGCCCGACGCGGAGCTGGTCGCCCAGGGCCGGTCGGGTGTCGAGTCCGCCCTGAGCGAGTTGGTGAAGCGCCACCACGGGTCCGCGTACCGCCTGGCGTTATCCCTGGTCCAACGAGAGGACGTGGCCCAGGATGTGGTTCAGGACGCCTTCCTGAAGGCATTCCGGGCCCTCGGAGGGTTTCGTGGTGATGCTTCGTTCCGCACGTGGCTGCTCAAGATCACGGCCAACGAGGCCCGCGGCGCTCTGCGGAAGCGCGCCAGAGCGAGGGAGACGGCGCTCGAGGATGCGGGTGCCGTCCGGGCCGACGCAAAGGACCCGGCCGAGGAGACGATGGTCTCCCAGGAGTCCGCGAGAGCGAGACGGCTGCTGGAGACGCTGCCGGACAAGCAGAGGTTGTCGGTGTCGCTTCGAATCGACGAGGGGCTCAGCTTTCGAGAGGTGGGAGAGATCATCGGGTCGAGCGAGGGCGCGGCCCGGGTGAACTACTTCCACGGGATCCGCCGGTTGAGGGAGCTGATGGACGAGGGAACCGATGAATGAGTGATCGAACGTGTGGAGCGCTGCGCGAGCAGGTTCCGGATCTGGCCGCCGGGCGCCTTGCGGCGGAGGAGGCCTCGAGCCTGTCGCGGCACGTCGACCTGTGCGAGGCGTGCCGGGAGGAGCTGGCCCTCGCCCGCCTCCTGCTCGACGGCCGTGCGGAGGCACCGGCGGGGCTCGAGCGCCGGGTGCTGGAAGCCGTGCGCCGGGATCGGCCGGGCGTGGGGCGCCCGTGGTGGGCCCTTTCGGCGGCCGCCGTCGCGGCGCTCGCCCTCGGCATCGGGATCGTCTCCGAGCCGGCGGGCGAGGTCGAGGTGCCAGGGTACGCCTACGAGGTCGAAGAGGGCACGTTCTGGTCGAGCGAGGACGGGCTCATCGCGGGCGCCCCGACGTTCGAGGGCCTGAGCGACGAGGCGCTGGCGCAGCTCCTGGCGGAGCTCACCGCCGGAGGACCCGGGGGGGCCGTATGAGACCGGCGAGCGCTGCGGGGCGCCCCGCGCTCTGGCTGCTCCTCGGGCTCGCGCTGGCGAGCGTGGTGGCCGCCGGGCCGCTGGAAGCCCAGCGCGGACGGCGTGGTGGAGAGCAGGACCGAGAGCAGCTCGAGCGTCGCATCCGGGCGCAGATGGGCCGGATGATGCGAGAGCGCCTCGGCCTCACCGAGCAGGAGGCCACGGACTTGGCCGCGGTCGTCCAGAGCTTCGACGAGCGCCGGCGGGACCTCCTTCGCGCCGAGCAGGCGACGAGGCGGCGCGTGGAGGCGCTCCTGCTCGAGGGAGGCGGAGACGGCGCAGAGGCGCTCGGCCTCCTGAACCGGATGGCCGAGCTTCGAGCCGAGGAGGCCGGGCTGTTCGCGGAGGAGCAGGAGGCGCTGCTCGGTGTGCTCACGCCGGTGCAGGTGCTCGAGCTGCACGCCCTGCGCGAGCAGATCGGGCGCCGGATTCGCGCGCTCCGCGGTGGCCGTCGGGACCAGGGGCCCGGCCGGCGCCGAGGCGGTCCGTAGGGAGCGCGCTTCCGCGGGCAGGGGAGGGGACCCTTCCTCGGGGATCGGAGCCGGAACGTTGACGCGCCGCCCGGGGTCCCTCAATCTCCTAGCCCGACCTCGAAACCGTGTGAGCGATGCCCCTCTCCGTACAGACCCTGTTCTTCGCCGCCTACCGCGATCTCCTGGGCACCCCCGGTATCGCCGTCGAGCTGGAGGAGGGCTCGACCGTAGGGGACCTCGTGCGCGAGCTGCGCGGGCGCGGCGCTCCCTTCGACGGGCTCCCCACGGAGCCCGCGGTGGCGGTGAACCGGACGTACGCCGACCTGAGCGAGCCCCTCGGGTCCGGGGACGAGGTCGCCTTCATCCCTCCGGTCGCGGGCGGCTGAGCATGCCGTACTGCGCGATCGTCTCCGAGCCCATCGGGCCGGACCACGTTCTGACTCGGGTCGGCTCCGATGAAATCCTTGGTCTTTGCNNCTCGGGTCGGCTCGGACGAGGACGGGGCCGTGCTCCTCTTCCTCGGCGTGGTACGCGATCACGCGGAGGGCCGGGCTGTTCGGGGCATGCGCTACGACGCCTACGAGGAGATGGCGCGGGCCGTGCTGGGCGAGATCGCCGGCGAGGCCGCGGCGCGGCTGGGTACGGATCGCGTGGCGGTCGTGCACCGGACCGGCGACCTCGCCATCGGGGAGGTATCGGTCGCGATCGCGGTGTCGAGTCCCCACCGGGCGGAGGCCTACGAGGCCTCCCGCTACGTCATCGAGGAGATCAAGAAGCGACTGCCCGTGTGGAAGAAGGAGCACTACGCCGACGGTGAGGCGGCCTGGGTCGAAGGGGTGGTGCCGCCCGGCACGGGGACGTCTCGCGCGCCCGTAGCGGCGGACCGGTCCGAGGGGTCGCACCGGGCCGGAGTCGCGAGGCCCGCAGCGGCGCCGACGGGTCGAGGGGNNCCGGGTCGAGTACCTCCGGGTCTCCGTCACCGACAAGTGCAACCTGCGGTGCGTCTACTGCATGCCCGTGGAGGGGCTTCCCTGGCTCAAGCGCGAAGAGCTCCTGAGCTACGAGGAGATCGAGCGCATCGTGCGCACCATGGCGGGCATGGGCCTGAGACGCGTCCGGATCACCGGAGGCGAGCCTCTGGTGCGCCGAGACCTGCCGGACCTCGTCGCCATGATCGCCGGCGTGCCCGAGATCGAGGACCTGTCGCTGTCCACCAACGCGGTGCTTCTGGCAGAGCATGCGGAGGCGCTCCGCTCGGCCGGTGTGCAGCGGTTGAACGTATCGCTCGACTCGCTCCGTCCCGACCGGGTCGACGGCATCGCCCGCCGGCCGGGCTCGTTTCCGAAGATCATGGACGGCCTCGACGCCGCGGAGCGGGTCGGCTTCGCGCCGATCAAGATCAACGTGGTGCTGATCCGAGGCCAGAACGACGACGAGATCGCCGACTTCGCGGAGATCACGCGGGAGCGCCCCTGGCACGTGCGCTTCATCGAGCTCATGCCGACGGGCGCCAACCTGGACCTGAGCGCGGAGAGCTTCGTCTCGTGCGCGGAGGCGCTGCGCGCCGTAGAGCGGATCGACGCCCTCGAGCCCGTCGCCGGCCCGTTCGGCAACGGGCCGGCGCGCTATTACCGGTTTCCCGGCGCCCCCGGGACGGTCGGCGTCATCACGCCGATGAGCCACAACTACTGCGACCGCTGCAACCGGATGCGGCTCACGGCGGACGGCCACCTCCGTCCGTGCCTCTTCGGAGACATCCAGACGAACCTCCGGGACCCCTTGCGCGCGGGCCGGGACCTGCGGCCGCTGATCGCCGAGACCCTCCGCATCAAGCCTGAGCGGCACTACCTGATCCAGGGCAGCGACGCCGGATCGGGCGGTCTCGTCGCCTTGTCCCAGACGGGCGGGTAAGCCGGGCAGAACGGCCGGGAGACGCGGGCACTTCCAACCCGGGCCGACCTCGTGTACACTCCTGCGGCGCCGNNGTGACCCAACCATCCTGCCGCGGAGCGGACGCGTTTTCATGAGTGCCAAGAAGATCGCCGTTGTCGGCGCCGGACACGTCGGCGCCACCTGCTCGCAGTTGATCGCTCAGAAGGAGTTGGCCCGCGAGGTCGTCCTCATCGACATCATGGAGGGCATCCCTCAGGGCAAGGGGC
>JABAOE010007085.1_pt1 | contig 12098 bp, 10 predicted proteins | sample 7062141 | NCBI WGS metagenome assembly JABAOE01 (sample SAMN14538627, study PRJNA623070) | marine sediment metagenome | biome: marine biome [ENVO:00000428]; feature: marine pelagic biome [ENVO:01000023]; material: deep marine sediment [ENVO:00002113] | place: India: Gulf of Khambhat ...
TAAGAGTTACATCTGAGGCTTGATCTTAAGTTTTCCATACATATAGATTAAAAGCAATATCATATTTAGTGTTTTATGAGGAAAATGTATAATAGACCAAGGATCTGAGACGAAATAGACACATTTTGGAGGTGAGTAATGCGAAAATCAATTCAATATATTCTGGTACTTAGTATCTTGTTTGCAGGAGTAACGGCTGCTTATTCTCAGGATAGATACAAATATGTGATAGAGGAAAGCTATTATGTGGTTAAGCCGGAGAATACTGAGAAATTTGTTCGTATCTTCAAAGACAAATTGATCCCCTTTTGGAATGAGATGCAAAATAGAGGGGTAATTGTGGGCGAGTACAAACTATACTCACAAAGGCTTCACACGCTTGACCCTCACTGGACTTATAAAACGGTTGTAGTGTTCAGGAACTACGAGGCTCTAGACAGGTGGCTTGCGCTAAGGGACGAAGTATATGATTCATTGTTCCCGGGAGAAGGAGGATACAAAGCCCCTAGGAAAGAAATAGACACTATTACCGAGTCACACTGGGATGAGTTTATAAGAGAGATACCTATGAAGTAATGAACACCCCACTAGGAGTTAAACAGCCCTTTTTGTACCTGGGGCAGCTCTATGTTCAGGTGTTCATATGCGAGCGGGGTTGCGGCGCGTCCGCGGGGTGTTTTAATAATAAGCCCTTCTCGTACTAAAAAAGGCTCATATACATCTTCAATTGTGTCTTTTTCTTCGCTCACGGCAGAGGCCAGCGTATCAATTCCTACAGGCCCTCCGTTAAATTTTATGATTATTGCCTCAAGTATTGCCCTATCAAGACCGTCCAGGCCAAGTGAGTCAACCTCGAGCATCTCCAGAGCTGATCCGGCCACATCCAAATCTATTGCACCGTCTGCTTTGACTTCGGCATAATCCCTTACCCTTTTTAATATCCTGTTTGCAATCCTAGGTGTGCCCCTTGCTCGCCCCGCGAGCTCGGATGCGCCTTCTTTTGATAACTTTACATTCAATATCTTAGATGATCTGTCTAAGATTCCTTTAATTTCATCTGATGTGTAGTAATCGAGCCTGAGGTCAACTCCAAACCTTGACCTAAGCGGAGATGTAAGTAGACCTGTTCTTGTAGTAGCGCCAATCAGAGTGAAATGATTAACGCTAACCTTCATGGATTTTGCTGTAGGCCCCTCTCCTATCATGATATCTATTTTGTAGTCTTCCATAGCCGAGTATAGATATTCCTCTACTATGCGGTTAAGGCGGTGAATCTCGTCTATGAACAAAACGTCTCGGTCATTTAGGTTGGTAAGAATTGAGGCAAGGTCCCCTACGCGCTCAACTACAGGCCCTGAGGTGGAATATATACGCACACCGAGCTCGTTTGCTACTATGTGCGCAAGGGTAGTTTTGCCCAGTCCCGGAGGGCCGTAGAGAAGCACGTGGTCAAGCGCTTCTTTTCTGCGCTTAGCAGCCTCTATGAAGATACCGACTTTCTCTTTTACTTTGGTTTGACCAAGATACTCGCTTAACCTTTGCGGCCTAAGGTTTATATCAAAAAGTGTATCTTCTTCCTGGCTAGTTCCAGCCACTATTCTTTTTTCCATATCGTCTATTTAAGGAAGTAGTTATCCTTTTTTCATAACTTTTAGCGATTCCCGGAGCGCAACCTCAAGACTCTCCTCATTTTCAGTAATTTTCTCTAACTCAGATACCCGCTCATCAATCTCCGGCCTCTTATAACCGAGGTTCATCAGGGCTGATATCACATCTTGTACAATACCTGATTTGGAACTAATTTCCGATGAGGATTCAAAGGCGGAGAGCTTGTCTTTCAGCTCCGTTGTGAGCCTTGAGGCCATCTTGGGCCCTATTCCAGCTATCTTTCTTTTGGCAAGATCACCTGATGCTACCGCCCCGGCAAGCTCGGCGGGCGAGATATTAGACAGTATATTCGTTGCGACCTTGGGTCCAACGCCCGAGACTCCGATTAATATTGCAAAAATCTCCCTCTCGTCTTCAGTTAGAAATCCAAAGAGCTCAATCGAGCTGTCCTTCATGCTGGTATGTATCTGCAGTGCAACTTCACCGCCGTTTTCAGGAAGCTTGTAATATGTGGAAAGAGGCACAGTTACGCCGTAGCCCACTCCGCCTACATCTACTACTACTCTGCCAAGTGATTTCTGAGCTATATGGCCTCTAAGATGGGAGATCATCTATACTAAAACGCCTCCTTTTCCTCCGGGGCTGCACAAATTCCTTACCAAGCTTGCTTTCAATTTGTGAGATGTTTATGTGGCAAAGTGCAATAGCCACCGCATCTGATGCATCCTGTCCTTCCCACTGATCCACCCCCAGGAGCCTTGAGAGCATGCCCTGAACCTCGGTCTTATTAGCCCGCCCTCTTCCTGTAAGGGCAAGTTTTACTTTTGTTGAAGCATATTCATGAACCGCAATGCCTGAATTCGAGCCGGCAAGAAGTGCTACACCTCTTGCTTGGCCGAGTTTTATTGCGCTTTTAGCGTTTTTGGCAAAGAAGATATCCTCAATAGACATAACATCAGGGGAGTGCTGGTCTATTATCTTAAGCAGACTATCGTATATAACCTTTAATCTTTCATTCAGGGGAAGGGCGGGCTTAGGCACAATGCACCCGCTTTTTATATGAGTAACCTCACCGNNTTATTGTGCCATGCTTTCTATAAGTTCTTCAGGAATATCAAAGTTTGAATAAACGTTCTGAACATCGTCGCTGTCTTCAAGCGCTTCCATAAGACGGATCATATGCTCTGCTTCCTTCCCGTCAATCTTGACATTATTCTCGGGAATCATTGTCACCTCTGCGGAATCATAACTTATGCTCGCAGCATCAAGAGCGCTCTTAACGTCTTCGATGTCCTCTGGAGGAGTTACAACCACAAGCTCATTGTCCTCCGTAAATACGTCTTCGGCTCCTGCTTCAAGGGCGATCTCAAAGATCTGATCCTCATCCACACTTGCCTTATCAAAACCTATACGGCCCTTCATGTGAAACATCCAGGCCACACAGCCGTTCTCTCCCAGGTTGCCTCCGTGCTTGGTAAAAATCCTTCTTATGTCGGCTACTGTCCTATTCTTATTATCTGTCAATGTCTGTACCAATACTGCACTTCCTCCGGGACCATATCCTTCGTACATGAGCTCGTGGAATTCGTCGCCCCCGATCTCTCCGGTTCCGCGTTTAATGGCGCGGTCAATTGTATCATTGGGCATATTTGCGCCCTTTGCGGCATTGATAGCCGTCCTGAGGCGCGGGTTAGAGTCGATATCGCCTCCACCATGTTTGGCCGCAACCGTAAGCTCTCTGATAAGCTTGGTAAAAATTTTACCCCTCTTTGCATCTACAGCCGCTTTTCTATGTTTTATATTAGCCCATTTGGAATGTCCTGCCATAACTATTCACCTCTTAAAAAATATCCGACAAAAATACAAATTTACTATATTAGAATTTTATAACATCAGCCATAAATTAGCAAGAATGCCAAAAGCAACTATTTCAGCTTTGTCACTGTAACAGTAATTGGCTGAGGACCTTCTATTTTTGTGGTGATCGTAGATATCTCAACCCCTTTGTTGATTTCCTCAACTGTAAGTGTTGTGCTGGAAGGATTTATGATTTGACCGGAAAGGGAAATAAAATTGAACTTAATTTTTGTATCGTCCGGGAGTCCAAACACATCTGCAGTAATCGGGGCAGGAACTCCTGTGTCTGTTTCGGAAACTAAAATATTGTAGCCCCAGGCCGGTATGTCAGAGTTAAGGAATGTTCCGTCGGGCTTTTTAAGGCTGATTCTGACCATGCCGTCTTTATTGACAACAGAGGAAGGAAGGCCCTGAAAGAGGACTGCTGCCTGATCATCCTTGAGAGCAACGATGTCTCCGGGGATAAAAGAATTATTTGTCGTATCCAGTATTGATATTTCAAGCTTGCTGGGCTCAAGTATGCTTAGCTTGGGAAAAGTAAAAGTTGCATGCAGCGAGCCAAACTCTATAAAAAGATCGCTTATCGATTTAAGGGTTCCGCTGCCTGAAGAAACAGCTACTCCGGGAGGCATGGTAAGCTTTACGATCCCCTCTGTGCCGGAGATCACAAGACCAAAGGCACCGGACAATGATGATGGGAAATTTAGCTTCTTCCAGCCATCTGTTAGAGTTCTGGCCTCAATTTCAACTTTCTCACCCAATAGATGTCCCCTGTCGAGCGATCTAATAGAATTTATTTTTCCAACGTACTTGGGATTAACATAAATCTCTCCCAGAAGTGAGGTTAACTCCAATTCATGGAGCGGGGGCGGAGAAGCCATTGCAACTTCGCCAAGCACATTTTCATCGGCATTTGATTGAGCTGAAAAAACAGTAAGAAACAATAGTATTAATAGAACCCTTACAACCTTCATAATATCTCCTTTATTAATAATTGCTGATTACCACTTCCATTAAAGATTATAATATGTATAATATCTTCAACCTTTGTTCAGGTGGAAAACATTATAGCACAAAGAGACGCGAATTATTCCCTGAAAAAACTTACTTGACAAAATAGTTCTTTGGGATACATAATATTATTGGCTATAAACTTTCAATAACAACTCAAAAGAACTGATACTCTTTTCCAATAATTCGTAATTTGATTTTTGAAATAAATCCTAAATATATGGGTCGAGGAATTTAACACTTATGGCAAGAGCAACAAAATTACGGGAAAAACCCGAAGAAAAAGAAACCACGGAAGAATCTACTCTGCTTAATCTTAATGATTTAAGAGACACTAAGAGTGTAGAACTCATGAAGATGGCTCGTGCGCTGGATATTGAAGAGGCCTCGCGCATGACCAAACAGGACATTATTATCGCCATTCTTAAAGCGCAGAGCGAAAAGGAAGGCGTAATTTTTGCTGAAGGTGTTCTCGAGATACTATCCGAAGGCTACGGTTTTCTGAGATCTCCTAAGTACAGCTATCTGCCGGGTCCTGATGATATTTATGTTTCTAAATCGCAAATCAGATCATTCAACCTCAAAACGGGAGATACGGTCGGCGGGCAGGTCAGGCTTCCCAGAGAGGGAGAGAAAAACCTAGCGCTTCTTAAGATACAAGAAGTAAACTTTGATTCCCCTGAGGTATGCAGGGACCGTGTGGCGTTTGAGAACCTTGTTCCTCTTCATCCTGATGAAAAACTAAATCTGGAGTATGATCCTGAGGAATTTTGCAGCAGGGTTATGGATCTCTTTGTCCCAATCGGTAAAGGACAGAGGGCAGTGATTGTAGCACCTCCCAGAACCGGTAAAACAATACTGCTTCAAAGAATTGCCAATGCTATTACTAAAAACAACCCGGAAACCGTTCTTATCGTTCTCCTTATAGATGAGCGTCCTGAAGAGGTAACCGATATGGACCGCTCTGTTAACGGAGAGGTAGTGAGCTCTACTTTTGATGAGCCCGCTCAGCGTCATATTCAGGTCTCGGACATGGTAATAGAGAAAGCCAAAAGGCTGGTTGAGCACGGGAAAGACGTAGTAATTCTGCTAGACAGTCTGACTAGGCTTGCACGCGCAAGCAACACCGTAACACCTGCAAGCGGAAGAGTGCTCTCGGGCGGTATGGAGGCAAACGCGCTTCAGAGACCAAAGAGGTTCTTCGGTGCAGCAAGAAACACAGAGGAAGGCGGCAGTCTTACAATCATTGCAACCGCACTTATCGACACCGGAAGCAGAATGGACGAGGTTATCTTTGAGGAATTTAAAGGCACAGGAAACATGGAAGTCTACCTCGACAGAAGACTTGCAGATAAGAGAGTATTCCCTGCAATTGATCTGCAGCGCTCCGGAACCAGAAAAGAGGAGCTGCTTCTAAGTGAGGAAGTGCTTAATAAGGTTTGGCTGCTTAGAAAAGTTCTAAACCCAATGAATACAACCGAGGCTATGGAATTCCTATTGGATAAAATGAGCGGAACCAAGTCCAATAAAGAATTTTTCAACATGATGAATAGCTAGCCGGGGTTTATATTTTATCTCCCACAGTTCATATCTATATTTAATTTACATATAATACTAAGTAGATATCCTAACTACCTATGATTATTCTACCCAGACTAGCTCTATCTATTCTTATTATATTTATTTCCGTGCCCTGGTCCCTAGGGCAGGAAAATCCCTTATACAGCCATAAGGCCATATTCCACCCAGTGGTTGCTAAAAAAGGCATGGTGGCTACAGAGAACAAATATGCAACTGAGGCGGGACTTCAGGTTTTAAAAGAAGGCGGAAACGCTGTGGATGCGGCTGTAACTATCGGCTTTACATTGGCCGTAACGTTCCCGAGGGCAGGTAATGTGGGCGGGGGCGGTTTTATGCTCCTATATCTATCAGAAAAAGATGAAGTTATTGCAATAGATTACAGGGAAAAAGCTCCTATTAGGGCAAGCCGGGATATGTTTTTGGATAAGGCCGGAAATGTGGATAAAGAGAAGTCCCGTAACAGTATTGTATCTGCTGGAGTGCCCGGGACGGTTGCCGGGCTTAGCCTTGCGCTTGAAAAGTACGGGACGATAAGTCTGGAAAGAGCGCTTCAGCCCGCGATAGAGCTTGCTGAAAAAGGTTTTCCTGTGGATCAAGAGCTAAGCCACTCACTGATTGAAGCTAAGAAACGCATGCAGAAATCCCCCTCAAGCATGGAAGTTTTTTATAAAGAAAACGGGGACCCTTACCAGCCGGGGGAGATTCTTATACAAAAAGATTTGGCTTGGAGCTTAAAACAGATTTCGGAGTCCGGAGCGGATTCCTTTTATAGTGGAGAAATTGCAGAGAAAATCAGCGCTTTCATGGAAAATAAGGGAGGTCTCGTTACAAAGAAAGACCTTGAGAAATATCAAGCCGTACTGCGCAATCCGGTCCGCGGCGAATACAGAGGATATGAGATTTACTCTATGCCTCCTCCAAGCTCGGGCGGGGTTCATCTGATACAGATGCTGAATATATTAGAACAATTTCCACTGTCTTCTATGGGTCATAATACTGCTAAAACAATAAATATTCTTGCTGAAACTATGAAATACGCCTATGCTGACCGCTCAATATACCTTGGGGATCCAGATTTCTATCCCGTTCCCGTAACTGAGCTAACATCAAAAAAATATGGGGAGTCGATTAAGCAGCAGATCGACATCGGGAAATCCAAGCCTAGTAATGAAATATTGCCGGGTAAGCTAGAGCTAGAAGAAGGTATTAACACAACCCATTACTCAGTGATTGACAGTGACGGGAACGCTGTATCCAACACATACACATTGAACTTTAGTTACGGGTCAAAAATTACTGTACCGGGAACAGGGATACTGCTAAACAATGAAATGGACGATTTCTCTGCAAAACCGGGAGTACCGAATGCATACGGGCTTGTAGGAGATAAATTCAACTCTATAGAGCCAGAGAAAAGAATGTTGAGCTCCATGAGTCCAACAATTGTGATGAAAGATGGAAAACCATATCTTGTTACGGGAAGTCCGGGCGGCAGCAGGATTATTACCACTGTGCTTCAGATAATACTTAATGTCGTTGATTTCAATATGAATATCGCAGAGGCAACCAATGCCCCAAGGGTGCATCATCAGTGGCTGCCGGATGTGCTGAATGTGGAGAGAGGATTAAGTGAGGACACCGAAGAACTCCTTCGCGATATGGGATATAAGGTTGTAGTTGGCAGAACAATAGGTATAGCAGAAAGCATTATTAAAGACGGCGGTTATTTGTATGGAGCATCGGATCCGAGGAGGCCGGGCGGTTACTGTGCAGGGTATTAGCTGGTTATAGCCAGCATTCGGTCTATTGACGTCCTAGCCTTAGTGGCAATATCTGCAGGCACTTTCACTTCATAAATCTCTTCCTCCAGAGACCTTAGCACCTTTGGAAGAGTAATCATCTTCATGTACTTGCAGACCGCATCCTCTTTTGCAGGAATGAAAGTTTTATCAGGGTTATCTTTTCTAAGCCTGTACAGCATGCCGACTTCAGTAGCAATAATGAACTCTTTTGAAGGGGATTCTTTTGCGTGTCTGATCATACCGCCGGTGGATAGAAACTTTATGCGGCCCTTTCCGTTACAGTTACAGCTGCCGTTCCCATTACTCTTTGCAGAGTTACCGTTGCCTGCCTGATACAGAAGGTTTGTAGTACACCCGCACTCTGGATGTACAATCATTTCAGCCTCCGGGTGCTCGTGCTGCATATCTTCAATATCCTGTTTTCTTATACCGGCATGAACGTGGCACTCACCGGGCCAGATATTTATCTTACGTCCTGTGACCTTTGCAGCATATGCTCCTAAAAACATGTCAGGAAGAAAGAGGATTTCTTTATCTTCAGGCACCGAGTTTACAACCTGAACGGCATTTGCCGAGGTGCAGCAATAATCGCTGAGGGCTTTCACTTCGGCAGTGGTATTGACATAGGACACTACCACTGCGCCGGGGTTTTCATCTTTCCAGGCCTTAAGCTGTTCTGCATTTATTGTATCTGCTAGCGAACATCCCGCCTTCTCATCAGGGATCAGGACTTTTTTGTCGGGCGAAATTATAGATGCGGTCTCAGCCATAAAATGAACGCCGCAAAAAACTATTATATCGGCTTCAGTCTCGCCGGCTTGCTGCGAGAGAGCAAGGGAATCCCCGGTAAAGTCCGCTATATCCTGGACCTCGGGAAGCTGGTAGTTATGGGCTAAAATCACAGCGTTCTTCTGCTCTTTAAGCCTTTTTATTTCTTCTGTAATATTCGCCATTATACCATTAATATAAACATTTATTACAATAAGTTAAGGGGGTAATTATACCATATAGAGGGATATGTCCAGCGCAGGGGCAGAGTGTGTAATGGCTCCAACGGATATGTAGTCAACACCCGTTTGTGCTATATCAGATATTCCATCAAGCGTAATGCCTCCTGAAGCCTCCGTGAGAGCCTGTCCGCCTACAAGCATGACCGCTTCCTTCATCATAGATGTGGACATATTATCCAGCATTATTATATCCGCGCCCGAATCAAGCGCCTCCTTCACCTCATTCAGATTCGACGTTTCAACCTCGATTTTGTATTTATCTCCGTATTTATTGCGCACCAGATCCACGGCATTCTTGATGCTTCCTGCAGAGTCAATATGATTGTCTTTAATCAGCACAGCATCATATAATCCTAATCTGTGATTCTGTCCCCCACCAGCCAGTACAGCATATTTATCCAGCGCCCTTAGCCCGGGGGCTGTTTTTCTTGTGTCCAAAATCTTTGTGTCAAAGCCCTCTAAAGCTCTTACATATTTTGATGTGGAAGTAGCAATCCCGGACATCCGCTGCAGCACATTGAGAGCAAGACGCTCACCGGATAGAACTGCGCGGACTTTTGCGCTTATTCTGAGAATCTCCCCCCCGGGCTCTATATGATCACCCTCGTTGAGAGCGTGAGTGAAAGAAGCCTTCGAATCAAGTTTTAGGAAAATCCTTTTTGCAACTTCTATCCCTGCAACGATACCCTCTTGTTTGGCAACTATATGCGCCTCACATATATCGTCTGCAGAAAAGATGGCCTCAGTTGTAATGTCCCCAGAGCCAATATCTTCTCTGAGTGCGTTGTCTATGATGAAATCTATCTCATCCCAGTTAGTCTCAATTTCTATCATAGCTACCCTATCCTACACAGGCACAAATTCAGGCTCATGACCCTTTTTTATTACTATATGTTTTTGCCAATTCTCATTCTCATCCGGATAATCCTGCCTAATGTGTACTCCCCTCGATTCCTCCCTTATCAACGAGAACCTTGCAATGAGATATGATACATCAAGAGCCATAGCTAGCTTAAGTCTATAGTATCCGGAGAATTCATCTATGGATTTTGAAATGCTCCCTATACTATCGACTGCATTTATGAGTCCTTCATGGGTTCTCACTATTCCAACATTGCTGTTTAGGATCTGTGAGATTTCTTTCTTTATTTCCGACAGTTTATTTGACTGGACCTCTGAGTATTCAAAGTCCGTCTCCGGGTAATCAAATTTATGGGAATTATCAGTTTCAGCTAACCTCTTTAGCGCCCCCTCAACTGATCTTTTTGCAAAAACGACGCACTCAAGCAGCGAATTGCTTGCCAGCCTGTTACCACCATGCACCCCTGTGCTTGCAACCTCTCCGCACGCAAACAAACACTCTATATTGGTCTCCCCAAAAAGCCCAGTTTTGACGCCCCCTATAGTGTAGTGAGCTGCAGGCGCTACAGGTATTAAGTCCTTGGTGACATCAATGCCGCAGTTAAGGCAGAAATTATATATATTTGCGAAACGGTTTATTATATAGTCCGATTCTATATGGCGTAAATCCAAATAGACATTGCTCTCGCCAGATTTGCTCATCTCAAGATAAATCGAACGGGAGACAACATCTCTGGGGGCAAGCTCTGCATATTCGCTGTATTCTGTCATAAACCTCTTGCCTTGGCTGTTTAGAAGATAGGCTCCTTCTCCCCTTAGAGCCTCACTAATTAAAAAACTCTCACCCTGATCGCTGTAAAAAGCAGTGGGGTGGAACTGAATAAACTCCATGTCCGTGATCTCGGCGCCAGCCTGGTATGCAAGGGCTATACCCTCCCCGACAGAACCTTTGGGATTGGTAGTTCTTTTATATAGAGCAGATGCTCCGCCAGTTGCAAGTATTGTCGATTTTGAGAGAATGACCTTCGTGTTGAAATCTTGATCCAGTGCAACAGCCCCATGGCAACGGCTATCTTTAGATAGAAATTTTACCACGCCTGTGTTTTCATATGTCGTGATTGAGGAATTATTATTTACAGCAGCTATAAGGAAACTGACCATCTCTCTTCCTGTAGAGGTGCCTACATGAAGGACGCGTCTTTTTGTATGCCCGCCTTCAAGCCCCAGCTCAAGCCCGCCTTCACCAGTATCAAACTGCATTCCAAGGTCCATCAGCTCAATAACCCTTTCCCTGCCCTCCTCAACTAATATTTCAACAGCTTCTCTGTTGCAAAGCCCCCGTCCGGCTCTAAGTGTGTCTTCAATATGGAACCAGGTTGAGTCTTCAGGATCTATGGCGGCTGCAATACCACCTTGCGCCCAGTAAGAGTTGCTCTCCTCTATAGTCGATTTAGTCAACAATACGACACTGCCGAATCTAGAGGCATACAGTGCCGCATATAGCCCGGCTAATCCGCAGCCGACTATTAAAAAATCTGTATCAATTTTATCTACCATTTAATATTCACTTATTCATAAACTTGAGAGAGGTATCTCATTCTGCCTATTATGAGATCTTCAAAATCCCCTAACTCTTCGTTTGGTATCTCTATTGAAGGATAGCGAGGATTCTCAGTTTTAATAACTAGAGATTTATGTGTAGAGAATAGATATTTTAGACTTGCGCCCTCTGATCTTAACCACACAGCATATATCTCGCCACTAATTACCTTCTTATCATTTGCATCAATGCCAACATGCGATCCTTCCCTCACTACCGGGAACATACTGTCACCAGACACAGAGAAATAATACATTCCCTGCGTGTGTATGTTCATAGGAACTATTATCTGATCATGAGGCTCTATCTCAGCGAAGTATGTTAAATTGCCTGACCCCATATACCCATGTACCGGAACCAGCAAGGCAACCTTTGAGGTGTTCTCCGAGTCTTCACCTTCATATATCGACGGATCATCAGATTCTGAAAGTATATATGTGTTCTTTTTAGATAAAATCGGGCCTGCATTGGCAAAATATTCTTCAAACATAGAAGAGGACGGCGGGCCTACATCATTAACAAGCCATTCCATGCTAATATCTTCGCATTTGGCGAATATTAAAGACCAATCCAAGGAATTTCTGGATTTCCAGCTGGCAAGTGTATTAGGTGCTATACCCAGGAAATCAGCTAATTCTTTATCATTACCGAAACTATAGTACTGCTTTAGCTTCGCGATTATTAAAGTCGCATTTTGTGAATTAACTCCTGACATAAGTCGCATTATGCGATATAGTCTTCTATATCTGCAATCCGTATCGCAAATCA
>JABAOE010018512.1_pt1 | contig 12097 bp, 14 predicted proteins | sample 7062141 | NCBI WGS metagenome assembly JABAOE01 (sample SAMN14538627, study PRJNA623070) | marine sediment metagenome | biome: marine biome [ENVO:00000428]; feature: marine pelagic biome [ENVO:01000023]; material: deep marine sediment [ENVO:00002113] | place: India: Gulf of Khambhat ...
AGTGTAACTGTTCCTGTACCGTCTGAGATAACAATTTGATATAGGCTCCTGGTTCTTGTTCTGACCTTGCCCGCGAGCATAATCTTCCCCATTACGGTCTCACGCTTTCCCGGAGTTAATGATGATATGCTCTTAACTTCTCTTCTATCCTCGTATGCCCGAGGGAAGTAGTTGAGTCCATCCTCCACTGTCTCTATTTCTTTTTTCTTGAGGAGTTCAGCTAATCTTGGGCCTACTCCCTTTACAAACCGAATAGGAACTTCTGATAGATCTCCACCCTCTGCAATTTCAATACCCTCATTTTGAGCTATGGAATTATCCTCGATATCAGAGGTCTGTAATTCTGAAGGAGTAACACTTATGCTGTTATTTTTTAATTTGTCTATTATTTTTAAGGAATTCTCAACACTATCTCTTTTTTCATTGGTTGAAAGCGTACCGTAAGAGCTAAAAAGTTCTTTAATCTTCTCTATATCATCCGACTGTACAGCACTCAAAGGTAGAGAAAGAGCTTTTAAGGTTAAATCACCTACTAATCTATCTAAATCCGAAATCTTGTTTAAATTCGAAAAATTCTTTTTAGAGGCGAACTTAAGTGGTTTTTCAAGCGCTAGGAGAATATCTAGCAGTTGTTGTGACATAGATATGATTTTACAGTGTGTATCGCAATTAATGCAAGCTTAACAATCAGAGTATATTTCTACAATAAGTCAGATGCCGGAATAGATCAATGTGCATTAAAAACCTGTAAAACACAGTGTGTTATCACACATCTAAGCAAAATTTTATAATTGCTCATTTTTGATAACAAACATAACCACCTTATATCATGTGATAATTTGAAAAAGAATCATCTGGCATGACGATTGCAAACATACCCACATAAGGTTACAGCAGAAGCATAGGCTAGAGTCCGAAAGCAGGATCTCGGTTTTCTCAGGCAGTGAATTAAACAGGAAAGACTTAAATAGATCTAATATTCTTGAGGAGAGCAAAATGAAACAGGCAGAAATAAACCAATTTGAAGACTTATCGGATACAACAAAGAATTCTGAGGAGAAGTTTGAGAGACAGGATGAGATCAATTTTGAATTTAGCCAAGAACATACAGATGAGCAAACATCTGCAGCAGTATCAGACTTCAGAGATGAGCCCCAATACTCCCAAGATAATCAATATAGACTGCTAAACAATTATTTCCGCGATATTGCAACAGAGCCGCTGCTCAATGTTAGAGAAGAGATAGAAATACCTGCTAAGATTAAAAAGTGTGAATCTAAGGCATCACAAATTAAGTCGTTGCTGGAAGAAATATCCCATCAGCCTGAAAGGCAAAAGGATATTGAAAGACTAAATGCCTCACTCAGAGCCTATACTGAGAGGGCCAAGGTGCTAAAGAAAAGATTTGCAAACGCCAATCTCAGACTCGTCATAAGTATCGCCAAAAGGTACGTTAATCACGGTCTTCCGTTTCTGGATTTAATTCAAGAAGGCAATATGGGTCTCATAAGAGCCATAGACAGATTTGATCACACAAAGGGTTATAGATTCTCTACATATGCTTCTTGGTGGATCTATCAATCAATTACAAGAGCAATCCTAGTTCACAAAGGTGTGGTGAGGGTCCCTGTATACTTACTAGAAGTCACAAGCCGGGTATATAGAACAAGAGCCATATTAACCAAAGAGACAGGAAAGAACCCTTCAGTAGAAGAAATAGCGGCCCACTCTGGAGTATCGGTAAAATACGTAAAGAGGATACTAAAGATTACAAACGATTCAGTAAGTTTAGATTCTCCTATCGATGGAGAAAAAAGAACATTATATGACTTTATAGAAAACGAGGGTTCTGCATCTCCGGATACTTTAATAGTCAGTGATGAATTAAAGCAAAGTATAAGACATTCCCTTTCACTCCTATCCGCTAAGGAAGAGGAAGTACTTAGATTGCGTTTCGGTATAGACAGGGACGATACTGTTACACTCGATGATATCGGCAAGAAATTCAAGCTAACGAGAGAAAGAATCAGACAGATAGAGAAAAAGGCGTTGAGAAAACTCTCAGTGTGCAAAATGAGAAAAGCGCTTAGACATTTTTGCTGATATTACCTAAATATTTTGTGCATAATAGCACAGATTTATTTGTGTAATATTACACATTATTTAACTTTTCTTTAGTTAGAAAAAATGATAGAATATCTAAGCAATTGTAATTATTGTTTATTATCAAGTTGTGGTAAAGTGGTATAAACATTGCAAATTATGGTGGTATAAAAGAGTCAGTATGCTGACTGTATAAGAGCGGTCAGCAAATCACAAGAAGGAGGTTTTTATTATGAGAGTTGTTACTTTTATTTTTGCATTGATGTTAGTTATGGGCTTGTCCTTCGGAGGAGCTTCTTTAGTAGGTACTCATGCAGCTTTTGCTGATGATAAAGTAGAAGGTGAAATGCCTGGCGGTGAAATGGCAGATGATGCTGCAGGAAATGCTCAGGAAGCTGCAGAAGATGCAGCTGGTGATGCTGCCGATGCTGCAAAAGACGCTATGGGCGAGACTCCTGGCGGAGAAATGCCAGACGACGCAGCTAAGTAAGAAAACAAGTTTGCAAACAAAAGGGGGCTTCAAGCCCCCTTTTTTATTTGAATTCCATATACAGCATTAAGAACAATTAACTCTAATTTTACTTATCGTCATTAGACCGTTTAGAAAAAATCTCTTTAATTTCAGCTCCTAATATAGACCAAAAATCTCTAAGGTTTGAGTATTTATGATCTATCTCATCTAAATAGTGATCTAGGTTATCAATTGCTTCATGCTGTTCTTCAATCTGTTCTTCACCTAACTTTTTCTTAAGTTTTGATAAAGATTGTTCAAGATCGGTTATTTTTTCTTTAAGCTCTTTTTTTCTTTCATCTGTCATTGCTGTGTGCCCTTTATTTATATTATCTATACAGCTACCATCCTAATGACTGACTTACAAAGATTAAAATCCCCGGAATGACAAAAAATACACCTAGAATATATGCTAAAACGTATAATTTATTGTCAACAGCTACAACTGAGAGCTTCTCTGCAACAAGAATTGGTACTTTTCTTAAGAATGGAATACTGAATATCACAACTACACCCAGCACATTGTATACAAGATGTACCAATGCTATCTCCAGAGCAAAGATGGCATTCGCCCCTGTTATGGCAGTTGCTGCAAGTAGCGCAGTAATACAAGTACCAATATTGGCACCTAAAGTAAATGGATAAACCTGTTTTAAACTAAAGACTCCATTTCCCGCCAATGGAACAATAAGACTTGTAGTGGTGGATGAAGATTGAACAAGGATTGTGACAAGCGCCCCGGCCGTTATGCCGGTCACAGGCCCATGATCAACAGCTTTGTGAAGTATTTTCTTTGCCCGTCCAACCATTAAAGCTTTAAGGAGCCTTCCAATAAAAGTTATAACTAGAAATATCACAATAATGCCGATGGTTATTATTGCGATCCCGGCTATGACCTCAGGAAGCCAGCCAAGCAGACTATCCTGCAGAAATTTAATTGGAGGCTGAACCAGTGGTTTCACAAAATTAAAGCCCTTAATAGACATCGGATCCCCGCCAACTAGAATACTTGCGAGGAACGCACTAATTTTATCCAGAAAACCAAAAGCAATCTCTAAAGGAAGAAAAATGATGACGCTAAGGAGATTAAATACGTCATGTATTGTAGCTGCTGCAAACGCCCGTCTAAATTCAGTGCCCTCTTTTACATGCCCCAAACTAACAATAGTGTTAGTTATAGTAGTTCCAATATTAGCGCCCATTACCATGGGAATCGCAGTCATCACAGGTAATCCGCCGGCTACGAGCCCGACAATAATTGAAGTCACTGTACTTGAGGACTGGATAAGAGCGGTTGCAATAATCCCAATTACAAGTCCGGTGATTGGGTTATTTGCAAAAGCAAAGAGATGTTTAGCATGATCGCCTGCGGCTATTTGAAAACCGTTGCCAATCAATGCTACAGCAACCAACAAGAAATAAACTAAAAAAACTACTGATATCCACTGCAGCCAAATAGAGCTGGTATAAGCCTCTGCGAGCTCTTTTGTTTTTTCTGGGTGCTCAGAAACAGTCGATGGCATACTCAACCTCTTTTGTCATTTATTTTACAGGATAGGTGCTAAATTATTTAGATCACATGCAAAAAAAATAGATTCATTATCATTATTTTAATTGGAAAAAAAGAGAAGTTCTAGAATTTTTCGAGAGTCAGACACTGGTCGGGGTGGCCGGACTTGAACCAGCGGCCTCTGCGTCCCGAACGCAACGCTCTAGCCAAACTGAGCTACACCCCGTCTATATCATTCTACAACAGGATATTAATTTAGGGGAGTATAAATATTGGAATCTGATGATAGAGGGGAGCCAAAGCTCCCCTCTATTAAATTCTGATTATCTGAAATCTTCGCCTTGAATTTCAGCCATAGTGCTCACTTTAGAAAATGGTAATTCGGGAATAAGGTTAGTAAGTGCATCTTTTACAGACTGTGCATCCTTACCGTCCCACTCGCAATATACTGCTGTGACATTGCCATTATCATTTAGCTCACACCAGCTCTTTACCCAGTAAGCATCTGAAGTGACCCCAGCTTTAGCTTTCTTTGCTATAGGTCCTACCGCATCCATGCTTACAGGCGGATCTACAGGATGTACTGCAATATATTTACCCATAATAACACCCCCTATATTGTTATTTACAACTACAACTTTTTCTGCACTCGATTTCTAGCTTATCAACGGTTTTTTGCCCAGTTCTTTATTTATCAATACTAAACAACCCGAAGCTACGTAATATATACATATTTTTTGTATTTATATCACATTATTGAATATTTTTACTATTACTCTTAATTATATTGCAAATACGATGCCAAACAACAGGAATTTATAACAGACTCAAAAAATTCAATTTATTTTGTATAAGATAAACGAGTAGATATTAACAAATGTAAGATTCTCTTACACACTACGATTTATTTTTATTGTAAAGCATGTTATTAATAGCAACCTAAATTAGACCTACCATATGTTATCTTTTGATATAATAGCAGGCATAGGAATAGCCCATGAAATTAAAAGAACTCGGCTCAACAGGAGTAATGATAGCAGAGATAGGTCTTGGCACCTGGAGATATAAGGGCGGGGCCGACACCCTTAGAGCGGGCATAGAGCTTGGAGCCACACTCATTGACACAGCCGAGGGCTATTACACTGAGGACGTGGTTGGAGAGGCAATCAAGGGAATTCGCGATAAAGTATTTATTGCCACAAAAGTCTCCGGACGTCACCTGGCGTATGATGAAGTACTTCAGTCTGCAGAGGACAGCCTCTACAAACTGGGCACCGACTACATAGATCTATATCAAATCCACTGGCCTAACTATGTATATCCAATAAAGGATACAATGCGGGCTATGGGAGAGCTTGCCGATCGGGGACTTGTGAGGTTTATCGGCGTCAGCAATTTTGATATTGATGAGATGGAGGAGGCGCAGTCTTATTTAAACAATCATCCTATAGTATCAAACCAGGTCCGCTATAATTTAAATGACAGGAGTATTGAGAGGGATTTAATCCCCTATTGTCAGACACAAGGTATTACTATTATGGCCTACACCCCGCTTGATGACGGCAGTTTAACTAAAAAGGGCCTCTTAACGGCCAGGGGAAAAAATAAGATTCTAAGTGATATAGCAGATGAATGCTCCAAAGACGATGGGGCAAGTCGCACTTAACTGGTGCACCTCCCATGAAAATGTTGTAGCCATCCCAAAATCTAATAGTCTAGAGAGGACGATTGAGAACTGCGGCGCCTCAGACTGGCGATTATCCGAGGAGCAGATTGAGCGTTTGAACGAAGCATTCAAATAGTTATTAAAGCAAGAATCCTTCAAGAAACCAGATCATCATAAGATACGTATACATAGTGGTGACGAAATGAAGCAGAGAGTTAACTACATAGGACTCGTTATAATTTTAGCAGCATTATTATTATCAGTGTTAGTCCACCCTTTCCAAAACTCTTACACAATTACATCTTATGGAATAGAAGAAATGAACAAAAACGATTTTGACCACTCATATACCGTTTATAACAATTTATTAAAGCAGTATGTAAAAGACGCCCGCGTAAATTATCCGGGTTTTATTGATTCTAAGGCCGAGTTCGAAAAATTCCTCAAAACCCTAGGAGATGTAAATGAAAGCGATTTTGAGAGCTGGACACAGCAGCAGAGGCTTGCATTCTGGATAAACGCATATAACGCATTTACGATCAAAGCCATCATTGATCACTATCCGATTAAAAGAAGCTTCTCACTTGTTGGTATATTTTATGCTCCCTCAAACAGCATTCTCCAAATAAAAGGAGTGTGGACAAAACTTCAGTTCAGGGCTGCGGGCAGGATGGTTACTCTTGATGAGATAGAGCACAAGATACTTAGAAAAAAATTCAATGAACCCAGAATACATATGGCCATAGTATGTGCCTCTATTTCATGCCCTGATTTAAGAGATGAAGCATATGTAGCCTCAAACCTGGAAGATCAGCTGGCAGAGGCCTCCTCTATTTTTGTTAACAACCCGGAGAAAGGAGTCTATGTGGATGGGAGCCGCGGACTAGTTAAGTTCTCAAAGATATTTAAATGGTTTGGAGATGATTTTATTCCAAGCTACTCAAACAAAAAGCTGTTTAACAACTATAGTCTTAAAGAGAATGCCGCACTAAATTTCACATCCGACTACTTGGAATCGGAGCAAGCAAAAGAATACTTAATGAGTAATAAGCTTAAGATCGGCTACCTTAAATATGACTGGCACCTAAATGAGACACAGTCGGAATCTCCTTCCTCTTAGGCATATGTAATCGTGTCTCAGTATCAGTTTATAACCTCATTACTCCGAAGTTCATCAGCGCTGTAAGCGCTGGCCGATGAATATGCGGAAACAAAATAAGGAACCAAAAAAGTTAATGCAATTTTTATGTACAGGTGATGATGAAGCTCAAAGCGCAGCAATGCATCGTGGTGATTAATAATTATTAAAATCGGCCCTACAATCACTGCTACCTTTATTGCTCTTACCACGGTCTCTCGTCTGAAGAAATTCTTTACGAACAGGTCTAATCTTTTTCCCATAGTGATATTTAAAATATATAAATTTGAGCCTGAGGCAAGATAGTCTAAACAAAACACGGACATATGTTACTTTTATAACTCAAAATAAGAGATAATCGGAGGAAAGATGTCTACAGATAATATGAACTGGGACCTGACAAGCTATTTCCCTGAATTTGGCGGTCCAGAGATGAGGGACTTTAAAGAGAAGTTAAAAGAAGACATAGGGTCCATAAGAAGCGAAGCCTCTTCACTGGCACCGCTTGAGAAAGCCAATATGGATAAATGGGAGAGGATATTCCTCGACTCCGAAGAACTTACAACAAGATATTCTCACCTAAGATCATACATAGGCTGTGTAGCATCGGCTGACAGCTTGAACGAAGACCACTTAAAAGAGGAAGCAGATATGTCTGCTCTGGGAGCTGAGTTCTCAAAGCTAAACTCTGTACTTTTGAACTCACTGAGGAAAGCCGATGACGAGGTATTTAATGCTTTCACCCAAAAGCCCTCTCTTTTTGACGCATCCTATTTTTTGAACAGACGCAGAGAAGAATCACAGAAAAGAATGGACCAGGAAAATGAGATTCTCGCAGCCGACCTGGGAGTAGACGGCATAGCTGCCTGGGGAAGGCTTTACGACACCATATCCAGCAAGCTTGAATTCACTATGGAATACCCAGATGGACAGAAAATGCGGCTTCCGATATCCCAGCGAAGATCACTGATGGAAAAACCCGATAGAGAGATCAGAAAAGCTGCTTTTGAAGGAGGGAATCTTGCGTGGCAGAGTATAGAAGATGTTGCCGCTTCAGCCATAAATGCGATTGCCGGAACCAGATTAACTTTAAACAGACACCGTGGAATTGACCATTTCCTTGATGTTGCATTATTTCAGTCGGCAATCAGCAGAAAAACACTTGATGCAATGCTGGAGGCCATATATTCGGAAATCGAAGTACCAAAGGAGATTCTAAGCCTTAAAGCCAAAACTATGAACCGGGACACGATTGCCTGGTACGACCTGGGCGCCCCTATAGACTTGGAATTTAAAAAGAAGCTCGACTGGGAGGAAGCACAAAACCTTGTTAAGAACTCTTTCTCGACCGCCTATCCCGAGCTTGGGAAATTTGCAGAAAGCGCATTTGAAAAAAAGTGGGTCGACTGGTCACCCAGAGAAGGCAAACGTCCCGGAGGTTTCTGCACAGGATCTCTTCTGACGAAAGAATCCAGGATCTTCATGACTTACAATGAAACCATAGGTGATGTGCTTACCCTAGCGCACGAAGCAGGCCACGCATTTCATAGCTATGTGATGAGAGACATACGGCCCTTTGCTCACTCATACCCTATGACATTAGCAGAGTCTGCGTCTACATTCGGAGAGATGATACTAACTGAAGGAATCCTCGAAGACCCTTCGATAAGTGACGAAGAAAAAATACTTATGCTTGATACTGAGGTTAATCACGGGGCTATATATTTGATGGACATTCCGGTCCGGTTTGAGTTTGAAAACACTTTTTATGAAGAGAGGCAAAGCGGAGAAGTGCCGGTGAGCAGATTAAAAGAGCTAATGGTCGAGACGCAGAGAAAAATTTTTGGGGATATACTTGAGAACGGCGGCGAAGACCCCTATTTTTGGGCCTCTAAACTTCATTTCTATATAACGAGCATAACCTTCTATAACTTCCCCTACACCTTCGGCTATCTGCTCAGTCGCGGATTATTCGCGATGTTCAAAAAAGAAGGCGATGATTTCCTTCCCAAATACGAAGAATTCCTCCGTTTAACAGGATCAGATACCGCGGAGAATGTGGCCAGGAGAAGTATCGGACATGATCTTGAATCCCCTGAGTTCTGGGCGGAGTCAATCCATACACTGTCTCAACCTTTAAACAAACTAAAAGACCTGTTGAAGAAGAATAAATAGAAAATACTAATAAGGAATTGCCTGAGCTGTGGAGCCAAGAGACAGATCCAGGATCAATGCCAGCATTATAGCCAGCATATAGAAAATAGATGTAGCAAAGGCTCTTCCATAGCCCGAGTTGGTAACCGTGCTTCTGATTATTGTGTACTCGAAGTATCCACCGAATATGATAGCTAAGATCGCAAAATAGGCTGAAGTGTATCCGAGAAACCAAAAAGAGAGCGAGAGAGGCAAGAGCGAGATCGAGTAAATGAGTATCATAATATTTGTAAACTTTGTCCCTAGTGCGACCGGCATTACGGGAACTCCCGCTTTTTTATAATCCAATTTATACTTTTGTGCTAGAGCCCAAAAATGCGGAGGCTGCCAAAGCATCATAAAGGCAAAGAGAATATATCCATCAAGTCCGACATTAGGCTGTATAGCTGCATAGCCGATAAGAACAGGAAGAGCTCCGGGCAGACCGCCCAAAATCGTCCCGTAAGGCGAGCTTCTCTTAAGATATAAAGTGTATAGAAGCGTGTAGCTCAAGATTGCGGCAATTATCAATAGTGCCACAACGTAGTTTAGATAATAAAAGGAGAGAAACAGTGAGATTATAATAAATAGGCTCGCTATAAATATTGCAGTCTTCTCGCCCACTGCTTCAAGGGCTTGGGCACGCTTGCTTAGTCTGTCCATAAGAAGATCAATCTGTCTATCCAGAACATTGTTGAGTATGGCTGACCCGGCTGCGCTAAGAAGAAGGGCTATCATAGTAATGAGTATTGTGCTTAGTGAAGGAAGGGCTCTTGCTGCTAAAACCATCCCCGCAAAACCTGTAAACGCTACGCTTAAAATAATGCCCGGCTTTGATAAAAGAATAGTGGATACTACTATATTTGAAGGTGCTTTATCTACCTGTTCCATATGATTTATATTTCAGAAATTTTAATGCGTGAAATTATACACTACTTTCGCTCATACCTCGAAACCAGCCATATAGAGCCGTATAGAGTATCATCAGTGCTACCGTTAAGTGCAGTGCAGTCACTACAAACTGCAGCTTTGTGAGCACAACGCCTACACCTAAAAGTATTTGCAGAATTATAAATCCGATTAACAGCAGGAGTTCCAAACGGTACTTTTTAAGCGCCTCTGATGTATATGAGGCGATTAACATCACAGCAACAATTATTGTAACTAAATAGGCCAGGGTTCTATGGGCATAATGATTTAAGATAGTCCCCGAGAGCTCGGGCGGAACCAAATACCCTAGGCATGTGGGGAAATCCGGGCATGCGAGTCCTGAGGACGAGTGTCTAACATACGCTCCCAAAACAAGCTGAATAAAAATAACAATGCTTAGCAAAAAAAATATACCCCGGTAGCCTGAAAGACTGAAAAGAGGTTTTCTTTCAATGCCGTCAAAGTAGAGCATATAAACAACCAGTGCAAATATAACCATGGCATTTGCAAAATGGAAAGTCGTAAGGTCAACAGGAAGCTCAAGTATTACTACAATACCGCCAAGGATGATCTGAATTATAAGAAGCAAAATTATGAGGATGGGTAAAAACTTAGCGGCTCCAATGTATGCGCGAAACCTTTGATAACAGAAAATTACAATGAATACAGAAGCTATAGCGCCGATTACTCGGTGCATGAACTCCATATAGGTGTCCCATCTATAAGGAGGTACAACTTCCCCGTAGCATAGGGGCCAGTCCGGGCATCCAAGCCCTGCATGAAGTCCTGCAACTAGGTTTCCCCATATCAAGAGGATAAAGAGTATAAAAAGGGTAATCTTGCCTATCATAAAGAATTAACCAGCTATAAAGGGAAAATCCTGGTAAAAGTATCAACCGCGGTCATGCCTATTAAGAGAAACAGTAGACCAAGCGGGAACAAGGCAAAGAGCCAAGTGATGGAATCCTCAAACTTAAGGTGCATAAAGAATAGAGCCACTACCCCTGCTTTCACTGATGCTACAACCATCGCAATTACAATGTTAAGTGTCCCGAAATCTAAATAAGAAACATACACCGTAACAAAAGTGAGTATCATAAGAATTACCCACACGATGAAGTATGTCTTGTAGCTCGTTATATGTCGTTCATGAGAATTCTCGCTCATTTCTTGTGCCTCCAATTATCCCACCAGATAGAGCAGCGGGAAAAGATAAATCCAGATTAAATCCACCAAATGCCAGTACAATCCGCCAAGCTCAACAGGGGTGCTGTATTTCTCGTTAAATTTGCCCCGAAATGTTAACACGGCAATTACACCCAGAATACCAAGCCCAATAACTACGTGAAGCATATGGAGCCCGGTCATCAAAAAGTACAGAGAAAAGAATATATTTGTATCAGGATAGATATGGTGAGCAAACTTAGCACCATACTCGAAATACTTAACCACTCCAAAACCTACGCCACACAATATTGTGATCAGCAGAAACAGACCGGTCATCATCTTCTTGCCTCTTTGTATGGCCGTAACAGCTACAGCCATAGTCAAACTGCTGAAGATCAATATGCAGGTGTTTACAGCTCCCATCTCTCTGTTTAGTTCCTGGTGGGATTCTAAAAACAGCTCCGGATACTTTGCTCTGAATATTGCATAGGCCGCAAACAGACCGCCAAAAAGCATAATTTCCGTTCCCAGAAACAGCCACATACCCAGCTTGGAAACACTATATGCTTCGTCTGGNNTTAAGCATCCACCTCTTTCTTTTTACCGTACCCATAAGTCCAATCAGTTACTGTAGGAATTTTATCGAAATTTAGCGTCGGTGGCGGTGAAGGTACCTGCCATTCAAGTGAAAGTGACCCATAAGGATTCTGAGGAGCTTTTTCATCACTGAAAAGCCCCTTTATAAGATTCACTGTCATTATTAGAACACCCAGACCCAATATCCAGGAACCGTATGTCGACAGAGCCATCAGCGACTCGAATTCTTCAGGATACGTAGCGTATCTTCTCGGCATACCCTGGATTCCCAAGAAAAATTGA
>JABAOE010004435.1_pt6 | contig 12088 bp, 17 predicted proteins | sample 7062141 | NCBI WGS metagenome assembly JABAOE01 (sample SAMN14538627, study PRJNA623070) | marine sediment metagenome | biome: marine biome [ENVO:00000428]; feature: marine pelagic biome [ENVO:01000023]; material: deep marine sediment [ENVO:00002113] | place: India: Gulf of Khambhat ...
AGGATATGAACTCCTCTTTTTGCATAACCGCGGAGTAATCGGGCAAGGGTAAATCCCTCGTAAACATTGGAGAAATCTCTTTTCAGATTTATCGGGTCTTGAGATTTCAAAATTGATCTCTCATAATCTATTTCGATCTTCTTTGGAGCGAGATTGAGGCTCCCCTCATTGGTTAAATCCATTATTCGGCATCGGGCTAATCCAACCTCCAGTTCCCTGGTTTTATTTTGATTGGCTTCAAAAAAATCCCCCTTAAAGTCTTGGGAAAATCCCAGACCCCTTAGATATTTTAATAGATTATCTAGATCCAACGATTGATGAGGCCTATCGGTGTAAACAGACAAAAAAGGCACCTTCATACACTGAAAACGCTGGATGGGCTTAAAAAAATTTTTGGGCAACAGGCATGTAGATTGAAATACCAGAGTTGTATTGCTCCACTATGGATCTCATGTTTTATCTTTCAGGAGAACAGCAAACTCTTCCGAAAAGCGAAGCGCTATCCTTTCTTCAGAATCAGGGTTTGAATAGTGGGATCATTGAGGACCTAGAACAACTATTGGTTTGCAGAATCAGCCCAGCACCGAATCTTAGGCTCATTGGAAATCTAGGGATGACACATTCGGTTCTGGAATACATCGGTTCCTGTGAGCCTGAGATAGATGAAATCCTTAAACTAGCAAGTAAGATTAAAAAAGTCAAGGAAAGTTTTTCTGTTAGAGTGGAGAGGATTAAAAAATATTCAAAGAATCTGAGCACTTTGGATTTAGAACGATCGATTGGAGAGGGAATTGACGGGGAACGCGTTGATTTAAGAAATCCAGAGATCGCGTTTGTGTTTGTGGGCTTTTTGACCTCAAATAGGTTTGTGTTGGGGAAGACAGTTTTCAAAATCAATCGGGGGGATTTTGAAAAACGAAACCCTCAGTTCCGACCTTACTTCCATCCCTCCTCGCTTTTACCGATCTTTTCCCGCACGCTTTGTAACATCTGCGGCGTTGCACCGAATAAGTTGGTGCTGGACCCTTTCTGCGGCACTGGCGGAATTCTCATCGAAGCCGGGCTCATGGGGGCTGAAATCCATGGCCTGGACTTGGATAAGTCTATGGTAGAGGGATGCATCGAAAACCTCGCTCACTTCGGTCTTGGTGGCAAGATCGAATCAGGTGATGCAACAGAGATTAACGCCAGGGAGGAGTTTGACATAGTGATAACCGATCCACCCTATGGCAGAGCCTCAACCACAATGGGCAGAAGCCTCGAATCACTATATAAAAAAGCGGTAAATTCCATCTTCCAAGCCCTTAAAAAAAGGGGAACGGCCTGCATCATATCGCCTGACATTCTAGCCCTCGAAGAAATCGCCGAAGAGATCGGATTCACAGTCCGAGAGACCCACCTCTTGAGAGTCCACAAAAGCCTTACAAGAAAAATTGTTGTTTTAAATAAATAAGTTCAAAGTCGGTACACGTTAGATTCTAGATAACTTTATAATATTGATTTAGAAATTCAAGATGCACTCGTAGCCTAGCCAGGATAAGGCACTGGCCTCCTAAGCCAGGGATCGGGGGTTCGAATCCCCCCGGGTGCGTGCAGCTTTTCCTTTTTTTACACAGATTTAAGCAATTATTGAAAGTTAATTTTTATCCGGTATCGGATGATTTTTGATAACTTGTAATAATTAAAACCGTTAAACCTATTGATAAAGCTATTATCCCTAAGAATAAACCAAAAATTCCTCCAATTTCCAAATAAGTATTTTCTGGAATCATCCCAGTAGGGAGGGAAGTAGCCGTTAACCCTGCTCCTAACAAAATGAGTAATCCTGAAAAAATAAAAAGAAAGCCAGTTTGGTAAAGGTCCCTATCTTGATGAGATGAGGCACTTGATAAAATTAAGGCTCCTATAATAAAACACAACACTATTAGATTCCAAAAAAATTCGATTTGTTTTCCTTCTGTCTCAAAATATCCATAAAACGATGCTATGCTTAATAGAAACAAGAAAAAAAGGATTAAATCAAAAAATCTAAATTTAACCATAATATCTTAATAATATTTCATATAACTTTTAAGCTTTTCTCAGTATAAGACCATCTAATTAAAATTGAAGTTTTGTTAGGTAAGATTATTCTAGATTATTTATCGTTTTAACAACGTCGTCTATAGCCTGATTGAGAAGCTGTCTTCCCATCTCAACGTCAATAATTACACCTGTTTTAATTGTCTCTTCTGCAAGTTCTTTGATCTTCAAATTGACATGGGCGTGCTTCATTCCGACGAACCCTACTTCAGGGAATCTTGCAAAGTCGTTCTGACCCTTTAGATCAGACTCTCCCACCAATCCTGCGGCAACAGCCATCGAGCACTCTCCAGATGCAGCATGCGCCCCTTGCAGCTTAACAATCACGTTGTTGAAGGCAATTTTCACTTCCAATTGTTCTGCTAGTTTGGGCAGGTGCTCGGCAATGAGTTTGTTTCCGCCATGGCCATTTACTACAACAAATTTTGTGATGCCAAGTCTTTCCCATGCGTTTTCAATTATGCTTTTAAGGTCATGGAGAACGGTTACCACCGGAAAATGTCGGCCATGTTTTATATAATCATATTCTGCTGCCGAGTTTGCAGTCCCCACGAGCTTTGACCCTGTCTTTGCGGCTCCATAGAATGCAACATATGCCGCAAGCTTTGTATCGATGTCAGTTGAGAGAAGGCCGTGGCGCTCCTCCTGTGAACCTAGGATTATCACTCCCACGTCTGAGCGGTTCATCCCTCATCGATTTCTTTGAGTTTTTTCACCATTTTGACAACAGACTCAACAGCCCTCTTGGCATACCCCACGCGCTGAAGTGCTTCAAGCCTTGTGAGCCCCGGTCCTGAGATACCGAGGGACACGGGTTTGTTGTATTCCAGCGAGAGGTCTGTAATCTTTCGGGAAGCGTGTTGCACCACTATATCGTCGTGTTCTGTCTGGCCTTCGATTACCGCTCCGAGAGTTACAACGCCGTCGATTTCTTTTTTTTCCAAGAGTTTTTTTACAGCCAAAGGCATGTCATAGACTCCGGGGACTGTCGCTACAGTTTTAACTTCTGCTTCTAAAAACTCTGCTTGCTCCTTTGCAAGTCCGAGCATTGCAGATGTTACTTCATAGTTGAATTCTGATACCACGATTCCAAGATTCACCATATTGTGCACCTCATTGCGAATTTTAATCGCAGTGGTATATATAATTTTTGAGTAGCAACTCACTTTTGAGTAGAAGGAGGATTAATATTAAATCCTGTGGAGAAATTTACACTCATTGTAAATTTCGGATTTTTTGATCCCAAAATTTTTTCCAATCTTTCGGTGTTGAGCAAAGTATTGTATAATGTGGAGAATTTGTCGGAGACAGATTTGGGTTCTTTTTGGCGAAGATTTTTCTTACATAAGAAAAAGGTTCAACGCTACCGACAGGACTCGAACCTGTGACCACGTGGTTAACAGCCACGCGCTCTACCTACTGAGCTACGGTAGCAATATATTATATGTTGGAAAGTATGTGTCATCCCATCATTCTTTATGAAGTTTTCTGTGTTTGTTTGGTCTCGGTGTGTGATGTGGAATGGTTTATATGGCACTCGATAGCACTTCTGTGAACTATGCCTTTTCAAAAGTTAAATAATGAGAAGGACCTATTACGTCTTCGTGAAGCTGTATCCTCGCTTCGTATGCATCATTTAGCACGGCTGGAAGACGGTGAGCGGGCTCGTGTTACTCAGCTGCTTTATAGGATTTCTCACCGAAGTTAGTCTTTAATTATAAATTCTTCCAATTTGTCCTTTGCCTTTTCACGTTCTTCCTGATGCAATTTTAGAAAGGCTGTTACTTTTTCTGCAAGCTGCTGTTTGTGTTCCCCGCAGAGGAGTTCACCCTTTCTACACAGATCATATTGTTCTTTCAACTTTGCGTCATCTTCTTCAAATAAAAATGTCATATAATGATAGACCGGGCAGATATCAGGGTTTCCGCCGAGCTTTTTTTGCTCTGCAATAGTTGCCTGTCCACCTGTAAAAGCGTTCATCACCTTTTTATTCGCTGCCTTCAGTGCATCTGTAGTGAAGATCGCAGATTCAGGTATTGATGCAGACATTTTACCGCCTTCGGCAAGCCCTGGAAGGAACCTGCCCTGAATCGACGCCGGCTTATAATAGCCGAGCCTTGGAAGCACGTCCCTTGCCACCCTGAAATATGGGTCTTGATCAATAGCGTGAGGAATCAGGCAGGGAATATTCCTACCTTGTCTCACCGATTCGAGAAATGCAGGAACGGCCTGAACACTTGAGAAAAATATCTGGCCAATGTTTGACTCATTTTTTAGTCCGAAAACTGCCTTAGTGGTGGAGAAAGTTATTTTTTTGGCTACCTTGAGGGCATGAGGGTAGAGTTTATGGATGTAATCGATGTCTGAAAATATCTCTGTTTTTTGAGGATCAAATCCTAGCGCTATCACGTCGAGCGCATTTTCATAGGAAAGCCTGTTTGTCAACTCGATATCCAAGTCAGAGTTGAAAAGAAATTTTTCATCATCAGTCATCTGGAATAAAAGCTTTGCTCCGAATTTATCCTGCAGCCACTTCGTAAATATCCACGGCACCAGATGACCGAGATGGGTATGTCCCGACGGTCCTCGCCCAGTGTAAAGGTAAAATTTGTTACCCTTTTCGTATTCACTAAGTATCCAGCCCAAGTCCCTGTGTGCAAAGAAGAGGCCCCGGCGAAGGAGTGTGTGCAGATTTCCGGTATGTTTTTCCAACCTTTTTATGAGTTTAGTTGTAATCCGATCCACGCCGAAGTCTTTAATCAGCTTGTCATAGTCTATATCCCCCCTCACTTCCCAGGGGGTCACCACAAAATCGTTGTGATCTGTCATGATTATCGGCTCCTCAGCCTAAAATCCCCTTAAGCATAGGATGGATCTCCATGAGCTGGTCCTTGGCCATCTGCTCATATACCTGATAAACGATGCCTACAGTTAGCAGCACGCCCATTCCCCCACCGAGAGCTCCCAGAATGTCTGCGAAGGCTGCCAGTAGCCCGACAACAATGCCACCAACGATAGTAAGGGGTGGGATATATTTGGATAGTACTTTTTCGATTATCCTGATGTCTCCTCTGAAGCCAGGAATGTGCATCCCACCCTCCTGCAATTGTTTCGCAACAGTCTTTGAATCCATCCCTGCGGTCTCGACCCAGAACTTGGAAAAGATTGCTGAAAGGATGATGAGTATCACTGTATACAGTAGTGCGTGAAAAATGGAAAACTCAGCTGTGCCAATCGGACTGGGTCTCTGCATAAAGAAGGCCAGACCGTTTATGGGTTGGTTTGCAACAAAGGTACCGAGATATGGGCGGCCAACACGATCAAGCATCCTCGCCCAGAGCTGAACATTCGCCATCAAAATACTTGCAAAGATAACTGGAAGGTTGCTTGCATATATGAATTTGAGCGGATATCGCCCCCTGGCACCTCTGAATCTCCCGTATGTAAGAGGGATTTCAACCCGCATGGTCTCGAAGTACACCACGATTGCAAACACAATAAGAGTTCCCGCTATCGGTATGAGGACAGTTGCATCTCCCCTGCCTTGAGTGATTAGATATATGAATTTTGGGATAAGTCCTGCAGGTTCGTCAACGCCTTCAAAGGGCGGGAACGGGTTTAAAGAGCCTATCACAATAGCTGAAGCTACACCGGCCACAATGAAGAGGCCTATCCCTGATCCAAAGCCCCATTTTTGAACTACTTCATCCATAAATATGATAAGAACACCGCCAAGTGTGAGCTGCACTACGAGGAGCAGGACCATCGGAAGATATCCGTTTGTTGCAACCAATGCCGGGTCAGGTGCCAGCGCCCCCATAAGAACCATTACAACCGCTTCAAACACTGTAAATGTCACAGCAAGGGCCTTCTGTGTACCATGAAATATCGCCTGATCCTGGGGGTTTGAAAGATCGAGGTCGATGAGCTTTCCCCCAACAAGTATCTGAAGAATAATGGAACCGGTGACGATCGGACCTATGCCAAGTGTGATGATTGAGCCAAAGCTTCCCGCTAGAACCGCTCTAAGGTTTGCGAACAAGTCTATGGTCTGTGGATTCAGGCCGTAGAGAGCTGTCTCTGAAAGAACAAAATAGGTTATAAGGATTAAGGCCGTCCATCGTAATTTTTCATTGAAAGTGAGGGCATATCTTGGTCTTTCAACTTCCGGAAGGGTTGTGAGGATGCCTTCAAAGTTGTGCAGAAAACCCATATACCCTCGTCACTCCGATTCTTCAAGGGCAGACACTGCCTTACCGCCAGCCGCTTCAATCTTCTCCACGGCACGTGGAGAAAAGGACTCAGCAGTAACCATCAGACTCTTTGTTACCTTCCCGGTTCCAAGCACCTTTGAATAATCAGTCTTAGTTAGATCCACCTCAAAGGTTCCACCTTTTTTGGTCGCCACACCCTCTGTTACTAGGGCATCGATAAACTCGTCGAGAATACCTACATTGATAGACCGGTAGATGTTTTTCGCGTCAACCGGCACCTTGAATCCATATCTACCAAAGTATTTTGGATCGTTTTTGACAATCCAAGTCCATTTACCCTTATGTCCGCCAGCCATTCCTACACCACCCCTGTTTCCGCTGCCTCTATTCTTATTATGATGCCCATGGCCGGACGTGCGGGAGCCTCTTTTCTTGTGGATCTTTCTGTCTTTTCTCGCCATTTATTCCTACCTCATCTTATGGATAAGTGCCTTAATTTGCGCGCCCCTGTTTCCAAGAGCGCCGCCAACGGTGAAGGCTCGCTTAATCCCATCATGCCCTTTTCTAGGAGGATGAAGCCTAAAGGGTGTCTTTAAACCCCTTATATCAGAAAGCTCAGCTCCGAAATCAACAAAGGCAGCTGCAAAGTCATCGATAGACTTGAATTTACTGTTGGATTTCACATATTCGTCTGTGACCTTTTGACCTCCAACTAGCTCTCCTCTGTTCCTAAGAATCAGTGAAACATCTGAAGCGTCAACCCTGCCCCAAGTGACATAGTCCTTTGCCTTCTGCAGCATGCCACGATAACTCGGCCTGTCATCAATAAGAACAGCGTTATTCACTCTTTTCAGTCCAAGCATGTCCAAGGTTGCAGCGATGTCACGGTTCACATTCACACTGCCCCGGATCCTAATTACGACATATCTTTCACCCATCTCAATCAGCCGCCTCAATCGTTTCAGTCTTTCTAGCTGGGATCTTTACCATCGATATCTGCTTTAAAGCGTCAAAAGTTGCGTTTGCAGTGTTGACCTTGGTCCTTGTGTTCCCAGAAGTTGATACCCATGCATCCTTTATCCCGGCAATGCGCAGTATCTTTTTTATTATGTCTGATGCAACAAGCCCTATTCCCTTGGGAGCAGGCATAAGGGTAACCCGCACACTTCCGGAGGCGCCTGTCACCTTGTAGGGCACCGAGTGGTTGGTCCCGCACCCACATTCCCAGCTTCCACAGCCCTCTTTAACCTCTATCATGTTAAGTTTAGCGGCTGTAATGGCCTTACGAATAGCCGGGCCCACCTCCTTGGCCTTAGCCTTTCCAAGGCCGATGAAACCGTTTTCATTCCCCACGATAACTGTGGCCCTGAACCTGACCCTTCTGCCTGACTTATGCATCCTCTGAACAAGATTGATGTCGATTACTTCCTCCTCAAGCTCAGGCAGGAAGTGCTCAATTATTCCCTTTTCCATGATCGGCATTCCCTTTCCAAGAATCTCGCTGAGCGAGGTGATCTTTCCCTCTTTAACAAGCCTTCCAAGCTTTGTCGATGGTTCCCATTCCTCTTCATCCATAACTATGCCTCTGCTATCTTCTTCTTGATTTTTTCAAGGTCGCTGAAGTTCTCTGCGGGGGGTAATATCTCTTTATTGTGGGCTACATTAAGCCCGGAATCAATTGCGCCAAGAAGCACTGCAAAAACTGCTGAGCCCCGCACTGGAGACACCATCCCTATATCCAAAATCGCGCCATCAACTTTGTTTTTGATTGCCCGCATCCCTCCCAAGTACCCCACGAGATACCCTGCCTTGGCATTCCCACCATGCCCCTTATATCCGAAGGCTTTCAGTTCTTTTGACTGGGCTGATGAGAGTATCTTGTCGCCGTCAGCTTGATATTGAACAATTTGAAGTATAACTCTGTTATGTGTCTTTCTCACCACAATCCGGGGTTTATGCGACAGCAGAAGAGTCAGCCTCTTTTTATAATTTGTCTTACCCTCTCTCTTCCTTCTTTTCGACACCTTGAAAGTAGTTGTATGAGCCATTTCATTCCCTCATCATTTTATGCTCCTTAAGATAACTTTCAAGATAAGCCTTGCTCCTGAACATGCCACCCTTCGCCATCATATAAGTCTTCCTATAAATAGATCGATCAATCGAACCGGACGCTCGAAGCTCTTTAAGTTTCATTCTGAGGGGTCGGATCGTCTTAATCCACTTTCTCTTTGAAGTAACTGTTGCATATTTTGCGCCTTTTCTAGAGCCGTGTCCCCTGCGTCGCCCCTTCTCTTTTTGGCGTTTTAACTTATTTGCCCTAGACCTACTTGACCCAACGGTCTGTCTCTTCTGAATTGAGCCGCGCGCTATAAGACGTTTGACATCCTCACGAGTCACTGCTCCTGCTATTTCATCCAGGTCTTCATCGTCGAACCAAACTTTATTCAGGCCCACTTTTAGTATATCTGCCGCCATCCGCTTTTGCGTAGCTAAACTCATTTTTTGCCCCCTGGATTAAGAATTTTTATCTTTCTCTTTTTCAGCTCCTCAAGAAGAATTGCTCTTTTCCTACCACCAACGCTAGATGATATCCTTGCAGCCTGAATTTTTGGATCGATCGTTTCAATATCATTATCGTTCGAAACAAGCCTGTCCTCAAGTCCACAGGGATGCAGATGTCGCATCTCTCGATTTGCACCGTAACCAATACGTGGGACCTCGCCTTTCCCTTTTTTACAATCCCTTATCTTGTTGTGCTTTCCAGTTGGCCTTCTCCAGCTCTTGCCTTTCAGTCGGGTGTACATGGCGCCCTGGGTCCTTCTGAACTGGGGCTTTTTCTTTGTGTTCATTCAGCCGCCTCTCCTTTGGCTACAAGATATATGCCGTCCTGAAACACGCGTCTATCTCTTCCCTTAACCTTAGTCGCAAGCTCGATGTTTGCTGCTGTCTGAGCCACGTCTTCTTTGTTAATTCCGCTTACAGTGATGCTGTCGCCTTTAATAGAGATGTTACAATCGCCCTGTACCCTGCTTTTTCTGGGAGTCTTTTCTCCGAGAAAGTTGTTGATTGTAATTTCAGGTCCAGACTGTTTCACTGTGATCGGAAAGTGGGAAAAAACAGTCTTCAGCCTGTATTCAAAACCCGTTGTAACTCCTTTAACCATGTTTTCCAAGTGGGCGCCAAATGTACCGAGCATCGCCTTTACAGCCTTTTTTTTGCTTTTAGCGGTGAAAAGCACATTGCCATCCTTATTTTCTATCTTAACTCCGGGATAGCTCATTGCCCTCTTTAGGCTCCCCTTTGGTCCTGTGAGTGTTATCATATCATCCTCAATCTTAAACTCCACTTCAGATGGAACGGGAACAGAAACACTCATTTTTTCAGAAGCAGCCATAATCCACACCTAATAGACATAACAAAGAAGCCTTCCGCCAATCCCCGCTTTCTTTGCATCTTCATGGGACATTATCCCCTGTGATGTTGACACCACAAGCACACCAAAGCCGGTGGCCGGGAGGAATCTTTTTTCGTATTTTTCAAATGAAAGCTTCTGTGTCGCATACCTGGGTCTGATAACTCCGCAGTCGTTGAGTTTTCCTGCGAGATTGACCTTGAATCTGCCCCCCTTACCATCTTGAACAAACTCGAAATCCTCAAGATACCCATATTCTTTGAAGATTTTGAGCACGCTACCAATCACCTTGGAACCGGGTCGAATAACACAACTCAGATTCCCCGCGTTTTCTTGATTTTTCATGTTTGAAAGAGCGTCTGCAAGAGGGTCGGTCAGCATAATTTCACCTTACTCATATTTTTTGAATCCGATCTTCGGCGCTACCTCTCTAAAACAGTGCCTGCAGATATTGAGCCTGTAGCTACGGATCACCGGGCCGTGAGACCCACAGCGAATGCACTTCCTCGAGCCCTTTCCCATGTTCTTTTTCTGTTCAGTCAATAGTATTCCTCCTCCTCTGGAACAAATATGTCCACCTTGTATTCAGACTTCACATAATCCATTGATTCTTCCTTTTTAACTAGATGACTTCCCGATACGAGCGACTTTGGTACTTTACGTCTTTTCACCCTGTAGCCTGGCCGTTCCACAGACACACATACATCCATCCCAAGTATCCCCACGTTCGGGTCATATTTCATGCCCTCAATATCGATGTGCTCTTTGATACCAAATGAAAAATTACCGCGCTCATCAAAACTAGATTCCTTTACCTGGTTATCAACGGCCTCAAGAGCCTTTTTCAAAAACGTGTCTTTGCGAGCGCCATGAAGGGTCACCTTGCAGCCAGTGGGCGCTCCTTTACGCGTGCCCCAAGGTTTTATAGTTGACTTGGAGAAGGTTCTCGTCGGCTTCTGGCCTGTAAGCTCCTCTAAAAGAGTCTCTGCCGTTGCAAGCTTCTCCCCGCTTTCACCTACGCCCATGTTTACCACGATTTTAGGAATGAAAATCTTTCTCATGGGATTTTTACTTTTCGCTTTCATTTCAGCACCGAGAGTAAGGGCTTGTCCTTGCCCACTACAAATATATAATCTTCAACTGTTCTGAATACTTTGCCCTCTTTTTCAAGGTTCACAACGTTTGGCATCGGGCTCCTAATCTTATTTATCTCTTTTATTGTTGCCACCTCACCTCTGTGGGATCCCTTAGTCACAAATGCGAGCGCGCCACTCTCATACTTTAAGCGTTGTTTAATGCTGTTGTCCTTGAGATTCATAACAATCGAATCATACACACCAAAGCCATTTGCCTTTTTTGAGTCTACAATCAGGTTGCGGCCATCATGGAAGTTGAGCTGCATCATTCCACCTTTCACCATAGTTTTACCCGCAATACTCAGAAGCTTCGTCTTTGCCTCGGTAGCCTTTATTGGTTTAAGTTTTAATGATCCTGCCTTATCCACTATGACAACATATCGCTCTTTGGACGCCGGAATCTCGACAATATCCATCAGCCCCACGCTGCGCTTCGGATCCTTTGCAACTTTCCCGTCCACGAGCACCTTCCCTTCTTTTAAGATCCTTTTCGCCTCTCTGTAGCTTTCGGCATAACCAAGAATGTCTCTAACTACGTGAAGCAGTGGGATTGAATCTTCGAGCCTTTGTCCGCCGGGTCTGGGCCTAACAACCCATGTATGGGATTTACGCTCTATCTTCCAGCTCCTGGGAGCTGCCAACCTTTTGAGGTGTCTTTTCGTCATTTATTTTCCTTTTTGAGTTTTCTCATTCTTCTATCATCGCTTGTGTCGAGTTTTGTTACAGTTACATTGGAAGGGTGAATTGGATAGTATCTGTCTGTTCCGTCGGTCTTTTTTACTGAGGCTCCAATTACGTGAATCCTCTGCTTTTTTAGAAAGACCCTTTCTACCTTTCCTTTGTGGCCTGAATAATCTCCGCGCTGCACTTCAACGGTGTCGCCCTTCCGCAGACTGATGTTTCTTCTTTTATATCTTTTCCTCAGGGTGTCTGAGAGGCGGGCGCTCATAAGTTTCTGCCTTTTGTGCAAGCTTGCTGTGTACAGGGCCTTTCTCTGTTTTCTTGGCTGCTTTGATACCATATCCTTTTCAAACTCACTTATATTTTTAAATCTATCGCAGTTTGAATCTGCCAAACACATTTGTTGGGTTGCCGAGCCTTCCAAATGGGTTGCATTCTTTAAAAATGCGACTCTACCTCGATTAAGACCGGTAGTATATAAAATTTCGGGTAGGAAACCTCCATTTCAAAAGATTTACTTTGACCCCAACATTTGGTAATTTAGCCAATATAGCTGTGAGAAG
>JABAOE010015287.1_pt1 | contig 12087 bp, 10 predicted proteins | sample 7062141 | NCBI WGS metagenome assembly JABAOE01 (sample SAMN14538627, study PRJNA623070) | marine sediment metagenome | biome: marine biome [ENVO:00000428]; feature: marine pelagic biome [ENVO:01000023]; material: deep marine sediment [ENVO:00002113] | place: India: Gulf of Khambhat ...
AGTTCGGCGACCGACGACTCGAACGCGTCGTCCGCGACGCGGGGGCGGTAACCGCGGAGGCGATCGCCCAGCGCATCCGCGAGGAGGTCGACGAGTTCACCGGCCATGCGGATGCCTTCGACGACTTCACGGTTTGCGTGGTTCGGCGGACGGGCTGATCAGTTCAACACGTTCAACGAGAACATGAACTCGTCCGACGCGCTGCGGCCGTCCTCGAACGCCGTGGCCGCACCCACCGACAGCGTCATGTCGAACTTGGACATCACCTTGAAGCGGAAGTCGATCTGCAGGCCGGCGTTGCCGACCTTGCGCCGGATCGAGCTCTGGTCTTGATCGGTGCCCAGCACGGACGTGAACAGCGCCGGCCGCGCCGAGCTGAGGAAGAAGCCCGGGGTGCCTAGTTTACGGAAGCGCCACGGAGGGAGGCTCCACTCGATCATCGTCTTCACGAACGAGCGTCCGGGGACCTCGTTGAGCTCGAATCCGGGCATGGCGAAGAAGTCGCGGTAGCGGCGCGACGAACCGTGGTGCACGTAGTTGTTGCCGAAGCCGCCGAAATAGAAGGTCGCGAAGGGGTCGTTCAGGTCGCCCCAGTTGACGCCTCCCGTCGTGCGGACCCAGATCGACGAGTGGTGCAGGGGTAGGGCGAAGCCGAGATCGAGCGAGCCGATGGCCCCGGGGATCAGGTCCTCGTCGACGAGGGTGGCGCCGGTCATGAACTCGGCCTTGAGGCCCTTCTCGAAGTCGGTCGCCCCGAGCGACCAGCGCATGTTGGAGTAGCTGAGTGAGACCAGCCCCTCGGCCAGCGAGTCGATGTCGGCGGCGACGTTCTGGTAGCGCGGCAGCGTGTCCATGTCGGCGTAGTAGGTCGACTGGACGCTCAGGTCCAGCGACCGCGGGAGGTCGCGGATCAGGCTCTTGTTGTAGGTGAAGCCGCCGGAGTAACCCTTGCGGCTGACCTTGGTCGGCCCGAACAGGTCGTAGAAGTCGGCGTCGTTCCACTTCAGGTCGACCTCCCAGTTGCTCGCGCTGCCCAGCAGGTAGCGGTAGTACTTGAAGTGCGCGTGGACGCGCTCGTCGCTCTGCAGGTCGTCGTCGGGGCTCCAGGAGGTCGTGAAGCTGAAGCGGTTGAGGAACATCGGGTCGGAGAAGTTCATGCTGAGGCCGACCGCCTGCGAGTCCTTGTAGCCCTCGACGACGGGGTAGATCGATTCGAGACCGATCCAGCGGAAGCCGCGGTAGTCGTCGTCACGCTCGATCATCGGCTCGAAGTCGATCTTGCGGGGCGACTCGGCGTGCCACTCCCGGACGACCGGGTGTTTGTTCCGAATCGCGGCCGCCAGGAACCTGAAGCGGGGTGCGTCGGGGTCCACTTCTTTCTCGCTGTCGTCGACGAAATCCTGTGGCGTGGCGGTGATCCGGGTGGGTACGAAGCCCTGCCCGGTGTAGCGGAAGACGATCAGCTCGTCGTCGCCCAGCGGGATCGGACGGAAGAAGCCGGTCTCGGTGTTGGAGACCAACACGCGCTCTTCCGTCGCCAGCTCGTAGCGCCAGATGTTCGAGGCTCCGGTCCAGTACCCGCTGCCGTACAGGTAGCGCCCGTCCGGTGAGAAGACGAAGTCGTTGGGGATGAACCCGCCGAGGCGGAACCGGGTGACGGGGGAGATGTCTTCCTCTTCCAGCTCCAGCGTTGCGACATCGAAGACCTTGACCGAGTGGTCGCCGCTGATCTTGGCCTCCGACAGCGAGAGCAAGCGCCCGTCCGGCGAGACGTCGACGTCGTAAATCACCTCGCCGTAGGGCCAGGTGCGGATCTGTTCCCACTCGGTGTAGGGTTCGGGGATGCGGACCAGCGTCGTGTAGCCGTTGGAATGCCGCACGCCCCAGATCGAGCGATCCTCCCGGTTGAAGGCCAGGTCACCGATGCGCGCGTCCTTCATCAGCGTCCGCGACTTGCCGCTGTCGGGATCCACCACGCGCAGATCGCGGAAATCCGAGTTGTCGGTCGTGTAGAAGATCTGGCGCCCGTCCACGTCGTAGGCCAGTGACGTCACCGTGTAGATCACGGGGGCCTTGACGTCGATCAGTCGACGCACCTCGCCGGTATCGGTCGAAATCGAGCCGACGTGCGCCACGACGCCGGGGTAGTTGAAGGCCGCGAAGATCTCGTTCGTCGAGGCGTCGAAGAACGCGCTGGAGACGGAACCGAGCGCCCGCGGCGAGAGATCCTCGTAGGGCGTCAACGGTTCCGCGCCGATGGCCGCGAGGTTCTCGCTCTGGAACTCGCGTTCGAACTCGATCCAGTCGAGCCAGGCATCGTGGATCGACATGCCGAACGCTCGCTCGAACTCCGCGGCGTAGTACTTGCGGGTTCCCTCCGTGCGGGAGATCCAGTCCACGACGGCGCGCGGGGAGTACTCGTGCGCCAGGTAGGACATGAACCGGGTGCCGTAGAGGTACGAGTTCATGTCGGCCTGGAAGTCGATCTTGATGCCCTCGGAGACCAGTCCCAAGGGGTCGTAGAAGTGTTCGTCGTCCTTGACCATCGCGCGGAAGACCATCTCGTAGTAGGCGGAGTTCGCACGGCCCAGGCCGCCGGCCATCCAGGTCTCCATGAACACCGCGCTGCCTTCCTGGTACCAGGAGGGGACCGCGATCCGCGGCGTGGTCAGGTACATGTACAACAACGTCTCGGGATGATCCGGCGTGGGCAGGACCTTCCCGCGAAAGAAGCGACGCGCGCCGACGTCGCTGCCCGCCGCCTGGTCCATCGAGACCAGGTGCAGCAGCTCGTGGTTCATGACCGTCGTCATGCGCTCGCCGGGCGGCATCGTCTCGAACGCGTACGAGAGCGGGGCGACGCGCACGACGAGGTTGTTCTTGGGCAACGCGCCGGCGGAGCCTCCTCCGCCGTCGGAGTTGTCCATCAGCATGACCATGACCCGCTCGGAGGGCTCGTAGCTGAGGAAGTCCTTGTAGAACAGCAGGCCGCTCTCGAACGAGCGGCCGACGTGGGGTGTGAGATGCGACTGGGTGGGATCGATGTAGATCAGTCGGAGGTCTTCGGTGTCGAGCGACTTGAGCTGTGCAACCGCGGGAAGGGTGAGACCGGCCACGAGGAACGCGGCCAGCGTACCGGTGGCACGACGCATGTTTGAAGGCCCCCCGTCTGCAGACGCAGAAGTGCCACGGGAACGAGTCCCGTGGCACCTACTTCCGGTTTTCGATGTGGCTTACTGCCCGCCGCCCCGCTTGCTCAGCGCGGTGTCGCGTCGTTGCTGGATCGTGGTGGCGAACTTCGGGTGTGCCGTGAGCACGTCGAAGTCCGGGTTCGCCCGAATCCGTTTGAAGTCCGGGCTCACGGCGATTGCCATGAAGCCGGGCTTCTTGGAGATCCTGTGGAAGTCCGGGTTTATGGCGACTCTCCTGAAGTCCGGGTCCTTCATGATGTCTTTGAAGCCCGGGGCCTTCATGATCGCCTTGAAGTCCGGGTCATCGGCGATGCGCATGAAGTCCGGGTTGGCTCTCAGCTTCTGGAAGTCCGCGCTTTCCCGAAGCATGGCGAAGTCCGGGTCGTCGATGAACTTCCCGAAATCCGGGTCGTCGATGAACTTCCCGAAGTCCACCTTCTCCATGATCCTGCCGAAGTCCGGGTTCTCCGCCAGGGCGGTGAAGCTCGCCTTCTCCAGCATCTTGCCGAACTCGGGCCTCCCGGCCACGCGCTGGAAGTCAGGGTCGGCGATCAGCTCGAGCAGGTCGGGATCGGAGATCAGGCGCTCGAACTCGTCGCTCTGCATGAACACCTGGACATCCTGGTCCGAGAGGACGACATCCGCGTCGCCTATCTGGCCTTCCTGATACCGCTCCGCCGTGCCGATGGCTCCCGCAGCCTCGTCGTCACCGGGCGGCTGCATAAAGCCGAAGTAGGCGATCGCGGCCACGGCGATCACCACCGCGCCGAGAATCAAAAAGATTTGTTTATTGGCCATCTTCACTTACCTCCCCTCCATGAGGGCGCCTAAAATACAGTCCCCTGTTTCGAACTACATCCCCGGCGACCAAAAGTTCGTCACTTTTTCAAAAAACTCCGACCATCATTTCTTGCCTTCCAAACTGAGAGAATCTTCGTCGAGCAGCACGCCGTCGCGAGCGACCTTGAGCTGCAACGCGGTTGTTGCGGCTGCGGTGCGCTCCAGGTTGAGGTTGCCGCGAAAGTCCTCTTCCGCCTCGACGACGAAGCGCCCGTCGCGGGCCTCGACGACCTCGAACCGCCCTCCGCGGCGGGCGAATCCCGTCAGGTCGACGGCGGCCGGGTCGTACTCGAGCGTGAGCTCGACGGGTCCCTGTGCCTCGACGTCGAACGTGACCAGGATCCGGGCCTCGTTCTGCACCCCGCGGAACGTTCCCGAGAACCGCTCGGCATCGAGCTCGACGGGTTCGGTGAGGCGCGATCCGATGGAGCCGACGGCGTCCGACGGATCGACCGCGGTGGAGCCGTTGAAGACGATCGGACCGACGATCAATCCCAGCACGAGCCCGGCGGCCAGCGCGGCGGGGAGATGCCAGCTCGTGGTGGAGCGGATCGGGATCGCCGCCGTGGTTGTCGTTGTCGCGTGCGTGCGCTTCGGGAGCGCCTCCAGGATCGAGTCGCGAAGATCCGCGGGGACCTCCTCCTCGCCCATGCGGTCCAACGCGTCGGCGAGTTGCTTCATGTCGTCGTGGAGCTCGCGCGCCGCCGGATCGCTCAGGATCCGTCGCCGCAGCTCGGCGCTCTCTCGGGGTGAGTTCATACCGTCGATCTCCCCATGGACCAGCTCGGTGATGCGTTCGTTGCTCATGACGAGTGGATTCCCCTCTGGACGATGTGGTCGCGAAGGATCGACCGGGCGGAGAACAGGCGCGACTTGACCGTCTCCTCGCGAATCTCGAGGATCTCGCTCATCTCGCGATAGCTGCAGCCGTGAAAGTGGCGCAGGATGATGACGCAGCGGTAGTCCGGCTTCAGCGACATCAACGCCTCGCGGATCGCGGCGGACAGCTCCACGCCCTGAAGCGTTTCCAGGGGCCCACGGTCGGTCGAGGGTAGCCGCTCGTCGACCGGATCGTCGGGTTTTTGGCGCCGCATGAAGTTGATGGATTCGTTGATCATGATGCGGTAGATCCAGCTGAAGAACTTGTAGCGATCATCGAATCGACCCAGGTTCCGGTAAACCTTCAAAAAAACGCTTTGCGTGATGTCACGCGCATCGTCATGGTTGTTCACCATCCTGAGCGCGCCGTTGAACACCTTGCGTTCGTAGCGCTCCAGGAGCGTTTCAAACGCCCGGTCGTCTCCTCCCAGGCACCCCCTGACGAGCGTCTCGTCTTCGCCAGGGCTCATCCGTAAGTACCTCCGGGCCCGGCAGAAAGTTGGCGGGAAAGTTCGACGGTAGGTTCGATCGCACGACCCCCCTGCGATTTCTGCAATAATCTTAACTGTCTGAATACCCCAGTCCTGGCTGTGGGGTCAAGCAGGAGGCTGGTTTTCCAGCATATAGAGCTGCCAGAGCTCCTTGCCGCGCAGGTGCAGGAACGGCGCGAGGGCCAGCTTTCCGGTCTTTCCGATGCTCTTCTCGAGGAACCTCAACTCCTCGAACTTCGACCGCGTCGCCTCGTCCAGGCGGGCGTCGAAGCCGGATTCCTTCATCAGGAGCAGACCCTTGGCCCGCAGCGACAGCTCGACGCGGATCCTCAGGTAGCAGAGCAGGTCGGCCAGCACGACCCCGTCGAATCGATTCCTGAGCAGGTTCAGGTAGCGGCCCGCACGAGATTCCGAGAGGCGGCCCGAGTTGATCAGCTCGAGCAGCTCGGTGTCCGTGTCGAACCCCACGTCGAGCCACTTCTCCAGCGACCGCTCGCTGCGGTTGAAGACGAAGAAGATCAGCGGCGGCAACAGGATCACCACGCCCAACGCGGATTTCACGGGCGACAGGAAGAAGTGGTTGTACGCGGAGTGGATCGCGAGCGCGAGGAGGAATCCCGGGACGTAGGTCAGGAGCCCGGGGCTCTCACGCTCGGAGAGGGCTTTCGCGACGATGCCGAAGATCGCCGTGACGCCGCCGTGCATGATCGCCGTCCCGAACCCGCGCACGACCCAGACCGCGAGGTTCGAGTCCGGCAACGCGTGGAGGTAGTCGAGATTCTCGACCAGGGCGAAACCGGCGCCGACCGCGAAGCCGTAGACCGCCGCGTCGACGAGAAACCCGATTCGATTGCAACGGATGAGATAGACGAGGAACAGCGCCTTGCCGAGCTCTTCGATCAACGGCGACACGTAGCGGCGGTAGGCAACGTCGCCGATCGGAAGCTCCGGTCGCAGGAGCACGGTGACGAAGTAGGAGCCGACCGCGACCAGCCCGCCGAACGCGATGGCCAGCAGAATGCGGCGCAACGGGATCAGCTTGTAGCTGTCGAGGTAGACGAGCCCGACCAGGAACAGGATCACGGGCAGCAGGCCCAGGAGCCCGCGAACCGCGAGCGCGGTCACTCCACCAGCTCGACGTCGAAGATCTGGTCGAGACCGGAGTAGCTGAAGATCTCACCGATGTGCGGGCTGACGTTGATCAGCTTCAACGCGCCGTGGCTCTCGAACCGTTTCTGCGTCTTGAGCAACACGCCGAGGCCGGCGCTCGAGATGTATTCCAGATCCCTGAAGTCGAGGACCCGTGGCTCCGCCAGACCGTCGAGGTACTCGCGCAGCTTCGGCGCCTGCGCCGCGTCGAGGCGTCCCGACAGCACAACCCGGTTGTCTTCTCCGTTTCGAATCTTCAGCATGGCTATCCGTCCAACGTCTTGAAGAGCCGTGTCGTCCCGTTGCGATCCACGTACTCGTATTCGACTCGATCCATCACCTGCTTGACCAGGTGAATCCCCAACCCGCCGGGCTCGCGCTCGGAGAGCGGGCGATCCACCACCACGTCCGGCTGCGCGGTCGGATCGAACTCCGCCACATCGTAGTCCGTCAGGGTGACCACGAGCTCGCGCCCTTCGAACCCGAGCCCGATGAGGATCTCCTCCGACCCCCCGCCGTACTTGAGCATGTTCGTGAAGAGCTCCTCGACCGCCAATCGCACCGATTCCAGGTGTCCGGCACCGATACGATGTGCGTCGAAGAACCCTCCAAGAAACCCTGAAATCTCCGCCAGGGAGTCCAGGCTTCGCTCGAACCTCCGTTCCCGCATGGGGCACCGAGCCTACCACGGCGGTTCGAGCCGAGGGCGAGGGAACCTTACCCGGGCCCGCTGCGTCGTACGGGAACGAGGGAGGTGTCCGCATGGTTCGACACGTCCGGATTTTGGCGCTGCTGCTGGGGGTGTGCGCGGCCGCCGCTGCCTGCGCGAGCCTGGAGCCGCTGCCCGAGGGCGCCGACGGCGTCTGGGAGGCCCGGCGGCCCGGCGGTGGCGACGAGGTTCGCCTGGACATGTACCTGGGGCCGATGGGGCTACGCTCGACCGAGCACCGTCGTCTGTGGCTCGACCTCGGCGAGATCGATGGCCTGGACGAGTCCGCGTTCGGAGGTTCGGGTTCGTTGACCTTCTCGTTCGCGCGGGACGCCGGGACGTTCCACTTCGACGGGGTCCGGAAACGCCGTCCCCGGGGAAGCTTCCGCTTCGAGCCCTCGGCGGATTATCTGGAACGCGTGGCGCAGATCGGGGTCGACGAGATCGAGCAGGAGATGCTGCTCCTGCTGGCCCTTCACGGGGTCTCCGACGGACTGGTCGAGGCGCTGCTCGCCGGCGGGTATCACGACACGGATGCCAAGAACCTGCTCAGGCTCGAGGCCTACGGCTTGCGCTCGGAGTGGATCGCGTCGATGTCGCGGCTGTCCGGACCGCCCGCGTTCAGGGAGCTGATCCGGCTGCGCAACTACGGCGTCGAGGCCTACCACGTGGACGCGTGGGTCGACGCGGGGCTCGACGAGCTTCCGCTCGATCAGCTCCTGCGCCTCTACACGCACGGGTTCGACACGTCCGACGCGGCGGTCTATCGCGAGCTCGGCTACACGGAGGTCGATGCGTGGCTGCGGCTCCATCGCAACGGCGTGCCCACCGAGCTGATCGTCTCGATCGTCGAGTCGGGCGGGCCGGAGCTGGACGCCTCCGGGGTGATCCGGCTCCACGCACAGGGCGTCGGCTCGGAGGATGTTCGGGGCGCGGCGACGTTGATCGAGGCCGGCTTCGACTGGGATGAGCTGGTCTACATGTGGCGCCGAGGCGTCTCGACGGAGTTCGCCGAGACGTTGATCGAGACCGGGTGGGACGCCTTGACCGCCGACACGATCACACGGCTGAACCGCAACGGGCTGCGCACCGACTGGATCCTCCGCGTGCGCGCGGCGGGCGGCGAGGAGCTGGACGTCGACGAGCTGATCCGGCTACGCCGCTTCGGCGTGGGGGCGAGCGACTACGAGGCCTACTCCCGTTCGGGATTCACGACCGTCCGGGAGATCCGGGATCTCCACTCCTCCGGGGTCGGATCCGACTGGGTGGAACGGGTGCGCGATCATCTGCCCGCGGGTCTGGACGCCGAGGCGTACATCGAGCTGCGCCGTCACGATGTGGATGCGAGGTTCCTGCGGCGTCTCGAGGAGGCCGGCTTCGACGACCTCGGTGTGGAGGAGATCGTCGAGGCGCGCGAGGCCGGGCTCGACCGTTGGCTCGCCCGCCGGCAGGACTAGCGCTCGAAGAACGATTCCGCCGTGTCCCACGCCGCGCGATGCATGCGTTCCGGCGGGACTCCCGTGCGCGGGGTCGTCTCGACCAGACCGTTGCCCCCGTAAAAGAACCAGCGGACGGCCAGGTCGTCCTCCGGTTCCGCGACGCGCCCGAGGTACCCGGGCACGCGGCTTCGCGCCACGTTGAGCAGATCGGGCAGCTCGATCAATCCGTCGATCGCGTGACGCCGGTAGGGGATCAGCTTGGTGATGTTCCCGCGTGCGACGATCCGCTCGGTCAGCGCGGGGATCGTCGTCTGCGGCGCCCCGTCCACGACGAGAAGGGTCTCCCCGGGCTCGATCCGCGACAGCACCGGGGCCACCTCGTCGACCAGTTTCGTGTAGGGCTGTGCGAGCAGACGGTAGTCGCCGATCTCCCGTTGGGTCCAGAGCACGTTGGCCCCGAGGATCGATGCGATTGCCACGCCCAGCAAGACTCGGACGAGGCGTTTCGAGCGCTCGGTCTTCAACACCCTCTCCAACCCCACCCACGCCGCGCAGAAGACCACGGTGTAACCGATCGCCGGCAAGTACAGGTAGCGCGACGACAGCTTGTCGAGCGGCACGATCGGCGCGCTGCAGGCGAGCACCCACAGCAGGCCGGCGAGACCGAAGCCGCGCCGTAATAGGAACGCGGCCCCCGCAAACGCCAGGCCCGTGAGGAGCAGCGTCCAGAGGTCGAACCGCGCGTAGTCGCCGAGGCCGAGCGGGCGCAACAGGATGAACGGGGTCTTGAGCAGCAACGCCTCGAACCCCGCGCCCGACGTGTGCAGGTTGTCCTTGATGGCCACGTTGAGCAGCACGAACCCGACGCCCAGCCCGGCCAGCCCGCCCAGCAAAGCGCGTTCCTTGCGCCAGCCCGGCAGGAAGAAGGGGATCGCGGCCATGGCGAACAGCGCGGTCTCCTTGGCGAACAGGCCGACCGCGAGCAAGCCGAGCGCCCACCACCGTTTTCGACGCCCGTCACCCAGCAACAGCACCAGCGCGGCCAGCGAGCAGGTCGTCGCGAGCTGGTGCCCGCGGGCCGCGGGCCAGATGACGGCCTCCGAGAGGCGCACGTTCAACGCCCACAGTCCCGCGCCGCCCAGGGCCACCCAGAACGGCGCGCCGAGGCGCGAGCACAACACGAACAGCAGACCCGCCGCGATGCCGTGGAGCAGGATCGAGTGCGCGTGCCAGACGGCGGGTTGAGACCCGGCGACGATCCAATCCAGCGTGAAGCTCGCGTGGAGGACGGGGTTGAAGTCACGGAAGAAGACGCTGAAGAGGTAGGAGGGCTTTTCCAGCGTCGGGTTCATGCGGCCGAGCCACTGGTAGTCGTCGGAGTAGAACGCGACGCCGATCGCCGGCGCGTAGACGGAGCAGGCGACGACCGCGAGGCTCAGGAAACCGAGGATCATCCTGTTCCGATCGCTCACGGGCCCTCCGGAATCCCGTACAGGGCACGGCGCCCATCCCTCACGAGCGGCGGTTCGAGTGCCGCGAGGTAGGCTTGCAGCTTCTCCGGTTCGTCGCGCAGGGAGCGTAACGACGGGTAGTGGTCGGCGGAGCGTTCGATCCAGTCGAGGTCGACGAGGAGGTGGGTGAACCCGCGAGCCCGAAGACCGCGGTGGACCGAGGCGGCGGTCACGCCGCGCTCCAGCTCGACGGCAAACGGGTGCACGTTGAATCCCGTCGGCGCGACGCGCGGGACCGGGATGCGGTGGTGACGCATCTCGCCGAGCAACAGAACGCGATCGGCCGCGGGGTCCCACGAGAGCGACGCGTGCTCCACGAGACGTTGCTGGGGGAACGAGCGCCGGACGAAGGCGGCGGGCTCCTCGCCGGCCAGCAGCACCGAGCCGGCACCGCTGTAGCGGGCGATCGTGGCGACGCTCACCGGGATGTAGGCCACGCCCAGGATCACGGCGCCGACGGCAAGAAGGCGGCCGACGCGCGCGCGGCCGGCGACGAGAGCGATCGTCCCGGCGAACGCGACGCAGGCGAAGAACGTCGTCGCGATCAGGAAGCGCTCCCAGCGGAAGGTCAAGAACCAGATCGCGAACAGCATCACGGCGATCGCCATCACGTGGCGCACGTGGCGATCGATCCACGCGCCGTAGGCGGCGACGGCGAACCAGGCGACGACGGGCCAACCCCACGCCGGACCGGGGTAGATGCCGCTCTCGGCCGGGCCGAACAGGCGCGGACCCAGGGCCTGAACGTCCGCGAGTCGCGGCAGACCGCCTCGCGCATCTCGCGCGAACGCGACCGTTCCGCCGGGGGCGAGCCCGTCCACGGGAAGCCACGAGGCGACTAGCGGCGCAACCGGATTCCCGACGACCGCAGCGTTGGCCAGCAGCCACGGTGAGAGGAGCAACAGAGGCGGAACGCAGAACCTCACGGCGGCGACGACACGCGATCTCGAGACGAGACCGCGTTCCGCATGGAGCAACATGAAGATCGAACCCGCCGCCAGCGGGACGAGCAGCCCGAGGTACTTGGTCAGCAGCGCGCCAGCGGCGATCCACGCGGCGCGACGCGACCACTCTCCGGAGGAGTCGAGGTAGGCGAGCAAGAGAGCGCCGAGCGCCGCGGCGACGAATGTCCCGTGGGCCAGATCCGCGGCCGGCACGGCCAAGGCGAACAGCATCTGGGGCACGCTCAAAAGGGCGATCAGGGCGACCAGCCCGGCCCAGGCGTTCCAGATGCGGCGGGCGAGATCGAATCCCGCCAGCCCCAGGGCGACGCCGATCAGGAGATTGCCGTCGTTGGCCCAGCTCTCGCCGCCGAGGGCCAGACCGATCCCGTAAAGCACCGACATGCCCGGGGGAAACCAGGAATGCAGGCTCCACTCCACCGGCGCGATGCGTCCTTCGAGCAGCCACAGATCGGGCTGGGCGAAGTGGTAGGCGAGGCTGTCGTAGAACAACACGGGGACCCGGTTCCACGCCAAGCCGGCGACCAGCAATCCCACGAGGCAGCCGAGCGCGACCTTCGTCGCCCGCTCGGTCGTGCGATCGGCAAAACGCGGGACGGGGTCCCTGTACGCACGCGCCAGGGCGATGGCGAGAATCCATGCGGAGGTCGCGAAGACCATCGGGCGGTCGAAGCGCGCCAATCCGATCGCCAGGAACGCCGCGATCAGAACGGGGAGCCCCGCGAGCCCGTCCCAGGCAATGTGGGCCAGGCCCCGCAGCCTGGAGCCGGTCAACCACGCACCGATGCGCGCGGCGGCAAGAAAAAAGAAACCCCAGAACAGGAGTCTCAGGAAGGGATCGAGCGCGGTCATCACGGCTTGGCCGGCTCGACCCTACCACCGATGCAACCAACGTGCACCTGAGATTGTTGGTCCG
>JABAOE010014011.1_pt5 | contig 12082 bp, 11 predicted proteins | sample 7062141 | NCBI WGS metagenome assembly JABAOE01 (sample SAMN14538627, study PRJNA623070) | marine sediment metagenome | biome: marine biome [ENVO:00000428]; feature: marine pelagic biome [ENVO:01000023]; material: deep marine sediment [ENVO:00002113] | place: India: Gulf of Khambhat ...
TTCACCGACGAGCCCTAATGTTTCTCCAGCCGCAATATCGAGCGTAATATCGGACACCGCCCTTACCGTGCTTTTCTTCCAGCCTTTCTCCGTGGCTACTTTGGTTTCGAAGAGCTTGGAGAGATTCTTCGTGGATACGATAGTTTGGGGTTCAGCCATTGGCGACCTCATGGCAGGCCGCAAAGTGTGTTTGACTCAGACGCCGATCTGCGGGGCGCTCTGTTTCACAACGGTCGACGGCTTTTGGGCAACGTGGCCTGAAGTAGCAGCCGGCGGGTCTTGCCGTCGGCGGCGGCACCCGCCCTGCGATAGCCGGTAATCTGTTCAGGCTGCGATCCATCCTCGGCGTCGTCTGCAATAAGGCTTTGGTATACGGGTGCTGAGCGCCGAGCAGGACTTCGGCCGACTCACCATGCTCGATTATTCGTCCGGCATACATGACGGCGATCTCATCTGCCATCCGCGATACGACGCCGAAGTCGTGGCTGATGAAGAGCATGGCAGTATCGAGTTCTTCCTGCAGATCGTGCATCAGGTCGAGTATCTGCGCTTGGATCGTCACATCGAGCGCTGTCGTCGGTTCGTCGGCGATCAGGATATCGGGCTCACAGGCGAGTGCCATCGCGATCATGACTCGCTGGCGCATCCCGCCCGATAATTGGTGCGGGTAATTGTTGGATCGGGACTCAGGATCCGGTATGCCAACCGCCTCGAGCAATTCGATGGCCCGGCGCAGCGCGACGTCGGCGTCGAGCTGCTTGTGAAGAACAAGCGCTTCGGCGATCTGTCTGCCGACGCTGAAAACGGGATTGAGCGCAGTCATGGGCTCCTGAAATATCATCGATATGTCGCTGCCACGAACGCGCTGCATGTCTGCGTCGTCGAGGCCGACTAGTTCCTGGCCGTGAAGTCTGATGGAGCCCGACAGGATTTTGCCGAAAGGCGGCAAGAGCTGAAGTATTGCCAGTGCGGTCAGAGACTTGCCGCAGCCACTTTCACCGACCAAGGCCAGGGTTTTGCCACGTTCGAGTTGAAATTCGACATCTTCCACGACGCAGACGAGACCGTCATCGGTATCGAAACCGATGCTTAGCCCGCTGACGTCGAGCACTGGGTCCCTCGCTGCCATCAGTTCTCCGGATACCACTCTTCAACCCAGTTGGTGCTGGTGTCTAGATGGCCGGTCGGTCTCAGACCTTTCAGCCAGTGCGGCAGAATGTAGGAATTCGGGCGCCAGAACAGCGGAATGACGGGCAGTTCATCGGAATAAATCTGTTGAATTCTTTCCCAGTGCGGCAGCCGTTTCTCCCGAGTCAGCCCGGCTTCGACTGCTTCAATCGCGGCATCGAGTTCCGGCATGTTGATCGTCGAATAATTCTGGCCCGCATAATTATTTTCTGCCGTCGGGATTTCCGTCGAGTGCAGCGTCGATCGCGGAACATTCTCCGGCGAGGACACCCAAGCAAAGAGCGCAAGGCCGGTAAAGCGCCGTTCTCGTGTCGTCTGACCGAAAAAGACGCGCGGCGCCTCATTACGGATCCTGAGATCGATACCGACCTGTTTGAATTGGCCCTGGATAATCTGTTCAAGCAGTTCGCGTGTCCTGTTTCCCGCCGTTGTCATGATCTCGATACGCAAGGAATCGCCCTGAGCGTTGTGGCGAACACCATCGCGGATGTCGGTCCACCCGGCTTCCTCGAGCAGGGCTACGGCTTTTTTCGGGTCATAGTCGTACTTGGTGATGTTGTCGGAGGCAACCTGGTCGAGCGGGCTCGTGCTCGAGTGTGCAACCGGTTGTTTGCCGCTAAATATGCGCTGGTTTATCTGCTCCCTATCCATCGCATGGACAAGCGCTTTGCGCACGCGCTTATCGGCAAGGATGGGGTTCTGCAGATTGACATCGATGTGTTCATATTGGAGGCCGGGGTTGTAGATGATGTTGAATTTGTCGCCGTGGCGGCTTTCGAAAGCGAGCGCTTGATCCAACTGCAATCCCAATTCACCGGCAATCAAGTCGATCGTGCCGGATAACAGGTTGGCCTCCATTGCGGACGTGTTCTGGATAGCTCTCACAGTAATCCTTTCGAAAAAAGGTTCGCGGCCGTACCAGTAAGGGTTTTGCGTCATCACGAGATACGAGCCCTGTTGAGCTTCGCTGATCAAATAGGGGCCGTGCCAGAGGCCAGGGCGGGTTACCTCGGAGTTGTACTTGGTTCGATGCCGATACTCGTAAGGATCGGCGTCGTAGACTTCTTTTTCGATATGGGCCGGTAGCGGGTAGAAATCACCGAGCACGTTGTAATCGAAAGTAACCCGGTCGATATGAATGGTGAATCGTTTGTCGTCGAGTACGTCGAGTTTGTACANNCGGCGCCCGTTGACGTGTTGCGGCCGACTTTGTAGGCGAAGGCGATATCTTTGGTCGTAAGCGGTGTGCCGTCGCCCCAGGTTGCTCCAGGCGGCAATTCATACGTTGCGCGTATGCCGGGTCTTCCGTCCGGCGTTTCTTCTAGAGCCGCAAGACTGTTTGCCAAGGTCGGCAGCTCGACGCAAAGCGAGCACTCGAGCTCCCAGTCATGATTGTAGATCGTGATCGCGCGAGCCGTCATTCCCCGCACGTAGGATTTTGCCACCATGGTCTCGATATTCGGATTCATCGTCGACGGGTACTGGGTGACCCCGATGGCGAGGTCCCGCCGATTTCCTTCTGCATCGAAAATAGGACCCGAGACTGTGCCGGTTCCCGATTCAGTGCAGGCCGAAACAGATAACGCGCAGACTGCGAATCCAGCAACAATTGTGGCGCGCCTATTCCACTCAATTGATTTCAAATAACTTTCTCGCGCTGACCTTACCGGAAAATAAGATTGATGACGGTGCTAGGAGCTTAGCTGAATGCATGAAGCAATTATTATTGTACTGTGACATTTAGCGGCATTCCAAGCGGACCTCGAGACTGCTATGTACCCAAACTTGGGGAGATTCGCTGGTGGTTGGCAAGTAGTGTTGAATTTCGGTACCAGACCTAAAGCTAGAGAGGCCTCGAACAGATCTTTCATAAACGCCGAGTCGCCTCATGCCGACAGAATGTTCACAGATATGGTGTTCCGGAACCAGACGACTCTGCTTCAATAGTGAATAAATTTTCGCGTCAAGTTAAAAAATGCTGTGGTAAGGGATGCAACGCCTTTTTTGAGCATAACTAAGATCACGGAAAATTCTTTTTAATCACAAAGAGACTGTTACTTCTGTTGCAACACATAAACTAATAAAAGCGTTCGCTGCTTACGGCAAGTCTTGCACCTGCATTCGAGAGATTAAACCGATGCTTAGGGTCACGTTGGGGGAAATATGAGTGGAATCTCGCGATTGTCTTTCTACCATATATCGATGAATGGTTGCCTGAGCGCCAGTAAGCTGCGCATATGGCTCATTTGGGAAGATCGAGAGCAGACCTCGCTCGACTGGAACTTTACACCACTGTCCATCGGCGAAAAACTCAGTTGTCATTGACTGTCGGTCCCCAGTTAGCATCGTAATGAATCTACTCTTATCAGTATGAGGCGAACCTACCAACAACTGGTCATTTGGCACCCTGTAGTAAGCTGAATTTCGGAAAAAGTCGTTAACCGACAGGAATAACTTACCTACGAAAGGCAATAATGTTAATAGAGCGTAAAGATGTCTTACGTAACGCGTATCAAACAAGCCGCAAGCATCTGCCACGGCGTAGTCAAGCGTCTTACCCACGTGGCTCCATCGGGATCCAGAGTCATCGACTAGAGAAAAAACTCTTTCGAGACTTTCGGCAGAGTCTGCGTACTTTAGTAACTCGATTTTGACTGCATAGTCTTCAATATAATGCTTGTCTTGGAAAGCGCTCCGCAATATGTCGTCAGCCAGGCTCCAAATTAACTCTAAGATATTGTTGTCAAGAAAAGCTAATTGTCCGGTTCGAAAGTAAGTTGATGGGTAGAGCACAAATTGCTCGGTTATTGGGTCTTTATAAAAACAGAACTTTCGGCACAGGTGGCCGAAGCGGACCCTTTCGAATCGTAAAGTGTCACCGAACGTCACGTTGCCAGGTACATGATTCTCGGCGATTGAGAATATATTTTGCTCCCAGAAACGCAAGGCGTCGCCGCGCTTACGCAGAAAAAAGTCCAGTATCTGGTTTATTCGTTGATCATTATGCAGACATACGACCGCATTGCCGGAATCAAAGTAACTTTGAATTGTGCCGGCAGCGAGATTGGCACGATCAAGATGCACACATCCCATCTTTTCGTGCGCTTGAAAAGTCGCGCCGGATACGCTGTGGACAGACTGCACTGATCTTCCCCGAAATCCTGATCGCGTTAGCTTTTTTGTTTATGTTTAATTGCTACGCGATCCCGATTTTCAGGCTATTAGCTACAAATTGCAATCGGTTTTGATCTTGGAAACTAAGCATACGTGCTGTCGCCTGTCGTTATGTAAAAAGAGAGATTTTCCGTTCCGATTAAGAAGGGTCTTCTGATCAGCAGCTTTTGACGTGCCATCATTTGGCTTGAAAGTTCTTCCGAATGAGCTTTGGAGAAATTGGCGCATCCATCAGCACGCCGTTGGCGAATCACGCGCAACGGTCAAATGAATATTCCTGCGATTGACTAACTGGTAGTCGAAGGATGCATGCCCAGCGCAAATCAGGATATGGCGCCCCGACCATGATTCGAACATGGGACCCCCGGATTAGGAATCCGGTGCTCTATCCGACTGAGCTACCGGGGCGCTGCAGAGCGTCTTTATGGTACACGATGGCAGGGTATCGCAACATCGCTCCATTGATTCAGACAATCGCTCTTGGATGGGACGACGGACGACCCAGTCGAGTGATCCGGATATTTAGACATCGGGCGCGATGACGGGGTGTTTCGCGCGAAATGCGAGAAGCAGCATCAGACAGAGCGAAGCAGTCCCGACAGGCCAGCCCCTCTCAGACATCCTCCCAGCAGATAAAAATCGGTTCGGCGACTTTGTGCCAGACGGCACGGTGAATCGAAGCCCCGGGTTCTCGCTTGGAATAAACGTAGTCGATCGAGCGATCGCACTGAGCCCGATCAGTGAAGCTCATAATGAAAAAGAATTCGTGGTTGCGTTCGTCGTCGGTATCCATGATCCGGTGGCGCTGACGGCGTCCGATGGGGCCCGTTGAGTGCACGAGATTGAGTTCTCCGAGGTGTGCATCGAGCGCCGCGAGCGACAGGCGAAAGTCGTCGAGCGTGACACCGTCTTTGAGGTTAAAGCAGCTCAGCATATGGAACATTTCCGCTACCTGCCGCGATCCGGGTACCGATGATTCTAGCGCGATCGTGGCGAGAGCTTAAACGTCGGGCTGGCAGTCGATTCTGGCAAAGCGCGCTTCGCGCCCGCATAATACACCCATGCCCGTCATTCGCACACTGATTACGATGCTAGGACTCTATCTCGCGTCGATACTGATTCCGGGCGTGCAGATTTCGGGGACGGGGACCTTCATACTTGCCGCGGTGCTGCTCGGATTTGTCAATGCGTTTGTCCGACCCGTCGCATTCTTACTGACATTGCCCATAACGGTGGTTACGCTGGGACTGTTCCTCCTGGTGCTGAATGCCGCCATGTTCGGCCTGGTCGCGGCGTTCTTCGGCAGTTTCTCGGTGGCTGGACTCGGCTCCGCCATCCTGGGTGCGCTGATCGTCAGCGTCACGAGCGGGATTGCATCCTGGTACATCGGTCCTGATGGCAGGGTGGAAGTCATCGTTGTGAGAAGAAGCTGACTGACTTTGCGCTTGAGCTTGGACACTAAGCAGGAGCATTGCGGTGGATATTCAGACACGAGCGATCGACTATGAGCACGGCGGCGTCGTGCTTGAAGGCCAGTTAGCCTGGGACGCGGCTAGTTCAGCTCCGCGGCCAGGTGTCATGGTTGCGCATGCCTGGGCCGGGCGGAGCGAGTTCGAGGACAACAAGGCGCATCGTCTAGCCGAACTCGGTTACGTTGGATTCGCGCTGGATCTGTACGGCAAGGGTGTTCGCGGCTCGACCAACGAGGAGAATGCGGCACTCATGCAGCCGTTTCTCGACGACAGGGAATTGCTCCAGCAGCGTTTGCTCGGATCGCTGAACACCATGCGTGATCAACCCGAGGTGAATGCCGATAAGGTTGCGGCCATCGGCTTTTGCTTCGGCGGGCTGTGCGTCCTCGACATCGCTCGAACCGGTGAGAACCTGGCCGGAGTGGTGAGCTTTCATGGATTGTTCGGTAGTCCGGGGAATACGGCGCAAAATACGATATCAGCGAGGGTTCTTGCGCTGCACGGCTGGGACGATCCGATGGCGGCGCCCGATAGCGTGCTCGGCTTGGCCGATGAACTGAGCTCTATGGGGGCAGACTGGCAACTCCATGCCTACGGCAATACGATGCATGCGTTCACCAACCCGGATGCTAACGACCCGACTTTCGGGACGGTTTACAGCGACAAGGCGGATCAGCGCTCGTGGATTGCCATGAAAAACTTCCTCGCCGAATTATTTGCCTGACTGGCCGATGGCTAAGTCTGCTGGAGTCTGCTTAAGCCTGTTCGCCGCAAGCGCCGTTCTTGGTGCTTGTAACGGTCCGGTTGAGGAGCCCGCAACAAGTGAGGCTGTTGCTATCGACTCGAAAGATGTCCTCGCGGTCGATAAGCCGACGATCGATAGCGCGGCAGACCTGATAACGGAAGATTTCCTGCGCAAGCAGATTATCGAGCTGTCTGACGACAAGTATGCGGGACGGCGCTCGTCGAGCCCGGGCGATGTCGCAGCGCGCCTTTACCTCGCCGAGGTCATGGCGGAGTTGGGGCTCGAGCCGGGGGCGGCCGGTCAGCGATGGGAGCAGCCTTTTGATCTGGTCGGGGTGACGACTCATCCGCCAGATAGCTGGAAATTTGAGGGGCATGGGTCGACTCTGGCACTGGCACATTACGAGCAATTCCTCATTAACGCAGACAACCAGCGCTCCAAAGTCAACGTTACTAATGCCGAGCTTGTCTTTGTCGGCTACGGTATTCAGGCACCGGAGTATGCTTGGGACGACTATGCCGGTGTCGATGTGACGGGCAAAATCATTCTGCTCATGAACAACGATCCGTACTGGGATCCGAACCTCTTTTCGGGCGAGACCCGTCTCTGGTACGGCCGTTGGGACTACAAATTCATCACGGCAGCAAGAAACGGCGCAGTTGGTGCAATTATCATCCATACGACGCCGTCTGCGGGCTATCCATTCAGCGTCATCCAGACGTCAAATTCCGGACCGCAGTTCGAAATTCCGGTCGGCGCCGAGCCGCGCATGGAGTTCGATGCATGGATCGAAGAAGACGCTGCCAAAGCACTGGTTGCGATGGCAGGTTTCGACCTTGATGAACTCAGGGAACGGGCTTCTATTCGCAGTTTTGCCCCGGTAGGGCTTGGTATCCGGACTTCATTGTCGATGGACGTCGACATCGAAGCGGCAGCGTCGGCAAATGTTCTCGGGCTGATTCGAGGCAGTCACCCGAGCTTGCGCGAAGAGGCCGTCATTTTGACGGCGCACCACGATCACCTTGGCATCGGCCCGCCCGACAGTGACGGCGATACGATCTATAACGGTGCGGTCGATAACGCCTCGGGTGTCGCCCGCGTATTGGCTATCGCCCGAGCAATCAAAGCCCTGCCGAAACCGCCGCTACGCTCGATACTGGTGTGCCTGGTTGGTGCAGAAGAGCAGGGGCTTCTGGGGTCCAAGTGGTACGCCGCGCAGCCGACATTCGCCCCGGGCAAGATAGCTGCAAGCCTGAACTTCGATACCGGGAATGTCTGGGGTGATACGCGAGACGTTACTTTCGTTGGACTTGGAAAGTCTTCGCTGGATTCAATCGTGATCGAGCTTGCTGCCGAGCAGGGTCGTGTTGTCAAGCCCGACCAGTTTCCGGACCGTGGCTACTTTTATCGGTCTGATCAGTTTAGCCTGGCTCGCATTGGCGTACCGTCAATCTACCTTCGGGCCGGTACCGACTTTATCGAGCCGGTTACGCCTGGAGAGGATGATCCCCTGACGATCTGGACGCGAGAACATTACCATCAGCCGTCCGATGAATATGATCCGAGCTGGAACCTATCGGGAATGCTCAGCGACGCCGTACTCGCCTATCAGATCACGCTCGCCATTGCGAATGACTCGGCGATGCCTGCCTGGAACAAGGGTGATGAGTTTGAAGCGGCACGCCTGCGAGCCTTGGCCGCGCTGACAGATTAGACCTCAATCGCTTCTCGCGATGAGGACCTCGCAGTGCAAGTGATCGAGTACCTGTTCCGCCGTACTACCAATCGTGCGCTGCCTCAGTCCGGAGCGCGCTAGAGCGCCCATGATCACGAGGTCGGCGCCATGGGTTCGCGCAAACGTGGGAAGGATATCGCGCGTGCGTCCGGGCAATTGATGTACCGCATCACTCGGTATCCGGTTGGCCGTGGCCAGCGCCTCGAGCTTTTGCCAGTGACTCTCGCGAATTTTCTTGTCGAGTTCATCGATCGGCAGGCGAACCGGTTTGAATTTCAGCTTCGCGTAAGAACCGATCTCGATGAGACGCTGGTAAGTGTGTAGCAGGACCAGCTTTCCCCCGCATCTGTCGATGAGCTCTTTACCCATCGAGACGATAGCCTGATCCAGCGTGCCATCCCTGTCGTGCTGATGCGTCGGGTCGACAGCAGCCACGACCACTGGTTCATCCTGCCATTGTCTAGGTCTGACGAACCACAACGGTGCGTCGAGTTTTCGGATCAGCTGCCAGTCAGTGTAGGCAAACCGTGCCCGTTCGGCGGTGCTATGGTACTCAGTGCCCTTGACGACAAACTTCGGCTCGATGTCGAGAGCGCGCGCGATGATCGCTTCGTGCTCCGGCCGATCACGCGTGATCGCCGAGGCGACTGCCAAAGTGCCGCCGTCGCTCGCGATCGCCGCCAATTCTTCAAGAGCTGCCGACTGGGCCTCCTCGATGCTGGCGGCAATTTCCTTGGCTTCATTCGAGACGAGGAAGCTGTCCCGCAGAAATGCCATCGACGGATCCGTCAGTAACAGAAACAAATCACAACCATACTGACGGGCAATCCAGGCGGCCCGGCGTGTCACTTCCTCAGGGTCACTCTCCAACTCGATGATCGCAAGTACGGTATCGCTCATGAAATCCTCCGACTAGATTTGCGGCCTAACTCGAAATAGCCTTGTACATCTCCAAGCTCGATTTTCGAGAGGTTTTACTGGCCTCGTAAAATACCGCCTGCCTGGCACTTTGTGATAACTCTTCACGAAGCAGCCCGAGAAACTTCGGGCCCGCCAGCAGTACGATATGTCGGGCTTCGCCAGTGGCGACGGCGTCGCTGAGAAACTCACCGATGCGATGAGCGAAGCGCTGCCTTGCCTGATCGCGTGCGCGAGTCGGCGGCTCCATAGCATGGCGGCCGCCTCCTAAACTGTCGAAGGCACGACCTGGTCGGTCGCTGACCAGTTCTTGTTCGCGCCGGCTTGCTTCGTCGTCCTCGAACTCGGCTACCTGTTGCCAATCGCCACGTCGCGAGGTGCTGCGCCAAAAGCGCGCAGATCGACCGGAGCAGGCTGCGATCAGAGTCGGCTCGTTGGGTAACAAGATCGAATCCGTGGCATTCATTTAAAGCTTTCTCAGTCCACTCGCTCGGCGATTTGAGCGTAACGATACGACCCAAGCTAAGCTATCCGTAGCTCGCGCGCCGGGTTTCGGCGACTACTTATTCCACGGTCAGAGCTATCGATCAATCTTCGGCCAAGGAACACTGTGGCNNCGGCCCGATTCACACCAAAATTGGTGGGCATGCGCTGCATCAATTCCGGGGAAAGGACTCACGGAAGGCCGACATTATCGATGGCTCCCTAAGTGATACACCTGTTTGACCAAAACTGAACGAATCGCTGCTTTTTGGCTCCAAAAGCTTCAGAATAAAGGGTTTGACAGTTGCGCCCGATGAAATCTAGACGATGAAGCCTGTATTGCGGAAATTCGTGCTCCTGCCGGGGATTCTTCTCGGTGCTCTGCTGATCGCCGGCGGCTTATCGCAACTGAAGCCCGACTCGGCAAGGCGCGAAGTCGAGCAGCTCGACCCCTTGGTCGAGGTCCTTCGGCTAGAAGTATTCACCGAAAAGTTTCGAATCAACACCCAGGGCACCGTCCAGCCCCAGACCGAGACAATTGTGAGCTCAGAGGTTTCTGGTTCCGTCGTGAGTATCTCACCGAAGTTCGTCTCCGGAGGTGTATTTCGAAAAAACGAAGTCTTACTGAATATCGATCCGACCAATTACCAGGTCGCGGTCGATAAAGCTGATGCGCTCGTCAAACAGCGCCAGATCGAGTTCGACGGTGCGAGCAAGCTGCAACGCCAGGGTTATCGGGCCGAGGCCGAACTTGCATCCGCGGCAGCCGCATTGGCGGCAGCCCATGCAGAGCTCGTCAGCGCTCGGCGAAATCTGGAGCGCACAGCGATCAGGCTGCCCTACGACGGCATGGTGCTCAGCAAGGACGTCGATCTCGCGCAATTCGTGAGTCCGGGTACCCGGCTCGGTGTCACGTTTGCAACCGATGTCGCGGAGCTGCGCATGCCTTTGACGGACAGAGACCTTGCGCTGGTCGAGTTACCCGACGCTAGGGATATCGCGACTTCAGGCGCAGCGCAGGGCCCGTCGGTCAAGCTCTCCGCAATTCGAAAAGGCGAGCCTGTCGAGTGGTTCGGCACAGTCGTTCGCACAGAGGGTGTCGTTGACGAGCGGAGCCGCGTCACTTACGCGGTCGCCGAGATCGAGGATCCCTATCAACTCCAAGGCGACGGCACGCCGCTGCCGATCGGTACATTTGTTGCGGCGCAGATCGACGGCACGACGGTCTATGATGTGATCCGTGTACCGCGGAGCGCGCTGCGCGGTGCGGATCAAGTCTTGGTCGTTGACGACGAGAACCGCATCGATATCCGCAAGGTGGAAATCATTCACGCAGATTCTGACTATGCGTACGTCACGGCGGGGGTTGCGGCCGGAGAGCGCATCGCGATCACGATAATCGAGGCGCCGATCAATGGTATGAGCGTACGCACGGTCGAACTCGGCACCGCAGCTGCCACGCCGCGCGGGCAAATGCCACTTGCCGTCCGAACGGGCGCTCCGTGAACCGCAAACGCCTCGAGACCACAGAAACCGGACTAATCGCCTGGTTTGCGAGCAATCATGTTGCTGCAAATCTGCTTATGGCATTCATTATCGTCGCCGGGCTGATCTCGGTATTTTCCATTCGTAAACAGACAACTCCCGAGTTCGAACTCAACTGGATACAGGTCCAGGTACCTTATCTTGGTGCGGCGCCGGCTGAAGTCGAGGAAGGGGTCGTCATCAAGATCGAAGAAGCTGTCCAGGACATTCAGGGAATCACGGAGATACGTTCGGTTGCCGGCGAGAGTAATGGGAGGGTAACGCTTAAAGTGTCGCGCGACGCAGACATTAACGCGGTGCNNGGGATCTCGACATTTCCCGCACTGACTGAAAAGCCGGTGATCTTCAAGGTGGAACCCGAGACGCCGGTGATCTTTGTCGCTATTCAGGGCGATCTTGATGAATATGCCCGAAAACTGATAGCCCAGGACATCCGTTACGAACTGATGTCTCTGCCGGAGATCAGTAAAGTCCAATATTATGGCGATCGCGCTTTCGAGATTAGCGTCGAGGTATCCGAGCATGATCTGAGGAAGTTTGGCCTCACGATGTCCGAGATCTCGGAGGCGATCCGGGTGTCTTCGGTTGACTTGCCTGGCGGGTCGATCAGAACCGAAGGCGGCGACATCTTACTTCGCACCAAGGGCCAGGCGTACACCGGACTCGAGTTCGCTGACCTGGTCTTGCGCACGTATCCGGATGGCACACGATTGTCGCTCGGCGACATTGCGACCATCGATGACGGGTTTGTCGAGACCGAGGGAATGGGTCGATTTGACGGGCAGCCCACGGCCACCCTCAACGTTCTTGCCACCGGCCAGC
>JABAOE010005161.1_pt3 | contig 12079 bp, 13 predicted proteins | sample 7062141 | NCBI WGS metagenome assembly JABAOE01 (sample SAMN14538627, study PRJNA623070) | marine sediment metagenome | biome: marine biome [ENVO:00000428]; feature: marine pelagic biome [ENVO:01000023]; material: deep marine sediment [ENVO:00002113] | place: India: Gulf of Khambhat ...
ATCGGCAACATGTGGTTCCTGTGGGTCTTCGGGAACAACATCGAGGACTCGATGGGTCACCTCCGCTTCGTCGTCTTCTACCTGCTGACGGGCGTGCTCGCGGCCGCAGCGCACATCCTGTCCGAGCCCGGCTCCGCCGTGCCCATGGTGGGGGCCTCGGGAGCGATCAGCGGGATCATGGGCGCCTACCTGGTCCTCTACCCCAGGGCCCGGGTGTACACGCTCTTCTTCTTCATCATCTTCGTTCGCGTCGTGCCTCTGCCCGCGTGGGTGATGTTGGGCTATTGGATGGTCCTGCAGCTCAGCGGCTCCCTGGCGTCGGCCGCAGCGGGAGGCGGCGGGGTGGCGTACGCGGCGCACGTCGGCGGCTTCCTCGCCGGTCTCGTGCTCGTGCTCGTGTTCCGCAACCCGAAGCTCGTGGACGCGAAGCGGCGCGGAGTGGTGCTCGCGCCTCACGAGCTGGATCACCGTGGGTGGTGGTGAGCGCCGCCGGGCCTGATATTGCCGCCCGACCCGAAGGGCCTCCCGAACCCAAGGATCCCCGCTCGATGAAGCGACCCACGTCGGCCCTTCTGGCGCTGTGGACCGCTGCCGCTCTCCTGATCGTGGCCGGCGCATGGGCGTCCGCGCGGGGGGCGACGCCGCCGGCCGGCGCTCCCCTGGCCGGGCTGGAGGCGGTGGCGGAGGCGGAGGCGGGCGCTCCGGCTTCCCAGCTCGAGCCGCCCCAGGCGACGCCTCGCATCAGCGTGCCGCAGGGCTCCCTCGGCACGCCGCTTCTGCTCCGGCTCCGCTCGATTCTGGGCCTGCTCGCCCTCGCCGGCCTCGCGTGGCTCCTCAGCATCGACCGCGCCAACGTGGCCTGGCGCGTGGTCGTGTGGGGGATCGCGCTGCAGATCGTGTTCGCGCTCTTCATCCTCCGGACCGACCTTGGCCGTGACGTCTTCGACACTGCGAGCTCCGTGGTGGTCGCGCTCCTCGGCTTCACCGAGGACGGGGCACGCTTCATCTTCGGCAACCTCGTGGACGACACGGTGCCGGTGGGCACCGGCACGGCCGGGCAGGGGGACTTTTCCGAGCTGCCGGGACAGGTCGCGCGCACCGGCGCTTCGTTCGCCTTCAACGTCCTGCCGACGATCATCTTCTTCTCGTCGCTGATGACGGTGCTCTACCACCTCGGCATCATGCAGCGAGTGGTGCAGGGGATCGCGTGGGTGATGCAGCGGGCGCTGGGGACCTCGGGCGCCGAGACCCTCTCGGTGGCGGGCAACATCTTCGTGGGCCAGACCGAGGCGCCCCTCATGGTGAAGCCGTTCGTGGGCCGCATGACGTACTCCGAGCTCAACACGGTGATGGTGGGAGGGTTCGCCACCATCGCCGGCGGGGTGATGGCGGCCTACGTCGCGATGCTGTCGAGCTACTTCCCGGACATCGCAGGACACCTCCTGACGGCCAGCGTGATGAACGCGCCCGCAGCGATCGTGATCTCCAAGATCCTGGTGCCCGAGGCCGGTGAGCCGGTCACCCGCGGTTCGGTCAAGCTGGACATCCCGCGGGAGGAGGCCAACGTGATCGACTCGGCGGCGGCGGGGGCGGCGCAGGGACTCCGGCTGGCGGCCAACGTCGCCGGGATGCTGATCGCGTTCGTCGCGCTGATCGCCATGCTCAACTATCTGATCGGGCACGCGGGCGGTCTGGTCGGGTTCGACGGCCTGACGCTGGAGCGGCTCTTCGGGTGGATCCTGTCGCCGCTGGCGTGGCTCATGGGGGTGCCGTGGAGCGACGCCGGCGAGGTGGGATCGCTGATCGGGATCAAGACGGTGCTGACCGAGTTCATCGCCTACCTGGAGCTGTCGGGGACCTTGGCGGTGGACGGCGCGCTCACGCCGCGCGGGACGGTCATCGCCACGTACGCGCTGCTGGGCTTCGCCAACTTCCCGTCGATCGCGATCCAGATCGGCGGCATCGGCGGGATCGCACCCGAGAGACGGGGCGACCTGTCGCGGCTGGGGCTCCGGGCCATGCTGGGCGGCAATCTGGCGGCGTTCATGTCGGCCAGCCTCGCCGGGATGCTGTTGTGAGGCGGCGCGCCGCGGGGGCGGCACGCGCATGACGCTCGCCCCGGCGGTGGCGGCCGTCGGCGAGTGGCTCGGCGAGCGCCGGCCCCGGGTCGCGATCGTCCTGGGGTCGGGGCTCGGCGCGTTGGCCGACCAGGTCGACGACCCCATCGAGATTCCCTACGGCGCGGTGCCCGGCTTCCCCGGCACCACCGTTCTGGGCCACGCGGCGAAGCTGGTGGCGGGCACGCTGGAAGGAGTCCCGGTGCTGCTCCAGAGCGGCCGATTTCACTGCTACGAGGGGCACGAGCCGAACACCGTCGCCTTCCCGGTGCGGGTGTTCGCGGAGCTGGGTGTGGAGGTCCTGATCGTGACCAACGCCGCGGGCGGGCTCCGGCATACGTTCGTGCCGCCGCTCCTGATGCTGATCGCCGACCACGTGAACCTGTTGTGGCGCAATCCGCTGGCGGGCCCGGTCCGGGAGGGGGAGCAGCGGTTTCCCGACATGTCCGACCCCTACGACGGCGAGCTGCGCGACCTGGCCCGCAAGGTGGCGCTGGCCGAGGGCTTCACTGTGGAGGAAGGGGTCTACGCCGCCGTGCTGGGCCCCAGCTTCGAGACGCCGGCGGAAATCCGGATGCTGCAACGACTTGGAGTCGATGCCGTGGGGATGTCGACCGTACCCGAGGTGATCGCGGCGAGGGCCCGCGGCCTCAGGGTCCTGGGGATCTCCAGCGTCACGAACTACGGCTCCGGCATGACCGGGCAGACGCTCGACCACGAGGAGGTCCTCGAGGCCGGCCGGGTGCTGGCGCGGGACCTGGAGCGCCTGGTCCGCGGGGTCGTACGCACGCTCCGGTGACCGGGGGGCCGCCCCCGGGCGGGGCCCCCGCGGCCTCGCCCGACCACGCTGTAACCGTTTCCCTCACACCCGTGTCTATCCTGACGGCACAGCCGACGCATCCAAGCCCGGGGGTCGCTTGGACGAACGACAACTGATCGCCAGGGCTTTGGACGGCGACCCGATCGCCGAGCGCGCGCTGTACGACGCACACGTGGAGCGGGTCTTCCGGCTCGCCTACCGCATGACGGGAGAGGACGACTTGGCGAGGGACTTCACGCAGGAGACGTTCGTGCGCGCATTCGAGCGGCTGCACCAGTTCAGGGGCGACGCCGCATTCGGGACCTGGCTCCGATCGATCGCGACGACCACGGTGCTGAACGGGTTGCGCAAGGTGAAGCGCTTCAGGCAGCGCGAGGTCGCGCTGGACGGCATGGAGCTGGCGGGGGCCGCGCGGGCGGCGGAGCCGGATCTGAAGGAGCGGCTGCGGGAGGCGATCGACGAGCTTCCGCCGAAGTACCGGATCGTCTTCGTGATGCACGATGTCGAGGGCTACACCCACCAGGAGATCGCGGCCTCGCTGGGATTGCAGACGGGAACCTCCAAGGCGCAGCTCTCGCGTGCCCGGGCGAAGCTTCGGGACTCGCTGGCGGCGTTCGCCGGGGAGTGGGCGATATGAGTGACGAGCGATTCGAGCACCTGCTGGGCGAGGCGGCGCGCGACTACCGCGCTCCGCCGCCGACCCCGCGCGACGAGATGTGGGAGGCGGTGCAAGCCCTGCGCGCGCAGCGGACGCACCGTCGCCTCCCCCGCTCCCTGCCCGGCGGGACGTGGGTGCGGTGGGGGGTCGGGCTCGCCGCGGCCCTCGCCATCGGGGTGGGGATCGGGCGGATGACGCCGGGCGCCGGTACGGCACCGCCGGGCACGCCGCCGTCCCGGCCGGCCGCCTCGGTATCCGATGCGGCCGCCCTCGAAGGCTTCCAGTGGGCGGCGGCGGCGCACCTGGAGGAGGTCGAGTCGTTCCTGACCATGTTCCGCGTGGACACCCGGACGGGAGTCTCGGTTGCGGCCACCGAAGGGGTGGCGACCGATCTGCTGGGCACGACGCGCCTGCTGTTGGACTCGCCGGCGGCGACCGACGAGGCGCTCGCCCAACTGCTCAACGACATCGAGCTGGTGCTCATGCAGATCTCGCTGTACGCCGGATCGGAGGAAGCCGGCGAGTTGGAGTTCATCGATCAGAGCATGGACCAACGTGCCGTCCTGCTGCGGCTTCGCGCGGTCGTCCCGGGCGAGACGGAGCCGGCGGCTCTGCGAGGAGTTCTATGATGGTGAGACGATTGCTGGTGACGTGCGCCGCGAGTGCGGCAGCGGTGGTGCTGGTCGCCCACCCGGCGGCCGGCAAGCAGGCGCCCGAGGCACGGGTGGCGGGGGTGGAGGAGCTGGCCTGGGCGCAAGGCGATCCGGCCGACTCGTTGTACCGGGCGGCGCGGGCGGCGATCACGCGGGGCGAGTATCGCGACGCGGCACGGATGTTCCGGGAGGTGCGCACCCGGTACGCGTCGTCGGCGTACGCCGCGGACGCCCATTACTGGGAAGCGTTCGCGCTCTACCGGAGCGGCCGGACCCGCGACCTCGGTGGGGCGCTCAAGGCGCTCGACGCGCAGGCGGTCCGGCATCCGCAGGCTGCGACCCGACGAGACGGCGAGGTCTTGGCCCTGCGCATTCGGGGTATGCTGGCCCAGCGGGGCGACGTCGAAGCGGCCGAGGCGATCGCCCTCGCCGCGGAGCGGGCCGCGCCCTCCCCGCCGCCGGCGCCCCCCCGGGAGCCGCTCGCAGAATCTCCGGCACCCGTCCCGGCGGGGCCGCCGCCTCAAGCCGACCACGAGGAGGACGACATCCGGATCGCGGTGCTCAGCGCGCTGCAGATGATGGACGCCGAGCGGGCGCTCCCGATCCTCAAGGCGGTGCTGGCCAAGCGGACGCCCGAGACGGCGACACTCCGCGAGAAGGCCATCATCCTGCTGTCGCGCAAGCAGACCGAGGAGACCGAGACGATCCTCCTGGACGTCGTCCAGCACGATCCCGATCCCGACGTGCGGGGGCAGGCGGTGTTCTGGCTCGCCTCGGTGCCCACGGACCGGGCGGTGGCGGCCCTGGACTCCATCGTCCGCCGCTCGACCGATTGGCAGATCCAGGAGCGGGCGGTCTACGCGCTCTCCCGGCACGAGAGCATGCGGAGCAACATCGCGCTGCGGGAATACGTGCGTCGGGCGGACGTGCCGGACGACTTGAAGGGGCAGGCGGTGTGGTGGCTCGCTCGGCGGGGTGAGGAGAACGACGCCTTCCTGCGGGAGGTGTATGCCCAGACCGAGAGCCCCGAGATTCGCGAGCGGATCCTGCACGCGCTGTCCCGGAGCGAAAATCCTGAGAACCGCCGCTGGCTCATGGAGCGGGCGCTCGACCAGGGCGAGTCGATGGAGACGAGGAGGCAGGCCCTGTTCCTGGCGGGGCGCCGGGGCGACCTCGAGATCGGCGACCTGGTCCGGCTGTACGGGACGATGGAGGATCGGGAGATCCGCGAGCAGCTGATCTTCATCCTGTCGCGGCGCGAGGAGCCCGCGGCGGTCGACCAGCTGATCGCCATCGTGCGCAGCGAGACCGACCCCGCGCTCCGCACCAAGGCGGTATTCTGGTTGGGGCGGTCGAACGACCCGCGCGCGGCGGAGGTGCTCCTCGAGCTGATCAACGCCGAGCCGGACCGCTAGGCGGGCGGGCGGGCGCCCGCCCCCGGCCGCCGGGGTCCGGCTCGGCGCTGCGCGGTTATCATTCCCACGTCCGCCCGCAACCGCTCGCCGTCACACGGGGACGCCGCCATGCGCGTGTCGCTTCGTTGGTCGGGGCGCCGGTCCGCCCCGCTCGCCCTCTGCATTCCTCTGGTGTGTTCCTCCTGCGTCACCAATCCCGCCACCGGCGAGCGACAGCTCATGCTGGTCAGCGAGGGGCAGGAGATCGCCATGGGTCGGGAGGCCGACCCGCAGATCGTCGCGGCGTACGGCGAGTATCCCGACGCCGCATTGGCCGAGTACGTGGCCGACCTCGGGCGGCGGCTCGCGGGCGTGTCCGAGCGTCCGGGCCTTCCGTGGACGTTCCGGGTGCTCGACGATCCGACCGTCAACGCCTTTGCGCTCCCCGGCGGGTTCAACTACGTGACCCGCGGCATCCTGGCGACCATGAACTCCGAAGCCGAGGTGGCGTCGGTGATGGGGCACGAGATCGGCCACGTCACGGCCCGACACTCGGCGAGCCAGATGAGCCAGCAGACGCTGGCGCAGGTGGGTCTGGTGGCCGGGGTGGTGTTGGTGCCGGAGTTCGGCAACTTCGCCGGGGCGGCGCAGTCGGGGCTGGGGCTGCTGTTCCTCAAGTTCGGCCGCGACGACGAGCGGCAGGCCGACGACCTGGGACTGCGCTACATGCACCGGGCGGGGTACGATCCGCGTGAGATGCCGGGGGTCTTCCGGATGCTCCAGCGGGTGAGCGAGGCGAGCGGCGGCGGCCGGGTGCCGGCCTGGCTGTCCACCCACCCCGATCCCGCCGACCGCCAGGAGCGTCTGCAGCGGCGGATCGCCGCACTCCCCCAGGACTTCTCGCAGGCGCTGGTGCGCCGCAACGAGTATCTGCGTCGCATGGACGGCCTGGTCTACGGGGCCAACCCGCGCGAGGGATTCCTCGAGGGGCAGCGGTTCCTCCATCCCGACCTGGCGTTCGAGATCACCTTCCCCGACGGGTGGCGGGTGGTCAACCAGAAGCGCGCCATTCTCGCACAGAGCGAGNNGAGCGAGGGGCAGGACGCTATGATGGAGCTCAGCCTCGTCGACGCCTCGTCGCCGGACGAGGCGGTCCGCGCCTTCGCGGCACAGGAGGGCATGACCGCCGGGCCGGTGCGTCGGCAGACGGTGGGCGGCCTCTCGGCGGCCGAGGCCGACTTCGCCACCACGGTCGGCGAGACCCCGGTACGCGGGTACGTCGCCGTGGTGGCGCACGGAGGCGACCTCTACCAGCTGGTGGGCTACGCGGTGCGGGCCCGGTGGTCCTCGTACCAGAGCGCGGTGCTGGGAGCGGTGCAGAGCTTCCGGCGGCTCACCGACGGGGCGGCGCTCGCGGTCCAGCCGTCCCGACTGGCCGTGGTGGAGCTCCGGTCCGGAATGACCCTGGCCCGATTCGCCGAGCGGTTCCCGTCGCCGGTTCCGCTCGAGGCCTTGGCGCTGCTGAACGGCGCCGAGCCCGCAACCCCCCTGCGCGCGGGCGACCTGGTGAAGCGCGTGGTCGGAGGGCGGTAGCGCTACGCGCCGGCCCCGGCCGCGTCGGGCTCGGGGTCGTGGGGGAGGCTCCCGCGGTGGGACCGCAGGTACACGAACGGCGTCTGGAAGAGGAAGTTCGACACCCGGGACGTGTAGATGTCGGCGTAGCGCTCGACCTGGCGCGCCAGATGGCTCTTGTCGTTGCCGGCCCGCATGAGCGGGCCCCAGCGCTCGTTGTTCAACCGCCCCGACTGGGACGCGAGCGGCGCGATCTCGGCGTCCAGCCCCTTGAGCCGGTCCCGAATCGCGCCGAGCCGCCGCTCGAGCCCCCGTGGCGCCTCGTCCGCGGCGGGACCGTACCGCCCCCGCGTGCGCTGGATCGCGAGCCGCAGCTGGCACTGCTCGAACTCGAGGCGCTCCTTCCGGGACATCAGCTCCGTGAGCCGCCGCTGGGTCGGCTCGAACGCCTCGGCCGCCGCGAAGTCGCCTTCCAACTCGCGGAGGACCAGCGCGGTGCGCCAGCGCAGGATGCTCTTCGACACGTGCACGTCGGTGAAGATGTGGTCGCCCACGTAGAGGATCTCGTCGCCCGAGCACCCGAGGTAGTCCTCGACCAGGCCCGCATGGCCCCCGAGGAACGTGCCGCGCTCGGGGATCCCCGTCCGCGACGGGCGGAGCAGGCCCTCGTCGTCCACGATGCGAAAGATGGGGCTGCGCTGTGAGAAGAACGCCGGCTTGCGGGCCGAGACGATCACGAGGTCGAAGAGGTCCCGCCACGTCGTGCCGTCGGGCAGGAACTGGTCGAAGGNNGGGTGTACGCCCACTCCGAGTTGGTGATCAGGAGGAGCTTCTTCCCGGCCTTCCGCTGGTCCAACAGCGCGAGGGGCGCGTCGGGGTCCCGCTCGATGAACCGGTCGGGGTCGGCCACGATCTCCGCCTTGAGCTCCCCCTCCATGTGGGCCTCGTCGATCGACGTGCGCACCTGGTCGAAGAGCTCGGGGTAGCCCATGACGCCCGGGAGGCCGCCGTCGTCGAGCAGATCGACCAGCTGCGCCCAGAGGCACGCCTCCGAGAGCGAGAACAGCGTATTGAGGAACTGGAAGCGAGCCTCGTTCAGGTCCACCAGCGTACGCGAGTACGCCTTGCGCTGCAGCTCGAACGGCATCGGCCGGGTGCCGTGGTATGCCTGCTTCACGTACCCGAAGCGGTTTGCCTTGAGGATATTGCCGCGCTCCACGTCCACGATCAGGCCCCGCACGATCAGCTCCGGGTCGAAGTCGAGCCCGTCGATCGGCCACCCGAGCTGGAGCAGCTTGCGCTTGACGTGATCGTACGCCCGCCGCTCCCACTCCTCGATCCGGTAGTGCACCAGCGTGTAGTCCATGTCGTAGCCGATGGCGCGGATGGCCCGCAGGTTGAGTGTGCGGTTGCAGAAGATCCGCCGGTGGTGCGGCGGCTGCCCGCCGCCGGGCTCGGGCGTGGAGGCCGGTGGCTTCTTGGGCATCTAGGCGGACGGGACCTCGGCGAAGTGGTTGAGGGGCCCGTGTCCGGCGCCCAGCCCCGGCGCGGTCGCGATGGCGCGGTGCACGAAGCCCACGGCGCGTTCGACCGCCGCCGGCAGGGGGTGGCCGCTCGCCAACCCCGCGGCGAGGGCCGCCGACAGGGTGCAGCCCGTGCCGTGGGTCGAGCCGGTGGCGATACGGGGATGTGCGTGCCGGTGCACCTCGCCGTCGGCCACGAGCAGGTCGACGATCTCGTCGGCGCCGGCGTGCCCGCCCTTGATCAGCGCGGCGCCGGCCCCCATCCGGACCAGCGCCCCGCCGGCCCGCTCCATGTCGTCGACCGTCTCCACCGGCGCCCCGGTCAGGATCGCCGCCTCGTGGAGGTTGGGTGTCACCACGGTCGCGAGCGGCACCAGCTGCGTCGCCACGGCGCGCTCCGCATCGGCGTCGAGCAGCCGGTCGCCCGAGGTGGCGACCATGACCGGGTCGAGCACGTATCGGGCGAGCCGGTGCCGGCGAAGCCCGCGGGCGACGACGTCGACCAGCTCCCGCGTGGCCAGCATGCCGGTCTTGCACGCGTCGGGCGGGAGATCCTCGGCCACGGCATCGAGTTGCGCCGCCACGACGCCGGCAGGGATCGCGTGAATGGCGGAGACGCCCCGGGTGTTCTGCGCCGTCACCGCGACCACCACGCTGGTCCCGAAGACGCCGAACCGGTGGAAGGTCTTCAGGTCGGCCTGGATGCCCGCGCCCCCGCCGGAGTCCGATCCGGCGATCGTCAGCGCGACGCGCACGCCTCGCCGGGCCGCCTGCGCGGGCGTTCTTCCGTCGGTACCTTTGGGCGATCCGATTCCACGAGCCACATGTCCCCTAATCTGGTCTCATTGGTGCGGGATCTCCAACGCCGGAAGGCGCGGCGCCGTCGCCGGCTGGCGGTGGCCGAGGGCGTGCGGCTGGTCGAGGAGGCCTTGGCGGCCGAGGTCGACTTTCGCGGGGCGATCGCGTCGCACGCCTGCCTGGCCTCGCCCCGCGGGGCGCAGCTCGTGCAGGAGCTCTCCGACCACGCCGTCCCGGTCGAGGAGGTCTCGGACCGGGCGTTCGAAGCCCTGGCCGGCACCGAGACGCCCCAGGGGATCCTGGCCGTGATCGAGCCGCGGCGATGGGAGCTGGGGGACCTCGTACCGTCGCGCCGCGCTCCGACGGTGCTCCTGGACGGCGTGCAGGATCCCGGGAACGTCGGCGCGGTGCTGCGGACGGTCTTCGCGCTCGGGGGGACCGGCGTGGCGCTGCTGCCCGGGACCGCCGACCCCCTGAACGCCAAGGTGATGCGCGCCGCCATGGGTGCCAGCTTCCGGTTGCCGCTGGCGCCGACCACCGTGGGCGAGCTCCAAGGGTGGATGGCCCAGCACGAGGTCCGGGCGTGGGCGGCCACGACCGCCGGCAGCCCCGTCGGGCGGGTCGACCCGCCCGAGCGTCTCCTCGTGATCGTGGGCAACGAGGGGGCGGGGATCCACAAGGAGACCCAGGCCCTGGCCACCGAGCAGGTGGCGGTGCCGCTGGCGCGCGGCGCGGAGTCCCTCAACGTCGCCGTCGCCCTGGGGATCATCCTGCACGAGGTGCTCCGGCATGCCTGACTGGGCCGGGATCGTCGTCGCGGCCGCGTTCGGAGCGGCGTTCGGCAGCTTTCTCAACGTCTGCATCGTCCGCCTGCCGGTCGACGAGTCGCTCCTGCGGCCGCGGTCGCGGTGTCCGCGCTGCGGCGCCGCGGTGGCCTGGTTCGACAACGTGCCGGTGCTCTCGTGGCTCGTCCTGCGGGGACGGTGTCGGCACTGCCGGGAGCCGATCTCGATCCAGTACCCGCTCGTGGAAGCTCTCACGGCGGCGATCTGGGCCGGGGCGGCGTGGCACTACGGACTGGGCCTGGAGGGGCTCGCCGCAGCCACGTTCGGGACGATCCTGCTGGGGATCGCGATCACCGACGCCCGCCACTACCTGATCCCCGACGAGTATACCCTGGGCGGCCTCGCGATCGGGCTGGCCCTGGCGCTCCGGGGAGGGGTGCTCGGGCTGCACCAGGCGCTGATCGGGGCGGCGCTCGGCTTCGGGCTGCTGTACGCCGTGGCGTGGGCCGGCGAGCGGGCGTTCCGCAAGGAGGCGATGGGTGGCGGGGACATCAAGATGATGGCCATGGTCGGCGCGTTCGTGGGCTGGGAGGGGGTGCTGTTCACGATCTTCGGGGGAGCCCTGCTGGGCACCGTGGTCTACGTCCCGCTGACCCTGCGGCACCCCGACCGGCTGGTGCCCTTCGGCGTCTTCTTGGCCGCCGCCGCGGCGGTCACCTACCTCGTGGGTCAGGACCTCGTCAGGTGGTACTTCGGATTCATGGGCGGCTGAGCCGCCCGGCAGACCCCCCAGGGCCGGTTCCAACCTTCTCCGGGGCCCCGCTGTCCAACTGGGTGCATGCGGACCACGGCACCCGGGGCGGGCACGTTGGCTGAGCGGTCGGATCGCACCGCGGCCGACGCAGTGGCGGCCGATGCGGCGCTGGCCGCCAGCGGGGACGCCTCGGCGTTCGAGCGGCTCTACCGTGGCCACGTGGCCCGCATCCACACGTTGGCGAGGCGGATGCTGGGCGCCGACGAGGCCGACGAAGCCACCCAGGACACCTTCGTCAGGGCGTGGGAGAAGCTGGGGAGCTTCCGAGGCGACGCGAGCTTCGGTACGTGGCTGTACCGGCTGGGAATCAACGTGATGCTGGGTCGGCGGGCGGTGCGGAGCAGGGAGGCGCGGCGGATGCACGCAGACGAGGCGGCCATCGAGCGGATCGCCCCGCGGGCCCCCGCGCCGGAGGATCGGATGGATTTCGAGGCGGCGATGGAGCGGCTGCCCGAGGGAGCGCGAACGGTGTTCGTCCTGCACGATGTCGAAGGGTTCAAGCACCACGAGATCGCGGAGATGCTCGGGGTCACCGCCGGCACCTCGAAGGCCCAGCTGCATCGGGCCCGCATGGTGTTGCGCCGGCACCTGGAACGGTAGCGGGGGGACCGATGACGGACCGATGGACCGAACGGCTTTCGGAGTACCTCGACGGCGAGCTGTCGACGGCGGAGCGTACGGCCTGCGAGCGTCACCTGGCGGCGTNNTCCTCGAGGAGCTCCGCGCGGTGGTCGCCCGGGCGGCGGCTCTGGACGACCGGCCGCCGGCGCACGACCTGTGGGCCGGGATCGCCGGGCAAATGCAAGGCGGCGGCTCCCCCCGGGACGAGGCCCGCGTGCTCGACCTCGGTGCCCGGCGGCCTCGGAGACGGATCACCTTCTCCGTGCCGCAGCTCGCCGCCGCGGGTGTGTCGGCGGTGGCTATCGGCGTGGGGGGCGCGTGGGC